>Ga0257122_1000197_pt1 | contig 64188 bp, 50 predicted proteins | sample SI106_120metaG_FD_190146 | JGI IMG/M metagenome (GOLD analysis project Ga0257122, IMG submission 190146) | Marine microbial communities from Saanich Inlet, British Columbia, Canada - SI106_120 | ecosystem: Environmental > Aquatic > Marine > Inlet | place: Canada: British Columbia | collected... | reverse complement strand
CACCCACCTCGGAGTAATCATGTCCAATTACAAGAATGCCCAGGCTCAAGAAGGAGACGTAAAATTCTCCGCACTGACGGAAGAGGTTTTCGGAATCTTCGACCTACTCCAACTCACAAGTATCCTGAACATATTCAAAACCGACGACGAGGCCCTCGCGGATTTCGAGTAGGCCGAGTTCTGGGGTTTTGGCGGCGTGTTGGCTGCCAGGGAGCAACGCCTGAGCGCGGTTCCCTCGTCAAACGTGACTATGCCACGTCTTCCTCACGAACCACCCCCAGACGATACTCCCTGACACCCACACATCCACCACACCCCAGAACTCGACCCACTCGAAATCTCAGAATTTACTTAAGCGACTTTGTCGCTTTGCGTTTTTGTTTCTTGACTTGCTCTTCTCAGGGGTAAAATCTTAGTGAAAAATAGCTAAAAAGAGCCTTTTTGGAAATTGGTGTTTAATTTTATAAAAAGCATATTTGGCCCCCGTCCTGAATTCGCCCTGCCCGAAGGTACTAACTTCAGCACTTCAAGTGAGGTTGAGTTTACGGAACTTAGAACTGCCCTTAACTTAGTTCTTCTTTTTTTTGAAAAGAAGTCTGCTTCACAAGCCAAACTGTATCAATTTGAAGATTGGCTTGAGCACGATGACAATCATTTCTACCAAAGAGAAACCAGCTTTTTTGAACTTCGGTCCATCTTGTTAGACGACAACCGTATTCAATGTCTAATGCTTGACCATTTTGACGTAAAAATTGGAATAACCCCACTCAGCTATGACTGGTATCTAAGATTCAACATGGATCTAACGGAGTCCCCGCATGTCGGAAATTTTGACATCACCATACCAGGGCCAATGGTTGTCGAGTTTAGAGACTATGCGCTTCAAAGCATAGAACTTCCCCTTGTTGAATCACAGGCGAGCAAATACTACGAAAAAATCATTCACAAATGAACTCCCAACTGTAAAGCTCTGAGTCGATTTCTTGGGTGTGGTGGATGTGTGGGTGCCAGGGAGTGATGGCTGGGGGTGGTTCGTGAGGCGGAGGTAGCCTGGCTACCTTCAACGAGGGAACCGCACTCAGGCGTTACTCCCTGGCGCACACACGCCGCCAAAACCCAAGAAATCGGCTCAGAGCTTTACTTCGAGTCCATCATAGGCGGCTATTAGTTCCAGGTCTTTGTTGCCGGCCTTTTCTCGGTATTTAAAGCCTTCTTCCAGAAGGGACTCGATCTTGGTGTCATCGTAGGCTGGTTCGTGGTGGAAGAGATATAGCCGCTTGGCTCCCGCTGAGGAGGCTATGTCGATTCCCGTGAATATCGAGGAATGCCCCCAGTCTACCTTGGAGATAGCGTCGTGGAAGGTGAATTGACAGTCAAAGATAAAGACGTCTGCACCTTTGCACAATTCAATCGCATTTTGAATCAGTTGCATATCTTCAAGGTGGAACTCCGAATCGGTCATGTATACAACTTTTTTGCCCTGTTCCTCTACGCTATAAGCGTGGGATACCTGGGGGTGGTAGAGCATTTCTGTCTGAACCTTAATCTCGTTTTTGATTAGAATTTCCTGCTCCTTTTCCAATTCATGGAAATGGATAGTTGCGCCCAATTGATCAAAAAGAAGAGGGAAATAGGGATGAGACAGCTGAGCCCGAAATTTCTCCTCGAGTGAATCAATTCTTCCATAGATATGGATTTGATTGCCGGGTATATAGGCGGGCACAAAAAAAGGAAAGCCCTGGATGTGATCCCAGTGCAGATGGGAATAAAGTATGTGCACCTCTCCCTGCCCCCTGCCTAGCGGGGTCTTCATCAGTTCCAGGGCAAGTTTCCTCACACCTGTCCCTGAGTCAAGGATCAGCTGGGTTTGATCGGAGGACACCACCTGAACACAGCTGGTATTCCCTTTATAGGTTCCCTTTAACCGGTGGGGTAGAGAATTGAAAAATTTCTCTCGACTAGACTCGTTCTTAAGATCGTCCGGTTTGAGAGCCCATAGAACTTCCCGCACCTTTGATTCAATTTGTTCAGAGTCGCAGGGGGATGCAATGGAACCATTAACCCCCCAGAATTTTATCTTCAAAGAAAATACCTACCTAGTCTCCATAGACACCAATTCGGAAACTCTTCTCCTCGATCCACTCGGATCTTCAATCCAACCAATCGGGAAGCTCTAGTCTCATCCCATTATATGAGGGATTCCTGGCCAATTCAAGGATGCGAGGGAGGATGTTCGGATAGAATGGGACTGCTTCCGCTGAATTCAGAGGATGCCATTGAAAGCCAGTGACCCTTGGATCCTTTCCTGTCTGTGTGGGTTCATCCTCAGACTCGATTTTAAAAACCAGGTGAAGTATATTCCGATTTTCTTTTGAGGACACACTTTGTGCCATGAAAATGATGGGGCCAATCTGAATACTCATCCCTAGTTCTTCTTCGAACTCACGCTTGAGGGAATAGGGTATGGTCTCCTGTGCACCGACACCACCACCCGGCAATAAAAAATAAGCGCGGCCCGCTTTTTCGTGCCTCACTAATAGGAGTTTTTCTTCTCTTACAAGAAGCCCGCAAACTCTGATTCGAATTTGACTCACTCGACCAACTTATCCACGATAGCCACGATAGCAGTATCTGTAGCGCAGAGGCTATCCATACCCAACCCTGATTCCATTGCCGTTTCAAGCAATACAAACTCTCCCACATTGGCTCCAATTCGATCAATCGCAATGGACAGAGATTTGATGTTCGAAGCCCTGTCCTCCAAATCAAATACCTTCTCTACAAACTTAAGGGATTGAGAATGGAAGCCTGGTTCATGGTGGGTTGCTACAACAGTACCGCGCACCCTGGCAAGGATCATGTCATCGCCTCAATATCCATGATTTTCTGAACTCTACGCGCATGTCTTCCGGGGTCTGGCTCGGCTCTCACAAATACCTCTACAATTGCTTTAGCCAGAGCGTCTCCAAGAACCTGCCCACCAATACTCAACATATTTGCGTGGTTATGTTCCCTGGCATTTCGTGCTGTAAAAAGATCCCAACACAGAGCACAACGGATTCCTCTAACTTTGTTTGCGACCATACTGGAACCAATTCCGACTCCATCAATCATAATGCCCAGGTCGTAACCTCCGGACGCGACACACCTCGCAATCGTGAGGGCATAATCAGGATAGTCCACACTCCCAGTATCAAAGGGGCCAAAGTCATCCGCGAGTGTACACCAGGATTGGGAATCGAGGAATTCCTTAACTACAGACTTGAGACGAAATCCCCCGTGGTCAGATGCAATTGCGATTCTCATACAATGCGAAAATGGCCCTTTAATACACAACGACGCTTTCGGGTGAAGGATCTCGCGGAAGTTAAACCTTCTCCGGTATTTCCGGCTATGGTCATGGTACAAAAACCCTCGCCGCCCATTCCCAGCCCTGAGAATTGGGGGCCATTTTTAACAAAGATGGAGACATTGCTTCTAACTGCCATTTCATGAAGTGCGTCGAGGTTTTTCGAGTGCATGGTAGCGGTATGAAAATTACCTTTTTCCGCCTCAATGGCACGGTCAATCGCTTCGGCCACATCCTTACAGCGTACCACTGGCAGTATGGGCATCATTTGTTCCGTCTTTACCAGAAAATGATCGAAATCACACTCAATGAATCCCATTCGAATAGACTCCGGTACATCAATACCTATCTGGGCAAGTATGACTCCCGCATCCTGTCCAATACAGTCAGCGTTTACATGTCCGTCCCTGTAAATCAGCTGCTCCAAACGATGCACATTGGAACCAATCACCTGGTAACCTCCATGTCTTTTCAGGGCTTGAACAAAGGAATCACCCACCGAATCAACAACTAGAATCTCTTTCTCAGCAGTGCAAAGAATATTGTTGTCCAGCGTTGCCCCTGCGATGATATTCTTGGCGGCCTCATCAAGATCTGCGGTCTCATCCACTACCGCGGGAGGATTGCCCGGACCGGCGGCAATCACCTTCTTTCCAGCGGCAAAGGCGGCCTTTACTATACCTGGCCCCCCGGTCACCACCAGAATTCGAATCCCGGGGTGCGTCATCAATTCCTGCCCACTTTCCATGGTTGGGTTTTCCATGATGGTGATTAAATCCTCTGGTCCACCGCAGGACTGAATGGCGGAATTGATCAGATGAGTGGTAAACCCGCAACACTTTTTTGCCCTCGGATGGGGATTGAAAACAACCGCGTTACCCCCAGCAATCATGGAGATGGAATTATTGATGATTGTTTCGGTTGGATTCGTTGTAGGGGTGATGGAGCCTATTACCCCATAAGCGGCATTTTCCTGCAGTGTGAGACCGAAATCTCCCGAATACGCTGTTGGCTGTAAATCCTCGGTTCCAGGTGTTTTTTCGATCACTACTCGATTTTTCTGCAGCTTATCCTTCCAGCGGCCCATGCCGGTTTCTTCCCAGGCCATGCGAGCCAACTGCTCAACATGATCCATACAGGTCTTTCGAATCGCCTGAATAATTTTTTCGCGTTCGGAAACCTTTGAAGAACGAAACTTCTCATAGGCTATACCGGCTCGTTCCACACAGGTAGATATTCTCGGGTAAGTTCCAGAAAGTGCATTGGGAGCCACCCATTCCGAACTTGTAGATTGAGTACCGGCAGCGAAAGAAGGGGGGGTATCTTCTAATTGATCCACAACCCTCGTAACAATGCGCGCAATTTCTTCCGTGGAAAATCCCATATTAGACTCCCGGATTCCTAATGGGTTTCGTCAAGGTTCACCTGGTCCACTATCGCAATAATGGCACAGTCAATAGCTTTACCACTTGTCTGTTCCGTCTGTCTGGCAGAGCTTCCTGAAGCAAAGAGAACGATATCGTCCAAGCCTGCTTGAACCGTGTCAGCAGCAACATGAAAGGACTTTGTTGGATTGAGCTTTGCGTCATACTCGTGTACAACGAGTAGTTTAAGCCCACTAAGCCGCTCGTCCTTAACAGAACAGACAACCGTGCCGGCAACCCGTCCCAGTTTCATGTACTACTTGCTTGGAGCCTTAGTGCTCTTACCTGACATATTAAAGACTGTTTCGAGATTGGAATGAGGCCGGGGTATCACATGTACCGAGACCAATTCACCAACCTTATTAGCGGCAGCAGCTCCGGCATCTGTACTTGCCTTCACAGCCGCGACATCACCGCGAATGATTGCTGTAACAAGTCCGCCGCCTACTTTTTCCCAGGCAACAAGAGTTACATTTGCAGCCTTGCACATTGCGTCAGAAGCCTCAACTAACCCAACCAATCCCTTGGTTTCAATCATTCCTAGTGCTTCGCCTTGACCTTGCATGTAGATTCCTCCGTTCCACCAGAACCTGCGGAAAATAATTAAGACCTGTTGATACCGTATGTGAGGGTTTTGCAGGGCCTGTTACTAGGAACAGGCGGCTCATGCACTCGGAGTTTCCCCCGGAATGATGTACCTTCAAAACACGCTGTAGGCCCCGAAACGGATCTCCATTACGCGTACCACAGGTCGAGCTAAGTGTAACATAGCAAGATATTCTTTCCCACCATATTTGTTCAAGACTGAAGTATTTGGAAATCTGTTCCCAAGATTGAAAAAAAGTCGGCTCAGAAGGCAAGAGCCCCAATTATTCCACTGAACAGGTGAAACAACAGATAAATTTAAGAGAGACAATGGAGTCGATGGCGGATGTGTGGTGGGTGCTTGAGTGTTCAGCAGTACTGCTTGAAGGCGATTCGTAAGGAGGAGGTAGTTGCTCTACCTCCGACGAGGGAACCGACATCAAGCGGTGCTGATGGACGCTCAAGCACCTGCCAAAGCATCCGTCATCGGCTCCAATCAATGCTCAGGCTTTGGCTTAGGAGCCCTACTCTTCCATCTTTGAGCCAGGCCCGGATCGAGAACAAAAGGCTTTGAACCCTTTGAATAGAATCGTCCACGGTAGGGTCTGAGCTGTAAGCTTGAATTGGAATTCTCCGGATTTTTTAAAATCCTTCCTTGATTCCTTTCTCTCCTATAGTGGCTCGAAACATTCTTAGGCCGACTAACGGGAGTGCTTGTATTAAGATTGGACTCGGTCATGAAAGAAGCAAAACCCGACCCATTTTCAAGGGGTTTATCCCGCAACCTTTCAAGAGTGTTTCTTACCATATTCCGGCTAACTTCTCTCTCTGAGACTGCAAAAGGAGTTTTAGAAGGCTGCGGCCGCCTTGGACGCGCATTCCAGCCTTCCTGCTGATGATCTGTAGCCTGAATGGCGTTAGAGTGATCACCTGAAACCCGGGTATAAGATTTGGCCGGTTGTGTATTCATTGCAAGATCCGAGGTCATATCATTTGATTTGACTCTCCTTTGATTACCCCGCCCAAGATCGTAGGGATTAGAGCCTTGACTATGAGCACTCCTTTGCTCTTGACCATGCCCCGCTAATGTATTTTGGGCTCCTGCTACGGGTTGATTTCGCTCAATGTGCTTACGTCGAAAATTATAGGATTCCAGGTCTTCTCGAGCCCACAACAGTCCCAGGGTAATTAATACTATGGGTCTTAACCAATTTGTTACACACATCATTGCCTCCTAAAATCGCGTACCCAGTGAAAGTACAAATCTTTCTTCCAAAAAGAGATCGCCAGAAGTCATGTAATCTAACTGTACGTCCCAGTTTGTCTCTGGAATCAATCCCAGCCCTAGAGACATCGTGTCTCCATTAAATTCGGCAACCGCTTCCAGAGATGGATAGTAGCGGGAAAGATCCATTCTTGCTCCAGCAAGAAAGAAGATGGTCTCCATATCCCTCTTTACTCTGGAGTAATTCCCTAGCAGGGCCACCCTGGCTGAACCATTTCCAAAATTCATTCCCGTTCCCAGGTATACGGAGTTCTCCGGGGAACCCAGAACCGCATATGCCGTGTGTTGGAATCTTGAATTGGAATCCATGAGAACCCCTACAGCTAAATTGGGTGTAGGGACATATTTAAGTCCAAATATAGTCGAAGAACCGGTTCTGGATCTCAGTCCTGCCGTATCTGACAGACTTAGTTCAACCTGATCTGAAAAAGAAAAGGCCCCACTCCATCCAAAATGGTTATCACCACCGCCAAAGGTACTATATACACTTGCCGCGGCTTCCTGAGATCTCAGGATTGTGGGAGTTGGTATCTGGATTAACCCGGTGGGCCCATACCATGTGTTATGGGACCAGGCCATTCCTGAACCGATCATCAGGAACACCAGAAAGCCCCCGAAAAATTTTTTAATTCTTTTGATCATAGCGCAATCAAAACCGGAACAGACCGGTCTCCCAGCCAAACCATCGTCCTGGTTGAGCGGAGGATTGAGTGCACTACCGACCATACTCTGCAACTTTTATGAAAAGAAAACAGAAACGCCCCTTTCGGGGCGCATTTTGTCCGGGTTTAAATATGGATTAAAGAAAGCTCTTCAGCTTATCAATCATATCTAGTTTTTCCCAGGGAAGATCGAGATCATCACGTCCAAAATGGCCGTAGCTCGACACCTGTTGGTAGATGGGTCGGCGCAGACGCAGCCTATCCAGGATTGCAGCGGGACGCATATCAAAGATCTCCTCTACAATTGCTTCCAGTTTCTCGTCCGAGTGAACTCCAGTACCAAAGGTATCGATAAAAATTGACATCGGACTTGCCATACCAATGGCATAAGCCACCTGAACTTCCACCCTGGCTGCCAATCCGGAGGCCACGATATTCTTGGCCATATGACGACAGGCGTAAGCCGCTGAACGATCTACTTTGGTTGGATCTTTACCAGAAAAAGCTCCTCCGCCGTGACGCCCCATCCCTCCATAGGTATCCACGATGATCTTACGCCCCGTGAGCCCTGCATCTCCATGGGGGCCTCCGATCACAAATCTACCTGTGGGATTGATATGGATTTTTGTCTGTGCATCCATGAGTTCCGCTGGAATTACAGGCTCTACAACCTGGCGTGTTAAATCTTCCCGGATGGTCTCCAGATCGATTTCTGGGTCATGCTGAGCTGAAATCAGAACAGAATCTACTCTTACGGGAGTAAAACCATCGTATTGAACCGTGACCTGGGACTTTCCATCTGGGCGAAGGTATTGAATGGAACCGCGCTTACGAACATGGGTCAGCCTGCGGGTCAGCTTATGGGCCAAAGTCACAGGCATCGGCATCAATTCTGGGGTTTCATCACAAGCAAATCCAAACATCATACCCTGATCACCAGCACCTAGCTGATCATAGGGATCCGAGCTTTCATCTCTACATTCCTTGGCCTCAGTAACACCCTGGCTGATGTCTGGGGACTGCTCATCAATGGAGGTTAGAACCGCGCAACTTTTATAATCCAGTCCCTGGGAGGCGTCATCATAGCCCACCTCCTGAATTGTTCTGCGCACAATCCTGGGAACGTCCACGTAACAATCTGTGGAAATCTCACCCATTACCAGAACCATGCCGGTAGTGACAGCGGTCTCACAAGCAACCCTCGCATTAGGGTCCTGACTATAAATTGCGTCCAGAACTCCATCTGAAATTTGATCAGCCAATTTATCCGGATGTCCTTCAGTTACTGACTCCGATGAAAAAAACCTTGGCTTTGACATTCTAAAACCTCCCTCACTTAGTTCCAAATAACCGGTCTCCAGCGTCCCCCAGACCAGGCAAAATATATCCGTTTTCATTAATTCGCTCATCTAAAGCGGCTGCGTATATTTTCACGTCCGGATGATGCATCTGAAGATACTCCACACCTTCTGGCGCTGCCAAAATGCAGCTTAAAACAATTTTTTTGGCTCCATGCTCTTTCAAAATGGTCAATGCCTTGGAAGTCGAATGGCCGGTAGCGAGCATTGGGTCTACCAGAACCGTAAATTTATTTCCTAAATTACTGGGGAGCTTTGTGTAGTACTGTACCGCTTCGAGGGTCTGGGAATCTCTATAGAGTCCGATGTGGCCCACTCTGGCCATAGGAATTACCGATAAAATCCCATCCATCATACCAAGTCCGGCGCGCAAAATAGGCACTACAGCAATAGACTCCCCTTCAACCATATATCCCATAGTTCTCTGCAAGGGAGTTTCAACTTCTATTTCCACTACTGGTATTGAGCGGGTCACTTCATAAGTCATCAGGGAGGAAACTTCGTTAATCAACTCGCGAAATAGTTTTGAATCCGTGTGGATGGAACGGAGTCGACTAATCTTATGTTTGATGAGTGGGTGGTCAAATATTACTGGATTCTCTTTCACAGGTCTCCTAACTTCCGAACTCTACGGCAATGTCGATCGGCCCTATCTTCAGACCCTTCTAAAAATGCGTCGAAAATTTTCTTCCCCGCGTCAAAAGAAGTAGACCTACCTGCTAAACAGAGGCAGTTAGCATGGTTATGAGCCCGGGCCATTTGTGCCTGGCTGGGATTCAGGGCCAGAACCGCTCTGATGTTTGGATCTCGGTTGGCCGAGATGGATACTCCTATGCCCGATCCGCAGGTAAGAATTAGATATTGAGCGGCATGCTCCTGGAAAGCCGTCAGGGCTTCTTGAACCACATCTGGATAATCTACGGACTCCCCTGCAGTCTTTCCAATTTCTATACAAGAATGACCTTGCGAGTTGGCGTAATCGAGCAGTTTGCTTTGGAGCTCCGCTCCAGCATGATCAGAAGCGAAAATGAGCTTAAAAGGACCGGCCTGTTTCATTGGCTGTGGATACTACCACAAGAATGGTCATTACGCATTATAAGGAACGCTCCAATACGGTCGGTGACCTGGATAGAAAGGGATTATACCCAAACACATTTGCTCATTTGCCCTGGGGTCTTTTTGGTCATGAACCTACAACAGGCATACAGTTTGCTATAGCAAATAGGATTAGGGAGAGGGGAAATTAGGAGTTAAATTGAGGTCTTAAAGGTTTGCCTCAACTCTACGAATTACAGCCAGGATTTCCTCTTCCATGACTGCTTCGCCACGAACTCTATCCCGTAATTGATTTAGTGTCTGCAGAGAACCGGAATAATCTGCGGCACGCTCCTGACAAAGTGCAAGCTTAAAGGTAATTCCGATATTTTCAGGGGCTAGGCGCAAAAACTCCCGGTACATTCGAGCCGCTCTGCCAAAATCTCCTTCATTATAATGAAGGTCCCCCAGGTAGTTATAACTCAGCTGATGACCCGGGTGATTCGATAATACCCTGGCATAGTATTCCTTAGCCTCCTCCAAACGGTTCTGGTCTTCATAAAGGAGAGCCAGATTGAAATTCGCATTTAGATTGGCAGAGTCCATTTCAATAGCATGTTCAAAATATTTGATGGCATCATCGACATTATCCATGGCTTTGGAACTCACTCCCATGGCTACATTGAGCCAGACATCATTTGGCTTTAGGGTGAGAGCTCTACTGAAATATTCAGAGGCCTTTTCGTAATTCCCCTCCCTTTCCAATAGGATTTTTCCAATTTGCTTGAGGGAGTAGAAATGATTCCCATCCAGAGCCAGAATTTCTGAAAATCCCTGACGCGCCTCCGACCACTTTTCCTGTACAACCAATATTTCCGCATTTTTCAGGAGAGCTGCGATTTTATCTATGCGGGTCACGGCTTCGCTAACCCCTCCAATTGTCTGGGCTACATTCTGACGAGAATTTACATTCTGGTTCGCTGAACTCTCCAGCCAATGGGGAACCTGCTCAATCGTCTCCCCTGCCTTCTTCCCATCCTTTTTGGATTTAATCTTTGAGATTTTTGAAGTCAGGTAGTCAATCTTTTGTCTCGACTGCTCAAAGAAAGGCGATGTTTTTTTCACGTTACGAAGTGAATCACGGGCCCCAATCAGCAAGCCGTTTTGCTCCTCAACAAGCGCTCTGTAATAATCAAGTTCCGGATACTGAGGATAAAGACGAGTGAGTTTTCGGTAGGTTTCCAGGGCATGAGCTTGATCTCGATTTTTAAATTGCGCGTAACCCAGAAGGAACAATAAAGCCGGATTGTCCTTTTTTAACTGAAGAGCTCGTCGATACCACACGATAGCCTGTGCATAATTTCCTAGTTTCTTATAGGCAATGGCAAGGTTTTTAAAGATTTCTGGATCGTCTGATTTTAGTTTGGCCGCCTGGTGAAAATGTTCAACCGCATTCTTGTATTCTTTCTTTCCATAGTAGGCTTTGCCAAGAAAATAGCGCAGCATCGCATCTTCGGAGTACTTGCCCAAAGCCTTGCGAAGCAGTTCGGTCGCACCTTTAAAATCACCCGTTTTTATCAGGTTGGCATTAGCTAGAAGATACGCTTCTTTAGAATCCCCTTCCAGGTGAAAATATCGATCGAGGGCATTCTTTGATTCACTGAATTTCTCCTGTTGATAATAAGTTACCGCCTCGGTGAAGGCTCGCTTTTGTAACCCCAGTTTTTGAGTCTTTTCCCTTCCCTTTCTCAGCTCTTCCTCCACACGGTTCAAACTCTGAATCAGAAGGGGATCGTGGGGACGAGAGCGCATTGCGGAGGATAAAAGGTTGCGGGCCTTCTGCCATGAAGATCTTTGCATGTACTCATTGACCAGTAGAGACACTAAGACTGGATGATCCTTTTGTCGTGCCAGGAATCCAATAGCCCTATTTTCAAAGGCCTTAAAGGGCAATTTTTCATTTAACCCTACCCAGTCTGTGGCATCTTCAGGCTCAAGGACCTTCTCAGTGACGAATGCTGTTTCTTTTAGTTGAGAGCGGTGATTCTGTAGAAAGTTACCAAGCTGCTGACGTTCTTCAAATTTGAGGGTTGTGCCATAGGTAACCAGAAACTCTTCTACCTCTACGATCGCGTGTCGAACCTTGCCGTTGCGCGCATAATAACCAGCGAGTTCCAGTCTCTGAGTAACACCTCCTGGCCGCTCCTGTACCCGGCGCACCAGGAGCTCAATTTCAGACTGAGATGGACTAAAAACGTACTTGATCAGAACTAATACTGAAACCACATAGACGAAAGCTGAGCCCCAGGGAATTACTTTATCCCTGTTTCGATGATCCACCTCGAAATCCCAGCCTTGAATTTCCTCAAGATCTTCAGCAGTGGGACTCTTATGAGAAATAAAATCCAAGAAACTAGCCATGCGATGGGCGTCAAATAGATTATAAATCCATACAAAGAGAACACCAAAGCTAAAGAGGAAAATAAGGAAACTGTAGAGAAAGTCTCCCAGGTGGGAAACCATTACCTGGTAGACCAGGTATTGATTGTAATAGTCCCAGAGGTATAGAAATGCGACAAACTGGCCCGTGAAAAAAATCGCGGCTTTGCGGCTTTCTCCATTATAAAGCTGCCCGCTGCCCCAGACGAAAAAGGACATGGACGGCGCGATTGCAGCGGGTCCAATCTTACGTTGAAAGTCCTTTTCCCCAGTTTGAATTGCAAAGGGATCCATCAGTCCAGAAACTCCAGAAAAACCTCGTTCGCGAATAGAAGTCCTTGATCAGTGAGGCGGTAGCGCATAGCCTGCTTTTTGATGAGCCCCCGTTCCTGGAGCTTACTCAAGCGATGAAAAATCCGCAGTGTGGGGAAGTGCTCTTCCCACTCCTCTAGCTGGGAGGCTTGTAGACCTTCCATCAGGCGAAATCTTAACATAATCGTGTCTAAAATAGCATTTTTTGAACTAATGTGCGCAAAATTTTCATACGGTTCTTGCCCTTTAAGCTGAGAAATCCATTTTTTTAAGGTCCTCTGGTTTTGAAATCTTCTACAATCGAGATAGCTCGCAGCAGAAGGACCCAGGCCTAGAAATTCCCAATTTTTCCAATACTTTAAATTATGCCTGCACTCCTCACCCTGTCTGGCAAATGCTGATACTTCGTAGTGGCATAAGTTCTTTGAATGCAGCCTATCAATACAGTGACGATAGAGCTCTACGGCAAGTTTCTCTTCCAGGGGCCTGAGCTTTTCCTTTTTGATGGCCTCGAACCAGGGAGCGCCTTCTTCAACGCTAAGCATGTAAACACTGATATGTGAGGCCTCGTAACCCTGAAGATATTGCAGATTTTTATCAACACTCGCGCGCGTCTGAAGGGGAATCCCGACCATCAGATCCGTGTTAAATCTCACCCCCTGCTCCTGTAAAGTCTGCAAAGCTAGATGATTTTGGGAACTCAAATGCTTTCTTCCAAGCACTCTTAGCTCATTCTCACAAAAGGTCTGTATCCCCACTGAAAACCGATTAATCCCGGCAGCTATAAAAGATTTAACGGAATCAGGATCGAGAGTTTCCGGATTGGACTCGAGGGTAACTTCATCAATTGGGGAATCCCTCCAGGTATTTCTTACCTTCTCAATAATTCTATGGATCGTCGAAGGCTTCAAAAGGGAAGGGGTCCCGCCTCCGAAATAAATGGTGTCAATGCGCAGGGAAAGATGGGCATAATTCTCCATTTCATCGCATAATCCATCCAGATAATCTTGCCGGTCGGATCCCGCTTCAAGATCGGTAGCGAAGTCGCAATAAGAACAACGCGAAGAGCAAAACGGTACATGAATATAAAGACCTTGGAATTCTTCGCGAAGTCGCAAGCTTTGAAGCGGATCCACCAATTTGGAGCCGGTATCCCGGCCCAGGCTCACCCTGAGAATCCTTCTAGAATCAGATCCAGGTCAGAGCACCGTTCCTTTGCCAGTGGAGTTATTACGACGGTCTTGGAAATCCGTAGAATCTCGACCTGGTTTCGGCGGAAAAACTCCACATCGGAAGCGGTTAACAACTTACCGGAAAAGGTTTCCACCAGGGGAGACTCCTTCACTGCCGCTTCTTTCCTGAGCCGTTCGATCTTATCAACTACCTCAAGAACGATTTGGCGTATTAACTCTTCGGTTATGCGCATAGACTCAACAGTATATTCTTTCCTGTCTGGCCTGTCACTTGAATAACCCCGCCAGAGCGCCTACGGAAATAGCGGACTTATACACAGCATCCAGGGTGCGTTGAAATCGGTCATGACGCATTCTCAACTTAGCTGGAACCACAATTGTATCCCCAGGTTCAACCACGTACTGATAGGAGGAGGAACCCTCGCTAAGCGCTCCTTTGACATATGCCAGACTGCGGGTTTTGGTCCGGGCTTTTCTGGCAGGGGTGGCAGAACCGTCTGCCTTGAGAATATAAATACTCTCCTTATGCGCAAATTCGGTGAATCCGCCCGCAAGAGAAAGAAAGTCATTGAGCTTCAGATTCTTTCGATGAAGAACTGTACTCGGTGAATAGACCTGCCCCAGAATAGTCACCTCCGAAGGGATTCCCGGAACCTCAAAGACATCCCCATCCTCTAATGAAATATTCATTTCTGAAATCTTGATCTCCTCAAGGGTAGAAACACCCCTGAAGTCCAGCTGAATTCTCCCCAAAATGTCGGAGCCAGCAAGCCTGTCTACCAGGGTTGTGACCTGGTCTACGCCTGAAAGAGACCGTTTTCTCTCTTTATCATCGATCTCTTGCTGGGTGATCTCTACTTTTAAACTCTCAAGCCGGGATCGCTCCTGGGCTATATACTCGTCACGTGCCAGGATTTGACGCTCTCGAACACTCTGCCTGAGGAACCTGGCCGCGCGCAGATACCCCTCTTGACGTATTCCGCCGGCTCTCTTCAGAACATCCGCCAGACGCTCTCCCATTTGAAACGGGTAAGTGCCCGGAAACTGAACCATTCCTTGCAAATAAACTTTCCCCTCATTCATGCGTTCCGGATCACTAAAGATGGAGATAATATCGCCATTCTCCAGTAGTAAATTTTCCTTGAAATCTTCTTTAATCGCATTTTCCAGATGAAAGGGCAATACCTCTATACCCCCCGAGCCTCTTCGATGGATTTCCCCCCGAAGCATATACGAAGATTCATTGAGTTGAGCCAAAAAGAGAATATCCGCAACCCGAGTCTTTCCATAAAGAGGATAATCTCCGGGCAGGTTCACGGATCCTACCACTTCTACCGATGGCATCGTTTGTACTTGTTCCAGTGAATACACCACCAGTCGATCCCCGGGCCGTACCGGCGTACTCTCTTTGCCCGACAACTCATGGGATAGATTCAGGGGGATGATTTCTTCTGAGGATCTACTACTCAAGGCTTCATTGAGTCTAAAAGTCGCTTTTTCCAAAAGGGACCTGAATAGTTCAGCTCTTTGTAAATACGCGTCTGAAGGCAATCCCTGGGCTTTTTCTACTAACTTCGCCACATTCAGGCCGTCTGTCCATTCAAAAATACCGGGGCGAAACACATGGCCATCAACCTGAACTTTGTTTTGAATGGGCTGCTGAATGATATGGGCTATGGCCACATCCCCATCACCGAGCAGGGTACTTCCATATACTTTTGAATCCAGGTCTTCAATCATGGCCTGACCCTTCAAGTTGAAGCGAATAACCTGCAATAGACTTCGGTCCGCCCCCCCTTCAAAACCTCCGCCAAATTTAAGTAGTTTCTGAAGACTCTCCCCTTCCTCCAGTTCAAATATTCCTGGTCGTCGAATTGCTCCTAATAGAGCTACTCTGCGCTTGGCCAGGGGTATGTGTAGAACATCATCGGGCTGAAAATAAACATTGGTGTTTACAAGACCTTCCATGAGTAGGGAATACAAATCAAAGGTCTGCACAATTTTTCCAGATCGGATCTGGTGAAAGGAGCGAAAGCTTCCCCTGGGACCAGGCCCTCCCTGGAACATCAACAATCGAATCGGAGACATCAGGGCATTAGCTATGACCATTCCAGGCCGCTCGACCTCTCCCGTGAGAAAGACTGGAAAGGTCCTCAAGCGCAAGATCCGAAAGGAGAGATCAATTTCCGTATAGTACCTTCGCAACTGGTTTAGTAGAACATTTCTCAACTCACCATGCACTACCCCGGCTACTGAAACTTCCCCTGCCAGGGGAAAAGCGATGCGCCCGTCCTGGCTTACGGTGGAGCGCAGCATTTCATTTTGTGTCTGATTCCAAAAATGAACCTCTAGCTCATCCCCGGGCCCAAGACGATATGAGTCAGGAACAACCGCCTGTTGAAGGCTCAAACGGGACCTGTCGCCCGGGAGAATATCAAAGATTTCATCACCGAATCTTCGCAGGGAGGAAAGGTCGATATTCTCAAATAGCACTGGCTCCCGGGAGGCAAGATAGGCGATAGTAGGCATCAAAGGACTGCTTTTTACCTCCATGACCGGAGCGCTTATGGTGACCTCTACAGAAGCATCCTCACCTGGAATCCTGGAATTGCGCGAATCACTCTCTACTCCTCGAGCTGATTCTCCTCTTTTAGCGGCCTCGCCCTGCAGTCCCTGGGAAGACTCTGAAACCTGCATGGACCGGATATTTGCCCGGGATGGGTCAGCGACTTGACCAATGGGCTCTGTAAAAGAGGTACAAAGGACAAGATAGAAGGAAAATAAAGTACTTGTGATTCTAAATCTTTGAGTCATGTGCTAACCATTTTCCGGAGAATGGAACCGGCTCTCCATTCTCTCTTCCAATCCTGATCCCATAGAGTTGAAGAAGGGACTCCGCAGGCGCAGAATCCCTTTGTAATACTCTCGGCAGGACTCGAACCTGCGACCCCTTGTTTAGGAAACAAGTGCTCTATCCAGCTGAGCTACGAAAGCAAAATCCAGGCGCCATTGTATAGAGGCCCTCAGCTACTGTCAAACCGCATCAGATTTGATAATTCTCTGCCCCCTACCCTCCAAAACCATATCGAAAAGTATATCCGAAACTAAGATGCCCATAATTTCTGGAAGAGCGCGATGCCACCCTCTTGTTATAAAGAAAGGAATGATCCCCTACAAACTGATTCTTGGAATATTTTCCCTCTACAAACCAATATCGACGGGGATCGGTCTGTAATTGGTAACGCCCCTTTAGAATTTCATTCACACGAACTGGATCACTTACATCTTTGTCTCTGTTCAGAAGTAGATACCTGTAATGGAAGGATAGAAGATTCTTTTTATCCATCTGATACTGGAGAACATAGCCGGCTTCTTTGCGTGTCTGCCTATACTCCAAAACATCCAGAACTTCCTGTAGTTCATTTACGGGAAGATCCGTGCGCAACTGGTTCGTAATTTGTGCGTGTCCCCACTCTCCGTAGAGGGTACCTGTCCATTTATTCCTAAAATCTCTACTCAGCATTAAGGATATGCTCTTTTCCCCATCACCCACTCCGCCAAACTCTATCTTGCGAGTGGGGCTCAGCGTGAAACTCGCATTATTGAAGGTAACGTTTGAAAAGAGCTTGTTAAGACCGCTTCCCTTATTCTTACGATATCCAATTTGCATGGATAGAACCTGGTGCAAACCGGGAAAAACTCGAAGATTTCTTCTCAGCGAAAGGTCTTCGGTCTCTACTTTGAGAATTCCGCGACCAAAATCATACTCATTAAAATCACGATCATAGAGCAGGGTTAGATTGGGTGAAATGCCGAAATTTAATCCCAGCCCCATCCCCTCCATATCCCCAATAGTTTCCGAATTCGAATTGGATAAGTCTCTGAAGTTGAGGATATCCAGGGCTGAATTCACCCTGTGATATTTCAGGGTTGCCTCATACTGCCCCCGGGGGAGAAGGTAGGCATTGGGCATAGCCCCCACCAGATCAAGAGTACTGCCGCAAAGCCGGGCACAGAAAATAAACCCTGATAAAAATCGAAGGTAGAGACTCATACAAAATCCCTATCGGCCAGAAAACAGGATCCAATGGGGCTTCAAGGAGAAATTACCGTGGCCGAGCTAACTACTATGGAAGAAAAAGTAGATCCAAAACCATCCGCCAGAAACAAGATCCCCTTTCCGAATCGGATTTCTACCTCAAAAGTATCTCCCTCAAGGGAGGGCAATGCGGAGCCCGCAGCATCTTCCGCTTTCATTCTAAGGGTTTTCAGATCCAGATCCAGATAATCGGTTTCACTGCTGAAACGATCCTCTGATTCGTTTTGAATGGTGACCTGGATGATGTTTCCATTGGGCTGAACTCTCCTGCCGGTAATCTCCGCTCCACTGGGAAATCGAATTTCAGCGGGAAGGGTAGTGAGAAGCTCTACGGGATCAATGAGCACTTCCAGAAGATTGTCCGTACTCTTTTCAACACGTAAAAATAAATTGGTTTGTAGATTGGATTCGTAGAGATTGCTTCGCAGGTCCATTCGAATCCGATCTGGAACCGCCGTTAATACAGCCACTCCCCCCTGCGAGGCTTCAACATATGCCACAGCCCCGATCACTCTCTTGATCTCGACAGTGGTGGAGTCAATCTGCAAGGAGGAACTGATCTGGACGAAATTAGAGCCCAGGGGTCGAGAAAGAAATCCTGAGGGTTTAAAAGATAGCTCTGAATCCGTTGAAAATTTCGAAAGGGCAGAGCTAAAAAATTCACCGTAAGTAGTTGTATTCGCAGACAAATTCGCGGCGACCAGGCTTATTTCTCTAAACACGGGACTTCCTTCAAAGAAAACTCCCGCATCAGCCGGACCCGTAGTATGCCTCAAAAAACTGGACACTCGATCCGCCGGTAAGGCTCCCGCTGAGGAATTCGCCGCGATACGAATCATCTCATTCATCATCTGTAAAACGGCGGCATTCCCCTCAGGCTCTCCCTGCGCGGTGGTTAAGCCCTGGTAGGACTGCGAGTTGAAATTCAGCGTTCCTCCTCCAGAACTCTGTAAGAATTGATTGAGGGCCTCGGAAACAAGGTTGGTAGTAGAGATCTGCGGGGAGCGCGACTTCGCTGAGGCGATCAAAGAAGTAAAAGGAGTGATATTGATCCTTTTAGCCTGGACAGTTGAGGATCCAGGGACCAGGTCAAGGAGACCCGTAAACCTGGTCTGTGCATCCAGCTGAGGTCCGCCAGCACCTTCCCTTCCCCCGCTCACCTGCACAAAAATCGTACTTAATGCCTGGCTCAAGCTTATGGAAAAGGGAATTGTTTTCCCGTCATTACCCGTCTCAAGTGCTTGAAAAGGAATGGGATTCGCCAGTGCTCCGCTGACAGGATCCAGGGAGGTGCCGATCGTGACACTCCCACCTACAATAATATCATCCACCGCCAGAATTTCATCCACCGATAGATTTCTCTGCTGCGAGCTGGAAGTTATGGAGTCCTGACCGGTTCCTGTAGATGCCCCACAGCCAAGCAGCAGCACTCCCAGGGAAAGCAGGAAAATCCGCAATTTGATCTTTTGCCTCATTGGAAGGAGGATTATACTTGAGTCCCTCTGTCTCACCAAGAGCCCTCTTTATAGTCTCTGGCGGGAGGTATGATAGTCTATGAAGTCCGTTCCTTAAAACCATGGCTCTGTTTCTTTATAACTGCCTTCTGTGGCTGCTGTTCCCGGTATTGTTCCTGCATTACCTTAGAGGTCGGTTAGCGTATAAAAAATATACCAGACCGGTGAGTGAGAGACTTGGATATTTTCGAATCCAACTCAGCCCGAGTACCAAACAGCGCATACTTGTTCATGCTGTTTCTGCCGGGGAAACCGTTGCCGCCCAACCCCTGGTTGAAGAAATCCGGAAACGATTCCCCGAGGCGGAATTGGTTTTTTCCAATGTTACCGAGACCGGACATGACCGCGCCAAACAACTAATTAATGCGGATCATTTTGTATTTTTTCCACTCGACTACCGTTCATCGGTGCAAAGATTCCTGAATCAGATCAAACCCACACAGGTCTTTATCCTGGAAACAGAGTTATGGCCCAACTTTCTCAAGGAATGCCAGAATCGGGCTATCCCTATCGCGTTTGTGAATGGCCGTATTTCCAAAAGATCCTTCGAACGATATTCCCTGACACGAACACTCTGGAAGGATCTTCTCAAGACTCCGCGCTTTTTCATGCAAAGCGAAGAAGATTTGGATCGAATCAAGTCCCTGGGTGCCACTATGGTGGAAGTATCTGGGAACCTTAAAGTCGACCAGTTAGATCAAAATTTACACAATTCTGTCCGCAAGGAAATCTACAAGACTTTTGAAAATTTTGAACGCCCCCTGGTTCTCTTTGGCTCCACCCACCGCGAAGAGACCGCCGAAATACTGCGGCTCATCTCAAAGTGGAAAATCCAGAATCTCAATGCCGCGTTTCTAATCGCTCCCAGGCACCTTCACTTTCTTGAAGAGTACCTGAAACTCGCCCGAGAGCTAGGTCTGCAGACGGTTCGAAAAACTACTTTTCGAACTTCACAGGAATTTGACTGTATGTTCGTCGACACTTTTGGAGAACTAGCCAATCTTTATGAAATTTGCACCATCGCTGTGATCGGAGGAAGCTTTGAGGACATAGGGGGCCATTCCATCCTCGAACCAGCCTTGTTTGAGCGGCCCATTCTCTATGGCCCCCACATGGAAAATGGTAAGGATATTTCCAGACTCTTCGAAAAAAACGGCGCTTCATGGAAGGCACAGGACTACGAAGATCTCGGTCGAAAAATAGAGTTACTGCTTCAAAACCCACCCCTTCGACAAGAGCTTGGTCAAAACGCGGGTCGTTCCGTCCGCAGTATTATGGGGGTAACTCAATCCATTCTCGATAGACTCAGTGATACCGCCTTAATACCCGATTATTCAAACAATCCTGAGTAAGTACATGCTTTTGGGCATAATTTGAAACAAGCATGAGCCTTTCACCGTAGTATTTACAAGATGAGACTGGTGCATTATTTTGCGTTTTTTTTGATTTCCCCGTTACTGATAAGTACCTGGGCAGATGAACTCCTGGTCCCGGACGCGCAAATTTACGTCCCTTCACCACAATTCAAGGATCTCAACAGACCAACCGCCCAGATCATGGATTTGCCTCCAATACGTCCCATTTATGGAACTCCCGGCATTTCCACACCAGGTCAATTTTCGCATTATCAGTATCTCTATTTCCGGCCCTACAATTACCGCATGCAAAATTACCCCTATATGGCCTACCAGGGCAACGGCCGCAGAAATCCCGGCTATTTTCCCTGGAACGGAAAACCCCGAAAAACGGAACCCAGGTCCCAACGGTTTGAAGGAGCCCAGATTCTACATGCGCCCTCCAAAGTAGAACAAACAGTGGAAGGGCAAATTGAAGGACCCAAGTTTCTGACATATTGGCTTCAGGCGGTCGGTCTGAAGCGAACACCTCCCATGGTTGGGAAGGGACAGATGGCGGCCTTTTTAAATACTGAACGAAAAAAGGCTCCTCGCCTGATTCAAAAAGTAGAGGCTATTGAAAAGGATGGAAAGATTGTGAAACTTGAAATTCGTTTTCAATCACAATCTAAATCCGAAGAAAAACCTAGTTTTTATCGCTCCTCTGAAGACACCACATCAAAGGGATTTCTTTCTGTCGCCATCTTTAAGGATCTGAAAGTTCCTGTGAAGTTCATTGATATAACCAAGAAAGAAGAGACGGAGGAAGAAGATCCTGAGAAAGAGGAGCGTGATCCAAGTGAATTCCTGGGTGCTGGGCGCATCAACTGTAAAATCACTGATTTAACAAAGTTCCGGCCAGCCTCTACTGGAGGTGCGCTCAATACAGCGACTCAAGATTCAGATGATCTCGAAGGAATAAAAAAATACCTGGATCTGGCCAAAAGCAGGGTTCGAACCTTAGCTAATGTGGACTTTAAGCGTGAGGTTGTCTACATCACCGGTCGTGCCTATACTACAAGAGAGAAGGCCTTGGAAATCTACGATCGAAAAATCCTAAAAGTATCTGACCTCGGATCAAGACGGATCCGACATTTGGTAGAGATTGAAGAAACCAGCGAGTCAAAAGAGGAAAATAACCTTCGAACCGCCCCGAAAGATGATGAATTCTGGTTTTCTGGCCATTTTGTCGTGGTAGAGAAACCAAAGGAGTATAGTGGTTACCGCTTCGGAGTCACCATGCGCAATACTCCCCGTGAAGACGAAGAAGAAGACTAATTGTTCGCGCCCGGGGCGTGTTCTAATAGGGGTCCAAATATTGCATTCTCCAGTGTGAACAGGTACTGTATGCCTGGAATTGGCTCACCTACTCAAAAAGGGGTTTAAGCGTTGCAGCCAAAGTTTAAAAACTTCACCTTGTATATTTTGATGCTGATCGTGATTCTCGCGATCTTTTCTCATTTCTATTCAGAGAAAAAGGTAAAAAATCTACATTACTCCAACTTCATCACTATGGTGAAGCGTGGAGAAGTCATCAATGTAAAGGTCAAGCACCTTGAAATTGAGTTTATAGACAAGAAGAACCAGAGCTTTACGACTATCGCTCCACAGGCAATCAATCCGCCCTATTTAGATCTGGTGATGGAAAAAGTAAAACATGTGGAGTTTGTCCCGCTCGAAGATTGGCCCGGCTGGGTTCAAATCCTCTTCAACCTGGCCCCCTGGGTCATCATTATTGGTTTATGGTTCTATTTCATCTCCAAGATGCAAAGTGGTGCTCCCCGTGGAATGAGTTTTGGCCGCTCAAGGGCAAAAACCTTCAGTGAAACCAAAGAAAAGACCACGTTCAATGATGTGGCGGGATGCGATGAGGCTAAAGATGAACTTGCCGAGGTAATTGATTTTTTAAAGTACCCTAATAAATATAAGAAGACCGGAGCGCGTGTCCCCAGGGGTGTTTTAATGATGGGGCCCCCGGGAACTGGTAAGACCTTACTCGCGAGGGCAGTGGCAGGCGAAGCGAATGTCCCATTTTTCCATATTTCAGGTTCAGATTTTGTGGAGATGTTTGTAGGGGTTGGCGCTTCCCGCGTTCGAGACTTATTTGAACAGGGAAAGAAATCTTCTCCCTGTTTAATATTCATCGATGAAATTGATGCAGTGGGGAGACAGAGAGGCCAGGGAATCAGTGGCGGGAATGATGAAAGGGAGCAAACCCTTAACCAACTCCTCGTAGAGATGGATGGATTTGAAGGGGATACCGGCATCATGGTCATTGCCGCTACCAATAGACCTGACATTTTGGATAAGGCATTGCTCAGACCAGGTAGATTTGACCGCCAGGTAACCATTGAACTCCCAGATATTAAAGGCCGAGAGGGAATCATCAAAGTCCACATGGCCAATATTCCCGTTAACGAAGCTGTCGATGTCCAAACACTGGCAAAAGCAACTCCAGGCTTTTCCGGTGCGGATCTTGCCAACATGGTTAATGAAGCAGCCCTTCTGGCTGCCAGGTATGGACACGCCCTTGTAAGTACCGAGCATTTTGAAGAAGCTCGTGACAAAGTCATGATGGGCCCTGAAAGGCGCTCCAAAGTGATGTCCGATAAGGAGCTGAAAAATACCGCCTACCATGAAGCTGGTCATGCCCTGATTAGTTTATTGGTCCCTAACAGCATGGAAATCCATAAGGCCACTATTATTCCCCGGGGTAGAACTCTCGGGATGGTTTCTTTTTTACCCAAAGAGGATAGTTCCACTAAGGAGGAGTTCATCGATGGTATATGCGTAGCACTAGGAGGAAGATGTGCCGAGGAGCTCGTTTTTCAAACCTGTACTCCAGGTGCCTTTAATGATATCCAGCAAGCTACCAACATGGCTCGAAACATGGTCACCAAATTCGGAATGAGTCAAAAACTAGGTCCTATCAACTATTCAGAAAATACCGAGAACTTTTTTGGAATTAAGTCTTATTCAGAGCAAACCGCGAGGGAAATAGATAGCGAGATTCACACTTTGATTGAGGCCCAACTAGGCAGGGCGAAGAAGTTACTGGAGGGTCATCGCGATGAACTCGATAGTATCGCTAACTCTCTGATTTCCCATGAAACTCTAACACTTGATGACTTGAAGAAGCTCATGGAAGGCGAGGAAATTGGCCCTCCCAGGCCAAACCTTCTGCAATCCAGAGTAGACTCTCCCCCACCCGATGAGGAAGAGACCATGGATGAAGAAAATGAACAGGAGCCCAAAGCGGAAGAAGACTCGCTACCAGAGAGAGGGGCTGCCTGCGTAGATGTGGATGAAGATGCCATTGCTAAAGAAAATTGCGACTCCATTAAGCAGGTGTCTTCCGATAAGCAGGACACTTAGGGGCCTGTCGGAGTTGTTCAATTCTCCCTGCCGTATTCATAGGGGGGTTAAACATGAAAATTCTTGCTCTAGCTTTAGCGCTCATATTCTTCATCATCTCCCTTACATGGTGCAGTGATCAGGATTTCCGCGGAAGACCTCTGCCTCCAGTACCCAAACCCTGGATAGATCCGGTACCGGCTCCCGATGACCCTGTAGACCCTACCGAGCCATATCCGGGCCCTAGACCACTACCAGAGCCTAGACCCCTTCCGCTGCCATTTACGCCGAGGTATAGCCAGCTCTTAAAGCTAATTGAAGAGCTACGAGAAGAAATCAAGCAGGTTAAGAGGCGAGTCTCCACCTTGGAAGCTCTCTTAAATAATCAAGGAAGGAGTTCCTCTAAACCTTCAGGCTGTAATCGCAGCCTGGAACTCCTTAGAGACGCTATGCGGGAGTTTCAAAATGATGGGGGTCTTAACATAGTTTTTGACGGTTCGAAGGCACCGTTTCAAACACTCGTGGACCGGGGTTATCTTTCTAAAATTCCTGTCTTTTGGAACAAAGTACGAGGAAAGGTGGCAGATACGCTTTCTTGTCTACCCTGAGACTTTTGAATCGTTGAAATTTTATACCCGGTCGACTGTATAATGTAGTTGGCTCCAGACCCAATCCCCCGTTGATCATGCCAAAAATCAATTCAAAAAGAGCCGGAATCAGAGAAATACCCATCAAAACCGTACTCGGTTTTTTCATGCTGGCTTTCTTCCTCGAGCCTGTGTCAGCCGAGAAAAACATCATTTTTAGCCAGGCTCAAAAGATCAAAGCGGGAATCAGTGGAGAAGTGCTCCTACCCGACAAAGTAAGAGCCAAGACTTACGCTTTCCTGCTTCCCCTGGGAAAAGCACTGTCCTATTCGGTTCGCTTTTTGATTGCCCCCTCCTACCAGACAGAAGTACAGAACTCAAAGTTCTACTTTCCCTTCGCCGAAGAAGGGCGATATGTTCTTGGGGTCTATGAGGATACCCAGGCCAACGGATTGTTAGATATCGGTAAGGAGCGTTTTTCCATTGCACCGGGCTCACCTTTTACCTACTCAAATGAGCCCATAAGCTTTCAAGTATCTCTGCGAAGAGAGAGTCCCCTGAAGCTGCACCTCGAGGACTATCCGCAGGAATTCCCCATCTATCTACAGGTCTTTTCCACAAAAAAAGAACAACTATACGTTCTTCCGCTCAAGCCTCCCGAAGTTGCTCTTTTTAACCTGCCCTTACCGGTTCGCCTGGGACTTGCAGAAGATGAAAATCAGGATTTGCGCCTCGATATCAGTGAGATTCCTGAGACTACCTACCTTGTAGAGAGACCCACTGATCAGACGCTTACCATTCAATGGGAAAAGGGATGGAATTCCCTGACTCTTGATTTCCCCAGGGAGTCGAGCCCATATCCTAGAAAGCTATATTCCTTACAGTCCAAGGAATCCACGGAACTCAGCTCTGACACCAGGATCTCTTTTTTCGACTTCCCTGAGGGAAAGTACCGGATTGACTATGAAGTCCCAGACCCGCCCTATGTGATTTCCAGCCCTGTTTTCAAACATGAAGAAGAGACCAGAATGGAGTTCTTATTTTCACCGGAGTATTCCATCTACTTTGAGCATCCTTCAGAGCGTTCATTCTTACAGATCAGTCTCAAGGAGGGAGTTACCTTCACGATACCCTCCACAGATGTTGTGACTGTATACCAGGTGGGAGAATACGAAGTGGTTGCTTTTGATGAAAATGATGAAAACGGTGAGCTCGATGAGTTTAAACTCTCTAATGACGGAGTGATTTTCTACACCGCCGAGCTGACTGATCTTTATCCAAGGGATACAATTCGACCCGAATTCGGAGGAAATCGAAGGATCCTACGAGGACAATACCATCTTTATTCCAAAGCTCGCAGAACGGGTCAAATTATATTTTTTCAAAAAACCCCAAGAGAGAAAATTTTCAATACACTTCAGGTATTGCCGATTCGCAAGGCCGGAAGAAGACAATATCTCAAATTTTACTTCCGTTTGGACCCAACCGTCCCTTTCCTGAGTTACATCGACTTCAATGAGGACTTTCTCATTTCGGGAGAAGAAACCGCGTATTTAAGAGAGTTCGACGCATCGGATCCCGAATTTTTTGAAATCAAGCACTCTCTCTATTTCCCCCTGGTTGACCTGGGAAGCCTGGAAGTATTAATCGAGGCTGAAAAGCCCGAGGCACATTTTCTGGAGGTTTTCGCTCCCGGCAAGGATGAGGCAGTGGCTTCTATTTTTCTCGGAAAGGCACCTACATATCTCTATCAACTACCCTTAGAGGTTGATTTAAGGCTTCGAATCACCTTCGATCGTAATGAGAATGAAGAACTTGACCAAAACGATACCCTTTATCCTGAACAGTCTGTTGTCATTCCATTCGAAACTAAAACTGCGATTCATAAATTCAAATTCTAAGCTCTTCTCATTGGTATTGGATTCCTATGCCATTTCGATTACGCAATAAGCACATCAGGATTAGCCTTTTGCTTGTAAGTTTCTTTTTCCTCCATGCATGCTGTAATGACTCTGAAGATAAACCTCTCCAGCCAGAAGAAAATCAAGAACCTCCATCTCCGGACCTTCTGGATACTACTTCTGGAAGAAGGTTGCCCATGGTGCCGCCCCAGACCTCACCTTCCTTAAAGAAAAAGTTAGCAAAGTTGAACTTAGTCAAACTTAAGGAGCCAGCCTCACCACAACAACATTTTGAAATGAAATCCCAGATCTTCCACCTCTTTACGAAAGGGAAATATAGTCAGAATCTGGAAAAACTCTTGCACGATTATTGGACCTTGAGTAGTTTTGAAGAAAAGCGTGAACTCCTTGCTCATCTCATTTCCTGGCCCAGTCTTTCCAGAAGTTCCATGGGATTGAAAGAATGGAGAATACAGGAATTTTTCAGGGGGCTCGAGACTTCCGCAGTTGAAGATATATTAATCCTGGGATTTCTAAAGAATCGACAAGGGGAGGTACAACCTGATATTCGCTGGTACCTTACCCGTAAATATAAATCCAATCTCGGAGGAAACACCCTTTTATGGAGGCAATTGATTGAAAAGGGTAAAGGGCCATAGAATAGGAGTTATGGATTTACGCTCTACAAGTCTCCTACTTTGTCTGTGTCTCCTTATTATTTCCAGTGTTCAATCCATAGACCGCCTGGACATAAAGAAGGCTTGGTCTGAAAAGAAACCTGCCCGAATTCTCGGAATTTATGAAAAGTATCCCTCCCTGTTTCTGAGCGGCGAAACTCGTTATTTTCTAGCTCAGAGTTTTCTCAGTTTCTCAAAACCGAGGGAGGCGGTAAGCGCTTGCGCCAAAGCCGCAATGGAGAACCAATTCAGGCCATGCTATAAGCTTCTTAAAGAACTTAGAAAAAAGTTCCCACTAGACTATAGATTTGGTCTCGGACGGGTACACTATGAGCTTGGAGACATGCAAAAGTCGTTTCGTGCTTATTATGGCTTGTTGAGTGAAGTCCCCACTGACTCTGAATCCAGAATCTACCTGATTCGCATATTTCAGTATCTCCAGCAGCACGATTATGGTTGGGAGCAACTTCAGTATTTAGATAACCTGCCCGAGGATCTTCGCCGGTATTCTCGTCAGATTGAGAAACAGATCCAGCAGCTAAAACACCGTTTTGGCAAGGGCAAACGAGAATATAAAGAAGATTGGGAGGCAGGGCTTTATCTTTATGTCATTGCCGCTGAAGGACCCAGCCCGAGCCTGATTGAGTTCCTGAGCGATCTCTATAAGAAAAGAGAGGGCCAAGAGCCCACGTCTTACAAATATGCCGTGCGTCAGGCAAACCTTCTCTTCGCCGCAAAAAAGACCGGTGAGACCTTACAAACTCTGGCTATGCTAGAAACCCAACCACTCCCCCCGGCACAGGTTCTCAGTCTCGAGAGTCTAAAGAGTCGTATGGAGAAGCAAGGACTTATTAAGTTGGAAAGGCCGCCGCAAAAGACAGCCGCTCACCATAAGAGTCCCACTCAAGAGAGAAAACCCGAACAATTTAAGAGACCTCTTGAAACACCAGGAGCTCCTGCCCAATATTCTGCCGTCAAATCTATGAACCTTAAGCCCTTGGACATCAGTGAACTTCCCCTTGCCACGGCCGATGATCTCAGCCCCATTCATCGAGTAGAAGAAAAAGTGAAAAAGAGGATTTCCCAGGCAGGCTCAGATTACGAAATGCGACACATCGTCAGGGAGTTGGACCGAGCGGAAAATGAGCTGCTTAAAAGCGAGTCCTCTTCACAAGCCCTTGAAGCCTACCTGAAGTCACAAAGAGGTCAGGAGATCCAAGAACTGGTACAGGAACAGGAAACCAAGTTTGAAAAAGTCGACCAGAAAAACGCGGCTCAATTCAATGGAGAATATAATAAGTTTCAAGAAGCAATGGATAGTGCCGGCACTCAGAAAGAGAAGAAAAAGAAATTTCAACAGTTTCTTGATCGTTGGTGGCGGCTTTCCCAGGGCGATGACGTTAACCTACTCACCCAGGGGGCTATCAAGGCTTATTCCAAGACTGATGAGGGCAACAAACTAGCCCGTGAAGTCTACCAATTGGGAATTGAATTAAAACTCAAACCCCCACACCTGGAAATGGATGAGAGCTTCTTCCAGGATCGGGGTTTTTAAACGCCCTGGAATAAGTTACTCACCAGAGAACCGTCTTTCCGGATTCACTGGAGTATTGGGCTGTGTCGGATTTCCCGTTATAATCTGCTGCGCCTTTCCACCCATACAAACAGCACGATCGTATTGGGTTGGATTGACCGGAGCACCAGCGCATTTCTCAGTCGGATCAAGATATAAGTTATATTGCTTGGGAATAGAAGGCCCTGGACCAATCAGATCTTCCGTGTGGGCCAGGATTCCTAGCACTTGAGGACCGTCTGGACCGGCCCCCTGGTAACAACCCGCTGTATAGCAGCCAAAGGCTTTCTGGACTGGTGGAAAATCTTCCAGGGCATAATAGTCTCCCAGCAGCCCTGGAGCTGTGGCTCCAAACTCAGTATCGATACACGCATCTCGATTCGCGGGCGGCTCAGCCTGACATGTTGAAACAGAATTCCCCGCACGCCCACCGAGGGTTGATTTTTCATCCTGGTCATTTACAAACCACTTCTCAGCCAAAGTCTCCTGGCTTGCCTGGTATAAAACCTCATCCAGAGCTTGAATTCGATCCAGGAGCAGATAACCCTCCGAGGTAGTTTGGGCTAGTTTCTTATACTTGGGTGCAATGACAGTCTGCCCTCCCTGCTGAACAGTCGACTCCGCCTGGAGCTTATCTATGAGCGTGCGTTGATTCATATATAAATCCGCAAAGGCGCTAAATTCTGCTGATGCGTCAAAAGTTCTTGAACCGACGGTGAAACTTCCTCCTGAACCGCCCGTCCAGACATCTTTTACCTGTGTTTTTTGACCATCATTGGTACCAAATGTGTAATCTTTTGAGCCAAAATGAAGATCAAAATAATCATCAAGCGCCTCCATCAATGGCTGGAAATCCGCGCATAAATCCACAACCTCAGAATCAGCTGAATCTGCGCACTTGGTCAGTGGAGGGGCACCCAAACCCCCCAGCGTTCCCCCAAGTGTCGGGGGAGGGGGGGCATGGTTGTACCCTGGATTTTTCATAATCTGGTACCAGCGAGGGTCTGGAAAGACCTTAGTCTTCCATTCACCATCACTAATCTCCTGGTTTACAGCAGGTAAAGCTGCATCTGGCTGGTCAAAATATCCAGAGTTCACCGGCCTGCTACCGAGTGGGTTTCCATCGGCGTCCAGTGCTTCAATAGATTCCTCCCTGGCCTGTTTGAGCATACTTCTCTCACCATCATCGGGAAGATAGAGCGGGGCCACCGCAAAAAATTTCGGCTGGGACCCATCCTGAAAAGGAGCTTCAACCGGGTCATTTGATGCCTGTAGCGCAAGATAGGCATAAATTTTATTGGGATGAGCATCGGCGAAATCACCCTTGATTCCTGCCGAGGTTCCAGAAAGAGTTCTTGAACTTTCATCATTGGGAAGTAAGAGAGCCGTAACAACTCCCGCACCCACCGCGCCAAGTACAACTGCGGCGGTGATAGCCCCAACAATCAACCCACCAACCCCAAGGGTAAGAACCCCTACTACGATGGCAATCCAGATGGGAGAACTTTTCTTTGAGGTAACTTTTACTTCATGCCTTTCGTGATGATAAACCCTATCTGCCTGGCGTCGGTTGTAGAGTATGTTTGCGCCGTTATGAGGGAGTAGGAGACTACCCTGAACTTGAGGAACAAGATAGCGGCCATGCCTGTAGCGGATCTTATAGTCTCCGGAGGTCAGTTTGCTTTGTAGCTCGTTTTTGAGGGGCAGAAAGGGGGCAAGCCCGTTTTCAATTAACTCTATTGTATGGTTGTGTTTTGGCTCGGTACCACCAGTCACGGGGTCCACGGTATCCTGAACCTGTGCTCGGCCAACATAGGGGCCGATCTCAACGCCATCGGATGATTTCACTCGCGGCAGATAAAGAAAATAACAGATATCAGCCTGTGCACTCCCAGACAAAACAAGATTTCCATCCGAACCACGAACCTCAACGCTCATAGAGGTTTCCGGATCAATCTCGTATTCTGGATGTTTTACGGAAGTATCACAGGTAAATTCATCGCTGCGATAGATCAAGCCCGCCACGTTTCTCACAGAAGCATAGGGGTGCAGGTCATCTACGCTTGATGCTGTTGGATCAAAATTCAGCAGCTGAAGATTTTCTCTTGGAATCGGGGCCGCCTGATCGTTTGCGGGTCCCCTGGTTTGGTAGGTCTGGTAACCTGAAGGTGCGCCGCCGGAATCAGGTGGGGCGTTATCTATAAGCTTCTGGTAATACTCTTCAACTGGTATGTCTAAACGGGTACCGCTATAGGGACCCATCGAATTAGGGTCTTCATAATCACTTTGATCTTCCAGGGAAAATTTATCTTCATAAAGCCTGTGCCTGAGGATACCTTCCGTGGGCACCATAAAATAGTCCATCGGTTTAAAAGTCGTGTAAGACTGCAGACGGGCTTCCTTGTCCGGGGCATCCCTCCATCGCTCATGATTCCAGACGGGCTTGGCAGATAGATTACAAGTGCAAAAAACTAGCAGGAATAACCAGGTAGCTCCACGGCTATAACCCGCTGTTTCGCTTAATTTCACTTGCCTAAGATTCGATTTCATCTGGATTTCTGCGCATCAGTGCTGCGATCCTGCAGCTTTATGCCCCCGAGTTTTCCTATACTAATTGGGACGCGAAGATTTCGACCATTCCCTTCCATGTCCTCAGCATTCACTTCCATATGAAACAAGCCCTCCACTGGAAAGGAAAAGGACTCTGTGAAACTATAAATATGTTTACCCCAGCGGACACGCTTCTCAATCGGATTCACTCTCTCGTCATTGATCTTAAAAATATCTTCATCCCCCGCCTTTTCCATATTACGCTCTGTAAAATAGAGATCTTCAGACCTGCGAACCAGGTCGGTTGCGGGGTCCGTTGCGCTGGTGATACGAAATGTTATCCAGCGAAATGGATAGTATGGCTCGGCCGGAGCTGCCGGATTATCCCAGTCCGAATATCCACCTGAGTTATCCCTTAGCCAATAGGGGGTATTGTCTTCCACAAAAACATCAAAGCGGAATCTTGTCCTTCTTTGACCGTGCGGCTCAGAGCCACCTTGATCTGGAAATGTCAGCGTAAGAAAAGAGTCGCCTTCAGAGTCCTTATATTTCCCCGGATTACGGGACTCTTCCCAGGTTTCTTCATTATTGACCCAGTCTCCAAAACAGCGTCCCCCCCCCGTACATTCACCGCTATCGGGCTCAACAGCTGAAATTTCTGAATTGGGAATCCGTGAAAAAAGATTGTTACGATCATAGGGTAAATCCCACTCGGCTCCCTGACCTGCCATGGCATTGTTGGGAAGTCCGACCGTATCTGTGACCTCCCCCTCTACTCGATGTACTCTCACCCATATATTGGGTCGAATTCTATCCCACTGCACATGGTATCCCGCCCCGAGATAATCACTTTCCTGCCATTGCTCCGTAACGAAGGTATGGATAGTCACTTTCTTTTTTCCAGCGATAACCGGAGTAATCTGTAGGAAATGAAGAAGAACTCCAAGGAAAAGGGCAGATCTGCTTAAGAGCGCGATAGATTCAAGAATGGATCGAAGAACACACATGGGAGAATACTCTCAAAAGTATACTCTCAATACAGGAGTTTTCCTACTTCACCCCTATTCTAAAGACAAGATAGAATGAACCCCTATGATAAGAACCTCGATTCTACTGCTCGGTCTCCTATTTACGCCCAATCTCTATAGTCTCCAGTTTCACTGCTACCCAACTGCGGAGAAAACGAAAATATGTATTGGCAAAGGAGAGGAGGGCAAGATCATTTCCGTGGAGGAAATCCCGGATGGCAGAATCAGTCCTTCTACTGCGACCTATTTCTACCCCGGCGGCCAGCTAATGAGCCATGTAAACTGGAAAAACTCCTACTACGTGCACCTGGACCCCCAGGGGAAACTGCAGGAGATGCTGCATCGAGATTCCTACCAGGCCTTTGAGAATGGTGAGGAAGTCATTGACTGCCTACAATCTCGCTGCCTGAGTACCAGGCTCACCTTTCTATCCATTCCAAAACAGGGACTACAAACCGGGGATGTAATTTTCTCGGGTGATCTTAGTCCCTACACAGGACTGAGAAAGGCTGAACTCACCCATGTCAGTATATTCGCCGGCTTCCGTTCAGGGATACCCTATGTGGTCAGCAGTGACATGTATGAACCCCCAGCACTAAGCCCGATGGACTCTGTTCTCTACAACACCTTTTCTTATGTGATCTTGAGAAACCCAAAGTTCCAAAGAAATTTCCAGGACTATATGGACGGTAAAAAAAGACACCTGGAAAAAACTCAGGCATTTTGCAGCCTGTTGTTTTTCTCATTATTCCAGGAAACTTTTGAAAACACCGGTGCTAAATGGCCGTATTTTGAAAGAATCCTGCCCGAATATCTTTTAAAAAACACCTTTGAATACTTTGAGCTGGTTGCCGCTCACACCCCCCATTTTGAATCTGTGGAGGAAATGATACAGAAGAGAGAAACTCAGCTTGAAAGTCAAAGTTTGACCTGGACTCGAATGATTTCTGAGCCCAGAGAAACGCTCTACCAAATGTTTCTGCGCAGGTTTCCCTTTCTGCCTCTGGAATTCAGCGAGAACAAAGTTGAAAATCTCCTCAGATTGACAGCATCCGGCTTGTTTCAAGCCTCCCGGAAATTCACCATGACAAATGGGAAGAAATCCCCTGGAGCGTTTTCTCCCTTACCCCAAACAACTCAACTCTTCGATGATGATCCTTCTTTCAAATGTTTTCAAAGGGAGAATTCTCCAAGACTCTGTACGATGAGAAATGCGGCTGGCCGGACCCGGTTGGTTGAGATATACACGGACGGCGGCTCCTGTCCGGATACAGGGATTTATCTTCGTCCTGACGGGACTCTGCGTACCTATATTGACTGGAAAAGAGAGGTCTATCTTTCTCTTCAATCCAATGGCGAACCAGGTGAAATCTTAATGGGCAAGAAATACAAATATTTAGAAGAGGGGCAGACCGTGACGATTTGTGATGAGATTTCCTGCCAATCAAAGAATCTTAAGTTTCTGAGTATTCCCCAGTCAGGACTCCAAACTGGGGATGTAATTTTTAGTGCTAATCTTTATCCCTATAGCGGACGGGCCAGATCCTGGCTTACCCATGTGGAGATATTTTATGGCTACCAGAAAGAGATTCCAATGGTTTTGACCAATGATATTTACGAAAAATTGAGCATTCGACCCCTTGGCTCTGCCCATCAAAATACCTTTGGCTATGCCATTGCTAGAAATCCTCAATTCCAGAGGGCTTTCAAGGACGCTTTGGAAAAAGTTAAGCAACTCACCTTAATACCCGTTCCTTATTTTTGCGCAAACCTGTTTGTTGAACTCTATTCAAGAATCTATCCCGAAAAAACCGAGCACTGGGACCAGGTGGATCGGAACTTCGCAGAACAAATCTTTCTAAATACCATTGATGACTTTGAGATCCTGAGTATGAATCTCGGATCGCTTCTATCTATTGATCAATTTAGAGAGAAAAGAAAGCCTGTTATTGCTGGAATCCGCCAAAAAATATCTAAAATTATGGAGGAGCCTCATACCTTTCTTGAACAACTTTTTGCCCAGGATTTTCCGATGCTTCCCAATATCTTCAACCAGAGACTGGTCCATCGAATCTTACAGATGATGAAAATCCACCATCCTTGGAAACTCTCCCACCAACTTGGATGGAAACTGGAAAAAGAGACCTTAAAAGAATGATTTTCAATGGGTTCAATAGCCCTTAGGAGGCTTTGGGCGGTATAATGTATACAGTATGATTCCAAGAAAGCTCCTATTCTTCACTCTTCTCATGTTCTTGTCGAATGGTATTGAGGTTCAGGCCTTAGAAGGTGAGGACCTCAAACTAGACGAAAAGGGAGCGACCCTTCCGCAGACGCGAAGTGTGTTTATCAATGGCAAGGAGACTGGTTTTTTTTTACAAAAAACAGGGTTTCCCTCGGCAACCTCAACTGTTGTTGATGGAAACTTAGTGAAGTCCTTCCTGGAATCAACCCGCGACGGTGTGAATCCAGATGGAAGATGGACGATGGTCATCACTGTAGGAGACCTCATCCAGGGGCATGCCCGCTCAGAAAATTTCGCCACTCAGACCAATCCCATTCAACGCTCCCGTCCTAGTGTGCATAAAATTCAGCGAATTCAAAGGATAAGAGTCCCGATCAACAGTCCTAGATAATCAAAGCCACTCTATGCAGGACAATCGCCTCAAAGACCGTTTAAAACAGGATGTCGCTCTCAGTCCGGAAGACTTTAAAGTTGTTCATGCACTCATCCAGGAAAGATCCCTGTTTTATGATCAAGCGCTGATCTTTTCCGAGCGGATACAAGACGATTATATCTATCCCGTTCTTTCAGAGTTATCTGGCATCCCTTTTCTAGCGCGGGAACAAGTGGATTTCTCAGTGGATTTGCGAAATGTCCTACCAGAGAGATACCTCAGATCAAGCAATATCATTCCTCTGAAAAAATCTACCAACAAGATTCTTGAGGTCGCCACAACTGATCCCCTTGATCTTTACGCTCTGGAAGAAATCTATGACCAGACCGGCTACAAGATCAAACCCAAGTATGCGGAAAAATTCCGAATTGAGTCTCTTCTCAATTCCGCCTTTGGCGACAGTGCTGAGATTCGGGATGTACTCACCGGTTTTGACCAACAGCAAAGCGAAGAACAGGAAGGACCCGCCGCCCTAGATGTCATCGACCAAATTTCTGCGGCAATTTCTGATGAAAAAGACGCCCCCACGGTTAAATACGTACAGGCTCTTTTTCGCCAGGCAATTCGCCGCAAAGCCTCTGATATTCACGTAGAGCCCAGGGAAAAGAGATTCCTGATACGCTTTCGTATCGATGGATTGCTTCAGGAAGTTCCATCGCCCCCTAAACATCTACAAGATAATATCATCACTATTTTAAAGGTCATGGCAGACCTGGATATCTCGGAAAAAAGAATTCCCCAGGACGGAAGAATCCGGCTCACTTTTGAAGGGCGCCAAATTGATTTTCGCGTTTCTTCCCTGCCCAGTATTTACGGAGAAAAAATTGTGATCAGGGTTCTAGATACTTCTAGTATCGTTCTGGAATTTCCCACCCTGGGTTTCTCCAGGGAGGACGAAGAGAGAATTCGTCAGGTGATCATAAAACCTCATGGAATCATCCTGGCTGCGGGACCAACCGGGTCCGGTAAGACCACGACTCTCTATACTATTCTCAAAGAAGTTGCCACCGATGATCGCAATGTCACCACCCTGGAAGATCCGGTGGAATATCGTCTTGACCAAATGACTCAATGTCAGATCGAAAATAAAGCTGGTTTTGGATTTGCCACAGGACTCCGCTCCATCCTCCGTCAAGACCCGGATGTGATCATGGTGGGAGAGATTCGAGACCGTGAGACCGCCGAACTATCTATTCAGGCATCCCTCACAGGTCACCTGGTGTTATCTACTATCCATACGAACTCCTCTGTAGGAACCGTTACCCGATTAGCAAACATGGGCTGTGACACCTACCTGGTGGCTGCTACTTTAGCTTCCGTTCTGGCTCAACGACTCGTTCGCCGCATGTGCCCATCCTGTAGAGAGGAATATACTGCTAGCATCGAAGAACTAAAGGCCATGGGTGTGAAATCCTCCAAAGCGATGAAACTCTATCGAAAGGCCGGATGTGATAAATGCGGCTTCACAGGATACAAAGGCCGAGTTGGAATTCATGAACTACTCATTCCAGACGATGAAATGCGGGAATTGATTGGCCGCGAAGCCATAGAGTTCGAACTCTTTCGCCACGCCAGGAAGAAATGCAATTTAAAGACTCTCAAGGAATCGGGAATCCGAAAAGTCCTCAAGGGAGTATGCGATTACGCCCAGGTACTGGAAGCCACTCTCTAGAGTTGATTGATTGAGGAGGGGGTTTCGGGGATTTGGGCTTGTGTGAGTGCGCTCATGGCAGCCCTTTCTAAGCCCTTCCCTCGTCGAAGGTGACTATGCCACCTCCTCCTCACGAATGAATTAGAAACGACTACCCTGAGCACTCTCCCCCAAACCACATCCTCGAAACCCCCTCCTCAATCAAGGGAATATTTCAATGTGATTATCTAGCTAATTCCTCCTCTCTTAATGTAGGAGAGTACTTCGGGAGGGATCGTGTATATGAAGGGGTTTCGAGAAGGCGTAGCTGGGGGCGGCTCGCGAGGAGGAGGTGGCATCGTCACCTTCGACGAGTGAGCGGACCTCAGGTATGTCTTCTCGGAAGCGCTGCATAACGAGCCCTCCCGAATCCCTCTCCTCAATTAACCCTTAAACCCGCCTGACTTTCGATTGTCTTTATCTTTCTCGAGTCCAGGAATTTCAAAACCTCGACCGGTTCTACGGGTCTCGCTATCTTCCTTGTTCTTTTGATATGCTCCGATGGCGGTCTTGACTCTCTTATCCGGTTTGGGCTCATCAACACTGCCTTCATCACGAACCTTGGGAGTGGGACCATTCCCATTTCTGTTCACAGAAAGCTGGAATGCGGTTGTCTCGGTACTTCCACCTACATCTTCAGTCTCATTTCTAGCCTGACCTAATTTGAGCCCCTTATCCGGGCGATCCGCCTTTTCCGGCTTATCTGGCCTGGCCGTTTTCTCTTGCTTGGCTGGCTCCTCTGGGCTGTCCGCCCGGGACGCTTTCTCTGGCTTATCCCCTTTCTTGGGCTTGGCTGGCTCCTCCGGACTATCTGCCCGGGACGCTTTCTCTGGCTTATCCCCTTTCTTGGGTTTGGCTGGATCCTCCGGACTGTCTGCCCGGGACGCTTTCTCTGGCTTATCCCCTTTCTTGGGCTTGGCTGGATCCTCCGGACTGTCTGCCCGGGATGCTTTCTCTGGCTTATCCGGTTTATCTGGCTTTGCCGGTTCCTCTGGTGGTGCTGGCGCAATCGGCGGTACTGGTGGTTCCGGAGAGGGCAGGGGAACAACGGGTGGCTCTGTTGTTACTGGAGGCTCGGTCGTTGGTGGCTCCGTTGTTACCGGAGGCTCGGTCGTTGGTGGCTCCGTTGTTACCGGAGGCTCGGTCGTTGGTGGCTCCGTTGTTACCGGAGGCTCGGTCGTTGGTGGCTCCGTCGTTACCGGAGGCTCGGTCGTTGGTGGCTCCGTCGTTACCGGTGGTTCTGGAGCTGGCTCTGTCCTCAATGGCGGCTCTGGTTGTTCTGGCCTATCTGGTCTGGTTGGCCTATCTGGACGATTAGGATCATTAGGCCTATCTGGACGATCTGGTCTACCTGGGCGTCCGGGCTCCTCGGGAGGTGCTGGAGCTGGTTCCGTCGTTACGGGCGGCTCTGTGGGTTCCGGGGCTGGTTCCGTCGTTACGGGCGGCTCTGTGGGTTCCGGGGCTGGCTCGGTCCTTACCGGCGGCTCCGGTTGTTCGGGCCTATCTGGCCTGGGAGGTCGATCTGGACGGTTAGGATCGTTAGGCCTATCTGGACGATCGGGTCTATCCGGGCGTCCCGGATCCTCAGGTGGTTCAGGATTGGGCTCGGGGGGTTCTGGTGGTACCGGGGTAGGCGCCGGGATTACTGGTGGCTCCGGGGGTACGGGTACAGGGGCTGGAATGACCGGTGGTTCCGGTGCTGGTGGTTCTGGCTCTGGAGGTACTGGGGTTGGAGCCGGGATTACGGGCGGCTCTGGCTCGGGAATCGGACCGGGAATCACGGGAGGTTCGGGAAATGGAAGAGTTTCCGGCGCAGGAGTTGTCTGCAAACCTTCCTCAGCAGTAGTTTCAGAAAGTCGATACAGTTCTGAAACCTGTTCAAATTCAATTTCCCTCTCCGTTACCTCACCACCTGGGCCGGTAATCGTTTCTTCACCTTCTCCGAAGAATTCCTCAACCTGAAAAGTATCGAGTTCCGCTGTACTATTAGCCTGTCGATCAACGGTGCCCTGGCCGCCATCCAACTCTTGGAAATCACTGGTTTTAAGCTGTTCTCTTTCTGTAATACTATAGCCTTCCAGGTCCAGTTCTCTTTCCCTGGTGGTGGTTCCATCAGGACCGGTTTGAGTTAAGACCTCTCTTCCAGCTCCTTCAAATTCCCCATCCGACTGAAAGAGCTCCTCTGTTTCATTCAGCCCTTCCGTGAGAATTGTGCCATCGGCATTTTGGGTCACAGTTCCGCTTTCCTCGGAATAAACCTCCCTGCCCACCGTAGTAGAACCCTGAAACGCGTATTCTTGTGAAGAAGTTGATCTGCTATCGGGTGTGTATTCAACCGAATCTGAATTGAGCGTTCCCTCGTACTGCTCTTCCCTACCCTCAATTCGTTCAACTTCCACGATGGATTCCTGTACCTGCTCTCCATTCTCCCCCAGGGTTAGGGGTGTGGTTTCCGTGAATCTGGCCTCAAGCGTATATTGCTGATGAGCAGAGTCTATTGCTGAAGAAGTGGACCCGAACTTCAGATAATCAGCTCCCACTTCCGCTGAAGAACCGCTGCTTTGGGTACTGATTGAAGTGGTGACTTCTGATTCTGTTTCTCTCTCTGTTGAATAGCCTGGCTCAATCGCGACTGTGCCGTCTTCAGCAGCAACCGTTTCAGCAAAACGATAATCGGTTCTTTCAGTAGTCTGATCAGCGGTAAAGGTCGTAGTGTTCTGACTAAGGGTGATGGAACTATTGGGACCAAAGAGCGAAAATAAGTCATCCAGATCTCCGCCAAAGTCTCCTGGAAGGTCTGGGTCGTCGGTTCCTCCGGTGCCATCGGTTCCTCCCGGGCCATCGTTTCCACCAGGACCTCCTGGCCTATCGTCATCCTTCCCTCTCAATCCAAGGGATCTACCCTGACCCTTTCCCTGTCTTCCGCCTATTCGATCGGGATCATATTCCTGTCTTCCAAGGGCTCTTCCTCTTCCTCTTCGATCATCATCATCATCCCCTCGACCTCGGCCTCCTCGTCCATCGTCGTCGTCGTCGTCGCCTCTTCCGCCTCTTCCGCCTCTTCCGCCGCCTCCAACACGGCCATCATCGTCGTCATCATCCCCCTGGCCATCGTCGCCCTGGTCATCATTGTCTCCATCATCATCTCCATCGTCATCTCCTCCTCCATCATCAGGAGGGGGAAAGAGGATCCCGTCGGGATTCTTGATATCAATCCCAAAACTTGAGGTTTCACCCTCAAAACTAATGTTCTGCTGGGTGAAGAGTTCCGTTGCTTCGTTATTGGTTATCTCAACTACGCGCTGTCCTTCTCCGCTAAAGAGAGTGAACTCAGCAGATGCAGTAATTCGGGAATACTCCGTTCCGGAATCAATAGAGTCCAGGGGAAAAGTGGAGGCGGTTGGGAAGTCCTCGTTGGTTGTCCCTGGAATCACTTCCGGGTTATCGAGGAATTCTATATAGGAGTCAATATTATCTTCACTCGCGGGTCCTTCAAAGGCCGTTCGTCCATCAAGGGTCAGCTGCTTTGTGATTTGTCCGCCTTCAAAACTGAAATCCGTGGATTTTCGAATCGTACCATCCGCCAGAGTCTCACTTGTCATCGTTCCCTCACCTGAGAAATAGGTAGAGGTGGAATTCTCCTGTGAAGTGAATTGGGTATAGAGCTCTGCCAGCCCCTCCTCACCTTCAAAAATCTGGTTTAGCCCCTCTCTACCCTCAAAGGTAATGTTTTGATCAAGTCTTACGCCAGAAAAGCTAAAGGACCTCTCATCGGAGCCAGCCTCTGTGGTCTCCTCAATTTTTAAAATGGTACTTGAAGTAGATCCGTCAATCTTAAAATAACCTGTAAATCCCTCGGTCTCGGCTAAAGCACTTTCTATATCCAGGGTTTCATCTGATCCTCTATCAAAACTTAGGCTCTGGGTATTCTCCGCACCGGCAAAAATTCCAGCCTCATCATATTGAAGAAAACCTTCGGTTTCGCCTGTTTCTACCGCTCGAAAAAGCTGTGAGATGTCTCCCTCAACCTGCTCAAAAAGTACGGCCAGGGCATCGTTAGCGGAAGTAGCGTCCTCAAAGGAGAAATCAACGGGTCTAATCAGGCCTTCTTCACCTTGGATTGGGGTGTCAGACGGCTCTCGGGGAGCATCGGGATCAACTCTTTGCAGCTCTACATCAGAAAGACCCTCAAAGTCTTCCAGTTCCTCCAACCCGCTTCCGCCTCCTCCAATCACATCGAGAAGTTCTCGGGCATCTTCTTCCACTTCAAGAATGGCATCACCAAATCGTCTCTGATCAGCGGGAAGGTCTGGACCTTCGTCTGGAAAGTGGAGAAGTGGCCCATCATAGGGATCAGGGTCAGAGGGAAGCGGAGTTTCTGACGAGGTGTCCGCTCTTTCCTTTTCTCCGGGAATCAGACCTTTTAAGGCAGTGCCAATATTTTGGAAGAGAACAGAAAGTCCACCCGAGAGAAAGGGATTTTTTCCGAGCTCAAAGGTCAAGCCGCTCGTGTTTCCACTAAAATTCCCAATTCCGGAACTGCTTGAGGATAGAATAAGCGGGTCCGTTTCGACATCCGTTGTTTGGGAAAACCGAAAACCGCCCCCGCTCATCGCGGATAGAATAGGATCAAGATCACGAACACTGATCCGTGTTCCTTGCATATTGACCCGTTCAGGCTTTGGAATTACCGGTTGGAACTCTGATTCTTGCTGTTCACCACTCAAGCGATTCAAAAGAAAAGTGCTAGTCTCCAGACTACGAGGTTTTTGAGTCACCAGTTCCTCGACGTAATCACCGGTGAAATTGCTGAGTGTGGGAAGGCCGTCCAGGCCCAGTGATTGGGTATTGGTTGGTAATTGGTCAACGCTAGTAACCACATTGCGTCCGGTCAGGTTGGAATCTTGAAGCGCCTGCAAGGCATCCTTAGAGAATTCGGCGGAATCTTTCTCAGGAACAAAATTGACAGGCTCACTTCCCGAGAAAGTCTTTCCTGTAGAAAGGCTTTCCGCAATGGGTTTACCTGTTTTGGGATCAATGCCAAGCTCGGAAGATTTTTTTAAATCTTTTCCGAAACTATAAAGACCCTCGCCGATTTTGCCGTCTAGACCATCAACAGCCATCCGCATACCTCCGTGTTCCGGGTCAAAAAGACCGGAAGAGGAAATCCACCGTGATTTCTCTCTGTATTCAAATAAATAAGCGGAGGACCCCGCAGATATGCAGAAGAACCCCACTCTAAGCTATATTAATTATGCCCACTAAATAAGCCTTGTCAATATCTTTAAAAGAGAATTAACAACAAAAATAAACAATTAAATGCTCTAAAGTAATCAAAACTCAGGTATTGGTGGATCAGAATAAAGGGGCAGTGGGAAGTAGATCATTCCTCAAGTAAAAAAAAAGAAGATCCCAGGAACGAAGTCCGAAACAACATGGGGAAACCAGGCGCTCCCCAATAATTGAATCAACTTTGCAAGCTGTAAGATCTTTTGCGCTTCTTCATTCTTCGCTATTGGATAGTCTCGATCAGCTATCTACCGATTTCAGTAATCTTTTGCTGGGAATCTTTTTCCAGATCAGAGCTGGGAGCAGCTAGTTGCTGAGCTTTCAAATAGAACTTCCGCGCTGAATCTCTATCTCCCTGGAGAAGATAATTTTCTCCGAGAGCATAGGCATACCGCCCGTTCTCAGAGTGAAGCCTGTAAGCCCTCAAAAGATAGAGCTTCGCCTTTTCACCCAGGTTCTGTTCATAAAAAAACTTGCCCAGGCGATAGTAAAACTGATGATAATTGGGAGCCATTTTTTCCAGGGAATTTAACTCCAAAGAAGCTGCTGATTTCTCTCCCTTTCTATAAAAGGCCAGGATTCTCTCTCCCATGATTTCAGGGTCGTCGGGATAGATTTCCAAGAGCTCATTCGTAAGCTCGATGGCCTCCTTGTACTGACGTGTCTCTACATAGGAACGAGCCAGGTAGAACTGGGTTCTCTTGCCGTCAAATTCGGGGTCGTTAAGTTTTATAACCTCAGTCAGAGATTCTATAGCGTTCTTATAATCCTTTTTAAGATACGCATTAATCCCCATGGCCTCTAAAACATGAGGTGAAAGGGAGCCTTCGACATTTTCCATCAGATCTTCAACCTGCGAGAATAGATATCGATTCCGACTCTCATTTCCTTCCAAGATATTCCTCGAAATTTCATAAAAGTAGACCTTCATCAAACCAGCATTAGTCATAGGGTCTAGAGGACTCTTGAGAAGAGCTACCTTAAAGTCATCTTTTGCCTGATTAAGGAGTTGGATACTACTGTTTTCTCTTGCATGGAAGAAGGTGAACTTTCCTTGCTGAGCCAGAAGAACGGGATCTTCCGGCAAATGGCTCAATCCTAGTTTCAGCCAATTTAAAGCCTTCCTTACATTTTTGGAATAAATGTATTCTGCTTCCGCCAATTTTGAATAAACGACGGGATAACGAGTCTCATCATAGGTGAGTGATGAACGGTAATTATCTAATGCATTCTTGAGATATTCCTTAGCCTCTTCATCCAGATGGTCCTTGCGGGCGATGCGATAGTTTTCCCAGGCACGATCTCCAAAATGGATGTAGGCCCCGGCAAGGCCGCAACCCTGTATAAAAAGGGGCAAAATCAATAAAGTGAGGAAATTAAGAGACCGCATTTCAAGCTGTTTGAATGGTCCTTGATAAATGAATTACCGAGGATCGGAATCGAACCGATACGGGGTTACCCCCATTAGATTTTGAGTCTAACGTGTCTACCAGTTTCACCACCTCGGCATCTGTTCGGATTCTACTATTGCCCCACTACAGAGTCAAGCAGCCCACGCAGAGTCTTACCACCACAGGACTCCCTCTCCTTAGATAGATTTCATTAGAAATCATTCATAGAAGGACTCCTTTTTCCGATGATTCTTCCAGAAGCATAGGAGCTAAACCCGGCTCAGGTAGGAATGCGAAAACAGGGAATGTATTCCCGAAAAATATACTCAAAATGAAATGGTTTTTCCAGATTAGCCTTCAAAACGGAATCTTAAAATTCCCAGGTAAATCCAAGATTAAGCCTTCTTGAGTATGAATCCGCAAGTGGCCAAACCACTTGCATTACGGTATAGGAGATCAGGGATGAGAAAATCATTCGTCCTCGTACTGGGAGTGATCTTAACTCTCCTGGTTATCGCTGGTTGCGGAGGTGGGACGGATTCCATAGACAGCTTATTGGACGTTCGGAATCCTGATGTGGTTCGAAACGTCACCGCTTTCTCTGCCCATCGAAGAATTCGCATTACCTGGGATAGGGGTACAGACGAGGATGTGATCGCGTACAATGTATACCGTTCCAACTCCTCTTCCGGCGGCTTTACCATCGTGGGCTCAGTTGGGCAGACTAGCGCCCCTTTTTTCCAGGACGAAGGTGATGACTCTGATAAAGATGGATTACCTGATGGCCTTCCTAATAACCAAACCCAGTTCTACAAAGTCACCGCTCTTGACCGAAACGGTAGAGAAACTCCGCTAGCTTTCGCAACCGCAGTTGCCGCCACAGCAGGGGTCCTACCCAATGAAACCATCGATCTCGCCGTCGAAAATGTAAGAGCTTATGCTGGCAAACAAGAAGCTTTTATCAGCTGGGATCCGATTGATCATCCACAAATATTTGGGTACAACATTTATCGGTCCGTGTCGGGCGGAGGGCTGGGATTCCAACTGGTAGCCGTAACCGCTGTAGACGTGACCAGCTTCATAGATGGAGGACTTTCACAAATGGAGTCCTACATCTACCAGATCTCTCCCGCGGTCAGTGAATTGGAAGACGTGACCGGTAAAACCCTTACCTCGGGACTATTAGAAGGAAGACGTACTGAAAGCCGTGCGGTAAGAATTCAAGATACAGACGCAACTGTTCCCAAACCTCCAGGAAGTTCACCGGGTGCTCCTTTTTCAGTAAAGGCGCAAAAGGCCGTTCTTCGAGGAACAGAAGGAGTTCTCTTACAGTTCACACGGCCTACCGCCAACACCGATGGCTCCATTATGGCTGATAGCGATGACTTGATCTCTGGAGCTTACCTGGTTTACCGATCCGCAAATTTATTTGGACATTATGACCTGGTTGGAATTCTGGAGAACATTGGAACAGCGCCAATTTCTGAGTTTTTCGATCCCAAAGGCGAAGATTCCTTTTTTTATCACATCAGGATAGGAGACAATTTCGGAAATATTTCCGCCCGCTCTGATGTAGCTTCGGTGAGCGGCGCGGTTCCACCCTCCACTGTAAAAAATCTCAGCGCTACTTCGGGTCAAGGATTTGGCTCCATAGTCATTAGCTGGACTGAATTGTCGGGACAGCGCTTGGATGGCTATAACATGTATCGCTCACCGGAAAAGGATCGTGGATTTGTAGCCGTTGGGCACAACATCAATGACGAAAATCCTGATCCGGAAATTGTACAGTTTACGGATACTTCCTCCGCCCTGGCCATCGGTCAGACTTACTACTATAAGATTTCCGCAACCGCTAATGGACTGGAAAGCTCCCTGTCAGTGGCAACGGCCGCTTCACCCGGACCTGCTAATGGTATCGTGGTCCTTGAGGGTGAAAACGCGGTAAAGATCGACTCTTTCCTCACCGGGATTAATCGAACACCCCCAGCAAACCACCCTGCTCAATTCTGGCCGCCTCACTGGACTTTTCAACGGCAGGGATTTCATTCCCCCTTCCTTGGAAATGGAGTTCTCTTACTTTCTCCCGTTAATGCAGCTACAACTGATATCGTTCTAGGGGAGCGGATTGATCTCATGTGGAGAGTGGACATACAGGCACTTGTGGGCACAACGGTAGGCGGGGCCATCACAGCTGATATCTTTCTTCAGTCCGCAGATGACAGCACCGGAGGACAGTACAAAATACTTGTGGATGACAAGCCCATCAGCAATACACTGGCACCGGGAACCGAACCTCCTTCAGGATTCGATTCAGGGTTTGATGGAATCCAGACCGAAATCAATTTCAGGGATTCCACCTTCTCCACCCCTCTTCAGCCGACAAGAAGATTGATTGGAACTCTGCGAATTGACCATCTGGCCGATTATTCTGTCGTAACAAGTCCGTTCGCGGATACAGAGACCGTATATATGACCTTGATCCATTCAGGCCCGGTTGGTGTTACTTCAAATTTTGGGAATCTCAAGCTAGACGCTCTCATTCTGGTTTTGCGCTGAGACAATATCGTTTCTTATCCACCCGAAACATTTTTCAATATCCAAGAGGTGAGACAAGCGCTAAAATCCTCTGGTAAATGGAAAAGTCACATCCCTTTAAAGCAACACTTTGGATTCTTTTCGTCATTGTCATGACCTTTTTGGGAATGGAATTGGCAACCAGGAGTCACCACTATCTAAAATTTGGAATTCTCCAACCGCTCCATGAACAGGCTGTTTTTTATGATGCCAGGGTTCTTGAATATTCTAAAAAGACTGGAAAACCTGCTCCACCCACAGTTGAGTCTTACTCCGATGAAATGATCATTTTCAGTGGAGGGTCCGTCGCCTATGGATTTGGAAGCCCCAGAGAATCCAGTCCCTCTAAAAAAATTGCCTTCCACATGGGCTCGAAAGTTTTTGATATGTCCTTTCCCGGTAAGAGCTTGAAACAGGAGTTGGAAGATCTTGGTAAGTTGAAACTATTCAACAAGAGGGTGGTCTTACTGAGCGGCTTCAACGATATCTACGGAATTCAAACTCTCAACGACCTTCAAAATGCGCGCAAAAAAATTTTCTCAGCAGTTTCCTTTCTTCAGTATTCCCTGTTTTTTCAAAAGTCCTTTCAGCGACTGTTCCTGTGGCATGCCAGAAGAGAGTGGAACTTTGCACAAATCTGCGAGGGAATCCGCGCTCAGCTTAAGCAACTGGAAAGGACTCAAAAGAAGCTTAAGTTTAATTTTTTTCTCCAGCCCATTATAAGCCCAGAAAAAATACTTGCAGGTAGCGAGTCCCGGATCCTGCGAAGATATGCCGCATCCTTTAAGGAAGGTCTCTTTGAGCGCAGAAAACAGCTTGAATTTTTGCTGAAGGAATTCAGATGGATTGAGATTGTTGACCTGCAACAAGCGTTCGAGGGAAGTTCTCAGGAATTGTTTATCGATATCTGCCATCTGAACCAGAAGGGTAACTCTCTACTAGCTTCAGAAATCGCGCAGAAAATTAAACCGATTAGAAAGACAAATTGAACTGAAGAGAGCTACTCTTCGGGCTGCTCGGGTGGGGTTGTCCCCTCTTCAACTATATTTTCAAGGGCATCGGTACTAACTTCAACCCCCTCAAGATAACGCTGCATACGCAGCAAAGTCTTTTCCTTGAGGATTTTATTTGAATCAGACAATCGCCGCAGCAGATAAGCATTTTGAAGGTAGAGCTGAGATTTGATACGAATCCCTTCTAAAAGGCGGACGACAATCCAGGCCCCTTCCTTTTTCTTCCATTCTTTTTCCATGCGAATCAAACGCTGCTGTAGATCACTTTTCAAAAGCTTTTCTTCCGAATTTTCGGAAAGAATACCGCGAACGTCCGCTACCAACTTAAGCAGCCCCCTAGCCTCTTCATCAGTGAATTCTACGGTGAGCTTTTGGGCATCTTTTTCCACGTCTTGAATGGATTTTGACAGGAAGTTATCAGAGGATTCAATACCGCCGAAAAAATTGAGGGAATCATTTGAAATTCCGATAGCTGCAAACAAACCAAGAAGTGCAAATCCTATGGCGAGTAATCTCTTTTTTCTATCCATTTTTTTCTCCACTCTTTGCTTGATTTGTACCAGGCAACTGTACAAACCCTTCTATGGGCTCCCGCCCTACTACAACCGTAACCAATTTTTCCGGATGAAGATATTCTTCAGCAACACGATGAACTTCTTCACAACTAATCTTCTTTATGATTTCTTGTTCTTTCATCAGAAAGTCTGCCTCTAGCCCATAAGAAATTTTTTCATATAGAATTTGAACCATTGCGGCATTGGTTTCGAACTGAAAAACAAATCCTTCCGTTAATTGTAATCTTGTATCTTCAACTTCCTCAATCTCAGGCCCATCTTCAAGAAACTCAGTCAATGTAAGGCGAATCTCGCTAAGAGCTTGCCGCACACTCTCCGGATTGGTACCTATATAGATCTGAAACAACCCGGGGAGCCTCGACGCCGACGAGGTAATATCCCCGAAGACGCTGTAGCACAGCCCTAACTCCTCTCTTAGTCTACCGGCCAGACGACAGGTAAATCCCATACTCTGGCCCAGTATCTGATCCATGACCTTGAGCCTGGAATATTCCTGGGACCACTTGGATATACCCCCGTGGCCTAGTACAACTGAAGACTTATTCCTGTCTCTTATTACGTAATAACCACAGTTTTGTTGCGTTTGCGCAAAGTGGGGAGGCTTCGTTTCATAAGGACAGCCTGCCTCAAAGTTTTCCAGGGCTCGGTCTAGTGAACCCAAAAATTGAACTTCGTCAACATGACCAGCCACAAAAACTTTGAGGTTTTTTCCAGAAACAAAGCGCTTCCGAAAGGCTAGAAAGTCCTCATAAGTGATGGATCTTAAACTATGTTCACTGCCTATGGAAAACAGAGCGCCAATAGAACCCGCGTAAATACGCTGCCTGAGGAGGGCAAAAGCCAAATGATCCGATTCATCAAGATAGGCTCTTAACTCGGAGCGCATGTGCTTCAGGGTTTGCTCAAAACGAGCGCGAGTAGGTTCCGCTTCACAAAGAATTTCCTTCAGAAACTGAACCAGGTGATCCTGCAGATGGGTAGAGCAATGAAACTGAAGACCATTACTCAGACTCTGAACTTCAATACCCACAGATTCCAAGTCTTCAGCGATCTGTAGAAAACTTTTCTCCCTGGTCCCCTCCAAAAGCATACGAACACAGAGATAGGAAATTCCGTTGTTCTCTGTACTTTCCCTGAAAGATCCAACCGGGAATTGTATCCGCAGGCAGAAGGTATCCGTCCACGCCCTGCGCAACAGAAACACCTCTCCTCCACACTTCAGCACCACTCTGCGTTCTCTGATAATGGCGTGGTTCATGAAAAGAGCTCCCCAAGTTTCAGATTTCGAAACTTAAGCCCTTCCCCCCGTGGGCATGAAATACCCAGGGTCGCATTTTCAGGAAGAAAAAATCTGCCCACGTAATCATTCATAGTGGCAAGATCTACTCTCTCCAGTGCCTCCGGAAAATGAAAATAACCCTGGGGCTGGTCTACGGAAATCCATTGGGTTAGGGAAAATCCAAGATTTTCCAGCCGCTCTTGATCGTAAGAGTGACTTACTAAAGCACGGATTCTTCCCTGGTCGAGTTCTTTTTTGCTGATTGGTTCCCTGTGTAGTCTGGAAACCTCATTAACAAACGCCTTCAGACACTTCAGAGGATCTTGATCACCACACAGGTCCGCTTCCAGAATTTGCCGCCCCCCCAGGGCGTGGGAATCAGAATAGATACTAACATTCTGAACCAGGTTCATTTCTTCGCGTAAAGTCTTCACAAAACGGGAGGTTCGCCCCCCGGAGACCAATTCTTCAAAAATAGCTGAAGGGGCCTCCCAGCAATCGCCAGAACGGTGGGAGGGAAGACTCATTGAAATCCGAACCAGATCCACATCCTGTTCGACTACGTGTACTTCGTTATCTCCAATTCCTGGTGCCTCAGCGGCAGGCGTCAAAGAACTCAAGGGGGCTTCGGATGCACTAACTCCTTCAAACATTTTTTGAATGGCTCTTGTCGCCAGAGAAGCGTTCAAATCTCCTAATAGAAGAAGAGAAGCATTATCTACCCTGTAATTGGAGCGGTAAAACTCCTCCATCATTTTCAAGTCTTGCGCAAGCAGAACATCCCTGGTCCCAATGATGGGATGATGGTAAGGATGGGCTTTGGAGAATGCCTTTGAATAGTGAAAGTCATAGAGAGCTTCTTGAGGATCATCTTCATACATCGACAACTCTTCGAGCACGACTCTTTTTTCTGACTCATATTCGGCTTCTTCAAGTTGAAGAGAACACATTCGGTCTATCTCAATTTCCAGAGCCGACTTCCAATGCCTTGCCGGCAGAACATGGTAGTAAACGGTAAAATCTCTGCTCGTAAAGGCATTATTCTCTCCACCTGAGCGATGAGAAAATAAATCAATCGAGCCCAGGGGGAATTGCTCCGATCCTTTGAACATCATATGTTCAAGAAAATGAGCCATGCCATACTGAGCAGGAGTCTCATGGGATGATCCCACAGAATAGAGCACCATTAAGACAACAATGGGTAATTCGCGCCTCTCGAGAACATGGAGCTTCAACCCATTGGAGAGGGCGCATGAATGGTAGCCGCTGTCCTGCATACTTGCAAAGGCGATCGCTAACCTCCCTCTAAGTAAACAAGAGCCTATTGAAGATCTGAGTACAGTTCAGAATATTGATGAACCCTTAGTAAGTCTGTATCAGATCGACTAAATCCTAATCTGATGAATTTTTGAAACCATGGGGAACCCCGAAAACCATAATGGCCTCCGTTTTTCAATACAACAACATCCTGTGTAATTCTTTCCCACAGCGCTGGATTGCCCAGAGTACCATACCTGGAACCCATTGCCAGTCTTAATGGGTTTTGATCAAAACCTGACCATAAGGAGGAGTCATTCAGAAAGTCATCGGTTGTGGTCAAAATTCTAAAGGAGGAAAATCCTGCCTGGTAGGCTTTCCCAATCCAAAAATACAAATGACCCTTTTCCCCTTTGATAACTTCCTTTGCCTCCGGATTGTATTCATTAAAATAAGTTTCGAAGGTGAATTTTTTTCTCCACTTTCGGTATTTGGGATTCAACCAGTTGAAAAATCCCCGTGGAATGGAGTCAATGCCTTTTGCCTTGTCATACGCTTTGACTGAATCCACCAGGTGTTCATAAAAGCCTTCAAACACCGCGATTCCCATCGCGTCTTTGAGGTGCCCCTGCTCCATTTCCTTATCCGGATCTAATTTGCATAAGGTTTTATACTTCCAATAGGTCCGCAGCGTATACATATCCTGGTAGGGTTCGCGAGTCTCATCGATTAAGGAATCAAGTCGGTCCAGGGCTCTTCCCATGTGAAATGGAGGAGACATGATCGTGGCATCAGTGTTGAGGATAGAATCTTCTCGTTGTGCATCTATTGCGGCGATCACAGCACAGAAAAACCCCCCCGAACTTACCCCGGCAATTCGTACAGGTCCCGACAAACCACCTTGTTCTTTAATTTTCTGGTGGGTCTTCTGAAGAACATCGTACAAAACGGCAGACTCGAACTCAATGGATCCCAACTTACCTTCTGGAATCTGCTTTACAAACTGGGTACCCCAGGGATTTGGGAAGATTATGGTGTGGTATCCCAGGCTTGTGAACTCTGCCAACCATCGTCTCGGTTGGGATTCATCGAGGTTTACAAAGGAACCGGGGACATAAAACACGAGCGGTGCTCTTTTGAGCTCCCCTGAGGGATGCCGCTGCAGACCCGTCAATACAGGAAGAATCCCCTTTTTCATCAGAGATGTTGGGATCTCCCACTCTTGTACCTTCACAGGGGACTTTTTCTTGAAAACATCCGGATAGCGACAGGTAGCGGTCAGGGAGGACATAAACTGATCTCTATGGTGGGAACGGTAGAGCTTGGCCATTTCCCGAAGCTGAGAATCCCAGTCCGCATAAAGAGTCGTGACCAGGGATAGGCAGACCAACAATAGAGATTTGATAGGGTTAACTCGCATGGAAGTTAGCAATTATAAATATCTTTTGAAAAGTGTAAAGCAGGATTTCCTAATTGCAGTTTTCCAGAGCAGTTCCTAGGAGCCTGTCGGCGAATTGCCTTTTACTGCGACAGGCTGCAAAAAGCAGGCTCGGCGTTGTCACCAAAAAAATCGTTCTCAATGTGCTTCAAGCACACCTTCGGCGATTTTATTGCCTCCGACTTGATCCTGAATTTTTCGCTCGGTCTCGCTACAAACTCAATTCTCCGACAGACTCCTAGCGCAAGGGACGAAACAAAGAATCTCTTTCGAACGGGAGCATTTCGAGCTCAAGATATAGATTTTTGAATGTCTCTTTTCTAGAAACCTCAGGTCGATTGTTCCCAAACGCTATGCGGATGAAGTTCTCAAACCAGGGATTTGATCTGAAGCCGTAATGTCCGCCATGATTTAAGACAATCAGATCTTTTTGAATTCGTGACCACATCTTCTCGTCATTCATGAGTCCATAGACTCCCAGGGCATCATCCATCAATGGATTTGACTTCATGTCTCCCCATACACCCGGATCATTGAAGAAATCATCCGTAGTTGTAAGCACCCTGATGGAAGGGAATCCAGCCTTGTATGCCCGGCCTAACCAATAATAAAGATGGCCATGTTCACCCCGTATGATCTTTTCACCTTCCGGATTAAACTCATCATAATAAACTGAGAAAGCAAACCGATCACGCCATTGCCCCAATGCTTTACCCTTCTTGGGAACCTTATTTAAACTTCTGGTTTTGTCATATCTTTTGACTGAATTAACCAATTCTTCGTAAAAGCCCGCGAAAGTCACGATTCCCCTGCTGTCCCTTAAAACTTTTTCACTCGGGTTGGAGGGATCTTTCATCCGACAAATTTTGCGCAATTTCACATACATACGCAAAAGCCACATCTCCTGATAAGGCTCACGCTGCTCTTCTACATATTCATCGAGGCGATCCATTCCGCGGCCAAGATGGAATCCAGGGGCTAAAATAGTCGCGTCTGTAGTGATTATAGGATTCTTATGCTCCGCATCTAGAGCCGCTACAGCCGCAGTGAAAAAACCACCTGAGCTGACCCCTATAATTCTTACACTGCCATCAAGAGCACCCATCTGTCGAAGCAAGCCAAAGGCTCTGCGAATCATGCCGTATACAGTCTTAGCTTCCTCTGTTACCGTACCAAACTTAGAGATAGGAACCTGTTTTATAAAGTCAGTACCAAAGGGATTGGGAAATACAACGGTGTGATACCCGAGCCTTGTTAGAGAATTCAGCCATCGATTGGATTGCTTATCATTAAGATTAACAAAGGACCCGGGGATATAAATCGCAAGGGGGGCCCTGAGAACCTTTCCTTCAGCATCTCTCTGAAGACCCACATCAACCTTGAGTTTCCCTTTCTCCATCTCCGGGGAAAAGACCTCCCATTTCTCTATATTCACGACCATTTTCTTATAGGGGACCCTCTTTAGATTACAGGTAGCTGCCAATGAAGATAGAAACCCATCCTTATAGGGAGTAGAATAGGTGCTGGCGTATTCCCTGGCCCTCTCATTCCAGCCGGCAAAGCCAAGGCAGACCGTAGCGAAAAACATCACTAAGGCTAAAATTTTATGTCCCGGTTTCATAGACCTTCCTTCTCGATTGCACTGAAAAACCCACCGTTCTATCCCTACGGCTTTTCTTCCCTATCTACGTTGATATTCCTCTTTTGTTTCAGTCTTAGTCTAGCGCTTCCACCATATGCCTTCTCATCCGTTTGGCCAGGAAAAGAGTGGCCCAAAATGAGTCTGAAAGAAGCCGGGTTTCAACCTCGAAAATTCGGAAAATTCCTCAACTATGTCTTTTTTTCCGAGCAGGACTTTGATACCAATACCCTGGTACTGATCAAAGATGGATACCTGGTATACGAAAGATACACCCATGGCTTTAAAGCGCAACAGCCCCATCGAGCCTGGTCCGTAACCAAGAGTATCACCAACGCACTGGTGGGAATCGCTTCAAAAAAGGGCTTACTAACCAAAGAGGATTCCATCGGGAAATTTCACCCCGCTTTCCAAACACCTAAACGAAAGAGTTTGAGTATCAATCATCTCTTAAGAATGAGCTCAGGTCTTCGTTGGAAAGAAGGCTACGAATACGATCCCTTGGAAAGCGATGTCATAGCCATGCTCTACACCACTCATTTTCATGATATGGCATCTCTGCTAAGCTCCAAATCCTTCGCACATCCGCCAGGCTACAAATTCCGGTACTCCAGCGGGGAAACCAATCTCCTGGTTAAGGTATTGAGGGAGTCTTTGCCCGCGCAAACTTATGACGACTTTCCCTGGAAAGAGCTCTTTGATCCTTTACAAATCACCACCGCAACCTGGGAACGCGACGCGGCGGGTACTTTTATTGGTTCATCCTATCTTTACATTTCGCCAAGAGACCTGGCTCGCTTTGGGTTGTTCTTTCTTCGCGATGGTGTGTGGAAAGGTAATAGAATCCTGCCCGAGAAGTGGGTAGAGTACTCGACCACACCCGCACCCGCTTTCGCCAGAACCATTCTATCGGGAAAGGCTAACTGTAAATCTTATGGGGCACAATGGTGGCTCAATACCCCCACGAAGGAAAAAAAATGTGACCGCCCATACCCGGATGCTCCGTCCTCAATCTACATGGCATCAGGGCATCACGGCCAGAGTCTAATCATCATGCCTGAACAAAAGATTGTTCTGGTGAGAAACGCGTCAGATAAGAAGTCTCGAATCGATCGAAACCTATATCTCAAATTACTCCTGGAGAGCCTGAAGCCATGAGAATACGACAATCCTTATTTACCCTGATTCTCTTGAGCCTGTTTTCTTTGCAGGGATGTTCCCCAGTTTTGAAGGTAATCTCAGCCCACTATGCCAAAGAGTTTTGTTCCTGTTTTTTCGTTGTAGGTCAGAGCCAGAAATATTGCGAAGGATATGTCGAGGAGTATATTCCCGTGGGTGGATACGAGATTTTGCAGGATGCCAGGGAAATCGTAGCCACCGGTCTTGGTCATGAATCCAGAGCCCGTTTCATCTCAGAAAAATATGGATGCCGACTCATACAATGAGGAACTGAAGGCATTACCCATTCTAGATGGAGTCCTGCGAGAGGAAGCCTCCAGGCAACTCAAGGCTTACGGCTGTCGTGATCATGGCTTTGTAGATCTTCGCCAGATCCCCACTCTTGGTTTTTTCAATTCCTGGCTTGATCGCGGATTTCATGGCGAGATGAAGTGGATGGAAAGAACTGCCCGTGAGCGCGCAGATGTCCGTTTCGCCTTTCCTCAATATTTCACCGCGCTGGTCATCACCATTCCCTATGACTCCCAGGAATCCACGACAGGCTCCGAGCTTAACCAGGTATCTCGCTATGCCCAGGGAAGGGACTACCACAAAGTGATTCGCAAGATTCTGAAAAATCTCTTTCAAGATCTTCAGATTCTTCAACCCGCTCTTGAAGGGAGAACTTATGTGGATACTGGCCCCTTAAGTGAAAAACACCTGGCCTCTTTTGCCGGACTCGGGTGGATTGGGAAAAATACCAATCTAATTTCCCACCAACACGGCTCACTTTTTTTCCTTGGTGTACTGCTGCTCAATTGCATCTGCACTGACTTCAGCGAGCCCACAGACCACTGCGGAACCTGTACGCGATGTATTGATGTGTGCCCCACGGACGCTATCGTGGAACCCTATATCATAGATTCCCGACTCTGCCTCTCTCATGAAACTATTGAGAGAGTTACCCCCACCAGCACTGAACTACAACAAAAAGGAAATTGGATCTACGGGTGCGACGATTGTCAGACCTGCTGCCCCTATAACCGTTTTTCTAAACCCACTAAGATCGAGGACTTCCAGCCAAGAGACTATTCCATTGAGAAATTCCTGAATCTGGATGAAGACTCGTTTCTAAAATTCTTCGAAGGCTCACCCATAAGAAGAACCGGCTACGAACACTTCCTGGAAAACGTCCTCGCCCAGGTAGCAAAGAATCCAGCAAAGTACAAAGAACACATCATCAGTCTTGCAAATAGAACCACTAGCGAAAGAATCAAAAAAAGAATCAAAGATCTCTTTGGAGAAAAATGAACACACCCAATGAGGGCGAGGGAGTCGAATTCGGGAGTGATCCCGTATATAAAGGGGCAGGTCAGGAGGAGGTGGCAGAGCCACCTTCGACGCGGGAGCGGCCTTCAGGTGCGTCTTAAACTAAATATGGTCCGCGTCCAACAGAATTAGGGAGTCGAGTTTGGGTGTGCTCGCGTAAGTAAGGGGGTTTCGAGAAGGCATGGCTGAAGGGGGGTCGCGAGGAGGAGGTGGCAGAGTCACCTTCGACGAGTGAGCGGCCTTCAGGGATGTCTTATCGGAGCCGCTTTATAGCGAACACACCCAAACTCGGCTCCCTAATTCTGGATTATAATGGCGTTGCGGATTTGTTCTATCTTCTCCCGCAAAGATCGATAGTGCACAAAATTAGCAGCTGTTTGAAAGTCTTTTACAGTAGACGCGGAAGTACCAAATGATTTGAGTTTCGCATCCAGAAGATCCAGGCTATGGCGAATATAGAGATTTGCCTTTCCAGGAAGTTCCCAGCCCCGGACCACATATCCACCCAGAATCTCCAGGTAGCTAACGTGGAGCTGAATCCTGGCCTCCGTGAGGGTCCTCTCATCCCCGCGAACCATCCCGTCTAAATCTCCAAAAACAGTGGTATAAACAACTTCGAACAATCTTGCCAGGGTAAATGCCTTCTCTCCAACTTTTTCATGAAAGTCGGCAATGCGCTGCATCACGGAAGGATTGAGCAAGCGCTGCAAAATAGAGGTTCGTAACCTACTATGAAAATTCTCCAGCGAAAGGGGCTCATTCCTTCCCCAGTCCCAGGGGTTTGTTCTGGCTTTAGAAAGAAGAGAGTTGGAAATCTTGATCACACCTTCCTGAAAGACAAATTCCTGGAGGAACTTCAGAGCCTTTTCCTGAAACTCAAGGCTGACTGGCACATAGGGAAGCCTTCCAGAGGGATCCTTTACGTGATCGCGGCTCGAATAGATCCCCCCGATAATCTTGGCAACCTTTGTACTCTTACTTGAATACTCATTCAGTAGAGATATGAGAATTCGACGAAAGTTATAGAATCCATCTCCGGTGGTCACCATTTCTTTCTCTACGGATCCTAGCAGACGCTGTACCACACGAATCCTATCAGTAGCGGCCTCAACTGGATCATCCCCGATATCATAGGTTCCGATAAGCGGGTCACTGCCAAAATACAGGTCTTCATCGGTTCCGTATTCAAGACCTTTTTCACGAAGAGAGCTGGCGATTTTCCCCAATTCTTTCTCTTCTTTTTCATCCTCAAGGGGTTTGTACCCATATTCAATAGCCAGGTAATCATACGGTCCCAGGGAGTCATTCATATACTTTCCCTGGTCCTCGGGATTCACCGCTATATTGAGATCGTCATAATCCATCACGGAAGAATTCACCTGGTTCTGAGTGGTCCAGTTTTTATCCCTGAGTTTTTCATAGGGTATGGCAGCGGATGCTCGAAAGTTATGCCTGAGGCCAAGGGTGTGTCCAACCTCATGCATAACAAGATTCTTGATATAGGTTCCGACGAATTTCTCTTTCCACTCCTCAAACTCTTTGCCATGAATATTTTTCATAATCCTGGCACTCATGAGTGTGAACTCCCTGATGCTGCCTAAGCCAAGGGAAGCCTCACAGGGATATATTCCATGCCTGGATAATTTCTTGCGAATATCAGGCTTTAGCTTTGACCCGCTAAATACTGAGGATTTTGACTCGTCTTCTGGTTTGTCGCCCCCTCCGAGTGGCCCCGTTCCAAAGAGCTCAGCCTCTCGGATCATATAGGTGAGCCAACCCGAGCTGACTATTATGTCCGCATCCAGTATTTCCCCTGTCTCGGGATTCACCCTGCTTGGACCAATTGCCATTCCCGCGGAGTCCGCGGCCCAGGAGATGGTGCTGTAGCGCACATCGGAAGGATCCCAATCCTGGTTTGCAGTGGGCAGTCGAACTTCAACAGCTCCTACATATCCCACTTTTTCAAAGGCTTTATTCCATTCCAGTACTCCCGCCCTTACATGCTTACGATACTGGTGTGGGATGGTCTTATCCAGGTAGAAAATGATGGGTTTTTTCACCACTGAATGTTTTGAGTCTCCATCTGATTTTTCCAGATACCAGCGTGTGATATAGCGCTGGATTCCATCATCAACAACCAGCTTGGAAAAATCCTGTTTCTCATGGGTAAAATAACCAATCCGATCATCAGCTCGACGGGGCTTATATTCATTGGTCTCTTTCTTGACCAGGGAATAATACATGCGAACCTGGTTTGAAGAGCCATTACCCTTCCCCACACTCATCTGAATTTCCAACTCAATGTTACCTGGAAACCCCTTAACACGAGACCAGAACGCGGACCCAGAACTCAAGCCCTGAATATTTCCAGCCATCCAGGAAGGTATTGCATGGGATTTTGCCTGGAAGAAGAAGGGATTCAGGGATACCAGATAGGTGGATTCATCCTCAGTAGCGGCAGTGATGGGAAAACTATGCAATAAGGAATCGAGATAGGCCTTTTGAACGGCTTTCTGGGTGGGGGAATCTTTCTTAGCCGTATGATAGATATCTCTCTCAAAAAGAAGAATCCTCTTTTCAACTTTTTGAAAATAAAGTACTTTCTCGTCAAGGATCCAGTGCGGGAATACCATTCCCCCCAGGGTTCCACGAGAAACACTGGAAAAATAGAAAAAATCATTTTCCAAATCCTCTGACTTCAAAGCCAAAAAAAGTTGATTTTCCTTCTTGTAAAGAGTTAGAAATCCATCAATCTTTGAAGCATCTTTGATCTTCTTTTTAAGCAAGGGATACTTGGGCTTTTCTTTCTCCTCTTCATCTGCATCTGCATCTGCATCCGCTCCCACAAGAGTCGATGTGAGAATAGATAAAATCAACCAGAGTTTGAGAGTGAGTTTCAACATGATGTTCCCCTTAGAGAATGATGCCCAGCAACATTCCTGTTGACGATACAAAGGCAAAATCCAGCAGCCCTGCAACGGGGTTATCTTCTACCAAAAAGTCCTTCTGGAAGCTCCTACCCGTAAAGATTCCCAGGGCGACGGTAAACACTTTGCGAAACAAGACTATAAAAACCAGTAGAAGTACAAAGTAGGTATAAGTATCCGAAGATGAATTGAAAAAATGCTCCCCCTGCCCAAACTGGGTGATCAAACGGCTCTGGAGAAACAAAACTGTAAACATGAATCCCACCAGGGAAAGACCGACACCTGAATTATTATCGATAAACAGTTCTTCAAGAGTGGTGTGCCCGCGATCCAGAAAGACCAGATTGTGCAGGAAATAAACTACCAAGCCGGTTAGAAATACCGACAACATATTGAAGTAGCTTTCTACCTGGTATAGCTGGGTTCCCAGGAAGTCTTCCTGCAGAATCATGAAATACATCACCAGGAGATAGGAGATTGAAAACAAACTCGCGCCCAGGTTTTTCTGCCCGAAAATTTCGTTATTAAATCGTACTTCTTCTCCATGGGCATCAAGCTTTCCCCGAAATCTCCAGCGTAAAACCTGAGATGCCACCCATCGAAACAAAAAGAAAGTAAGATTACAGAAAAGAATGGTTACCGCCACGGCCTCCAGATCTCGGTAATAGTCTGTGACCATAATCCCGGCATCGTTCATCTTAACAACTTCGTCACCTGACATAGCGGACACGGCGATCAAAATTTCAACGAAAAGAAAACCAGCGACTTCGAGTCCGGCGGCAAAATTCCGATCTTCAAACAGAGCCTTGGAGAGGCTATATTCGCTGGTTGCCAGCTTGTCATAAATTAGCCAGCCAGACAGATATACCGTCAGGATTGCTGTAACCACATACCCCATGTCATAGATTAAATTACCCCAGTCCATTATTTCCCCCAACGAAATCCACCTCTTGAAGAGGATCCAGAAAATGAACCACGCGACGAACTTTTCCTGGAGCTCGATGATCCACCAGATCTTGATGAACTTTTCCGTCCGAATCCCTTACTGGACCCGGAGGATTTACTTGCCGACCGTTTTCCAAACCCCCCTGATTTAAGGTTCTTACGTACGTTCTTAGCCGAGGAAAATGACTTCTTGGAAACCGCCTGGGAGTTTTTAGAGCGACCGGGAAGTTTACCTGAAGTAGTCCTGAGCCGCGAATAAGAGCCGCTGCCGCTGCTATACCTTCTAGTAGTTGTCTGACGTGAGCGATATACGTTCCCCACACGGTATGGACGGTAATGACCGCCGTACCACCCATAATAAGATGGACCGTACCAACGAGGTCGAAAGAAGAGATCTCGGACCACCATATAGCCCAAAAGATCGCTGGTATAGCTTCGATGATAATATTGAGAAGATGAATAGAAGGCCGAACTTGGTCTCGATTCAAATTCCATGGAACGTACCTTACTCCCCTGGGATTGAGGCACGGCCGTTACAGCCACCACCTCCACGGCCTTATCCTCGGCTATTTTTTGCCAGGCAGCCGCATCGGTAAAGGGTGGATAGGTCTTCACAGTGGAAGGATCAGGAACCCGGATGGAGAAGGTCATCTGCTCCTCGTCCCCTTCAGGAATCACGAGCACTGGATCTGTATTTCCATCCCCATTTAAATCAATCGTGGAAATCTCACGAATCTTCTCTGATAGGGAACGCACCACAAACCGCTGGAGATCATCCCCCTTCTTTCCCTGTTTGAGACCATCCTGGTAGCACTGGGAAATCATATCGGGCAGTAGAGCGGCATCCAGATCTTTGGAAAGGTCCAGTTCACCGAATTCATCGACCATTCCAGAGACACCAACCCCCACATTATCGGTGTTGTAGCGGCTGCCGCAGCAGCCCGAAAGCGCCAGGATAAAAACCAGGCAGAAAGTAAAAATCAAGTACGGTTTGAAATTCTTCATACCAACCTCTCAGAAATCGATTTCATCTTACAGGAAATGATCCAGGTTTTGAAAATGGGAATCGTGAATATGGAATAAAATACAAACGAGGCTTTGCTTCACTGCACCAACCGAACTACACTTGAGTTATGGGTCAAGGGACCCTTCTTTTTCCGATTTTCGCCGCTTGCCTGTCCTTTCTTTGGATCGCCCATCAGGGAGATTTGTCAATTCCCCAACTCCAGACCCAATTGGAGATTTCTGGAGCCATGAGAGTGGAGGAAGTGGTGGAATTTCGAATCAGGATCGAACCCTTTCATATCCTCGATACCATTGAAATTGAGTTAAGTTCGGAAGAATTTCATGAACTGAGCCTGGGTTCTAATCTATTCCTTCCCAAAGAGGAGCAGGGTCATTTTCAAATGACCCCATTCAGACGCGATAAAGACCTCTCTAGAACCCGGCAGCGCTTCGTACTCAAGCGGATTCTTCCCTCACAAACCAATGTGGGTACCCTGGTATATCGAAGTCCCCTGCCCCAGAGCGCTCTCGTCTACCCATTTGCTATTGAATTCAAGAATTCATCGACCGTGTTGGCCCGCCGCGAGGTACTGATTGACGCCCTACCCTCTGAAACGGTGTTTGTTTATTGCGACTGGATAGAACCTAAAAAGTCCCCTCGAATCGCTTGTGTAGGACTGGACCGGCGCGGAAATCAAACCAGGGAGCCACTTGAGTTTGCGGGAGCTTTCTCTCCTACTGAAAAAAAGCAGACCTATAAATTCACCAAACGTCTTGAAATCATTCCCGAGACGAAAAACCCGCCACTGGCACGGTTTACCTATGAATACAAAGGTGAAACCTTTCATTCCAGAGCCTTACCAGATCCTCAAAGACCTGTATTTTTTGGCGATCTTCATACCCACTCCATATTCTCGGACAGCAGGGTTCCTGCTTACCCGGAAGATCTGCTGAAATACGGCAGAGAAGTTGCCCTGCTTGATTTTATGGCTATTACCGATCATTCCGAGGGAGTCTTTGGCCCCCCCTTGTCAGAGCAGGAATTTAGCGATACCGCCAAGGCACTCAAGAACGCGTACGCTCCCGATTCCTTTACTACACTACTTGGTTTTGAATGGACTTCAACTTTTCGAAATGAAGCAAGTCCATGGGGTCATCGCTCGGTGATTTATCCTGGACTTTGGGGAAGTCCCATTCGCTCTGATCTTCCTCAATCTGACACTCCTGCTGAGCTCTATCAAAAAACCGGTAGTGTCTTTTCCTTTCCCCATCACACCATGATGCCCTGGGGGGCTTTTCGCTGGAATCAGAAACTTCTGCCCTTTTTCGAGAAAGGTGTGGAAATCTTTTCGGCACACGGCACCTCGGAAGAAGTGGATTTGAACGGGCGCATGCAACACCAGGTTTCGGAAGGGGCAATTCAAGAAGCTGTGGCAAAACGCTTTCCCCTCAAGATTATGGCTTCATCGGATACTCATGCTGGACATCCTGGTCTCAATGACTGGAAGGGGAAAATCATGCCCGGGCTTCTTGACGGGGGGGGGCTCATAGCGGTCTTTGCCAGCAGCAATACGAGAGAGACCATTTTTCACGCCCTGACTACCCAGAGTTTTTATGCCACTAGCGGTCCAAAAATCCTGCTATATCCAAAATCTAAGACAGCCCTTTTTCCCCTTAATATCCATGGTACTGATGATTTGGAAAAGGTAGAAATTTTTGAGTTTCTGGAAGGGGGAGAACGCCCGGTGAGAGTGATTGAGCTCCAAGACCTGGACGCTAAAATAGAGCATACTGTACACAAGCAGGCATACGCATACTATGTGCGGGTTACCCAAAGAGATTCGGAGCGGGCATGGATTGGTCCTATTTATAAACTCCCCGCATCCAGTCTGAGGCGTCGTCCAAAATAGCCACAACCATTGTTAGAGCGCTCGTTGACAGCTTCCTTGATTCATGGTAATCCTTTTTCCCTAATTTTGCTTGCGTAAACTATCCAAAAAAAATCGGGAGGAACCATGAAACCAGCATCCATGCAACAGCCATCCATCGGGGGAATGGGCTTCAAAGACTACAAAGTCGCAGATATCAGCCTCGCTGATTGGGGACGCAAGGAAATTTTTCTGGCCGAAAAGGAAATGCCAGGTCTCATGGCGCTTCGCGAGGAATTTCGCGGAAGTCAGCCGCTCAAGGGAGCCAATATCATTGGCTGTATTCACATGACCATACAGACCGCTGTTCTAATAGAGACTCTTGTAGAGCTGGGAGCGAATGTAAGATGGTCGTCGTGCAATATATTTTCCACCCAGGACCACGCAGCGGCAGCAATTGCCGCCAGAAATATACCTGTTTTCGCGTGGAAAGGAGAAACGGAAGAAGAATATGACTGGTGTATCGAACAAACCCTGGAGTGGCCAGACGGGGTTGAGCCCAATATGGTGCTGGATGATGGCGGTGACGCCACCATTATGCTCCATGAGAAATTCCCCCAGCTTCTAGATAAAATCAAGGGAATTACAGAGGAAACCACGACTGGAGTTCACCGACTATACGATATGCACAAAGAAGGAACACTAAAGGTTCCCGCTATCAATGTGAATGATTCTGTTACCAAATCAAAATTTGATAACCTCTATGGATGCCGGGAGTCTCTTGCAGATGGAATCAAGAGAGCCACCGATGTAATGGTCGCCGGTAAAGTTGTAGTCATCGCTGGATATGGGGATGTGGGCAAGGGTTGTGCTCAATCAATGGGAGGTTTGGGTGCACGAATCTTGATCACCGAGATTGATCCTATCATCTGTATGCAGGCCGCAATGGAAGGATTCGAAGTTACTACGATGGAGAAAGCGGCCGCCGTGGGAGATATTTTCATTACAGCCACCGGATGTTGTGATGTGGTTCGTAAAGAGCACATGCTCGCAATGAAGGACAGCGCCATACTCTGTAATATTGGTCACTTTGACTCCGAAATTGAGTTGAGTTGGCTGGCAAAGGAAGAGGTAAAGGAAACAAACGTTAAGCCCCAGGTAGATATTGTTCACCTTCCTAACGGAAGAGATATCATCGTCCTTGCCAGAGGGCGTCTGGTTAACCTTGGGTGTGCCACCGGACACCCTTCATTTGTTATGTCCTGCTCCTTCACCAACCAGGTTCTTGCGCAAATCGAACTATTTCAGTATCCAGAGAATTATCCAATTGGAGTGTATACCCTCCCCAAAAAGCTGGATGAAAAAGTGGCCTCACTACACCTCTCAAAACTGGGTGTGGAACTGACCAAACTCAACGAAAAGCAGTCTGAATACCTGGGGATTCCCATCGAGGGCCCTTTCAAACCAGAATATTATAGGTATTGAGCCGAGAACCGAGGCTTAGGGCTTTGTAGAGTATCCATGGACTTCACCTACTGGCGGTTCCTTCGTCACCCGTAGCTGATGCTACGCGTTCCTCACGAACCACCACTATGCTTGCCCCTGAACACTCTACAAAGCCCACGCCCCGGCCCTCGACTCAATGATTTTCTTGGCACTTCTACTTCCAGTCCCATAATAGGCTCTATTCTCATTCCATTGTTTCCTTTGATTCCTAGGAGCCTGTCGGAGAATTGCCTTCTACTGCGACCGGCTGCAAAAAACAGGCTCGGCGTTGTCACCGAAAAAACCGCTCTCAATGTGCTCCAGCACAC
>Ga0257122_1000196_pt1 | contig 64535 bp, 66 predicted proteins | sample SI106_120metaG_FD_190146 | JGI IMG/M metagenome (GOLD analysis project Ga0257122, IMG submission 190146) | Marine microbial communities from Saanich Inlet, British Columbia, Canada - SI106_120 | ecosystem: Environmental > Aquatic > Marine > Inlet | place: Canada: British Columbia | collected... | reverse complement strand
ATCGCATTTCTGATATTCGTGAGTTTATCGCACGGCTTCATGAGAAAGGCATTTATGTCATGGGACGTATATCAGTCTTTCAAGATCCGTATTATGTATCCAAGTATCCAGAGTTTGCTGTAAGGCGTGAGAGTGACGATGGAATATGGGAGGATTATAAAGGTATCTCATGGCTCGACGCCGGTTCAAAGCAAGTGTGGGATTATACGGTAGCTATTGCAAAAGAGTCATACAATATTGGTTTTGATGAGCTTAATTTTGACTATATAAGATTTCCGTCAGATGGTGATATGTATGATATAAAGTATCCGTTTAGTGAGGAGCAGGTTATAGCTGACCCTAACTATGGCAAAGCAGAGGTAATGCGAGGCTTCTTTAAATATTTGGCAGAAGAGATGGAGGATACTGATGCCGTACTTTCAGCTGATATGTTTGGTATGGTAACTACTAATCCGGACGACCTAAATATTGGTCAGGTGCTTGAGTATGCAGAGCCATACTTTGACTACATTGCACCTATGACATATCCGTCACATTACCCAAAAGGTTTCAACGGTTATCCGAATCCAAACAAAGAAGTGTACGGCGTTATAAAATATTCAATGGATCAAGCTGTAAGGCGAATGAATGAAGCGAGTAGCACGCCTTCAAAGATACGCCCATGGCTTCAAGACTTTGACTATGGTGGCAACTACGACATTGCTGAAGTCCGCGCACAAATCCAAGCAGTCTATGATTCAGGTCTCACAAGCTGGATGCTCTGGGATCCGTCAAACAGATATACAGTTGACGCACTATTAAAAGAGTAAATAAAGACATCGAGGTTGAACCTCGGTGTTGGTGATTTGGTTGGATAAGTCTCTTTTTATATTTATATATATGTAATATACTTTTAATATGAATCATGAAGAAAGAATTACATATTTTGGTGAAACAGATTCCCGAGGGAAGAAGATTAAGTTTGGTATAAAATCAATAGACAGAGCAAGACATACTTATGTTATCGGTAAGACTGGTATGGGTAAGTCTATACTTCTGGAAAACATGGCAATTCAAGACATTCAAAACGGTGAAGGTCTTGCATTCATAGATCCCCATGGTTCGTCTGCAGAGAAGTTGCTCGAATACATACCAAAAGAGCGCGTCCAAGACGTGCTGTATTTTGCGCCTTTTGATATGGAGTATCCAGTTTCATTTAATATAATGGAAAATGTAGATGCTGATAAAAGGCACTTGGTTGCCAATGGTTTGATGAGTGTATTTGAGAAGATTTGGGAAGACATGTGGTCAGCACGAATGGCGTATATTTTAAATAATACAATCCTCGCACTTTTGGAATATCCAGATGCAACACTCCTAGGTATCAACAGAGTGCTTGTTGATAAAGCTTACAGAAAAAAGGTGGTAGACAATGTAACAGATCCATCTGTGAAATCTTTTTGGGTTGATGAATTTGCAGGATACTCAGACAGATACGCTGCAGATGCAACTCCTGCAATTCAAAATAAGATAGGACAGTTTACATCAAATGCTCTGATGAGAAATATTATAGGTCAGCCGGAATCGTCTTTTGATATAAGAGAGATGATGGATACTAAAAAGATCCTCATAGTTAATATGTCAAAAGGACGCGTTGGTGAGGGCAATGCAAGCTTGCTTGGAAGTATGCTCATCACAAAAATCTACTTAGCAGCAATGAGTCGCGCTGATGCCTCAGCCAAAGCTTTGGTGGATCTCCCGCAATTTTATCTTTATGTAGATGAGTTCCAGTCTTTTGCAAATAAATCTTTTGCAGACATATTATCTGAAGCTAGAAAATATAAACTTAATCTTACAATAGCGCATCAATACATAGAACAAATGTCAGAGGACGTTCGCGCAGCAGTGTTTGGAAACGTAGGGACGATGATTACTTTTAGGGTTGGCGCTATAGATGCAGAAATATTTGAAAAAGAATATGACCCAACATTTACAGCAGAGGATCTTGTAAGTTTGGGTTTTAGGCAGATGTATCTGAAACTTATGATAGATGGAGCGTCTTCCCATCCATTTTCTGCAACATCGATCTCACAAGAAGATCCAAAAGACGCATCTGTAAAAGAAGATGCTGTTACATTTTCTAGACAACATTATGGTAATCCGCGAACATTGGTTGAAGAAAATATTAAGATATGGCATGAACCAATTAATCCACAATCTTCAAAGAAAAATAATGGAGACGATCCTAAAAAACCACCAGCTATTAAGACAGAGCTGCCCCCACTTACCCCAGAACAGATCAAACAAACACAATTGCTTAAAAAGAAAGCTCCTGCAGTACCAAAGGCTACAAAGTCAGCGGAGCAGAAGATTGTGTTTAGACCAATGCAGATGAAAAAGAATTATTCAGTACCTCCTATCCCCAGAGAGGCTCTAAAAGATGCTCAGCAACCTGCACCACAACCATTACCACAACAAAATACGGTTTCATTAAATGACCTCAAGTCTAAAATAATACCAGCTCCAAAAAACAAAAAAGAACCAAGCAAGGAAAACAAGCTAGACCTTCGTAACGCTCTCGCTTCTGTTATGAAGGACAAGAGTAAGGATGTGCAAGCGCCAAAAGAAGCTGAAGAAAAACCAGCCTACAAACCATTTGAAAAGGCGCATGGTAAACCTTTTGACACAAGGCCAGATGTAAAAGTAGCTGATGTTCCAAAAGAACCCATCAAAGACATTCCCAAAGAAGCTCCAAAAGACACTCCACAGCAAAAACCAAAAGAAGTTCCAGAATCAACTTTGCGTAATATTCTTAAAGTTGATAAAGAGACAAAATAATTATGCGGTATGTTGTAGTAACAACGTTCATATTTTTGATTTCATTTAGTATTGCAAGTGCGCAAGTTGTTATAAGTGAGGTTATGTATAATTTGGAAGGTCCAGACGATAAGCATGAATGGGTTGAAGTTTTTAATTCAAGTGCAAATGAAATCGATCTTACAGATTGGCGTTTTAACGATGGCTCAAATCATATATTGTATGTACCTCCAGAAAAAGAAGGGCAAGGGTCAATCATAATTCAATCTGGAGAAACGGCTATTCTTGCGGACAATGCGGCGATATTTTTAACTGACCATCCTAGTTTTTCAGGTACTGTTATTAATACCGCTATGAATTTAAATAATACTCAAGATACTTTGTTAATTAAAGATGTCGAGGGTATTACAATTGATACTGTCACATATACTTCTGAACAAGGTGCTTATGAAGATGGCAACTCCCTTCAGCTAATTTCTGGGTCTTGGAGTGCTGGCGCGCCGACCCCTGGTTCTGCTTCAGTTGCAGTAGAGGAAAGCGAAGAGCCAGAGCCAGAAGAAAGCCCAGAGGCACAAATAAGTAGCCCTAGTTCAGCTCCTGTAAACAATTTCCCAACAGAACAGCAAATCTTTGCAAATGCAGGAACAGATAGAAATGTAATAGTCGGAGCGGATAGTTTATTTGAAGGAGAATCGCTAGGTCTTCAAAAGAAGCCACTTGAAGGCGCAAGGTATATATGGAACTTTGGTAATGGTGAAACCAAAGAAGGTCAGAATGTACTCCACTATTATCAGTATCCAGGTGAGTATATAGTAATGCTTAATGTCTCTTCTGGGCAGTACTCTGCGTCAGATAGGATAGTTGTTAATGCGTATTCTGCAGAACTAGTGCTTTCAAAAGTAGAAAATGATTTTGTTGAAATCCACAATAAATCAAACCAAGAGCTTAATCTTTCATGGTGGCAATTAGAGTCACAAGGGGAGAGGTTTATGATTCCGAAAGATACTATTGTTTTGGCAAATAAAAAACTTATTTTCGCTAAGAATATAACGAAGCTAGATACATCTGTAAAAGAAGGTGTCTCGCTTTTGTATCCAAACGGAGTAGAAGCAGTTATGTTTACACAGATGCACATTCCGCAGAAAACTATAGCTGTGAAAAAGACTGTCGCGGGAAAAGGTCTTTCCTCGCGTAACGAAGTGGAGAGAGGTGAGACCTTGAGGAGCGAAAAAGAAGAAACGATTATAGAAGAAAATGTCTCAGTAAAAACTGCCCAAGCCGCATCTGTTTCAAGTTTTAAAAGTGATGGAAATAAAAATAGTATATATAAATGGCTACTAGCAATATTTGCAGTTGTAGGTATATCAGCGGGGATAATGGTGTATGCATCAGGCAAGAAGGAATTGGGGGATGATATAGAGATAATTGAATAGACAAGTATGCTTACTTTGATACAATATAATTAATGATTAAAAAATCTACAGATGAAAAAATAGATGAATTATCTCAAATGATGAAAAAAGGGTTTGAGGGTTCGGATAGAAAAATAAACAATCTAGCTGAAGCTATGGCAAAAGGTTTTAGTAATGCAGAAAAAAGAACGGATGAAAAAATAGACGACCTCGCTAGAATGGTTGCAAAAGGGTTTGAGAATACGGCAACTAAAGATGATATGAGGGAAGTTAAGAAAGATATCAAAGAAATAAATATGAAACTTCATGATATAGATGATTCTGTTCGTAAACATTCTACACGTATTGAAAAATTAGAAGAAGCAAGTATTGTATAAACTAAGTAAGGAACGACCTTTTCCCGCGCTAAATACCTCGTTTCTGTAAGGAATGAGGTATTTAGCTCTATTTCATTGACAATTGCTGTTTATTTGATACACTCTATAAAAGCTCACAGGAGCTTATTTTTTAAGCAAATATGGCAAAAACATCAGTAATAGCAAGATCAAAAAAAGAACCTAAATTCGCATCAAGAGTAGTGCGACGCTGTTTTAAATGTGGTAGAAAACATGGTTATATGAGAGATTTTGATATGTGCCGAATATGCTTTAGAGAACTAGCTAATGAAGGTATGATCCCAGGAATAAAAAAATCATCATGGTAAGCGATCAAATAGGAGACTTTATAATACAACTCAAAAACGCAGGCAATGTTGGCCTTGAGTCTATTTGTGTGCCATATTCAGAATTCAAATTCAGTGTTGCAGAAAAACTAAAAGACAAGAACTTTGTGAAGTCAGTCTCAAAGAAGGGAAAGAAAATCAAAAAGTTTCTTGAAGTAGAGCTTGAGTACAAAGACGACAAGAAAAGAAAGCCAAGAATAGTTGATGTCGCACGAGTTTCAAAACCAAGCCGAAGAATATACAAAAAGACAGACGAACTATTCCCAGTAAAATATGGTAAAGGTGCACTTATTCTTTCAACTCCAGAGGGTATCCTTACAGGGGAAGAAGCGCGAAAGAAAAAGGTAGGCGGTGAAGCTCTATTTAAAATTTGGTAATTATTATGTCACGAGTAGGAAAACAACAAATCAATATTGGAGACAAGACAGAAGTCAGACTAGCTGACGGTGTTTTTACTGCTAAAGGGCCTTTAGGAGAGCTTTCTCGCGAGTTCAAGCCAGACATTGCTATAAAGATAGAAGACAAGGTAGTAACACTTGAGCCGGTAAAGGTTACAAATAAGAACAACATGCTTTGGGGTACATATGCATCTCATATTGCAAACATGGTAAAGGGAGTGAACGAAGCTTTTGTTAAAAAGCTTGTAGTAGAAGGTATTGGATTTAAAGTAGCTAAAGAAGGTAATGACATAGTTTTGAACGTTGGCTTTTCACACCCTGTGAAGATTGCTATTCCTGAAGGTGTAAATGTAGAAATCGAGAAAAATGTAATTACTATGTCAAGTACTGACAAAGAAAAGGTAGGGCAGTTTGCTGCAAAGGTACGAGCTAACAAAAAGCCAGAACCATACAAAGGTAAAGGCATCCGCTACGACGACGAAGTAGTACGAAGAAAACAAGGTAAACGAGCTGTTACATAAAATATGAGTAAACTAAACGAAAAAACAAGAAAGAGAGTAAAGCGTCACAAGAAAATACGTGCGCGTGTTTCTGGTACTAAAGAGACACCACGACTTTCTCTATACAAATCAAACAAGCGCATCTATGCGCAAGTTATTGACGATGATGGTCGTACTACTATCGTAAGTGCTCTGACTGACACAAAGAAAGGAAAGACAATGACGCAGAAGGCATCAGAGGCTGGAAAAGAGATAGCAAAAAAGGCTATTGAAAAGAAGATCAAAGAAGTTGTCTTTGACAGAGGTGGTTTCCTTTACGCTGGCAAAATAAAAGCTTTTGCAGACAGTGCACGAGAAGGAGGACTTAAATTTTAATATTAAATATGACAGAAGAAATAACAAAAAAAGAAGAAACTAAAATAGAAACTCCACAAGCAGGTGGGGAAACACCAAAGGCTGAAGTTAAAGCCCCTGTGTCTTCTGATGCACCAAAAGGTGTTAAAAAAGAATTTACTAGAAATACACGCCCCAAGAATAAACGTTCATCAAGAAGGCCAGAAAAACCACGTTCAGAATACGACCAAAAGATCATAAGTATTAGGAGAGTGGTACGTGTTGTTAAGGGTGGACGACGCTTTAGTTTCTCTGTAGCTATGATCTCAGGTAACAAAAAAGGTTCAGTGGGAGTGGGAGTTGGTAAGGCATCAGACACAGCACTTGCGATAGAAAAAGCGACAAGATCTGCAAAGAAAGCAATGATAAAAGTGCCGCTTGATAAAAACATGAGAATCGCTCACGACGTATCTGCTAAATATACTTCTTCAGTGGTGAACATCATGCCATCTCCCGAGAAAGGTATGGTGGCTGGTTCTTCTGTACGAAACGTACTTGAGCTTGCAGGTGTGAAGGACGTTACAGCAAAGGTGATGTCACGAAGTAAGAATAAGCTAAACAATGCAAGAGCAGCTATAAAAGCTCTTGAACAACTAAATTAACATTATGCAATTACACGAATTACAAAGAAAGACAAAAGCAAAGACAAAAAAGCGAATAGGTCGCGGCGGTCTTCGTGGTAAGACTTCAGGCCGAGGACACAAAGGTCAGAAAGCACGAGCGGGGCATTCATTACGTCCAGAGATACGCGACATGATCAAGAAGCTTCCTAAGCTCCGTGGGCATGGTGTGAATCGTTCTCGAACTGTAAACAGTTCTGTAGTTAAGCCAACACCTATCAATCTAACAATTCTTGAAGAGAATTTTGGAGATGGTGACAAGGTTAATCCTAAAGTACTTGTGTCCCTTGGGCTTTTAGACAAGAAGAAGGGAAGAATACCAAAGGTAAAAATCCTTGGAAAAGGTACGCTTTCAAAGAAGCTAGAAGTATCAGGATTTACTATTTCAGAAAGTGCTAAGGCGCAAGTAGAGAAAGCAGGAGGAAAAGTAGAAGCATAAAAATATGAACAATTTTTTAAGTAAATTAAGTTTAGTATTTAAAGACGCAACTCTTAGAAAGAGAATAATCTTCGTATTTGCAGCGCTTGCAGTTTTCCGATTGCTTGCAGTTATTCCTATTCCAGGAGTTGATGCATTTCAGCTTGACCAGTTTTTCTCAGGTAACCAATTCCTAGGACTTCTTAATATCTTCTCAGGAGGTGGGCTTTCAAACCTCTCTATAGTGATGCTTGGCGTTGCACCGTACATTACTTCATCTATCATCATGCAACTTCTGACCATCATGTCGCCAAAGCTTAAGGCTATTTATCAGGAAGAAGGTGAAGCAGGACGAAAGAAGTTCAGCCAGTATTCAAGACTTATTACAATACCACTTGCATTTATGCAGGGTTTTGCATTCTTAACACTTCTTACAAGGCAGGGTATAGTACCAGATCTTGGTATGTTTGGTCTTATAACAAACGTGCTCGTTATCGCAGCAGGTTCTATACTTCTGATGTGGATAGGTGAGCTTATATCAGAGTTTGGTATTGGTAACGGTGTATCTTTAATTATCTTTGCCGGAATCGTTGCAGGATTACCAAGTACTATAAACCAGCTTATCTTTACATTTGATGTATCACAGATTCCGCTATATCTAGGCTTTATTGTCGCAGGGCTTCTTATTACAGCAGGGGTTGTGGTGGTCACAGAAGCAGAACGTCCGATACCTATTACCTATGCGAAGCGTGTGCGGGGTATGAAACAGTACGGTGGTATTTCCACGTATCTACCACTTCGTGTGAACCAAGCCGGAGTTATCCCTATCATCTTCGCACTTTCAATACTTCTTTTCCCACAGATGATCCTTAACTTCGTCGTCAATGTAGATAGTCAGATCATTGCATCTATCTCTAGTTTTATATTACGAATACTTGAAAACGGTTGGATATACGGCGCTATTTATTTCCTATTAGTATTTCTGTTTACATATTTTTATACTGCCGTTACATTTGATCCAGACTCTATTGCTACTAACTTACAAAAGAGTGGGGCATTTGTACCAGGTGTACGCCCAGGACGGACTACATCAGAATACATTGGTAAAATCCTAACTAGAATTACTCTTGTAGGTGCACTTTTCCTAGGACTTATCGCAGTTATTCCTCTTGGTATGCAGGCTATTACAGGTGTCACAGCGCTTGCTATTGGCGGTACAGCACTTCTAATTGCCGTATCTGTAGTTATAGACCTCGTACGAAAGATAGAAGCACAAATCTCAATGCGAGAGTACTAATCTACTTAATAGCTTTGTGTTTTGTGTTTAATAATTTTATACTTAAACCATGACACTACAAACATTTATAATCATCGGACGCTCAGGTTCTGGTAAAGGCACTCAGGCTGATTTACTACAAGAGTATATCAAGAAGCAAGATTCAGAGACTGAGATACTTTATGTAGAATCAGGAGACGAGTTTCGTGAATTCTTGAAAAGCGATTCTTACTCAAGCAAGCTTGCAAAAGAAGTAAATACAAAAGGTGAGCTTCAGCCAGCATTTCTTGCTATTTGGGTTTGGGCTGATTATTTAACTAAAAATCTTAATGATAAAAAACACCTAATACTTGACGGCACCCCAAGGAAGCTCAATGAAGCACATGTACTTGATGGGGCATTTAGTTTTTATAAACGCAGTAATGTTAATGTAATCTATATAAATGTATCAGAAGATTGGGCTACAAATAGGTTGAAGGATCGTCAAAGATCAGATGATACAGATGCTGGTATTAAGAAACGTCTTGACTGGTTTGATACTGAGACCATAGAAGCGATTGATTTTTATAAAAACAATTCAAACTATAACTTTTTTGATATAAATGGCGAGCAAAGTATTGAAGAAGTTCACAATCAGATAGTGCAAAACTTAGAGAAATAAAATGATAAAAACAAAAGAAGAAATAGAAATAATGCGCGAAGGCGGGAAGCGTCTTGCAGAGATTTTACAAAAAGTATCTGAGGAAGCGAAAGCTGGTATCAATGTATCTGTATTAGACGAGCTTGCAGAAAAACTCATAAGGGAAGGTGGCGACGAACCATCGTTTTTAGACTATACGCCAGAAGGAGCTAGCCGACCGTATCCCGCAACCCTTTGTGTATCTGTGAACGACGAAATAGTCCACGGTATACCAAACGAAGGTGGCAGAGTCTTAAAAGAAGGCGACATCGTAGGCCTTGACCTAGGGCTCAAACACAAAGGTTTATTCTTAGACACTGCGGTCACTGTAGGTGTGGGAGAGATAAACAAAGCTGATCAAAAGCTTATGAACATCACAAAAGAAGCGCTTATGGTCGGCATAAAAGCAGCACGCGCTGGTAACACTGTAGGGGACATAGGGTACGCTATAGATGAATTTGTGAAGGATTATGGCTATGGTTCACCGGTAGAGCTTGGTGGGCATGGCGTAGGACATAAAGTAGCTGAAGAGCCATACATTGCAAACTACGGTGAAAAGGGTGAAGGGGAGAAGCTCAAAGCAGGGATGGTCTTGGCGCTTGAGCCGATGCTCAATCTAGGTGATTCTCGTATTGAGCTTGCTGACGACGACTATACATATAAAACAGCCGACGGTACGAACAGCGCACATTTTGAACATACGATTTTAGTCACAGCTGGCAATCCAGAGATTTTGACTAAAGTACGATAGTGCGTTATTATTCAAGCTTAATATCATTTAAATTATTTTAATTATGGCAGATAAACATCACAAAGAAGAAAGGACGTTTGTAATCATCAAGCCAGACGGCGTGCAAAGGTCTCTTATTGGGGAAGTTATAAAACGATATGAAAAGATCGGGCTTAAGCTTGTTGGTCTTAAGATGGGAGTTACAACTCCAGATATGGTTGAAAAGCACTATACATTAGACCCAGAATGGATGCGAAAGACAGGGGAAAAGACAATAGCTAATTACAAAAAGAAAGGGCAAGAACCACCATCAGAAGACCCTCTTGAGATTACAAAAGTTGTGCTTGAAAGTCTGAAGCGTTACATAACAAGTGGTCCTGTAATCATGATGGTGTGGCAAGGTGCACACGCTGTCGGCATAGTAAGGAAGCTTACAGGTGCTACAGAGCCACTTTCATCAGACGTAGGAACAATCAGAGGAGATTTCGTTCTAGATTCCTATGTTATGTCTGATGTTGCAGGAAGGGCAGTAAGAAACATTCTTCATGCATCAGGTACGGTAGAAGAAGCAGAAGATGAGATCAAGCTTTGGTTTAAAGAAGACGAGCTTATAAATTATAGGCTTATACAAGAGGCTATTTTGTACGATGTAGATTTAGATGGGATTCTAGAGTAAACCCTTCTTCCGCAAAGTTGCAAACAGTATTTCACAGGAGTATAATATAAGTAGGGTTATTTACCATGTTGTCTAGATTACTTATTGACAAGGGAGTTTGGAAGTCATTGCATCTTGGTGTAATGCTATAAACACCCACATAGCATAAGCTGTGGTCAACATGATAGATAGCCCAACAAAAAATCGCAGGCCATAATGGCCTGCGATTTTTTGATATTTTACATTATGTTATAATTTATGAATGTTTAAACGACGGCTTTTTATAACAAATTTTATACTCATTATATCAATAGCGGTAATTCATCTGATTGCCACATATTTTTATTTATACTGGACACTTCCATGGTTTGACATAATGGTACATTTTTTGGGTGGTCTTTGGGTTGGGTCCACTGCAATCTGGTATATTTATTTTTCAGGACGTTTTTATAAAAATGATGATCTTCCTATAAGTAAAACTCGTATATTTTTAATCTCAATAGTCTCAACAATTATCGTGGGAGTACTTTGGGAAGTCTTTGAATTTTATGTTGGAGCTGTTGACCCAGACTATATTGCAGATACAATACTAGATCTTATTATGGATACTTTAGGAAGTATTGTTGCAGCTACGTATGTGGTGTATTCATATAAACCTAATATTTTAAACCATGAAAGATCAAAATAAATTAAAACTAACATTCCACGGAGGTACAGGTTCTGTTACTGGTGCCAACTTTCTTCTAGAAGGGGAGGGTAAAAGAATTCTTGTAGACTGCGGTCTATTCCAAGGTGGAGACTTTGCAGAAGATCAAAATAAGAAACCCTTCCCATATGATCCTGCAAGTATTGATATTCTTTTTATAACTCACGCGCATCTGGACCACATTGGTAGAATACCAAAGCTTGTTAAAGAAGGTTTTAAAGGAGTGATTTATTCAACACCAGCGACTATGGAAATTACAGAAATTTCGCTTGTAGATAGTATGGGTGTACTTGCAAAAGAGGCAAAGAGAAAAGGTATAGAACCGCTTTATGATAGAGAAGATGTGAAACGAACTATGGCACTTTGGAAATCTATTAAGTATAAAGAGCAGATTGATATAAGTGATAATCTGAAAGCTGTATTTAAAGACGCAGGGCATATTTTAGGTTCTGCAATTATTGAATTTAAACATAATGGCAGAAAGGTTGTGTTTACGGGTGATTTAGGTAATTCTCCAGCCCCACTTTTAAGAGACACAGAGGTGGTAAAGGATGCCGACTTTATGGTGATAGAAAGTGTGTATGGAGACCGCAATCATGAGGCAGTTGAAGAGCGTACACAAAGACTCAGGGATGCTATAGAGAGTACGATAAACAAAGGCGGAGCACTTCTTATTCCTGCATTTTCTATAGAACGTACCCAAGTACTTTTATATGAAATAAATAATTTAGTTGAAGGTGGGAAGATTCCTAAGGTGCCAGTATTTTTAGATTCACCGCTTGCGATAAAAGTAACAAAAGTTTATCAAGACAGAATTCAAAATTTTAATAAGGGTGTTAAAGACGAGATAGCTGGAGGGGATGATATATTCAAATTTCCACTTTTAGAATTCACAGAGCATCATCAAGAATCTATAAACATTGCAGATACTCCTAATCCAAAAATCATTATTGCAGGCTCTGGTATGTCAAACGGCGGGCGAATAATACATCATGAAAAAAGGCATTTACCTGACCCAAACAGCACTCTTCTAATAGTGGGTTATCAAGCTGCAGGAAGTCTAGGTAGAAAGCTTGTGGACGGCGCAAAAGAAGTAGATATCATGGGTCAAAGGGTGCAAGTACGCGCACAAGTTATAAATCTAACAGGGTATTCAGCACATAAAGACTCCGATGGCCTTATTGAATTTGTTGACGATTCAGCAGAGACACTCAAGAAAGTATTTGTAGTAATGGGAGAACAAAAATCAGCGCTTTTCTTAGTTCAGCGTCTACGTGACTATGTGGGTGTAAACGCTATCGCTCCCAAACTTGGGGAAAGCTTTGAACTATAATTTTTAAATGTGATACAATAAAAATATGGATAAAGACGGTAAAGAAGAAAAAAATAATTATAAATTAAAACTCTGTGTATCAGGTGCAGCAGAAACTGGACACTGTGGTTTAGATGCATTTGAGAAGGGTAAAGAACTCGGTAGAGAGATAGTTCGCCAGGGTGGTATATTAACCACAGGCGCAACTACAGGATTTCCGTTTTGGTCTGCGACAGGTGCCAAAGAAGAGGGGGGTCTATCAATAGGCTTTTCTCCTGCTTCAACAGAAGAAGAACATTTACAATTTTACAAGCTACCTCTTGATTATATGGACGTTATGGTTTACACAGGCTTTGGTTATTCTGGCAGAAACCTTATACTTACTCGTTCTGCTGACGCTGTGTTTATTGGGTGTGGGAGGATAGGTACTATAAACGAGTTTACAGTTGCATATGAGGACGGTAAACCGATAGGGATACTAGAGGGGGATTGGGAGACGGACGAAGTACTTAAACATATGCTAGATGCTAGCAATAGGACTAACGATAAGATAATTTTTGATAGTGATCCAAAGAAATTAGTGGCTAGGGTTATAGAAAAAGTTATACAAGAGAAAGAAAGTCACGGTAGGATATATAGGAATCACGGTAGTATGGGTATACCAAATCCAGAAGATCTAATTAAATAAAAAAACACCCGCTAGTAAAGTAAAAATGTTAAACACCGAGTGTTTAACATTTTTTATTATGGTAATATATTAAGTATGAGAATTGTTCCTATAGTATCGGGTGAGTACTATCATATCTTTGGCAGAGGAAATAATAAACAAAAAATCTTTAGAGATAAAAAAGATTACATTAGATTTTTATTTCTTATTTTATATTTTCAATCACCTATAATATTTATAAACATTGGTCGTATGGTATCGTATTATGTTAAACACTCGGTGTTTAACATTGCAGATGATGTTACAGACAATATTGCAAAAACGCGATATATTGAACTTATAGGGTTTAGTTTAATGCCAAATCATTACCATCTTATTATTTATGGAATAGAAGACGATGGTATACCAAAGTATATGCAACGAATTCTTAATTCATATACTAAATATTTTAATACTAAATATGATCAATCAGGGCATCTTTTTCAAGGACCATATAAAGCTGTGCACATAGAAGATGATAATCAACTTTCTTATTTGTCAGCATATCAGCATCGTAATCCTAACGAGTTGAAAGAATGGAAAGGAAAAGAATTAAAATATTCTTGGTCTAGTTATCAAGATTATGTAGGAAAAAATAGGTGGGGGGATCTTTTGAAAAACGATATTATTATGGATAGATTTGAAAATGGGGGAGATTACAATGATTTTGTGCAAACCAGCGGAGCGAAAGAATCTTTTGATGATTAATTAGCTTTTTAATAATGAATGTTAAACACTCGGTGTTTAACATTATGTATAAAAAATATGTAGATAAATAAAAAACACCACCGTCGCTCACGAGCGACGGTGGTGTTTTTTATCTTACTTTATTTAAAACTCTTTCAAATGATTCAGGTGAATTTTCTGCTAAGTCTGCTAGTATCTTTCTGTCTAGTCCTATATTGCTTTTCTTTAAAGCTCCAATAAACTTACTGTATGAAATAGGGTTCTCACCTGCACGCGTGGCTGCATTTATCTTTACGCTCCACAGTCTTCGGAAATCGTTTTTCTTATCTCGTCTGTGTGCGAAAGCGTGCGTACCAGCATGAGCGATAGCTTCTTTAGCTTGTTTTTCTTTTGTAGAACGTCCAAAACGGTACCCCTTTACTTTCTGAAGGATGTTTTTACGTCTTTTATTTGCTGTTGTTCCTCTTTTTACTCTTGCCATGATAAATATTATTTAATTCCAATTTCTTTAGCTCTAGTTCTTTTTGATATATTAAGCGCCACTTTTCTTTTTCTGGCCATTCTACCCGAACTTGATTCTTTAGCATTAAAATGGTTTTGACCAGGAACACGCACGGTTATCTTACCGTTCTTACTTACTTTTAGTCTTTTTGAAAATATCTTTTTAGTTTTCATTATACTTTTTTACCTTTTTCTATTGTTGTAGACAACCCTTTAGGACTTTTCTTTATAGGATCGGCTATTTTATATTCTTCTGTTACAAGTGTTAAGAATTTCTCAAGTCTCTCTTTAAGAAAGTTGAATTCCATATACTTGTATCGTCCAAATAAGAATAAATCCACCTTTACTCTGTGTCCTTCTTTAAGCCATCCAGATACTCTTTTGGCTTTAAGATTAAGGTCGCCTTCGCCAGTACCTATTTTTATTTGGACGACTTTAGTCTCTGTAACGTGCGATTTAGCCTTTATTTCCTTATCTCTTTTCTTCTGCTCGTATTGAAATCTACCATAATCAGCTATTTTTGCAACAGGAGGGTTTGCTTTCGGAGATATCTCTAAAAGGTCTAACCCAGCTTCTTGAGCGTGTTTTAGAGCCTCAGAGAGTGAAATAACACCCAAATTAGCGCCATCGGCGCCCATAACTCGCAATTCCTTTGCTCGTATGCTGTTGTTTATGTATATCTTTTCTGCCAATTGTTTATGGCTCAAATCAATATTTAAGCCACTAAATTGTAGCATGTTTTGGTGTGGAGGGCAATAATATACTATATATTTAGTTGCCCAAAGCTTTCAAATCAAATATACTATTATTATAGGTAAATGATTGTTTCAAGCTACGACCGGCGTCGGCACTCACATAGACTTTTATTGGAGCTCGCTCTCGCCGGTCATAATTTGACGGAATCATATGAATATTGAGGAAAACATATCTCTTAAGAAATTTACTACTTTTAAGGTTGGTGGGTTAGCTGACTATTTTTGTAAAGTCTCTAATATAGATGAGCTTAAAGAAGCAGTTATCTTTAGTAAAGAAAACAATTTGCAAGTTTTTATATTAGGTCATGGCTCTAATGTTTTAATATCTGACGACGGGTTTAGGGGTTTAGTTATTAAGACTGAGCTAAAAGGTATTGCATTTGAAAGAGACAAAGTAATAGCAAATGCAGGGGAGAGTTGGGACGATGTAGTTAAGCTTGCAGTAAAGAAAGAATTATATGGCATAGAAAACATGTCTTTCATACCGGGTACTGTGGGTGCTGGTATTGTCGGCAACATAGGAGCATACGGTAGCGAGATAAGAGACGTTGTAGAGTGCGTTGAAGTATTTGATATAGAAACCCTGAAAACTTTTAACTTAAGTAACGATGAATGTGAGTTTGAATACAGAAACAGTATATTTAAAAAGAAGAATTTTATTGTAACTAAAGTTTGCTTAAGTCTTTCTAAAGACGGTAAATTAAATACTTCGTATAAAGACATTAAAGAATATTTTGGTACTAAAACACCTAATATTAAAGCAGTGCGCACAGCAATAGGCGAGATAAGAAGTAAGAAATTCCCCAATCTTGAGAAGTACGGTACCGCAGGCTCTTTCTTTAAGAACCCTATAATAGAGGGCAATAAAGTGCATTTAGCAAAAGTTCTTGATGAGCTAGGTATGAAAGGTTTAAGAGAAGGTGATGTAGCACTTTACAAAAAGCAACCACTTGTTGTTATAAATTTTGGCGACGCAAATGCAAATGAAATAAAAAAGTTTACAGATTCTGTCGCACAAAAAGTTTTTGAAAAAAGAAAAATAAAAATAACTCCAGAAATAATTTTTGTAGGCAGTTTTAAACATTGAAAATTCAATTAAAATTTTAAATTTTAAATTTTAATTTAAAAAAACTTCGCAAAAAAGTTTTTTTAGTTATCCCCACTTTTTTTAAAAAAATATTGTTTTAAACTTTTTTGTATTAGATAATTAAGTAAACAAGCGCAACATTTTTATTTTTTAAAAAATAATCGGTCGGAAGTTGTTGTTGTTTAATTATTAACTCGAAATATAATTGTAATTGATCAATTAAAATAATATGGCAACAAAAAGAAAAGCTGCAAAGCGAAAGCCAGCTAAAAGAAAAGCTGCACCAAAGCGAAAAGCACCAAAGCGAAAGCCAGCTAAAAGAAAAGCTGCACCAAAGCGAAAAGCTGCAAAACGAAAGCCAGCTAAAAGAAAAGCTGCACCAAAGAAAAAGAAGGCAGCACCAAAGCGAAAGCCAGCTAAAAAGAAAGCTGCAAAAAGGAAGCCAGCTAAAAAACGAAAAGCTGCTCCAAAGAAGAAAGCTGCAAAGCGACGACGACGATAATCTCGTCCAAAGCACTAAACAAAGCCCCGTATATACGGGGCTTTGTTTTTGTGTTAAAATAGGGGTATTAAGGCTTATTTATCATATGTTTTCACTAAAAAAGCTATTTGGAGATGAGAATAAGAAGGCGCTTAAAGCGTTGGATCCTGTCGTGGCAAAAATAAACTCTTTTGAGGGTAATATTTCCACACTCTCTGACGAGGCCCTTAAAGGTAAGACCATAGAGTTTAAAGAAAGACTTAATCCGCCAGCTGGCGGAGGCGAAACATTAGATGACCTTCTGCCAGAGGCATATGCAGTAGTACGTGAAGCTGCAAAGCGTAATTTAGAACAAAGACACTTCGATGTTCAGCTTATAGGAGGCATTATTATGCACCAAGGTAATATCGCCGAGATGCGCACCGGAGAGGGAAAGACTTTGGTTGCCACTCTACCTGTGTATCTCAACGCACTTTCTGGGAAGGGGGTTCATGTAATCACCGTCAACGATTATCTTTCAAAACGTGATGCTGTATGGATGGGGCAAGTTTATAATTTCTTAGGTCTCTCTGTTGGTATTATTAATCACGAATCTTCTTTTATATATGACCCAGAACACAAAGAGCTTGACCAAGAGCGTGACGAAACAGGTTCTTTTAAAGTAGTTAACGAGTTTTTAAGACCAGTAGCTCGTAAAGAAGCGTACGCAACTGATATTACATACGGTACAAACAATGAATTTGGCTTTGATTATCTTAGAGATAATATTGAATACGAAAAAGATAATTTACGCCAAAGAGGTCACAATTTTGCAATAGTTGATGAAATAGACTCTATATTAATAGATGAAGCACGAACACCTCTTATCATCTCAGCTCCTGCCGCAGAGAGTGGCGATTTATACGCGCAGTTTTCTAAGATTGCGAGCCAGATGAATAAAGAAGAAGACTTTACTGTGGACGAAAAGATGCGTGCAGCGTCTCTGACAGACGAAGGTGTAGAAAAGGCAGAAAAGATCCTAGGTGTTGATAATCTGTATACAGAGAAGGGGATTAAGTTTGTGCATCACTTGGAGACAGCGGTGCGTGCAAAAGCTTTGTTCGAGAAAGACAAAGATTATGTAATTAAAGAAGGTGAAGTAGTAATAGTAGACGAGTTTACAGGGCGCCTACAACCAGGAAGACGATGGTCCGAAGGCTTACATCAAGCCATAGAAGCAAAAGAGAGCGTAGAGGTACAGAAAGAATCTAGGACATTTGCATCTGTTACATTTCAGAACTACTTTAGAATGTACGACAAACTCTCAGGTATGACGGGTACAGCACTTACTTCAGAGGAGGAGTTTTATAGTGTTTACGGGCTTCATACTATAGCTGTACCTACAAATATTCCCACTAAGAGGATTGACCAAGGTGACCTTATTTTCCAGACAGAAAAAGGCAAGTTCAAGGCTATAGCTCGTGCTGTCAAAGAAATTAATCAAAAGGGTCAGCCAGTGCTTATTGGTACTGCATCTATTGAGAAGAACGAGCTTTTAAGTGCATATCTAACGCGCGAGGGCATACCTCACGAAGTATTGAATGCTAAAAAGCACGAACAAGAAGGTGAGGTAGTAGCTCAAGCTGGGATAAAGGGGCGAGTGACTATCGCTACAAACATGGCAGGGCGAGGTGTGGACATTAAGCTTGGTGGCAACCCTGGCTCAAAAGAGCTATACGAAGAAGTCAAAAAACTCGGCGGTTTGTTTGTGCTCGGTACGGAAAGACATGAAGCAAGAAGAATCGATAATCAGCTAAGAGGGCGTTCAGGTAGGCAAGGAGACGAAGGTGAGACACAGTTCTTCGTATCTCTTGAGGACTCACTTATGCGTGTGTTTGCATCAGATATGATAAAGAAGATGATGGGGCGTTTCGGTATAGCAGAAGACGAACCAATACAGAACTCACTTATAACTCGCTCCCTTGAGTCAGCGCAGACTAAGATAGAAGGCTTTAACTTTGATTCTAGAAAGCACGTGCTTGAATATGACGACATAATGAACCAGCAACGTTCTGCTGTGTATGAGAGAAGAAGGAGAATAATGAATGGAGACAAAGACGAAATACGTAAAGAACTTGGAGAGCTCACAGAAGGCGATGAAGAGATGAAGAAAGTAGTGGACTCTAAAACAGAGCAACTAGGTGAAGAGCAGTTTATAGATACATTTAGAAAATTAACACTTCAAGTGATAGACATGCTTTGGGTAGAACATTTGGAAGTTATGGATTACACAAGAGGTTCTGTAAACTTACGTGCTTATGGTCAGAGAGACCCACTAATAGAATATAAAAAAGAAGGATTGAAGCTCTTTAAAGATATGGAGATGTCCATAGATGATAATGTATTAAGACTTTTGCCAAACATAGGTGGGGACGCTTTCGCGCAAGAACGCCAGAAAGTAAAAGAAGTACATGAAAAGGGAAGTATCTTAGCCCAACAATCTCAAAAGCCACAAGATCCCGTCGCCACTACCCCTGCTACAGACCATACACATACACCAGATGGAGAAAAGATAGGACGTAACGACCCATGCCACTGCGGCTCTGGCAAAAAATTCAAAAAGTGCCATGGACAATAAAATAAAACTTGGTAAATACTTACATTATAAAGGTATGGAAGTAGATGTAATTGGTATTGCTTTACACAGCGAAACTTTAGAAGAGATGGTTGTCTATAGCCATCCTGATCCTGTAAAAGGTAAAGATGCTAATACTACGTGGGCAAGACCCCTGAGTATGTTTCTAGAAGATGTTGAAATAGACGGTAAAAAAGTAGAAAGATTTAAATATTTAAGTAAATAAAAAACCCACCAAATTGGTGAGCTAAAGCGGTATCTAGTGAGGTTCTTGCACCCTTGGGGTAAACATCCATCGTGCGACGTCTTAGGTCGTAAAGTATGCACGTAAGTTGATGGCATGAGGCGCGAATGCCTTATCGCATTGCTGTATTAGCTCCTTAGGAAATCTAATACGTTAGAGCCCCACCTTTCTGCCTCACCAGATACCGAATACCATATTATATTTAAATAAAAAAGAAAAGCAAGGTTTTGTTTGAAATTAATCCTTATCGTTATCCCTCTGGAAGTAACTATCCACTTAGGTGCCTTGCACCTAAGTGGTAAATTTTATATTATCTTTATATGGCTACAAGGAAATTTGAATTTGTAAATGGAGATTTTTGTCATATTTTTAATCGTGGAGTAGACAAAAGAGATATCTTTTTAGATAAGAATGACATCGATAGATTTTTTAAGGGCATGGAAGAGTTTAATACTGTTGATTCAATAGGCAGTATTCATGAAAATTCATTTCATAGTAAAAACAGAAAAAATAAAAAATTGGTAAATATTATTTGCTATTGCCTAAATCCAAATCACTATCATTTTATTTTAGAGCAACTTGCAGATAATGGAATTACAAAATTTATGCATAAAATCGGTGGATATTCAAAATATTTTAATTCAAAATACAAAAGAAGTGGAGCACTGTTCCAAGGTAAATTTAAAGCAGTTTATTTATCTCCAGATGACCAGCTATTGCGAAGTAGTGCATATGTAAATTTAAATGACAAAGTTCATTCACTTGGGTGCAAGGCACCTAAGTTGTCTAGTTGGGGAGAGTATGTTGGAGATGGGAATAATAGTTTTTGTAAAAAAGATGTTATTTTAGATCAATTTGATAATATAAAAGAATATAAAAAATTTGCAGAGGGGTTATTGATTGATATTAAGAAACAGAGGGAAGAAGAGAAAGAGATAGAAAAACTTTTATTAGAGTAATTACTTAGTAGTAAGGTTCCTAAGTAGGATTAAGCTTTAAGAAGTATTATGGATAATAGAAATATAAAATTCAATGAAGAAGAATTAATAAAAATTGCAAAACCGTACTTTAATACTGCAAGATCTGGTGATTGGGAGCATGCATTGAGAGTGGTCAAATGGATAAAAGAACTCGGTAAAGATAGGAGTAATCTTCATCTACTTGTAGTTGCTGGTTATATTCATGATATTGGATGGTCAGGTGTAGCGCCTGAAGGGAAATTAGACTTGGATGTTGTGTTAGAATTAGAGCATAAAGCAAATAAAAATTCACCCAAATTTATAAGAGAGGTTCTTGAGAAGCTTAAATTTGCAGAAGATGAAATACAAACAGTAAATAAATTTGTAAAGGCAGCCGATAAACATGAATCAGTAGATGACGATGAAGCGATAATCGTAGATTCTGACGCTCTTAGTAAATTAAACCCAGAACATTTGAGAGAAAAATACAATCTTGAGAGTTTTGGGAAGGCACTACAGTATTTGGAAACTAAAATTCCAGGACGTCTAAAAACCAAGAAAGCAAAAGTATTGTTCTCAGAACTATTTCCAAAACTTAAGGCTGAATTAATGTAATATAATAAAATAAACAATGAAAATTTTTACAAAATTACTAATTACAATATTATTACTACTTTTGGTAGCAAATTACGTACCCGGGATTGAGGTGTCAGGATTTTATATTGCATTTATCGTCGCAATAATTCTAGGTATAGTAAATCTCATAATAAGGCCAATTCTAGTATTGCTTACATTACCTATAAACATGATGACCTTCGGTCTTTTTACTCTTATCATTAATGCTGTATTGTTCTGGTTCATCTCCACCTTTATACAAGGCTTTAGTGTAGACGGTTTTATTGCTGCATTTGTCGGAGCATTCATAATCTCTCTCGGAAGTTCTTTTGCAAATAAATTTCTAAAAGGAAGATAGATAATACCATCCCTTCAAATAGTATGGTTTTTGCTCTATAATACTAATTATGAGTAAATACATACCAACAATTGGACTTGAGATACATGCAGAGCTGAAGACTAAGACAAAGATGTTCTGTAGCTCCAAAAACGACCCAAATGAAGAGAAAGCCAATATAAATATATGTCCTATATGTATGGGGCACCCTGGGACACTTCCTGTTATCAACCGTGAGGCTGTTAAACATGTCTTAACTGTCGGTACTGCAATAAGTGGCAAATTAGCTGATTTCACAGAATTTGACCGTAAAAACTATTTTTACCCTGATATCCCAAAAGGTTATCAGATAAGCCAGTATAAGTATCCTCTTATATCAGGAGGGAGTCTTGCGGGTGTAGATATCACGAGAGTGCATTTGGAAGAAGATACTGCTAAATCTACTCACCACGCTAACTATAGCCTTATAGACTTCAACAGAGCAGGAGTACCACTTATGGAGCTTGTTACAGAGCCTGTAGTTAAAGATGCGAAACAAGCAAGCCAGTTTGCCAAAGAGCTTCAGATTTTACTACGTACGCTTCAAGTAGGGGAGGCAAATATGGAAAAGGGGGAAATGCGTGTTGAAGCAAATATCTCGGTTATGCGAGAGGGAGACAATCAGTTTGGTACAAAGGTAGAAGTCAAAAACCTCAACTCATTTAAGGTTGTAGAGAAGGCTATAGAGTATGAGATCAAGAGACAGAGTAAATTACTTGATGAGGGCGGTGAAGTAATACAAGAGACACGTGGTTGGGACGAGGCAAAGCAAGAGACATTCTCACAGCGTATCAAAGAGGGTTCAGCTGACTACAGATATTTCCCAGACCCTGACCTACCCAAACTGCACATAAGTAAAATAGAAGAATTCTCTGGAGAAAACCTAAAGAACATTTTGCCAGAGCTTCCATGGGAAAAGAGGGAAAGATATAAAAGTCAGTATGACATAAAAGAAGAGGACGCAGATATGTTCGTGCGAGACGAATTCCTAGCAAAACTTTTCGATGCCGTTGCGGAGCAATTTGTAGGGGGTAATATGCTAATCAAGACCGCTTCTAATTACATCACATCCGACATTGCAGGACTTGTAAAACAAGGTGGTGGAAAGAGCGACAAATTACACGAAAATATTTCTGCAGAAAACTTTGCACAATTAATGTCGATGGTTCATGGAAACGAGATCTCATCTCGTGGAGCAAAAGATATTTTAAAAGAGATGTATGAAAACGGTGGAGTGCCAAAAGAGATCGCAGAGAAGAAAAACTTATTCCAGAAAAGTGACGAGGGTGAGCTCAAGCAAATCATAGAAAAGATAATAGAAGAAAACGAAAAAGTGGTAACTGAATACAAGAACGGAAAAGAAGCTGGACTGCAGTTTTTGATAGGGCAGGGTATGAAAGCAACCAAAGGTTCTGCAAATCCAGGAGTACTAAAAAAACTTTTTGAGAATCTACTAAAGTAAAATATTCAAGCAAGTTCTACTGAAGAGGCTTCGCAGGTTGAGTGGGCATGGTTCGAGCGAAGCGAGAGAGCGAGGCCGAGACTGAGCGCGCACCCTCGCTGGGGGTGCGACGCGTGCTCTTCAGGGGAAGCTTGCGAAGAATATATTGTACTAAAAATTGCCATATAACTGGCGGTTTTTTGTACTTTTCCACATATTGTAATTATCGAGTATTTTGAGGGTAGAGTATAATGATAAGTAATATGAATGAACTAATATTCGCAGGAAATAAGTACATCTCGTCTAAACGAGCAGGGAAGCTGACGGGATACACGACCGATTATATCGGGCAGATGTGTCGTGGAGGTAAGATGGACTGTAGGCTTGTTGGCAGGAATTGGTATATCAATGAAGAGGTAATGAAAGCGCAAAAAAAGAGTTTTAAGAAAGCGCAATTAAACGAAGGTGGTAGAGCAATAGAGTATAAGAAACTTGATTTAGAACCAATGTATTATAGTGATGACGAGCGTATCAACAACCCTGAAATAAATAAAGTTGTCTTAGAAAACACTGAAGAGGAAGTAGAAGAGATAACAGAGGAGGAAGAGGAGACAATAATAGAGATAAAAGAAAAGAAACCTGCCCGACCTGCAGGCGGGGAAAATCTAATTCCAATACTTAGCATGATCGAAAGTCCTATGGTTGACCTAAGACCTAGCAAAAAGGAGGTCGCCAAAACCCCAGTTATAAGAGAAGCTAGAGGGGTTATAGAGAGAGAGGGGCTTCTTCCACAGAAATCACCAATAAGACTCCCCATGGTAAAGGTTATAGCCTCTGTAATAGTACTAGTAGGGCTTCTATTTGTTGCAGGTACGCTCACATTAGAACAAACTGTACATTACACTCAGTCTGAAAGCACTGTTAATACAGAGTTTCAGGTGGCAGGTGTGGGTAGCTTCTTTAGTTTTTAAAGAGTAAATAAAATCTCGTTTAGACAAGATAGTTAGATATAGAAACATTTATTTATTATTAAAGATTGATCATTTAATAAATAAAATACATTTATTGTTTATTTTTCAGTAAATTTTCATTTTATTTATTAATTTGATGAGCCAGACAAGCAAGAAAGATCTATTTTAAGAATAAGCTTCGAACTAAGCTTAAAATTGAGCTCTAAGAGTTTTAAAAAATGTATGGTTAGTATGTAACTATATTTTTTTTATTTAAATTATAGAATTTTTGAAGAAATTAGTACTTTAAAAAGTCTAAAGAAAACAAAGATATTTCGCCTTTAAATACTACGGCTATAAAAATAATAGGCGAAATATCTTTATTCCAAGGGCTTTTATAGAGATTAGAAATTTTTTATATTAGATCATATAACACCACATCTAGTATTAGAAAGATAGTTTTTTATCTTTTTATAATTCTAAACACCTCAACCAGTTGAGGTGTTTAGAATTGCTTGGTTTAAGGTATTTTTGTTTAAATTGTTGTATTAGAAAGCTTGTTTTCGCTCGCATATCTCTTATTGCGGAAAAAGGTCTGTCCTCGAGGAGCAAGTCAATCCTCGAGGAGGAGTGGTAGCGACGGGAAGAGGTTTGACTTAGGCGGGAAGAGGTCAGTCCTTGGGGAGCAAATAAGATTAAACCTTAAGGAGCGATAAATTAATATTAGATTTAAGTATCAAGATTTATATTTCCATATAATTTTGTTTTTACGAAAACAAAAGACATTTCGTTAAGACGACGGCACGAAAGTTATCCACATTTTAGCACTCTTAAATGTCCTTAAGAGGCGTTTTTTGTTGTAAAATATAGGTAATTCGCATTTAATACATTCTCTCAAGAAAAATACAAAAAGATATTCTAAAAGACATGGATAAAAAACTGACAATCGACAATAAAAAATATCTTTCTTCTACACACGCTGGAAAAATTTCAGGCTATACAAATGACTATGTAGCCAGACTTGCACGTCAAAAAAAAGTTGCAGGAAAGAAAGTTGGACGAACTTGGTATGTTGAAGAATCTTCTCTAAAGAGTTTTATACAAAACAATAAAATACAGAAAACAAATCTTCATAAAAAGCTATCTGACAAAAGAACAAATGATCTAAAATTCTTTGAAAGAGACAGAAAGTTAAGTGAGGAATTTCAAGCATTTAAGTCAAATGTATCTCTAGCTTCAAAAACAGAATTATTTAAAAAAAGTACTGCATTTGCATTAGCTATTATATTTGTGTTCGGTGGATATTTTGTAAGCAACACTGATATTGCACAAGCAGGTTTTAGAAAAGTGTCGCAAGCTGTAGTCGGAGCATTAGACGCAGTTTCAAAGTTTAACCCAGCAGAGTTTGGAATAAGTTCAGTGCTTACATTTAAAGATGCAGGTAAGGATGCGGCACTCAATGTACACAGAGGGATGGAAAAGAGTAAACTACTTTCAGCAGAAGCTTCAAAGAAAACATATCTAATAGCAAAGGGTGACTCTGCTACATGGCAAGACCTGAAGGATGGTGCAATCTATAAAGTAAACAGCTCAATCACTTCTGCAATTTTTAATATAAAAAACAATGCTACAAAGTCTGTAGCTGGCGTATCAAACATAATCTCTCCATACAGTAACTTCCAAAACACGCGCGCCAATGTATTTGCAAGTATAGCCGGTAGCATAAATTCAATCATTAAAGATGAAGCGCTCTACGTAAACAAAACTGTAAACAGTGTAATATGTAAATTCTCTACATGTGGTGGAGAGGTAGAAGAGACAGTCTTGGTGCAAGTTCAAAAAGAAATTCCTAAAGAAAGTATAGTCAAGGAAAATATTCCAGAAAAAGTAGTTGTTATAGACCCGTCACCAAAGGTGGTTACAAACCAGCCAGTTATTGAAAGAGTCATTGAAACCAGAGAAATAATTGTCTCAGGAGGTATTACAAGGGAAGATTTAGAGCTTGCGATACAACAATTTAGCAATAAAGTCTACTCAGACATGAGTAGCTTAACCTCAGCCAACGAAACAAGAATAATAAACAACTACAGCGTCATAGCCCAAACAAACAAAATAGATAAACTAGGAAGTGTAACAATCTCCAACTCCACAATATCAGGAACTCTCTCAGGTCTTACTGACGCACACATACCAGACTCCATAACTGCATCAAACTACTTACCACTTACTGGTGGGACGCTCACAGGCGGTCTAACTGCAGAATACTTCACTGCAACATCATCAACCGCAACATCTACATTTAGAGGACAAATCAGTTCAACCTTTGTACCTACAGTCGCACATTCATTTGGTGCATGGGCTGTTGATGTCGCAGGAGCAGAAGCTACAAATGCATCATTCTATATCAACCCAGCTTCAGCTGCAGCAGACACAAACTTATTTAGTATCTCCGTTAACGATGGTGCTAAGTTCATCATTGACGCAGAAGGAGACCTATTCGCAAACTCTATTACTGCAGTAGGAGGTGTCACACTTTCGACAACAACAGCTTCAACATTTACTGTTGAAAATGATCTAACCATAGGAGACGCTACAACCACAGACTCTATATATCTAAACGCAATGTTAGCTTCTTCACTTATACCAAAGTATGACAATGCATTTGACATTGGAAGCTCATCACCACAGAGAATGTGGAGAACAGGATACTTTGGTACGTCGATAGGCATTGGCACGTCCTCTCCATATGCAACACTCTCAATAGAAGGTTCATCAGCTTTAGGTAACTCAGCTCTTGCTGGGTACTTCACAGCCACCTCAACCACCGCAACCTCCACCATCGCCGGTGGTCTTGACATAGATAACGGCGGATTTGTCTATGACTTTACAACAAATAATGTTGGTATCGGTACGGCAAGCCCAACACAAGCTCTTGATGTAGTAGGAACGGGAACATTCTCTACTTCAATAATCGCTAGCACAGCAACACTAACAGGAGGATCACTAACAGACAGTAGTGGAGCAATCAGTTTTGGAGACGAAAACCTAACAACAACAGGAACACTCTCAATCTCAGGATTAACATCATTGATACAAGCTTCAACAACACGTCTTTCAGTATTTGACACAGCATACTTCGGAGGTACTGCGACAAGCACATTCAACTCCGCAGGAGTACTTACAATGGCAGGCAATATCATAATGTCAGACAATTCAATCACAGGTATAGACACACTCACATTTACAGACACATCAGGAACTATTGCAGGAATACAAAACCAAAATCTAGTAGACAAAACTGCAACAGAAACAATCTTAGGTCTTTGGAACTTTACAAATACAGGTACGACGACAATAGCAAATCTTTGGACAGAGAATCTACAAGTAGGAACAGTTCTTGAAGCTCCATACTTCACAGCAACAAGCACATCACAAGCATCAACTTTCCCATATGCATCATCCACAGCACTTACTGTAAGTGGTTCCACATACTTAGGATCACTCACAGGTTCCCTTCAAGCAGTAAACGGTCTAGTATCAGCAACATCATCACTATCATCTTCATTCATAGAAGATGTATATTTAAGAAACGACGCTAATGACACCACAACCGGAACACTCACAGCATCAAGTTATCTCTCATCAGGCTCTGGTACATCTACACTGGCTAATCTATGGGCAAACATTTTCCAAGTAGGTTCACTCATAGAAACTCCATACTTCAACGCCACCTCCACCACTGCCACCTCCACCATCGCATGGGGACTCTCTGCAAACGCACTCAACATAACATCAACGACTGCGACATCAACCTTTGCAAACGGTATAGATCTTGCAAACGGATGCTTCTCTGTAAACGGTAGTTGTGTGGGGAGTGCAAGCGCATGGGCTTCAGCGGGCGGATTTACAACACTCTCTACCGCTACAGACTTTGTAGGCATCGGCACCACATCCCCATGGGGCAAGTTTGCAATAGAGCAGGGAACAGAAACAAATTCATTTGTTGTTTCAAACAGTGGAAGCTCAACACCGTCATTTGTAGTAGCTGGAATTAATGGTGACGGAATGGTTGGTATTGGTAGAGCCGTTCCGCAAACAAGGTTGCAGGTAGCTCAAAGCGTGGATAACAATGCAGGTGGATTGAGTCTATTAAACAGTGCTAATACTAGAGGTTTATATATGTGGGTTGATTCTTCAAATGTTAGTAGGCTAGAATCTGGAGGTGGAGGTGGAGTTGGAGATTTATCAATTAACTCAGGTGGTGGCAACGTCGGGATTGGGACGACGACACCGGGGGCGAATCTTTCTGTGCTTACATCAGCTAGTACTGTACTTGATGTGTATGGTACTACAGGAGGTATTTTGGCACTAAGTCAAGGTTCAAATATGTGGGAAATAGGACCTAATACCGCAGGTACTTTCTTTATAGCAAAGGATTCTGCAACCAATGGAATGGTAATAGATACATCAGGCAACGTCGGCATAGGGACGGCAAGTCCTGGAACATCACGACTTCTAGTTAAACCTTCAGGTTCTGAAGTGGTAGGATTAGAGGTTAAGGGTTCAGTAGGAGGCTCATTAGTTGATATAGTAAAGATAACAGATACATTGCATGGTGGTTCTGATCTTCTGCACTTAATTGGAGATTCAGATGGTGATTCTTCAGGCCCATTCAATACAGTATTTACTTCAGCCGGTAATATGTATATAGGAGCAACAGCTAGTGCTGGAGGTAGTGAGTTAGTGCGTATGCGCGCATCATTAGCCGCTTCCCAAGGTGTCCGTGTTGAAAATAGTCACGCCACTATGACAGGATCCCTTCTGTTTGGAGTAGCTACACGGTCTGCAAGTACTGCATACAATATGATGAATCTGCAAAGTGGAGGCGGAGCAGATAATGAATTTATCCTACGAGGTGACGGTGAAGCTACAGCAGATGGTTCTTGGACTGGTGGTGGTGCAGATGTAGCTGAGTGGACACCAACTCTAGATAACACACTAGAGCCAGGAGATGTACTTATCCTAGACAATTCTCATCAAGACAGCTTAGTAAAGAAATCTGGAGCTACAACATACGACTCTACTCTAGTAGGAGTAGTAACAACAAACCCAGGTCTTGTGTCAGGAGGAGGAACAGCTGAAACAGTACACAGTATTAATCAAATATCAGGTGAAGTTCTCGTAGCTCTTGTAGGTAGAGTTCCAGTTAAAGTATCAACAGAGAATGGATCAATTGAAATAGGAGACTATCTAACTACATCATCTGTTCCAGGAGTATCAATGAAGGCAACAGGACAGGGTGTAGTCTTAGGTAGAGCGATGGAAAGTTATGACGGAACTAACAAGCGATCATATCAAACAATAGCAACAGAGAATGCAAGACTAGCTCTAAGTTCAGAAAGAGATCCTATAGCTCTACCTCAAAGTGGAGTAGGTAAAATCTTAGCATTCGTACAGACTTCATGGGCTAATCCAAATCCTTCTATTATAGATATATCAAATGCCTCAACTACTATCTCTAGTATGGTAATAGACGCATCCGGCAACATCGGAGTAGGCACCACATCACCCGAATACAAGATGCACGTAATAGGAGACATAGCAGCAACAGCATTTGTAAACATTTCAACAAAGGAAAGTAAGAAAGACATCACATACATAACAGACGCAGACAAAGGAACAATACTACAAGAACTAGAAGCAGTAGACGTAGCTCAATACCACTACAATCATGAAGACGACGACGCACCAATGCGTCTCGGACTCATCGCAGAAGAAGCACCAACTGACGTACTCTCAGTATCAGGCAAAGGTGTAGACATCTACAAACTTGTAACATTTACACTTGCAGGTGTACAGGAGTTGGCTGATAAGATTAAAGAGATTTGGATTACTGTTAAAAGTAATGTTGCAAGTATTCTTTCAAATAAAAACGAAATTACGGAACTTAGAGCACGTATAGAATCGCTTGAGTCACAACTTAATCTTACAGCTACTTCTAATAACTCAACAACCTCTTCAACAAGCTCAGAGCAAGCAACATCAACCACTACCCCAGGCACCGATACAACCCCACCAGTAATAACAATAAACGGCAACAATCCAGCGGAGATTAATATTGGCGACACATACTCAGACCTAGGAGCCACAGTCACAGATGATGTAAACGAAAACCTAGGTGTAACCACGTACTTAGACGGTATACAAACATCACAAATTAGCATAAACACAGCAAGCTCAACCACATACACTATATCTTACACAGCAACTGACCAAGCAGGTAATACAGCTACATCTACAAGGACGGTCAATGTAAATGATCTTAATGCTATAGTAATAGATACATTAGAAGAAGATACTGCTACATCCACACCAGAGATTGCTACTAGTACACCAGCAACTACTGATACAGGTACAAGCACACCACAAACATAAATATGAAAAAGATAAACCACTACATAGAGAATAATAATACATTTGCAATCATCTTTATTGCTACTGTGCTTGTAGGTGGATACTTTCTTTTTACTTTATCGCCTCAGAGTTCAGCTCGTCATACTTACGAGCCCAACGATGACATTGTCCGTGTAGCAGAAGACGATCCGTCCAACGCTTTATATATAAACAACAACCCAAGGTTTGAAGTCCTTTTAGGAGATAAAGAGAATCCAAACAAACCTACAGTAACCTACATATCACATACTTCAAATATTCCTCATTCACTAACTTTCTCTCTCGCTGATTCAAATGAAAATGCAACTGCTCCGTCTCTAGAAACTGTGGTCTCAGGGGACGGCGACAAGAAGCCTCGCCTTATATATAGAAGCGCGCTTGATAATGCAGACATCAACTACAGGATAGACAAAGGCAGGGGAGTTAAAGAAGAGATCATTCTTAAAGTAGCGCCGGCTGACAATGGAGGTAGGGATGTAGGTTTTGTATTTGATGCAGAGTTCTCAGAAGGTGTGCAAGTAGAGCAAGGTAAAGATGGTGTCTGGTACTTCACAGACAGTGGAGGCAATTATCTTTTTAATTTTGAAAGGCCTTTTATGATGGATGCGAGTGGTGTGCGCTCTGAGGATGTAGCTATTGATATAGTACCAGTGGAAGGCGTAGCGGAACAAAGACGGAGGTCTTTCCTCGGGCAGTGGAGCGATAGCGAAACGGACGGAGGTGAGTCCTCGGTCGCAGGAATATCAACATACCAAATCATCCTCAAAGCAAATGGTCCTTGGCTCCACGACGTTGCACGTGCATATCCTGTGATGATAGACCCGTCTGTAACCCACAATGCTGACTCGGACTTTACAGGGCAGTTTAACAGAGTAGTAGATGCTGACGCTACTTCATCCACTCAGCTTGAGATCGGTTATCAAGAGCACGGTCTTGATCCATATACAGTTCTCCTTATACACGGCAACGAGGCAACAGGCTCTACTGTGATAACAGACACGGCTTCAAGTACTAGAGTAATAACTGCAAACGGCAATGCATCAACTACTAGCGCTGTAACTCAGCTTGGTCTAAATAACTCTCTAGCATTTGACGGCACAGGGGATTATTTGAGTGTACCAGATAGTGATGATTGGAATTTTGGAAGTGGAGATTTTACCATTGATATGTGGATTTATGCTACTTCATTTGTAGATTACGAATCAATATTTGGACAAGCGCTAAGTGATGGAATTACTCCAATATTGGCGCAGGTATGGGCAGATGGTCACTTGCACATATATGCAAGTACAGATGGTTCTTCATGGGATTCTATTTCCAATGCAGACGCTGGCGCCCTCACATTAAATTCATGGAATCATATTGCTATTGTTAGAGATGGTAATAGTATTTATGGATTCATAGATGGAGTAAAGGGTTCAACAAGTGATGTAACTGGTGATACTTTATATAATTCAACCAATGCTTTTCATATTGGAGATAAAGGGCCAAGCAGCGCACAAGATTACTATGGCTACATCGATGAAATCCGCATCACCAAAGGTCGCGCCCTTACGACCGAAGAGATAAAAGCCGCCGCTTCGCGGCGGCCATACGCAGTTTATACTTCGCAAGTTATAGATTCTACTAAGACTGGCACTGAATGGGACACGCTGTCGTGGACGGAGGGTGGTGTAAAAACAGGCGACGGCGAGACACTTTTTAATGACACATCGCTCGTCGCCCAGTGGAACTTCAACGAAACTTCAGGCACAAGCGCATCAGACTCATCTGCAAACAGCCACACTGGTACCCTTACCAATATGACAACCTCCGGTCAAGATGATGCATCTGGCGATGGCTGGACGGCAGAAAATCTCCGCTGGGGCGCAGGTGCGCTTATGTTTGATGGGGCGGATGATTATGTGAGTGTGGCTGATAGTACAGATTGGGATGTTTTTGCAGATACGACAGATTACTCAATTGATTTTTGGATGAAAATGCCAGACGATACAAATACTCAAAGTCTTATTTCTCAACGAGAAAGCGGTACTCGTCTTTGGTATTTTCATTATAGTGGTGCAGTAGGTTTACGACTTCAAGTTCTAGACACTTCTACAATCATTGATCTTACTGGGACTACACGTCTCAATGATAATGCTTGGCATTACGTTGCACTTACTAAAACAGGAACTGAATATAGTATATATGTTGATGGTTTAAAAGATGTATCGGTTACAGACGCTTCAACAGCTACATATGCGGCTGATTTGAGAATTGGAACTCTTGATCCAGCAGTATTTGGCGATTATGATGGAATTATAGATTCCGTTCGCATCTACAAAGGCCGCGCTCTATCCGCCGCGGAAATCCTCTCCAACTACAACGTCGGCAATATTGAAATCCAGACACGAAGTGGGGCGACGAGTGACCCGAACGACGGCACATGGGAAGCGTGGAAGCCAGTGACAAGTGAAACGCAGATTGAAAGTATGGATAGTGACAGTGCGAACTGGAAAGCGACACCAATAATAAACGACGACTATACAAAACTCCTCTTGCATATGAACGGCACAGACACCGCCACAACTTTCCCTAACTCTGCTACAACTACGCATACAGTAACCGCAAACGACAATGCTCAAGTTGACACAGCCTTTTCTAAATTTGCAGGAGGAAGCGCACTCTTTGATGGAAGCGGAGATTATTTGAGTGTGCCGGATTCTGACGATTGGGATTTTACAGGGGATTTTACTATTGATTTATGGGCAAGGTGGACCAGTCTTGGAGTAGATACTCTTGTAGCTAATACAGAAGCCACTGCAACGACTAAAGGGTTTTGGTGGAATTATAATAATGCCGGCTCACTTGTTTTTTACTTTGCAAATGATGATGGAGGATCGCCGTGGGATATAAGTGTAGTACATGCTTGGACACCCAGTGTAGACATTTGGCATCATTTAGCAGTAGTCCGAGACAGTGGGACAATTACTCAATATGTAGACGGTATATCTATTGGGAGTACAGCGGGGCAGAGTTTAAGTATTTCCAGCGACAATACGCTACGAGTTGCTGCAGATAATCTTGGAACCTCTGACATCTCAGGCTTTCTCGACGAACTTCGCATCTCCAAAGGTGTTGCACGTTGGACATCCAACTTCACTCCGCCACAAAGGCAGTATGGTTCAAATACTGTTGCGACAGATGAGAGTAATATCATAATGGAAGGTTCTGGTTCTATGAAGCTTGAGCTTGGTAAATCGCAAATTGATGGTAACACTACAGCACTGTGGCACTTTGAAGAGACTGGCACGACTGAAGGCACAACTCTTTATGATGCAACTACCAACAACAACGACGCCACAACCACCAGCAACCCAGCAGTTGTGGATGGTATATTTGGTAAGGCAAGACTGTTTGACGGAGTTGATGATTATCTGACAGTAGATGATAGTGCTGATTGGGATATAGTTGCTAGTTCGGGTGATTTCACAATAGATTTTTGGGTAAATCACACCGTAACTCCAACAGGGAGTAATGGTCATTATTTAGGTCAATATCAAGATGCAAATAATTTTTGGAGGTTATACTACAATGGATCTAGTGAAGGGGTTAAATTTTATGTTGATGCAGATGGCATAACAGATATATCTCTGCAAGGTTCTGGAGTAGGCCAACTCCCAGATTCATGGAATTATATTGCTGTTGTTAAAAATGGCAATGATTACGCAATATATACAAATGGAGTGCAAACAGCAACTGTCACAAGTTCTGAAACTGCTAATTTTACAGGTCAATTAGAAATAGGTTCAGCTACAGGGCAGACAAATTTTACAGATGGTGCTATTGACGAACTTCGCATAATGAAAGGTTATGGTATGTCAGCTGACGAGGTTGCCGAAGCATATCGCCTTGGTGCGAATCACAAAATCTCCCGCGACATTACAGTGCAGGATTTCTCTGCTTCTACCACTATGCCGTTCTGGGTAGCGGGTGACGAGCTTGGTACATACTTGGAAGCGACAATAGGCGAGTCCGCTTGGGCAAACTACGACAGCGCTACCACATCTACTTCTACAGTGCTCTTCATCCATGGTGATGAGATAACTGATTCTACAAGCATAAAAGATTCCAGCATAAGCTCGCACACCATCACCGCCAACGGCAATGCCAAAATCACTGCCTCCGGCAAAATCGGCAATGCGATGACCTTTGACGGCACGGGGGATTATTTGGAAATTCCCGACAGTGATGACTGGCAGTTTGGCGGGGCATCAGGTGGTGATTGGACTATGTCGGGATGGGTGCTTCTGTCAACTCTCCCTAGTAGTAACTATAAGTTTATGTCCCAGTATGTAGTTGATGGTACTCAATGGTATTTTGCACTTGTAAATAATAGTGGAACATACACATGGGAGTTTATAGTTGCAAATGGCGCTGGAGATATTATTAGTTCAAATAAAAACCTTCCTTCTGCTCCATCTGTTGACACCTGGTATCATGTAGCAATAGTAAGGAGTGGTGACGATTACAGTACGTGGTGGAATGGTGCGGAAATAGGGACGGTAAATACCGACACAGATAATATGCCAAATTTTGCTGCCCCATTAGCTATCGGAAAAATAAATGTCCAAACTTATTGGAATGGCAATTTGGATGAAATCAGAATATTAAATACCGCCATGACTCAAGCTGAAATCCGTCAAGCTTATGAATACGGCGCACGGGCGCATCCTATTACCATTGATTTCAAAGCGTCCCTTCAACCAAGCGACCTTATAGCAGACTCTTCAGACACACAGTTTGCTATCACTGCCACAACCACAGGGCTCTCCGCTACAACCACAGGCCTTTATATAGGAGACAAGATTATAGTTAAAGAAAACGTAAGTGGTACAGAGTACTTGGCTCAAGGTACAGCCACCACCACTAACACCACAACAGGTGTAGTAAATGTAGACCAATGGGACACAGGTTCCACTTTCCCTTCTGGCGGATACACCCAGTATGCCACTGTCTTCAAATGGCAGAGAGAGTACATGCCACTTGGAGGTATTTTAGACTCCCATATAGATGCAGTTGAAAGGATCACCATAAGACCTACCAATGGAGCAGGGGGACGAACGGTATATCTGGACGACTTCCGAGGCTCTTCAGGTTTCCTTACTGCTTCGTCTTCGGAGGCTATTACATCGGGGGATAACCGCTATTTCCAATACAGGACAATCTACACCACAGCCGACACTGCCGTATCTCCCTATATGACTGCTATGACAGTTAATTACACGCTTTCAGCTAACTCCACACCCTCTGTAATCGGCATCTCCGGCGGCGGCTTCCTGTCTTTCTAGTGTGGCGGCTTCCTAGCCTTCTAACAATCAACAAAATATATCAAGATCGAATCTCTCTAGTTACAATTATCCACAGCAAAGGAGGGTCAGACCCTCCTTTGCTGTGGTATATTAAATATATGCCAAGACAGCCACGTAATTTTGAAAATGGTGGAATTTATCATATAGTGAATCGCGGAGTAGAAAAGCGCGACATATATCTCAAACCACAAGACTATAGTCGTTTTATATTAGGGCTTGAATTTTGTAATACTTCAGAACATGTTGATATATGGAATTTTATAAATAAAGCAGACAAGGAAACATCAGATATTTTTTTATCTGTTTCGGAAAAATTAAAAAAACAAAGAGAAGAAAATAAAAGAAGTGATCCAATTGTTGAATTGATGGCTTTTACTCTTATGCCAAATCATTACCATCTTATTGTTCGTGAAATTAGAGAAAACGGAATCTCTCTTTTTATGCAAAAAATTGGTGGCTATACCACTTATTTTAATAAACAGTATGATAGAGTAGGTCCTCTTTTTCAGTCTCGGTATAAATCTGTTGTAGTAAAAGACGATAGGCAGTTTATGAATACTTTTGTTTATGTACATACAAATCCAATTGAATTAATAGAATCAAGATGGAAAGATATGCAAGTCAAAAATAAGAAAAAAGCAATTGACTGGGCTAGTTCTTACAAGTGGTCAAGTTATAAGAATTATCTTGGAGAAAAAAACTTTTCTGGAGTAACGAAGCGTGATTTCTTTTTAGAATTTTTTAATGGTGCAAATGGATGCAAGGAGGTGGTTGAAGATTGGGTTAGTTTTAAATCAGATAACGCAGAATTAGGACAGGAGATAATTGAATAAAGCAAAGGAGGGTCTGACCCTCCTTTGCTTTATTTTATTTTTATAAAAACTATTGGTATAATAAGTATCTGATTTAAAATTAATTTTTAATTATATGAAAAAAACAAAAATTGCTATAAATGGTTTTGGACGAATTGGTAGGGCTTTTTTTAGAATAGCTAAAGATTCGCCAGGTGTTGAAGTTGTTGCTATTAACGACATAGGCGACATAGACAATATTGCTTATTTATTAAAATATGATTCCGTATATGGAAAGTTAGATGAAGAAGTTTCTGTAGATGGAAGTAATTTAAAAGTGGGAGACAGAGTAATAACTTTCTTAAGCGAACGTGAACCAGCAAAGTTACCTTGGAAAGATTTGGATATTGATATTGTAGTAGAGAGCACAGGACGCTTTGCAGACTATGGTAAAGCGAACGCACATCGTGATGCTGGAGCAAAACGAGTGGTAGTGTCATCCCCCGTAAAAGGTGAAGCACCAGAAGGTATTGATGCAGCTACAGTACTTATGGGAGTTAATGAAGACAGGCTTAAAACGTGTGATATAAGTTCAAATGCATCCTGTACTACAAACTCTGCGTCTCCAGTGATGCAAATAATGGAAGAAGCTTTAGATGTAGAAAAAGCACTTCTTGATACTATTCACGGTTATACTGCTACGCAAGCTCTTGTTGATTCTCCAAGTCATGAAAATGAAGATGTTCGCAGAGGAAGAGCAGCAGCACACAACATAATCCCATCTTCAACAGGCGCTGCTACTTCTGTTACTAAAGCAGTTAAGGGTATACCATTCTTTGACGGTATTGCTGTACGAGTACCTGTGATTACAGGTTCATATGCTGATCTTACATTTGTTACAAAGAAAGAGACAACACAAGAAGAAGTAAATGAAATACTAAAAAAAGCAGCAAAGGAAGACAGGTGGAAAGGAGTATTTACTGTGACGGAAGAACCTTTAGTGTCATCTGATATTATTGGGAACCCTCATGCTTCTATCGCAGATCTTTCTTTCACACGTGTTGCAGGTGGGAATCTTATAAAAATACTATCGTGGTATGACAATGAAGCCGGATATGCCAACTCTCTTTTGAAACACGTAGTTGCTACAGCTAAACATATTACTTAATCGTTTCGCTATACTTAATTTACTAAAATGAAAATATTATTTGCAACAGATCATGCAGGCTTTGAACTAAAAGAGAAGTTGGTTGTGTATGTCAAAGAGCTCGGACACGAAGTAGAGGATCATGGTGCGTTTGAGTACGACGAGAACGACGACTATCCGGATTCTATATCAAAAGCGGCGAGTGAAGTATCTGAAAATCCAGACGAACTTAAAGCTATAATACTTGGTGGCTCAGGGCAGGGTGAAGCAATAGTTGCAAACAGGTATCCAAATGTACGAGCAGTAGTTTTCAATGGACAATGTGAAGTACCAAGTGAAAAAGTTCCTAATGAAATAGTAATATCGCGTGAGCATAATAATGCGAATGTTCTATCTTTAGGTGCGCGGTTTTTGACAGAAGAAAATGCCAAAGAAGCAGTAAAAATATGGCTAGAAACAAAGTTCTCAGGAGAAGAAAGGCATGTAAGGCGAATTACTAAAATTGCAGAGATAACTAAAAAGATTTATGATATATAATTTTAAGTCGTTTCGCAAAATATGTTTTTTGAAAAGTCCTCGGGCCTCCGAGCTCAGCTCGGCCAGACTTTTAAAAAATACATTTTGCTTCACTTTTGAAAATTTATTATGATTGAAATAATTCCAGCGATAATGCCAGAGAGTTTTAGTGATTTGAATGAAAAATATTCTCATGTAAAAGATTTTGTAAATACAGTGCAGATTGATGTGATGGACGGGGAATTCGTACCGTCAAAAGATTGGCCGTATGTAGAAGGAGAACTTAAAAAAATAGATTTTGATTTTGAAGTTGATCTTATGGTTAAGGATCCAGAGACTATTATAGAGAGTTGGATACAAGCTGGAGCAAAGAGGGTAATAATCCATATAGAAAGTACGGAAAATATTGAAGAAGTCTTCTTAAAGATCCCTAGTGATGTAGAGGTTGGTATAGCGCTCAACACCACAACACCTAATGAGCAGATTTATCCACTTATAGAGAAGATAAACTTCGTGCAGTTTATGGGGATTGAAAAAATAGGGTATCAAGGACAAGGATTTGATGAGCGAGTACTTGGTAAAATAAGAGATTTGCGAGAGAAATACAGCAGGGTTATAATAAGTGTTGATGGTGCTGTAAGCTTAGAGACTGCATCGAAGCTGGTTGAAGCTGGGGCAAATAGACTTGCAGTAGGATCAGCAATTTTTAAAAGTGATGATATTGGAAAAATAATTAAACAGCTATCTAATGTTTCATAAAATATACTTGTTTCAATTTTAAAATTATGTCAGATATACACGATAAAAAAATAAAAGAGTTAGAACTAAAAGCAAATGATATTCGACAGAGTATTATAGAGATGTTAACCGAAGCAGGTTCAGGTCACACTGCAGGACCTCTTGGTATGGCAGACATCTTTACTGCTTTTTATTTTCATATTTTAAATCATGATCCTAAAAACCCTGACTGGGAAGAGCGAGATAGACTTATACTTTCTAACGGACACATAGTGCCAGTACGTTATGCGACTATGGCACACGCTGGGTACTTTCCTATAGGAGAGTTAAAAACACTTAGAAAATTTGGAACAAGATTGCAAGGTCACCCAGAGAGAGAAAGACTTCCAGGAGTTGAGAATGTCTCAGGACCGCTTGGTTCAGGGCTTTCACAGGCGGCAGGTATGGCGCTTGGTGCTCGGATGGACGGTAAGAAATTTCAAGTATATTGTCTAATGTCAGATGGTGAACATGATGCAGGAAACTTATGGGAAGGAGCAATGTTTGCAGGTAATAATAAACTCTCTAACTTAACTGGAATAATTGATAGAAATAATATTCAAATAAATGGCATGACAGAAGATGTAATGCCGCTAGAACCACTACGTGACAAATATGAAGCTTTTGGTTGGCATGTGATAGATATAGACGGACACAATATGGAAGAGATAGTAGATTCAGTAGAAAAAGCAAAAGCGATTTATGAAAAACCGACACTTATAATCGCACATACTATTCCTGGGAAAGGTATTGAAGGTATGGAATTTGATTACACATGGCATGGTAAACCACCAAAGCCAGAGGAAGCAAAGAAGTTTTTAGCAGAGTTGAGGACATTAAAAGGAAAAATAGAAAGCGAGCATGAATAATTATAGTTTCGTGAAATATGTTTTTGAAAAGTCTTCGGGCTCCCTCGTTTCACTCGGCCAGACTTTTAAAAACATACTTCACTTCACTAATCTTATTAAATTATGATAAATAAAAAAGCAAAACTAGTAGATAATATCTTTGATAAGGATAAGCTTGAACAAGGACCAACTCGAGACGGTTTTGGGCATGGACTTGTAGAAGCTGGAGAAGGAGACGCCCGAGTGCTTGCACTTTGCGCTGACCTTGCGGAGTCTACAAGGATGCATTGGTTCGCCGAGAAATTCCCCGATAGGTATGTGGAGTTAGGAGTAGCTGAGCAAAACTTAGCGACTGTAGCGTCAGGACTTGCAAACTATGGGAAGATTCCTTTTATCGCATCCTACGCGGCATTCTCACCAGGGAGGAACAATGAACAAATACGAACTACTATTTCTTTAAATAATGTTCCAGTTAAGATAGTTGGTTCGCATGCTGGAGTATCAGTAGGGCCAGACGGTGCAACTCACCAAGCGCTTGAAGACATCGCACTTATGCGAGTGCAGCCAAACATGACAGTATTGGCCCCTGCAGATGTAGAAGAAGCAAGAAAAGCGACGATTGCTACAGCAGAGTATGATGGGCCTGTATATATACGATTAGCAAGAGACAAGAGTCCGATATTTACAACAAAAGACACGCCATTTGAAATAGGGAAAGCGCAAGTTCTGTTTGAATCTGAAAGGCCTGAAGTTGCAATAGTGGCAATTGGCGCGCTTGTTCATAATGCACTTTTGGCTGCAAATGAGCTTGAAAAGGAGGGGATAGGAGCGATAGTAGTAAACAACCATACAGTAAAACCCTTAGATACAGATACTCTTATAGAGGTAGCTAAAAAGGCAGGTGCCGTAGTAACAGTAGAAGAGCATCAAATAGCAGGCGGTGGAGGTTCTGCAGTAGCGGAAATGTTAGCACAAGAAAGTCCAGTACCAATTGAGTTTATAGGAGTACATGATCAGTTTGGCCAATCAGGTAAACCAAATGAACTTATAGAGCACTATGGTATGGGAGTAGAATCTATAAAAGAAGCAGTTAAGAAAGTTATAGATAGAAAGTAAAATAAAACTACACAAAACACACCTTTTTAAAAGTCCTCGGGCCTCCGAGCTCAGCTCGGCCAGACTTTTAAAAAGGTGTGTTTTTGTTACATCTAGTTTATTTTTGTTGGCTTATAGTCCGCTGGAGCATTTGCTAGGAATTTTTCAAGTTCTTTCATTGAGAGTAACCCTTTTTGTGCGCCGACATGCTGAACAACTGACATGGAGTTAATAGGTCCCATTGAGAGCGCTTCAGGTAAAGTCTTTCCAAGTGCTAGAGCACCTGTAACTGTAGAAGAGAATGAATCACCAGCACCTGTTCTGTCTGTAGGCGGTTTTGGGTCTGGGTACATTGGCATCTGCCACATATCTGTGCCGTCATATGCAAACGCACCTGCTGGCCCGTCTGTTACTATAGCGATCTTTGGTCCAAGCTTATTTATACCTTCTACAAGTTTTTTAATATCTTTTTCGTCTGTTCCTAGTATTTTTTGTGCCTCTTGTTTGTTGCAGAAGAATAATCCACATACAGCATACATATCTTTTAGTTTTTCATAACCTAATCGTATTTGGAATGTTCCAGGTTGGAATGCCAAACTAACTTCTGGGTTATCTTTTACAAAACTCGCTATAGCATGATGATAGTCTATTGAGTTCTCTCCAACTGATGAAAAGTAAAGCCATTTAGGTTTACCCATATCTGGAAGTTCGTATTCATATTCATGATGCTTCACTAGAATAGTTCTCTCTTCCTCATACCATAGAACATAATGGTAGTTACTTTCCTTACCTTTATGAATTTTTACAAAATCTTTGTTTACGCCTTCTTTCTCAAGCGCTTCTATCATGTTTTTTCCATTATGATCATCGCCAAGATCTGTTACGAGTGCAGAGTTAAGTCCGAGTCTGTGAGCAGAGACAGCTGCATTGGGGCCATTGCCGACAGCATTCACTTCAGTGACAGAATCATATTCTATTTTATCACCAAAGTTCAGGCAGATTTGTTCTTTACTGCCGTCTTCATTGCTTTTCACATTAGCGTCATCGCCAGAGAGTTTAATAAATGCGTCTGTTGTAATGTCGCCAATGGCGATGAAATCTAAGTCTTTCATAGTATAGATATTATACATTCTTTTATGATAAAATATAACAATATGAAACTAATAGATATTATAAAAGAAGCGGAGAAAAACAAGACAGCGATAGGGCATTTTAATATTGCAGATACTCAAATGCTAAAAGGTATATTTAGTAGTGCACAGAAGCTTAAGGTTCCTGTAATTATCGGTACTTCAGAAGGAGAAAGAGATTTTATAGGAGTAAAGCAGACAGTTGCGCTTGTTAAGAGTTTACGAGAAGAATATGATTATCCAATTTTCTTAAATGCTGATCATACATATTCATTTGAAAAAGTAAAAGAAGCAGTTGACGCAGGATATGATTCAGTGATTTTTGATGGAGCGAAACTTTCATTTGAAGAGAATATGAAAATCACTAAACAAAGTGTTGAGTATGCTAAAAGCGTTAATCCAAATATTCTTATAGAAGCAGAGCTTGGTTACATAGGTAAGTCATCAAAACTTTTAGACGAGATCCCAGAAGGTGCAGAGATTACTGATGAGCATCTTACAACTCCCGAGGAGATAAAAGAATTTGTAGAGAGTACAGGTGTAGACCTGATAGCTCCAGCGGTTGGGAATTTACACGGTATGCTTAAAGGTGCAAACAATCCAGCACTTAATATAGAAAGGATAAAAGAGTTGCGAGAAGCTGGTGGTATACCTATGGTCCTCCACGGCGGGTCGGGGATTGCAGATGAGGATTTTGTAAAGGCTATTGATGCTGGGATAGCTTCAATACACATAAGTACAGAAGTGAGGGTGGCATATAAAAACGGTATAAAGATCGGCCTACAAGAAAACCCAGATGATATAGCACCGTATAGATATATGAAAGAGGCGGTACATCATGTAGAAAAGGTGATAGAGAAAAGGTTGAAGTTATTTAGTAAGATTAATTAATATGGCAAAAATATTTGTAACAAGAAAGATACCAGACGCAGGGATAAAGCTCTTAAAAGATGCAGGGCATGAGGTAGATATAAGTGAGAAAAACGGAGTGCTCACAAAAGAAGAGTTAGTAAATGCACTTAAAGCAAAAGAATATGACGCTGTATTGTCACTACTTACGGATAAGATAGATGCGGAAGTATTTGATGCAGTGCCTACTGCTAAGGTTTTTGGAAATTACGCAGTTGGTTTTGGTAATCTTGATACAGAGGAAGCTAAGAAACGTGGTATTACAGTGACAAATACACCAGGAGTACTTACAGAAACCGTTGCAGAGCATACAGCCGCTATGATACTTGCTACGACCCAAAGAATAGCCGAGGGGGATAGATTTACTAGAGCAGGTAAGTATGATGGTTGGGGGCCAGAGCTCTTGCTCGGCACTAACTTGAGAGGTAAAACGCTTGGTGTTATAGGAGCTGGCAGAATAGGTTCATCTGTTGCAAATATAATGACCGCAGGATTTGGAATGAATGTAATCTATTTTGATATTAAAAAGAATGATGAGTTTGAAAAAGCGACAGGTGCGGAGTTTAGAGAAACTATTGAAGAAGTCTTGAAAGAAGCTGATGTCGTAACACTGCACGTACCACTTCTTGATTCAACTAGGCACTTGATAAATAAAGAGAGATTAGAGCTTATGAGAGAAACTGCGTATTTGGTAAATTCATCACGTGGACCAGTGATAGACGAGGACGCGCTTGTAGAAGCTCTACGAGAGAAACAAATAGCAGGTGCGGCACTTGATGTGTTTGAAAATGAACCCGCACTTGCTGATGGTTTGGCAGAACTTGAGAATGTTGTGATAACTCCGCATATTGCATCTGCAACGATAGAAACACGGCAAAAAATGTCAGAAATGGCAGCACAGAATATAATAGCTTTTCTTGAAGGTAATACTCCACCGAATGCAGTTTAGTGTCTTGACAGCAATGTTATAATATAAGTATTAACAATTAAATAAAATAAAATTATGAACAAACCAAAAATACTTGTATTATTTTATTCAATGCAAGGCCATATATTTCAAATGGCACAAGAAATAGTAAAGGGAGTAGAAGAAGCAGGTGGTGAAGCTGTGCTTATGCAGACACCAGAGCTTATTCCAGAGGACAAATGGAATGACGACATGAAAAAAGCAAAGGAGTTGATGAAAGACGTTCCAATCGCAAACCCACATACTGACATAGAAGGTGTGGACGGAATAATTGTCGGCCTCTCAGCGCGTTTTGGAAACATGCCAGCACAAATGAGAAATTTCTGGGATCAGACAAGTGGAGCGTGGATGAAGGGAACGCTTGTAGGAAAGCCAGCGTCAATGTTTGCAAGCACTGCCACACAACACGGTGGACAAGAGTCTACTATTCTTACATCTATGATAACAATGTTGCATCACGGGATGGTCTACGTAGGATTCCCATACTCATTTAAAGAGCAGATGACAATAGACGAGATGGCAGGAAGCTCACCTTATGGGGTATCTACGATAACAGGTGGAATGGGACAAAGAATGCCGTCAGATTTAGAAAAGAAAATGGCAAGAGATTTAGGAGCGCATCATACAAAGATTGCAGCTAAGTTGATGTAGTTCTAGCAATTCACATAGCTCCCACTAAAAAGCACACATAAATTTGCTTCGACAAATTTTGCTCTGCTCGTCCTGTTGATACAGGACTGTGCAAGGCTTTTTAATGAGACTATGTTTTATTGCTTTAGAATTTGATTTTTTATATAAAACTGCTATACTGCTAGACATTATGTTAGAACTAAAAATAGAGAAAAGAGAAGAAGTGGGGAAGCCAAATAAGCTCCGTGAGGATGGTTTTTTGCCTGCTGTATTTTACGGTAAGAAAGAAGAATCTACACCTATATCAGTACTCGCAAGTGATTTTGAAAGGGTATATAAAGAAGCTGGAGAATCAGCAGTTATTACACTTACTGGTCTTGGAGAGCCAAAAGAGGTTCTTGTACAGAATGTTGATTTTCATCCTGTTAAGAGTATTCCACGACATGTTGATTTCTATGTTCTTGAGAAGGGTGCAAAAGTACAAGTCAATGTACCTCTTGAGTTCGTAGGTGAATCACCAGCCGTTAAAGGTGGTGGTAACTTAGTTAAAGTGCTTTACGATATTGAGATTAAGGTTGCTCCTAAAGATCTACCGAAAGTTTTGGAAGTTGATATTTCAGGACTTGTTGATTTTACAGCTAGAGTTGTTGCAAAAGATATTAAACTGCCAGAAAGTGCAGAGCTTATCGCAAATGAAGACGAAGTAGTAGCTCTTGTAGCAGAAGCCGTAGAAGAGAAGGAGGAGGAAGTGGCAGCACCAGATCTAGACTCTATAGAAGTAGAAAAGAAAGGTAAGGAAGAAACTGAAGGAGAAGGTGGAGAGGGAGATAAGCCAGCTGAAGGAGAGAAAAAAGAGGGATAAATAAAACTAAAAACCCCCCGAAAGCTTTGCTTTCGGGGGGTTTTTAGTTTGTCATCAAAATTGCTATAATACACATACATGAATCTTAAATCTAAAAGAAATAAATTAGTTGTTTTTGTTTGCGCTGTCGCTTTTTTTGCGGTATTTTCTTTCCAGACTACAAATGCACAGAGTAATGTTGATGCTCACAGAGCACAGCTTGAGCGCGACTTAGCAGCACTTGAAGCAGAGATAGATGTACAGCAAGTACTACTTCAAGACAAACAAAGGGACAGGGTTTCTTATGAGCGGGACGTTGCAATACTTGAAGCTCAAATAGAAAAAGCACGCCTCTCAATACGTGCACGCGACATTGCAATATCTAAAATTAATCAAGATATAGACGGAAAAGAGGAGGTTATAGGAGGGCTTAATGAAAAGTTAAATAGAGAAAAAGAATCACTCTCACAGCTTTTACGAAAGACTAATGAGATAGATAATATCTCTTTAGTTGAGGTGGTGCTTGGGACACAGAACCTCTCTGAGTTCTTTGAGGATATTGATTCTTTTGATTCTATAAAGCTTGCATTAAGTGATTCTTTTAAAGATATAGCAGAAACAAAAAGTAATACTGAATCTCAAAAGCGCACACTTCAAAGTAAGCAGGAAGACCAGATGGACTTGCGTAATATTCAGAAACAACAAAAAGGTAAGATTGAAAAACGAGAAGAAGAAAAACAAGCGATAGTTGATGCTACAAAAGGTGTGGAGGATGAGTATCAGAAACTTATAAAATCAAAAGAAAAATCTGCAGCACAAATACGAAGTGAACTCTTTGCTCTTCGTGGGTCTGCCGCTATTCCGTTTGAGAAGGCTCTAGATCTCGCAAACATAGCATCAGCATACACTGGTGTAAGGCCGGCATTCTTACTCGGTGTAATAGCAGAAGAGTCTAACTTGGGAGAGAATGTGGGAACAGGAAATTGGAAAACAGACCTATATGAATGTTATAAAGGTATTGGTTATTTTAAAAGTGCAGAGAAACAAAAAGCCGCATTTTTGAGTATTACAGCAGGGCTTGGACTTAATCCTGATACACTTCCAGTATCTAGGAAGCCTTGGTATGGATGTGGGGGTGCTATGGGTCCTGCACAGTTTATGCCGACAACATGGGCGCTTTATGTAGACAGAATAGCAAAAGCTACAGGCCACAACCCCCCAAGTCCGTGGAACAATAGTGATGCATTTATGGCATCAGCCATACTTCTTATGGACAACGGTGCTGACAAAGGTACGGCGTATTCTGAGCGTTTAGCAGCTCTAAGGTACCTTGCAGGCTGGAAAAACGCTGAAAAGCCTTCATATGCATTCTATGGTAATGATGTGATGGCTCTAGCTGCCAAATTCCAGAAATTAATAGATATCTTGCATTCAAGCTAGAAAATGGTATTATAGCTCGTAATGAAAGCAGAAATTCATCCAAAATATAATACAGACACTAAAGTAACCTGCGCCTGCGGGAACTCTTTTGACGTAGGTTCTACAGTAGAAAAGATAGAGGTAGAAGTATGTAGTGCATGCCACCCGTTCTATACAGGTACTGAGAAGGTTATTGATACAGCAGGTCGCGTAGAGAAATTCAAAGCGCGAATGGCAAAGGCTAAGAAGTCTAAATAAGTACACAAAAAACTCGGTAGATTCTTTTTCAAAAGTATTTATCGAGTTTTTTGTTATAATAATTTTATGGAAGATATTGAAAAATATAAAAAAGATCCTAGGACTGCATACTTAGCGGGGGAATATGAGCGACTCTTAAAAGAAGAAGGGCGTGTTTTAGATATGGCAAAAGATGAAGAGATGAAAGAGCTTGCTGATGAAGAATTAGAAAGTTTGAAAGAACAGAAAGACGGTGTAGAAAAAGAGATAGAGAAGATAGTAAAAGTAGCAGAGGAAGAAGAGAAATTCCCAAACGAGCTTATATTAGAAGTGCGAGCAGGTGCGGGAGGGGACGAAGCGTCAATTTTTGCGGCTGAGCTTGCAGGAATGTATGAAAAATTTGCAGAAAAGAGTGGGTGGCAGTTTGCGCCGGTAAATAAATCAGAAAATGCAGTAGGAGGATACAAAGAAGCCTCTTTTGAGATAAAAGGTAAAGATTGTTATAGAAAATTACGATATGAAACAGGAGTACATAGAATCCAGAGAATACCTAGAACTGAAAAAATAGGAAGAGTTCATACCTCAACTGCTTCTATTGCAATACTTCCAATACGAAAAAAAGTAGCTTTTGAAGTTGACCCAACAGAGATAGAAATGGAATTCTCTCGTTCAGGTGGTGCTGGTGGTCAGAATGTAAACAAAGTAGAGACAGCGGTAAGGCTTGTTCACAGACCAACAGGTATAGACGTACGTTCTACATCAGAGCGTTCTCAGCAGAAGAACAGAGAAAAGGCAATGCAAATCCTTATGGCAAAGCTTGAGGTAATAAAGAATGAAGAGGATGCAAAGAAGCTTTCATCAGAAAGGAAAGACCAAATAGGTACTGGTGATAGGTCAGAGAAAATACGTACATATAACGTGCTTCAAGACAGGGTTACAGACCATAGGCTTAAAAAGTCGTGGCATAACATAGAAGGGATCTTTGACGGAGAAATAAGCGCTATTCTAGAGTCTTTTGACGAAGAAAAGCAGGAATAAGACTATATCTACTAAAAACGTTGCAAAAGGCTATATAATTTGGTAGTATCTTAGGTATTATATGGAAATAAAGGAAGTAGAAAAAAAGGAGGAATCTAAAGCAAATGCGGCAAGTATTGACCGCATGTTTGCTGTCGGAGCGCATTTTGGATATTCAAAATCTAGACGACACCCATCTATAAAGCCATACATTTTTGGTGTTAAAAACTGGGTAGAAATAATAGACCTTGAAAAGACAAATGAACTCCTTGAGTCTGCAAAAGAGTTTGCAAAGCAGTTGGGAGCTGAAGGCAAGACCCTGCTTTTTGTAGGGAGTAAGAATGAAGCAAAGGAAGCAGTGAAAGAAGGGGCTGATTCAATAAGTATGCCACATGTTACAGGAAGGTGGATAGGAGGTACTATTACAAACTTCTCAGAAATAAAAAAGAGAATAAGTAAGATGGATGAGCTTTCTACAAAGAAAGACAAAGGAGAGCTTGCGCAAAAATACACAAAAAAAGAGCAGGTAATGCTTGACCGTGAAATAAATAATCTTAAAGAAAATTTCTTTGGTATAAAAGATATAACTGACATACCACATGCTCTATTTATTATTGATACAAAAGCAGAAGAAATTGCAATGAAAGAAGCAAAAGCAAAAGGTATACCTGTGATAGGGCTTCTTAATTCTGATAGTAATCTAAACGACGTTGATTATCCTATTGTTGCAAATGACGCAAATCAGGCTTCTATTAAATTCTTCATAGAAGAGATAATCGCAAGTTTTAAAGAAGGAATTAAAGCCTAAATATGGTAACAACAGAACAAGTAAAAGAATTAAGAGAGAAATCAGGGATATCTATAATCCAGTGTAAAAAAGCGCTTGAGGAAGCAGATGGCGACATGGAAAAGGCTGTTGTAATCCTGCAGAAGAAAAGTGGCGTAGCTGCAGACAAAAAGTCTGGACGTGACCTTAAAGCCGGTGCTGTGCAGGCTTATGTTCATAATTCTGGCAATGTCGGTGCTATGGTGCTTCTTTCATGTGAGACTGATTTTGTAGCAAAGAACGAAGAGTTTATAAAATTAGCGTATGACATTGCAATGCATGTAGCAGCAGCTAATCCAAAATTCACAAATAAAGAAGAGATTACAGAACACGAGGTAAATACTGCGAAAGAGGTCTTTGAGAAAGAAGTAGAAGGCAAACCAGAGGAAATGAAAGAACAAATATTGAAAGGTAAGATTGATTCATATTTTAGTGACAAAATCTTGCTTGAGCAAACCTTCATTAAAGACCCTAACAGTACTATAAAAGGTCTTATTGAGGCTGCAACGCAGAAATTTGGCGAGAGGATTCAGGTTGGAGAGTTTGCACGATTTGCTGCGTAAGTGTAATATTTAAATCATGACATCAATATTTTCATTTGGTATTTCGTTTATTGCTATAGTGGGGATGATAGCAATAAAGAATTGGGAAATAAAGAGAGGTGTGACGCTCTTGCGTGATGCTAGGTTTAAGGCAGATAAAGCCGTTGCCTCATGGTCTACTTTTGTAAAGAGTCACATACCTACAAAAGGTAAGCATCTTTCAAAAGAGATTACGCATCACACAGCGTATCATGTTAGCCACGCTGCCCTTGGTGTAGTGAAATTTGCCGAGGGTAAGCTTGTTCGTATTATTAATTTTATAAAAGGGAAGGGTGTGGTAAGAAAAGATAGGAATACTTCTCATTATATGAAAAATGTTTCAGAATACGAAAGACATCCCGATAGAAAATAAAATTGCCACCTTAGCTCAGTTGGTAGAGCAACTCTTTTGTAAAGAGTAGGTCGTCAGTTCGAATCTGACAGGTGGCTCAAGATTAAACACCCTTCGGGGTGTTTTCTTTTTGCCACCTGTCAGATTTAAACATTTGCCACTTTATTTAATGCAATGATATAATAATAAAATTATTAGAGTAAATAGAAAAAAGTAATGAACGAGAATCAAGGCGGTGAACGCCAAATGTTTGAAGGCAATTGGACATGCTCTAGTTGTAATGCAGCTATAACACAGCTACCATTCCAACCAGACCCAGCTCGTGAGGGTGGACTAGTCTGCAGAGACTGTCATAAAAAGAGGATGGAAGACAAGCCTCGTAGAGATGATGGACCAAGACAGATGCATCAGGGAGACTGGAAGTGTGCAGGATGTGGAACAGCTATTACAGAGCTTCCATTTGAGCCTGATCCAGCTAGAGCAGATCAGCTGAAGTGCAGAGACTGCTTCAGAAAGTAAATAAACAAAAAACCCGCAGCCAAAGGCTGCGGGTTTTTTGGAGTTCACTTAGGCTTTGTTAATTGCAGTTGCATTAAGACCTTTTGGTCCTTCTGCTACTTCAAAAGTAACTTTGTCGCCTTCGCGAAGATCGTTGAACTGTACGTTCTGTAGTTCATTTGAGTGAAAGAAAAGATCTTTATCTTCTCCTTCACGTGTGATGAACCCAAATCCTCGGTCAGTAACTCTAGCTATTACTCCTTCCATAATATTGTAAGAAAACTAGTTTATTAATGTTCAAACCTCTTTTGTACTGTAGAACTAAACACGACTAGGTTTCCCTTACAGCTTCGATTTGATTACCCCTATACTAGCATATGAGGGTTTAAATGTCAAGCTATTTCTTCAAGGCTTTTACTCGGTCAGATTCGTTCAAATCTTGTTTTCTTAGGCGCACACTCTCTGGTGTTATCTCTAGATATTCATCGTCTGCCATTACTTCAAGACCTGTTTCTATTGTCATTGTTTTAGGTGGTGTGATCTTGATAGCGTCATCAGAGCCAGAAGCACGCATGTTTGTAAGTTGTTTTCCTTTAGTAGGGTTTACTGTCATTTGCTCGCCTTTTGATGTATTACCTATAACCATACCCTCGTATACTTCAGTAGCCTCTTTTATATAAAGTTCACCGCGTGTTTGTAGGTTTGCAAGTGAGAAGCCAAGAGTTTTACCTTGAACTTGAGATATCATAGAGCCAGTTGCTTGATGCACTATCTCTCCAGCGTATGGTTTGTAACCTATAAAGCGTGTAGCAAGTATTCCTTGTCCTTTTGTATCAACAACAAACTTATTTCTATATCCAAATAGTCCTCGGCTGGGCCCTTCAAATGTTATAAGTACACGATTTTCGTGATTCTCCATATTTTTCATCTGCACAGCTCTTACTCCAAGCTTTTCTATGATAGCTCCTTGGAATTCTTCTGGTACATCTACTACAACCTCTTCAAATGGTTCATGCTTAGCTCCATCTATCTCTTTTATAATTACCCTTGGTTGTGACACCTGTACCTCATAGCCTTCACGGCGCATGTTTTCAAGTAGTATAGCAATATGAAGCTCTCCACGGCCGTACACAGTGAACTTCTCTGGGGAATCAGTGTCAAAGTTAACTTTAAGACCTACGTTGACCTCAAGCTCTTTTTCAAGTCTGTCTCGTATTTGACGGCTTGTTACATACTTTCCTTCGCGTCCTGCAAAAGGGGAATTGTTTACTAGAAATGTAAGCTCAATAGTTGGCTCATCTACAGCAATAGCTTCAAGGAGCTCAGCGTCTGCATTGTCAGCAATAGTATCACCAATATAAATATCTGGAATACCTGCGACAAGTCCGATGTCGCCAGCTTGTATTTCGTCAACTTCAGTTCTGGTCACACCCTTAAATGTAAATAGTTTTGTTATTTTTTGTTTGCTTGTAGTGCCGTCTAGTTTTTTTATATAAATAGCATCGCTTGCTTTTAATGTTCCACTGTAAACTCGTACGATAGCGATTCTTCCTAGGAAGTTGTCGTAAGCAAGATTAAATGGCTGTGCACTAAGTGGTGCATCGGTCTTGTTCTCAGCAGGAGAGACTTTTTCAAGTATCATATCCAAAAGTGGAGTAAGGTCTTTACTATCGTCTTCCATCTCTTTCTTTGCAATACCGTCACGTCCGATAGCGTAGATAACAGGGAAGTCCAATTGCTCGTTTGTTGCGTCAAGCTCTGTAAAAAGCTCAAACACTTTGTCATGCGCTTTTTCTGCATCTGCTGCAGGTTTGTCTATCTTGTTTATAACAAGTATTGGTTTTAGTCCTAGTGCAAGAGACTTCTTAAGTACAAAACGAGTCTGAGGCATTGGTCCCTCTTGCGCGTCTACTACTAGAAGTACTGAATCAATAGAACGTAAGATTCGCTCTACTTCTGAACCGAAGTCAGCATGGCCTGGTGTGTCTACTATGTTTATCTTAGTTCCTTTGTAGTCTACAGAGGCATTTTTAGAGTAAATAGTAATACCACGCTCTTGTTCAAGCTTGTCTGTATCCATACTTACTCCGCTTTCTACTGCGCCAGTTTGGGCTAGTAGGGCGTCTGTAAGGGTGGTTTTGCCATGGTCCACATGGGCTATTATTGCTATATTTCTTATTTCCATAATTTATTAATCTTAAACAAAAAATCCCCAGAGGGATTGAATATTAACTTTATAATAACACATATATTATATAAAGTATACGATTTGACAACTTACTACTTTAGGAACAAAATATAGGTATTATTAATAAACTCATATCAAGGGTAGCCCTTGATATGGTATTAAAAATATATTATGAATTTTAAATATATTGTAGGTGTATTCCTTATTTTGGCAGTATTTGTACCTTTGACTACATTTGGGGCAACTATCAAAGTAGGAGACACATACACATTTCAAGAGGGTGAGACGCTGCGAGACAACCTTTATATCGGCGCTGGAGAAGTAGCTTCTGACGGTAATGTATTCGGTGATCTTCTTATAGGTGGGGGTAGTGTCACAGTCACTGGTAATGTGTCAGGGGACGCGACTATAGCGGGTGGTGACATCTCAGTATTGGAGAGAGTACAAGGAGACTTGCGTATTGTAGGAGGAGATATACTTGTGACAGAAAATGTTACTGGAGATCTTATGGTAGTGGGTGGTAATGTTAGAGTTCTTGCAGGAGCAACAGTAGGTAAAGACTTAGTGGTACTTGGTGGACGAGTTGTTGTTCAAGGTAATGTAAACGGCAAAGTCAGAGTTATTGGTGGGGAAGTTGTTTTAGATTCTAAAATAAACGGCAACGTAGATATAAAAGCAAGTGACGGTATAACAGTGGGTGACAATGCGATTATAATGGGAGACCTTCTCTATAGTGGAGAGGACGAGTCAGTGCTTGCAGTGAGTGAGAAAGCTGTGATAGCGGGCGAAACTATTTTCAAAGAAGGAAAAATAATTTCTGCTTCAACTTTTAAAACTGCAATGTTTGCATTTTTTAGTACTTTCTTATTAATTAAATTGATTACGATTCTTGTCGTAGTAGCTCTTGCGACGATCTTCTTGAAGAAATTCTCAAATAATATCGCAAAATCTGCAGTGGAGCATCTTGGCAAGAAAACACTCTGGGGATTCATCTCTCTAATAGTGATACCCGTTGCAGTTGCAATATTTTTCGCATCAGTGTTTGGTATAGCGCTCGGCTTACTTGGTTTGTTTGGTTATATAATGCTGTTAGTGCTTGCAGGAGTTTATTCAGGTGTGATATTTGGAGCATGGATGGATAAGCTAGTGGTAAGAAAGCAAGAAGAAGTAACAGTAGATTGGAAGAACGGAGTGTTAGGAGTGGTAGCGCTTACACTCATAATACAGATTCCTATTATTGGAGGACTCGCTGGATTCTTCTTCCTTCTGCTTTCTCTAGGAAGTATCTCAACGCTTACATATAACTATCTCTGGACTAGAAGAAAATAAAGAATTGTCGTACAATAGAAATATGATTAATCTGATATTACGTATAATAGTATTTGTCTTTATAGTGTATTTAATACTTCACTATATAGACATATATGCATATTTAGATAGTTCGTATATCCCTGATTTCTTAGAAGGCTTTATTAGCTTCTCACAAGACACAGCTCCATCTGAGCTTTGGGGTAAGGTTATATCTCTTTTGCCTTCACGATAAAATAAATTAAAAACAACCACAATATATAATTGTGGTTGTTTTTATACACCTATTAAATAGACTTATTTACGCTTTTTAGCTGCTCTTTCAGCAAGCATCTCACGTTTTATAGTAAGTCTTTTTGCGGTCTTTCTTGAGCGCACGGTTCTCTTTTTATCTAGTCCTGTTATTCGTTTTGCCATAATATTATGATTATACACTATTTGTTTACTAAGTACCAAAATTATGCTAATATTCTGTGATTATGTCAATAAGACAAGAAAACTATGATGTTATCGTAATAGGAGGTGGTCCATCAGGGATGATGGCCGCGGGTAGAGCTGCCGAACGTGGTAAGCGTGTTTTACTCGTGGAAAAGAATAAAGACGTTGGGAAGAAGCTCTCACTCACTGGTGGTGGGAGATGTAATATTTTAAACGCTGAGGAAGATGCTAAAAAGTTTATGGAAAACTATGGTGACAGCGCAAAATTCTTATATTCAACATTTGCAAAATACAGCATGCAAGACGCGAAAGATTTCTTTGAGAGCAAAGGGCTTCCTATAGTAGTAGAGGCGCGTAAGCGAGCATTTCCAGAGTCACAGAAGGCAGTAGACGTGACAAAGCTTATGAAAAGGTATGTTACGAGTAATCAGGTAGAGCTCAAAGCAGATACTAAAGTGCTTGGTTTTAAGATTGAGAACGAAAAGATAATAGGAATAGAAACAAAAGACGGTATATATACCGGAGACGCATTTGTCTTAGCTACAGGAGGTGCGTCTTATAAAGAGACTGGTTCTACAGGTGAGGGAATAAGCTGGTTAAAAGATTTGGGGCATACTGTACACAAATCTAATCCAAATATCGTACCACTTATTGCCTCCGACGATTGGGTTAAAGACCTTTCGGGTACAACACTTTCGTTTATGAAAATTACTTTTGGTACAGACCGTGCTAAAAATGAAGGACGATTTTCTAAAGTTGGTAAGATTCTTTTTACACACTTTGGTGTATCAGGTCCGCTTATTTTAAACTCATCTCATGAAGTAAAAAAATTACTAGAATATGGGGAAGTCAGAGCAAGTATAGATATGTATCCAGATACTGAGATTAAGACACTTCAGAACAAAGTACTTGATATCTTTAATAAGAATAAAAACAAAATGCTTAAAAATGTGGTCAAAGAGTTCGTACCTAATGGTTTAGACGAGGCTTTTACCGCACAGTTTTCAGAAGAACTTCAGGATACTAAAGCAAATAATATAGGTAGGGAAGAGCGAATAGAGCTTGTAGACAGACTTAAAGCAATGCCACTGACTATAACAGGTACAATGGGAATGGATTGGGCTGTGATATCAGACGGTGGAGTAGATTTGAGAGAAGTAGATACTAAGACAATGCGGTCCAAAATACACGACAACTTATACTTTACCGGCGATGTCCTTCATATAAACCGCCCAAGTGGTGGGTTCTCACTACAGCTCTGTTGGACTACTGGGCATGTAGCAGGGGATAGTGTTTAGATAGATTTGACAAATGCTTGCTTTTAATTCATAAAAAGTGTAGACTCCTGTCTTAATAAGATAGATTATAAATAACTAAATTAACAGTATAAACACTATGGATAATTACAAAAAAGGAAATAAGTTTGGAGGGGGTAAGAAGTTTGGCGGTGGTGGAAGAAAGTTTGGTGGTGACAGAGGCGGAAGAAGTTTTGGCGGTGGTGGTGGCGGAAGAGGTGGCGATCGTCCAGATATGCACAAAGCAGTATGTACTGATTGTGGAAACAACTGTGAAGTGCCGTTTCGACCAACAGGCGAAAAACCGATTTTCTGTAGTGATTGCTTCAAAGGGAAAAGAGACGATAATCCAAGAGGTTCACGAGACAGAAGTGGAAGAGATTCAAAACCTCGTTTTGATAGTAAGCCTTCATATCAGGGTGGTGCTAACAAAGACACTACAAACTATAAAGCTCAGTTTGAAATGTTAAACACTAAACTAAATACTATTATTAAGGCGCTTGCTCCGGCAGATCCTAAAGAATCAAAAGATATAATAATCTCAAAAGCTGAGAAAATTGAGAAATCTGAGAAAACTAAAAAAGCTCCAAAGAAGGGGGTTGATAAAGCTTCTTTGAAGAAAGCGGTAAAGAAAACAGCAGTTAAAAAGCCAGCTGCAAAAAAGAAGGTTGTAGTTAAGAAAAAAGTTACAAAGAAAAAGAAGTAATAAAGATTAGATAAACAAAAAGGCAGTCTGCAAGCAGACTGCCTTTTTGTTTGGCGATAGATTTTCTAACTTGACAGTACGTGTATAATTAGAAGATAGATTATTGATTAAATTAAAAATATGAAAGGATATATAACAAACATAGAAAAAGATACATTAGAAAATGAAGACTATCGTAGAGTGCTCTACACTGCAAAAAATAGCCAGCTTGTATTGATGAATATAAAACCAGGTGAAGATATAGGGGAAGAAGTTCACGAACTTGATCAATTTTTACGTTTTGAACAAGGTAGAGGTAAAGCTGTTTTAGATGGAGTTGAGAGTGATGTAAGTGATGGCACGGCTGTAGTAGTACCTGCAGGAGCAAAGCATAACTTTATAAACACTGGCGACACTGATCTTAAATTATATAGCGTCTATTCACCACCAGAGCATAAAGATGGTGTAATAGAAAAAACAAAAGCCGATGAATACGAAGAACATTTTGACGGTGTAACTACGGAATAAAATCAAAACTTAAAAAATACAAGGGTTACCCTTGGATTTTTAACAACTGCTCCGCTCGCTGGACGACGTTCGAACCTCTGTAATGATATAAAATTGAGCAACAAAAAAACCTCAAAAACTTATTGAGGTTCCAGAAACTTTTTTAGGAAGTTTCTATTTTTTTAATTCTTCTCACACTCTCCTTGGCAATTAGGATATCCACAAAGACTGCAACATATTTCTTCAAGTTGCGCTATGTTTTCATCCATTGCATCTGTGCCACTGTCTGGCCATACTCCACGGTCACTATCATCCCCATGTTTAAGTAGAAAATCACAGCGAGAACAGCTTTCACAGTCTTCTGAACTACACTCTAAAGAATATATACAATTAATCATTTTAAACCCCTCTCTATCTCTCTGTTTAGATTTTGTATAAAAACTTCTTAATTTAATTGGAAAAGAAACAACTATGCTAGTAGTGTAGCATAATAAGTTAAACATGTCAAGCTTTGCTCCACTCACTGGACGATGCTCCCTGTTTACTCAAGAGCGAAGCGATTGATATATAAACAGCAGTCCTGTTAAGGGTTCGAACCTGTTTAGGGTAGGGCTATAAATATAGGGGTTTTTAGCAAACGCTTGACAAATGGTGTAGATATGATATACTGTTGACTGAAAGTACGTTAAAAAGCCATAGTTTTGAAATTTATAATTTTAGATTTTATCTTATAGGAGGTGTGTTATGACAAATCATAGCGTGTCTAATTTTGGTAAAGAAATTGGTCTCATTCACGAGGTCATGATAACAGGTGGAAAAATTGGAGTAGATAAAGATTTTTGGATAAAACTTGCACATGATGAGAAATTTTTCTCTGAAGTCGTAAAGGTTTATAAGGAAATTAAAGAGATAAAACCAAAAGAAAATGTTATTGATTGCGATGTAGCTCCATTTATGCCAAAGGCAGGTACTTGGGAAGAGCGTTTTTGGAAGTTAGGATCTCATGTAAACAACGGAATATTCAAAGTAGAAAAGAGAGACGACGAGCTATATTTGAATAATCGTAAAGTAGAATTACATGTATCAAAAGAATGGAGGGAAGAAAATCTAGGTACTAAAGAGCATGAACTTGAAAAAGAATTAGATGGTAAATTTGTATTAAATGTTAATGTTCTTGACCATCTTCTTAAAAATCCAAGCTTAATCCCAGAAAGCTGGAAGCAGTACGAAAGAGGTATAATCTTTTTAGGTACTCTGTATAATTACTATAGGTTTGTTGATGATTACCCGTCTATTTCTACTGCGGAAATGACCCCTAATGTTTTTGTGCGCCTCTTGGTATGGGAAGATAACAAAGGATGGGTCTGGTATTGGATAGGATCTGATCACAACACATTAAATTGGTACGAGGGACAACCAATTTTATTCTTAGGAAGTTAGAACTTTTATCAAAACTATGGCTAGTTTGTAAATCGTCTACAGGTATTATTACTGTAGGCGATTTTTTTATTTAAAAACTTAAATGTTCGAACCAAAAATAGCCCTAAGAATAAGGCTATTTTTTGATGGCTCCACTCACTGGACGATGTTCGAACCTGTTTGGGGTAGGGCTATAAACATAGGTGTTTTTAGCAAGCACTTGACAAATAGTGTAGATATGATATACTACACAACAGAAATTCGTTGAAAACTATAGTTAATTAAATTTTTGTTTCAATTAAACCTTTTTTGAGAGGAGAAATAAATGGATTTAAATAAAGAGTTAAATAAATTAGCTTCAAAACAAGAAGTTAAAACCTCTTGCAACATAGAATTTGGATGTGAGGATTTTCGTCCTAAAAGAACGAAAAATAAGATTGAAAAAATTAATAAAGCACTATCTGCAATTAACGATGAGGAAGCTCGTATTGGATTAACAAAACAGCTTCTCAGACTATGGAGAAGTAAAGAAATGGAAAAAGCTCTTAGTATATTCGGTGAAATGTATAATAGATACACTTTCCCTAATGATTGTACAGCAACTCTTGCTGCACAGGGGAGACAATTTCGTGTTTGGAGAAATTTCCCCCCTGGTAAAGTTGAGAGGAATCATGTTGACAGTAGTGGTGGACAAAAATTAATACTTGGTGTTTACGGTACAAAAAAGTTTGTAAAAAAATACATAGAAATGTACACTCTGGAAACTTGCCAAAGAGAAGTCTGTGTTAATGGCTGTAAACTTTACTTGCCGTATCATTAAGAAAATATTTCAAGATGTTCTTTTAAGACAAAACTATAGTTAACACCCACAATTCTGAATCGGTCAGATACGTGGGTGTTTTTTTGTTTACAAAATTCAATAAGTTCGAACATGCAAAAATATCCGACGAGGGGTAAAGAAAAATACCGCTAACTAAAGCGGTATTTTTGTTGGCTCCCGATAAAAAATTATCCCAAACTTTCACAATCATTTTACCAAATTTAATCCACAAATCCAAAAAACGAAATTTGAAACATTAGCCCACGCGCCGCGCGCGTGGTATCTCCAACGCTAATCTCACACTTTTGGGTTTATGATAACCCTAATCGCACCAACGCCTCCGCTACTCCGCCTTCGCCTCGGCTACGGCGGACAGGCGCTCCGTCGTAAGCAAACCAAAATTTTCTTTTTCTTTTTAAAAAATATGGGGGGGCAAAACAAATGAAAAAAATCGTGAAGAAAAATTTTTGGTTTGTAATATGGTGACAGACTTGAGATTAATATATTATTCTTTCTGTAATGTTCTTTGAACATAGAGAGAATAATGTATTTCTCAAGACATTTTGGTAATTTTTTTATGGGAGTCTGTAACTCTTATTTAGAGTTAGTAATGGGAAACTTATCTTAAAAGAAGAATATTTTGAATTAACTCTGGAAATTCTTCCTGTGTTAAATGACCCCTATCTTGAAAAGCAACTGCGTGAGCATTTGGTAAGGCTTTTACAAATTTCGAAAAGTATTCAAACGACACTCTAGTGTCATCTTCACTGTGGTAAATAGTAATTTTCCCGCCTTGCTTCTCAAGTAATTGTAAAGATTCTGGTGGAACAAAAGAGTCTTTGGAATAATGTTGGACATCGTGGTAAGAGGCTGCAACCAGATATGTTGCTAATATATTTTTAGGAAACTTGTTTTCTGATAAATATTTTGCAAGAAAAGCTCCTCCGAGAGAATGACCAATAAGTATGACATTGTCTCGTAAGTATGGGAATATTTTTTCAAACCAAGTTTTCCATTCTTCATAGCTGGCGTTATTTATATTTGGCATTGTTGGCGTCATGATATCAAAATCGATTCCTAGCTTTTCTTCTAAAGAATGCCACCACCTTTTTTCATTGATTTCGTAAGGGTTAAACTCTTCTTTTTTCAAAAATTCAATATAATCGTCTTGTGTATCAAAACTTCCTCCACCATGAATAAATATCACTTGCTTTTTCATATTTTATATTTTTATACTAACGGAGCTAGTAAAATTATATATAGTGAGTTACCAACAACACGTCTCGCATGCAATAAACTCACCACATACAGCTATACTTCCCGTCAGGTATTATAACTTTATTATATGATAGTGAGTATATTTCCACAATGTCGTAATAGGATAATAATAAAGTTTTTTATAAATACTGGAAAAAGGTTTCTGATTTTAGTTGATTAAAAAAATAAGGTGTTGATATAATAAATTACATCAACACCTATTTAATCTACAACCACCTAAACCCTTGGTAATTAGTCCTCAAGTACTGACCATAACTCCATTGGAGCCATCTGTTGTACCAATCTGTTCATTGCTCGTCTCTCTGCTTCAACAAGATAATCTTCTTTTTGTTTTACAGAGAATTGTTCCCAGTTGCGATAGAAATCTCTATTATATGTGAGTCTCTCCCAAGCTTTCACAAGAGGTTTTCTTTCCTCTTTGTCTGTCTCTGTAGACAACTGATACAGTTTTCCTTCTAATTCAGCTATCTTTTTCTCTGTCTCAACTAACTCTGTAGCAAATCTCTTATCAAGAGATTGTACAGTAATGTCTGTGTATTCAAAAGCAGAAACAGAAGAGATAGATACAAAAACAACGGAAACTGACAGTAAGAACAACATGGCTACATATTTCATTTTTAACCCCTTTCATTTGGTTAAAAATTAAAAAAATAAAAGATCAAGTAACATCCAATGTGTAATATTGGTATTTTACCATAGTCTAATTATTCTGTCAAGTGCTTCTCAAGAATTCCTTTAACTTCTTTTATATCGTCAATAGTCATACCTTCTTTTTCAAAAGCATCTTTTTGAGAATCATTCATTTGATCAAATTTTTGCACCATATCGTCAGCAGTATTTATCAAAATTTCTAATTTACCAGCATTTTTAATTCTTTCAATTTCTCCTTCTTCATCAAATTCAAGGGCGTTTTTCACATTATGAAAACCATCTATGCTTTTTTGTACATCTTCTAGGTGAGGAGAGATACTTGCATAATCTATTGTATCTTCTACGACTTCGGATTGCATCTCTAGTGTTTGAGAAAGAACAGGTTCCATTCTGTTTAGCATTGCTAGCAATGATTCTATGCCTCTTCTAGGGCTATCTTGTTGCTCCTGTTGCGTATTACCTTCCGAAGCTTCCACTTTGCTACTATCTATCTTACCCATTGACCAAAGAGATACCATTATTGTAGTTCCAATAATAGCTTTTTTAAAAAATGTCTTTGCGCGAGATTCTTTCTTTTCTTTATCTCCCTCAATATTATCTTCTGTAAATAATTCTTTTTCTTCATCAACAAATTCTTTAATATTCTCCATACTTTCTGGATTTTTTTCTGTTTCAATAGTTTCTAGAGAATTTTCTTTCTTTTCTTCTTCAGCCTCTGCTTTATTTATATTATTTATATTTTCAAATCCCATAATTTTAATTTAATTCACTTAACTCTTCTTCCTCCTCTTTTAATATTTTGTTTAACTCTTCTTTATCACCACTTTCGAAAGCTTTGAATTTACGCTTTAGAAAATCAGTAAACTCTATTATGTTGTCTGGCTTTTCTTCTAAATATTCCACAAAAGACTCTATCACAACAGGCGGAAGCTTCATTGAAAGCTTTTCATTCCAAAAACCCTTGTCTTCGTTTGATAATAACGAGTCTTTTATAATGTTTTGTAATTTTATTAAATTATCCATAATACTAATATATTATCACTCCATTAATTTAATGCAATATTCATTGTGCGTAAAGAAAATATTAAGGTATAATCAAAATATGAAATTTGAAGGACCAAAACAGCCATCTCAGGAGGATGTGGCAAAAATAGAGGAAGAAAGAGCTTTGTCAGATGCAGGGCTTGTTAAGAGCGGAGCGGAGAAAAGAAATGATGAGAAAGGAAATAAAATATTAGAAGCTACAGATGAGCAAATTGAAGAAGCGAGAGAAGACATGGAAGGAGAGTATTCCGAGAAACAGGAAAAAAACAGACTTGATTCTTTTATATCCATGATTGAGTTTAAGATAAAAAATAAATTACCCGACAACAAAGAAGAGTTGTTTAGAAATTTTGACGAACTTGTCCCAAAAGATATTGGAGATACTATGGTAGCTAGTCGCGTTAAATCTACAGATAAGCATATGTCTCTTTTTCGTTACTCTCGTGAGGGTATTAAAGAAATGTTGGAAAAGGAGTTATACGGAGCAACAATAAAAGAAATAGATAATTATCTTGGCAAAGAAATGGAGGAAATGGAGAATAAGTTTTCAAACGAATATTTTGATGAGCATTTAGACAAGCAACATCAAGAACTACTTGAAGCAAGTAATGGATTACAAAATGGTAGTTTTGGGATCCCTCTTGAGAAAATAGAACTTCTTATAGAAGAAAAAAATGCTGAATTAATCTATCATACTGAAAAAGGAACACCTGAATGGAAAAACATAAAACAGGAGCGTGATATTCTAAGAAATTTTGCTGAGAGATTGTCATTAGAATTGTACAAAAATAGTCCAAAAGAAAATATTACGCAAGAAGAGATAATGAAGCAGTTAAAAAATGATGCCAAGTATTTATCAGGTGGACCTGGCAGTGAATCTGAGACAGAAAATACGGAGATGTACAAAAGGACTATAGATGATTTTGAAAAAGGAAATACAGCAGATGCTTTAGAGGCGATAGAGTTTAGTATTTCATGGGCTCAGGATAAATCCAAAGAACTTAGAAATAGAGATTCAGTAATAAAAAAATTAACAAAAGAAGTTTTAAATAAAAGATATGGGGATGATTCTATGCATGGAATTAATCAGGAGCTTAGAAAATTAAGGAGCTATAGAAAATTTTTAATAGGTAGAAAACTTAACGAGGAGATTCCCAAAACAACAGAAGAAAGATCTGAGGAGCAAGAGATACCCCCTAAGGAATCAAAAGAAAGTTTAGAGCAAAAAGAGTTACTCAATCAACAAATAGAAAATAACGCTGATTCTGAAGCTAGGTCATTACAGACCGACGTAGCACTTTTCTTGGATAGTTTAGATAGGTGGAATGTTAATGAAACTTTGGAAAATTATAAATACGAGTTGGATGAGATTCTATACAGAAAAGATATTGAATACAAAGAAGGTGAGAACATAGAAATTCCAGAACAAAATAAAACTATATTAGAACCATTATTAAAATTAAGAAAAGAGCTTGATTATTGGGCAACTTTTACTGAACCACAAGTAAAGATTTTTCGTGAAAAGTTTGTAAAATATCTTCAAGATACTTTTGGCATAGAAGAAAATAGAGTAAAACAAGGAGAAAAATATGCCAAAAAAGGACAACAAGCAGTAAGGGTAGAGGAAACTAACGATAAATCAATGGATAATCTTATTAAAGAACCCATAGCTTCTGGATACAAAATTAATGAGAAATTATGGGATTATTATAAAGATAAATTTGATAAAGAAAACCGTCAAAAACAAGAGAAGTTAGAAAGCATTAAAAAAACAGCGTCTCAAGACGAATTTGATAGAATTTACGATAAATATTCAAAGTGGAATAGATCACATTCATTTTCACAAAAAATTAGGCCTGCAAAAGTTGTCATCTATAGATATAAAGAATAGAGTTGGAAGAAAATTTATTATTTTTCTAATTTATTTTTTAGAAATTCTGTAAACCCTTTCATTTCATTTCTATAAAAATCCAATTTATTTTTTTGTTCTTCAAAAGATAATACGGGCATTATTTCTGCTCCATTGCTTTGTACTCTAAACCCACCGAAAGCTCCAATATTTCTAAATGATAAAACGACATCAAGAGGAGTTTTTCTATCTTGATAAAATTCATCAAGCATTTTCAACATTCTTTTTTGTTGTTTTAAATTTTCGATTTTCCATTCTCTTTGTTTTTCATTATCATCTTCCCACCCCTCTGTTTCTGGTGCATAAATTTCTATCCAAGGAGCAGTTACATTTCCGTCGTCAATATGACCTTCGCATGATTGGCTGGTAGGAAATTTCTGTTCAGTTGATTCTGGTATACAGCTTGTTTTTCGATAACATTCATCCCAAAAATGCTTAACCCATGTTGTGTCTTGCTCTCTATAAATTCATGTACAATATTCAGACCTTCCTTTTTTGCATATTCTTGCAACTCAAAGAGCTGGGCTTCAATAGACAAAACCTGTCGCTCTGGCTCGTCTGTAGATTTGCGAGCAT
>Ga0257122_1000195_pt1 | contig 64671 bp, 52 predicted proteins | sample SI106_120metaG_FD_190146 | JGI IMG/M metagenome (GOLD analysis project Ga0257122, IMG submission 190146) | Marine microbial communities from Saanich Inlet, British Columbia, Canada - SI106_120 | ecosystem: Environmental > Aquatic > Marine > Inlet | place: Canada: British Columbia | collected... | reverse complement strand
ATAGTCTGTTCTCACAGCGCATTTGACCGACTTCAATACGCTGTGAGCGCGCCTGCGCGAGGGCTATTCGCGCAGCGGATAGTCTGTTCTCACAGCGCATTTGACCGACTTCAATATCCCGCTTGGGAAGCTGACGCTCTACCAACTGAGCTAATCGCGCACAACGGGACCTTTCTAGCAATTTTATCAATAGTGTCAAGCTGATAACGCACCCTACTCACCGCCCACTTTCTTCTTCTTTTCCGGCAAATTATCCTGATCCCCCGTTGAATCCCCCGTTTCATTTTTTACTTCGTCAAAAATCGGCGCTAGTCCCTTTTCTACGGCTTCGCGCTTCTCGTCATCCGTTGCTTCGCTGTAGTGCTCGGTCATTTCCTCGGAACAATGACCAGTCATTGCCCTCAGGGTCATCCGGTCAACACCGGCCTGGCGCATTACGTTGTTGTACGTTCGCCTCATCGACTGGTTCGTGATGTTCTTGTCGATACCGATCTTGGCCAGTATCCGCTTGTAGGGTTTCATCAGCAGTGAGGCAAAGTAGTAGTCCCCGTTCTCGTTGGGGAAGACGATGCCTTTTTCCCAGCCTGGTGGTTGGGTAGCCATCATCTGCTGCCGATGCCATTTCAATACTTCGATAGCAAAGGGATCCAAGGCAAGACTTCTCGGCTTCTTGGTCTTGGGTGCATCGACAACCTGACGAACTTGCCGCCTGCAGATCGCCACCTTCCGCCTTTCGACGTAAGGAAAACCACACAAAGGCACCAAACGCCAACAACCAAGAAAACGAAAGCCCCCTCGGAGACACATCCGCCACAGCGCACCCAGGCTGCGGTAGAGAAACACCGCTATCCGCACTATAGAGCGGAGGTAGATCCGCGCCCCCAACTATCTGGTGGTCGCTACTAACAAGGGAATCAGCCTCCGGGCCAGCATCTACCGACGGCGGCGCGCTATCCACACTCGCGTCGGGTGGTAGCACCGTCCCACTCCAATAGCTCGTCTTCTTCAGCGCCCCATCCCAGCTGAAGGAAAAATGCACGTGGTCTGTATGGGGGCTCGCGCCATTGTAGGGGCGCCAGCCTTCATCGGCGCGATAGGCGCCCCAAATCTTGCTGTCGAAGATCATATACATCAGTCCCAATCGCCGAGCGATGGCGTATTTGTTGCCGTCGGAATCTGTTGCTAACAACCAAGCCAGAACATCTGCCGACGCCTGGTTGTCGGGCGTGACGCCCCAATCCCAGGCGCGCCCTTCTTTGTGTTCGCTCGCCCCGCCGACACTACAGCCGCGCGTAATTCCCAAATCGGTGGTGCAAGGATACGTGGCCAGAATCAATTCCCGAAAATCGAAGAGCCCGTCTTTGATCGTAGGATCGCATTGGTCTTGCTCGTCGTAGCTCGCAAAACCATCGATGGGCAAACCGAGAAAGCTTGGCGTTGCGGGGTAGAGCCCGCCGCAGCTCAATCCCTGTTGGACCTGACCGATACAATCGGGACAAAACTCATCGGGGTCGGGTGGATGGGCCGAACACGCCCCCAACAACAGGCCGACGACGCCGACGACGACAAACAAGCGTATTTGATGAGCATTCAACAACAACCCATCATAATCCGATACGCCGGTCGATGCCAGGCGCCGCGCAAAGGGGCTGTAAAAGGCCCATAAAATGGCGATCTAGGCCCCGATGGAGTATTCAAGAGAGGGTACCCACGGGGAGGCTACACCGATGTTGAAATCCGCACTCTTGGTTATATCGCTCATTTTTGCCGGCTGCGCAGCCACGCAAATCAACGAAGTCGCTGAACCCGAAATCTTGGTTACCAACCAAGTTGGTAAGACAAAGGTCGAATTCCAGCCGCAGGAAAAACTCGGTAAGGGCGATAAAGTAGACGAACTACGCTACCTAGACCAACTCCTGCGGGTCGCCTGTAATAGTGAAGACCAAGCGCTTTGTCAGCTCAGCACAACATACGCCGACAGCCGCCTTACGCTCTTGCTCGATGACTTGGAAGCGCACGCGGCTAACGAAGCGCAGGCGGATCTGCGCAAACCCGCATCCCCACGCTAACATCCCTAAACGATGGCTCGGTAACTTCCCTTTCGGTCAGTCGTGCCGAGTTCGCACTGAAATACCAACTCCCCCCGCGTGCCGCATAACCTTTGGCTGTAACCGAAGAGCGGGTCCATTCCCAAACGTTGCCTGACATATCGTGAAGACCGAAAGGGCTGACCGACGTGGCATGAGAGGCGACTTCATCGGGGCCCATCGCCTCGGGAACCTTTGCGTACGTATCGTCGTAGTTTGCGTCACTGGGAAAGAGGTCGTCACCGTGGGGGTATTCCCGACCATCGGCACCACGCGCAGCTCGCTCCCATTCCAACTCACTGCAAAGGCGCGCTCCAGGAAGCCGGCCGCTATTGCGGAGCCACGCCACATATTTATCCGCATCCGCGACGGAAATGCCGATCACTGGAAACTTCAACCAATTTTGTTCAACTCTGTTCTTTCGCCCTTTATAGATGATCTTCTCGCCACTCGTAGCCGCATAGGGCTCGGTTGTCGGTTGAAATGAAAAATGCCACTTCCCGCCCTTGAGTTCCTTGATTCTGAGGCCGCCCTGGAAACCACCTTTACCCACTCTCGGGTAGGCCGCCGGTCGGTCTTTCGGGGCGAGCGCCTTCAGATATTCGATCCATTGAGCGAACGTTGTCTCGGTTTCCGCAATGAGGTACCCCCCGGTCGTTACATTATGTAGCGGAACGGCATGAAAGAATTCACGACGGATTTGATCCTGAGCGGAACTACCAAAAAGAAAACGCCCAGGTGGAATATACCGATAGCCTCGGGGGACTTTTTTGGGCAGCTCCACCTTAAGCTTCAAACTCTCGCCTCGGCGAACGATAAATGGATAAACAATGGTTTGATAACCCGGCGCCTTCAACGTGGTCAGATAGGAGCCCGGCTTGAGCCGCAGCGGCTTGCCCGACGAATTGCCCCCAGCCACCGGCTTAATCTCATAGCGCCGATGCCCTTCACGGTTGTAGCGGCTGAGGTTCAGTTCGGTGCCTGACGGAAAGACGTCAAACGATACGGTCGCCGGGGCGCGCCATTGTTTCATATGGCTCCCGTCGCTATCGTAGAGTTTGAGGCGCTCGATCAACTCGACCAGTTGGCTGCTGTTGTTCGCACGCTCGGCCAGAATTGCGCGCTCGAAAAGCAGGTCGGCGAACATCTGCTTCACGTCGCTTCGTTCCAGATCTAAGAGCATGGCGGTTTCCAGCAGTTGGCTGGTACGCGCATAACTCAGGTCGAGGCTACGATACGCGGCCATATACCGCGCCCAGATCTTCTCCGCGGCTTTTTCCTTGGCTTTGTCGAATTCGTGAAGGGCTTCTTCTCTTAGGCGTCGCGCCTTCTTGGCCAGCTCACGGCTTTCGTCCAATGCGCCGGTAGCCGTTTTGATCGCCTCTCCTACCCGACGCTGTAATAGCATCCTACCGCGAATGGTGCTCCAACTGGCAGTAAGAGCAATGGCGATCAATACGCCTCCAACCACCGAAAAACGGATAACCCGCTGCCAGCGAAGGGCCCGGCGGGAGGCGCCTAAGAACCGACGCTCGGCTTCATGCAGTTGGGTACGTTCGAGAAGAGCCAAATCCTGTAATTGGTGATGGTTCCACAAAAGTTCTTTGCTGCGTTCCCCGCGTTCCCATTCCTCGATGGCTATACCGAGTCGGTCGCGTACACGCCGCGCTTCTGCGTCGGTGGAGAGCCAGCTAGCAAACGTAGCCCAACCCTTGATCAGTGTTTCGTGGGCTATCTCATAGCCGGTCCATTGAGGACTATCGCGAGCAACCACGAGACGGCCGCGAACCAATGCCCGCAGGGCGGAACGTGCTATCTCATCCTTCTCCCCTACGAGGTCCTGATGACTTTTATGCGCACGCGTTCCATCGGCCGTAACCAGTCGGACCAAGATCGAACGTGCCGCCTTCCGTTGCGGGGGAAGCATTTGCGACAACACACGATTGGCGTGTCGGCTCAACGCTCCGGCGACTCCGCCGATTGACTCGAGGTCCTTCCGCAAAACTATCTTTGATTCGTGGTCGTGAGCGTCCCAGAGTTCGGCGAGGGCGAACTGAAGCAGCGGCAAGCTCCCACTCCCCGCCTTCATCGCCGAACCAACAAGTTCGTCGACCAAATCTGGGGATTCAAATTTAGCTTCTTTCGCCAGCGCAGGGCCGGTTATTGCGTCGCGAATTCTCTCTTCGGATAGGGCGCGCAAGAAGAAGAGCGCACGGGAGATCTCATTACCAATACGGGGTAAACTTGCGACGCGGCTGAGGAAGTCCCCACGCACGGTCGCCAGAATTCGCGCTCCCGGAGAGGGCTCTGAATACCAACCGAGCAATTCGCAGACAGCGCGCGATTCTTCGGGATCACCGATGGTTACCAGCTCCTCGAGCTGATCGATGAAAATAACCAATCCCTCATTTTCGCCCTGCCAGGCCCGTATACGCCGAATGACGCCGCCCAGATCCTCTAGTACGGCCGCTGCGAGAGAATCCTCGGTCATATTGAGCACGGGGCCCAAGCTTCGGCAGAGAGACCGCAACGGATTAGGGCCAGGAATCAACTTGATGACCTGCCAACGCCGCGTCTCGTCCAACCATTTTCCGACGCGCGGCAAGACCCCCGCTTTGCATAGCGACGATTTTCCGACGCCGGAATCGCCCGCAACCAATACAAACGACTCGAGTCGCAAGCGTTCCAGGATCATACGAATCTCTGAATCGCGGCCGAAGAAGAGGTTGCGGTGCTCTTCTTCAAACGAATGAAGACCCCGATAGGGATTTCCTTCGGGAACAACCGTGTCGCGGGCTTCCGGCCGAAGCTGCGCGAACGCTGAACGAACTTCGTTGGCCGACTGGTAGCGTTCAGCGGGATCTCGTTTCAGACAACGGTCCACAATGGCTGCAAGCTTGGGATCGAGTTGGGTTGCGAGGGAGGCGAGGGGTTCCGCATCCACGGTCAAGGCCTTCAACCGCAAATCTTGAAGTGTCTTTGCCTTATGGGGGGGGCGACCCGCACACATGACGTAGAGCAACGCCCCGAGAGAATAGATATCGGATTGAAACGTCGCCGGCTTTCCCCGCCATACCTCAGGCGCCATATATTTCGGCGTTCCAAGAACCACACGCGTACGCGTCAGATTGTGCAGCTCCCCGGGAGTGTCACCACTCTCGGAAGATGACATAGCCGCGAGTTCAACCAGATCAGGCGTTGCCATGTCGGGATTCAAACCGACATCGTTGTTGCCTTCCAATCCGCTATCCGAAAACGACCGGGGAGTCATGTCGTCGTCAGACGGTTCTGCGATCAGCCGAACTGGGGTTGGCGTGAACGTCCCCGTTTGGACACCGGAAGGTGGCACTTCCGCAATAACGGGAGTCGCGTCATCCGGCCTCAGCTTCTGTGCGCCGAAAATATCCAACGCCGAGTCATCTGATATCGAAAATTCGTCGACCACGTCCACGGCGCCGGCAGCGTCGGCAGCACCTACCTGGTCTGTGGGAGCAACCTCCTTGTCGGTGCCACCACTACTTTTTCTCGGCTGAATGAGTTTGGCCAAGCCAAAATCGAGCAATTTAACCGTGCCATCTTCGCCCAGAATTGCGTTTCCCGGCTTGATATCCCGATGAAGCACGCCACGACGGTTTGCTGCCGCCAACCCACATGCGATATCCATCCCAATGCGCAGGGCGAGTTCCGTGTCGACCGGCTTATCCACCTCGTCCAACGGCTTTCCAGGAACGTATTCCGAAACCAAATAGGGTGCCCCGTCCACTTCGCCAACGCGATAGATCGTAACCACGTTGGGGTGCTGAAGCCGAGCGATGGCACGTGCCTCAACCAAGAATCGCGTCCGCGCGATTTTGTCGACCTGAGACGTAGCGATGAATTTGACCGCAACCGGGCGGTCCAGAAGGCTATCATGGGCGAGATGTACCTCTCCCATGCCACCCTTACCAATCAGATGCTTTAAGACGTAGCCGTCGAACTCCTGTCCGGGCTCCCATCGACTCATGATGCGCTGCTTTTGCCCTTATCCTTGTTGATACCGTAAACCTTCAGTTTGGTAACAAACGTTCGCGAGGGCATTCCGATAAGACTCTCAGCCCTGGCCCGCACGCCATCGGCCGCGGTAAGTGCCTCAACGATACGCGCCCGTTCCAACTCTTTGATCTCGTCTGACAGGGGGCGAAATTCCTCCCCCGCAGTCGGGACTACCGCGAGCTCTTCCGTATCTCGGCGTGTCATCCAGGGGACGGCTTGCAGGCCTACGTTCTTGGGAAGATGCTCTGCTTTGATGACCGCCCCGTGAACCACAGCAACCATGTTATCGACCACGTTTCGGAGTTCCCGTACATTACCCGGCCATTCGTGCATCTGCAAAAGCTGAAGCGCTTGTTGAGAAAATGACATGGGCTCTCGCCCTGAACGTGTACATGCGTCGGTAAGAAACATCCACGCCAATGAAGGTATGTCGAGCGCACGTTCTCGGAGGGGCGGTATGACGATCAAACTGGCCGCAAGACGGTAATACAGATCCTTGCGAAACGTTCCCTTCTCGATTTCGTGTAGAAGATCTTTATTGCTGGCAGCGACGATTCGGATGTCGACTTCTCGTTCGTTTAGAGATCCGAGTCGGCGGAACTTCTTCGTCTCAAGAACGCGCAGAAATTCGGATTGGGTACGCAGCGTCGCTTCGCTGATTTCATCGAGGAAAATCGTCCCCCCCGCCGCGCTTTCTAACAACCCCGGCTTGGTGGTATCGGCGCCGGTGAAGGCACCGCGCTCGTAACCGAAAAGTTCGCTCTGCAAGAGCGATTCGGGAACGGCCGCACAGTTGATCGACACTAATGGCGCGCTTTCCCGACTCGACCAGTTGTGTAGCGCGCGAGCTACGATCTCTTTGCCAACGCCGGTTTCACCGCAGACCAGCACGGGAATATCACTCTGCGCCAAATCACCAACCAGCGAAAAGATTCCCTTCGTCTTCGGATCCATCGCCACAACGGATATCCCGTCGACCTGACGTATGGTTTCCGCCTCGCATAAATGCTGAACAGCCCCCAGCGATGCATCGAGTCCCGCGTTGCGCGCGCCGGTAATGAGATCATCCACGTCCATGCCATCCGCGGGGCAGCCCGCAATTCCCACGCGCGCATCGACATGCTGTTTCAAGAGCGCGGCGAGAAGTCGCCGGGCAGGGATTTCCGCCTCTGACGCCGTTTCAGGGAGAACGACGATAAATTCGTCAACACCATTCCAGGCGACAATATCCGAGAGTCTCAGAGTGCCGATCACTGCCTCGCCAACCTCGCTCTTTCCGCCCTGAGCGGGGTCACTCAGTTTCAGAAGCAATATCGACAGTGGTCGCCCATAGCGAAGGGAGCGATCGATCTCTTGTTGCAGCCGCCGCTGCAACGCCTGGACATCGAGCAGGGCCGGATGAGACCTCCGGCGAGGGTCCCGGTTGAGCACGATATTTGTCTCGCCGAGGGCAACAACGTCCCCCGACATCAAGCATCGAGCGGCTGTCAGCGGTTCTCGGTTTACGAGCAATTCGGCCCCAGTGACAAGCGGTTCGACGCGGATCTCCTCGCTATGATTGGAGATCTTGAGCTGCATACCGGGAAGCGGTTCATTGCCGGACCGATACCCCGCGGCCTCATCTAGGCCAATATAGACGTCCTCACCGGTCGGCAGAGGCACGAGCGCCACGGATTTCGGTCCGAATACGAGCAAATAGCATTGCTCGGTTCCCCCCAATAATCGTTGCTGCGGCGCGTCGGACATCCGTAAATCGTCTCCCACCGTAGAGGATAAGGCGGAACCAGAATTGGAGCAACTAGAGTGCCACCCGGTTTGAAGAAGCTGAGCCTCCGGCACCGCCAACCCCCTCTTTGGGGCCTTTTGGCAAATGCATTGAGGCTTGAACCGCCATGGGTTAAAACTGCAGCTCATTGAGCTAGAGCGAGGATATCGGTGGACCAAGGAAAAGAGTTCCTAGAGCGGGTGCTGAAAAAGCTGCCCCAAGCAGCGACAAAAGACTATTTCTTTGCCAGTTGGAATGATGCAGGAAAGCCGACCGATGAAGGCGTTGGCCTGCTGCCCTGTCCCGGAGCCGATCCCGAAAATGTCATTCGCTGTGTTCTCGATGTCGATCACTATGTTGGCAACGTCGGGCACGTAGAAGAATGCAGAGCGATCACCGACGACCGTTTCGAACTCCCCCAGCAAGTTCGCTTCTACCAACGAGTCAAGATCCCCATTTTAGGATCGATACACCATGAGTTGGTGCTCACAGATGGTGGCACCATCGATGGTTACCGGGTGGCCTACTGGGCCTGCCTCGATCTAGAAACCGGCAAGCTCGACGGAAAGCGAGCTGCAAGAAGCCAATACAGCGTCGGCGCTTGGCTCGCAAAGCCGGGCCTTGTCGGCTATGCGCTCAGCTCCGCGCCACGTCGAGACGATGTCGGATTTCTCAAATGGAAAGCCCTTACCAAAGGAGCCAATGCCGGCGCATCTTTGGTATTGCGAGACAATATCAAAGGTATGGCGGATTGGGCTGGCAAGCTTTAGAATTGCACGCCTTGACAATGTAATGAACACCATTCACGATAATTGGGCGGCGGGTAAATCTCCGCCAACGCCCTCCAGATTATCGGCTGAATAGGAAGAAAGATGGCGAAATCTGCTGAACCGAAAGCAAAGCCACCGGGAAAACGCGCGCTTGCTCGAATAGCTCGGGTCGAATCCATCATCTCATCGGCGATGACCATCATCGAAAAGGAAGGAATCGAAACCCTCACCATTCACCGACTCGCAAAAGATATGAACTGGGCTGTCGGCGCGATGTACCGCTATTTTCCCTCCAAAGATGCCCTCTTTGTCGAACTGCAATGCCGCGTCATAGACGAATTTTCGCAACTCTTGAACGACGGCCTCGTAGAACTGGACAATTTCAACACCCGCCGCAAGGCGGAAAAGAAGACCCGTGCCCTTTCCGTTCCTTTCGCGGTTTCACGTCTTTATCAGGAATTTGCGCGAAAGCAGCCGGCACATTTTCGACTGATCTCCCTAACCATCGGCGACCCGGCCCCAAGACTCGACGATGAATTCGGCTCACGCGTTATCGCCGAGCTCATGCCCGTACTCGTTCGTGTAGCCAAAGGTTTCAACGAGGCCACGGGGCTGAAAGCTCTTTCCACGGGGAACGATCTCAAACGAACGGTCACATTCTGGTCCGCCATTCACGCTATCGTACCGTTAGCAAAATTCGGTCGCTTCGATGCCAAGCTTTTCGACGCCGACGCGCTAATGGAAGAAGTCGTATTTACCTTGCTCAAGGGCTGGTCTGCCCCCGAGTCCCACCTAGTCGACGCTCAAGCCTCAACCAAACGGTGGGCTGCCGCTCGCAAGCGCAAGCGCTAGCCAAGGAGCCTGCTGTACCCATGTCAGCCATCCGCCTCTGTACATTCTTTATCGTCATTGTCGCCACCCTACTCTCCGGCTCTCCGAGCTATGCGGGGGGCCCCACTATGACCAGTTTTGGCGCGCGTCGAAACGGCAGCTTGGCCAACCTCGCTTTCTTAGACGACGGTGAGGCCTTATTCTTCAATCCAGCGGGACTCGCCCGCTACAACAGATTACAGGTTCATATCTCCCTCGGCGCCGCGCTTATCAAAAACAAAATGGAGTTGAAAGCGCTCGACGCAAATCGCTTTCCAGCCATCAATCCCAAAGGCTGCGGCGAGGCCGGCAAAGATCCCTGCCCTTGGCCCATTGCCCCCGATGGTTATTACGAACAAGAAATCACGCCGGAACGCGTCTTCGGGGTGCTTCCCGCTATCGCGCTCAGCTGGGCTCTCGACCCTAAACTTCCCGACATCGAGCGCATCGTCTTAGGTTTTGGTATTCACACACCCAATCTCTACGGTGCCTTTTTGCCGAAGGACGCACCGAGTGCCTATTTCGTAACCGACGGCTATTTCATTGTGGTCGCTGCAACCCTGGGCATGGGCGTTCGTTTCAACGAACATCTCTCCATCGGCGTTTCGCTTGCGTATAACTACATGGCCCTAGCCATGGGACGAAAACTGAGTATCCCAGACGTACTTACGGGTCCAGGTGAGGACGTGTCTTCCTTGGGCCATACGGGCTACGCTCTACTAGGCGACCTGATGTTGGACTATACGGGAACCGACCACGGCCTGGGTTGGACGCTCGGCGTTATGATCGATCCAACTTCTTGGATGACCATTGGTGCCGCGTACAACGGTTCAACCGCCGCGCGCTTTCGGGGCCCTGTTTCGTTCACGTCCGTTGGCGCCATGGTCGACGACCCCCAATTTCTTGCCGCAGCACTTTCCGACTTTGGCTACAAGATGCCAACCGATCTCGAAGTGGAAATGACTTTGCCCCATAGCCTGCAATTTGGAATCGGGCTGAAGCCCGCCCCGTGGATCGATATAGCCATTGACTGCCGTCTTTGGTTTTACAATTTTCACGACACCCAACGGCTTTCACCCGTGTACGATCCAGACCAACCCGGCGATGAACCACTAACGGCAGAGAACCTATCCCGCGACAAGGGATACCATATGAGCTACCAAGTCGGCGTAGGCGTCATGGTACGCCCCCTCACCAGCCTCCCCGGATTGGAATTGATGACCGGCTTCGCCTACGATCTTGCCCCGGCACCCGAAGAGACCCTCACTTTGGATAGTCCGGCACTCGCCCAATACCGTCTTGCTGCCGGCGTGCGTTACGCCATCAACGACAGTTGGAACATCGCCGCAACCTATACAATAAATCTCTATCAAGACCTCAATATCACCACCAGCGAGACCTCGCCGCCGACCAACCTGCGCGGCACGTCCTACAGCCACTTCCCCATGCTGCAATTGCATTATCGACACAACTAACCTCTAGCGTCCCTCTTTGCTCACCGCTGCAAACTTCGGCGCAAAATCCACACAAAATCCCCGTAGTACCTAGAAAAGACCAACGTTATTCGAGGTTGTATCCAGAGTGCGCCTGGCATGAAAGCTGCTATTGTCCCTTCTGAATCTGCTGAGGAGACCCAGATGAAAAGAACAACCGCTGCCTGCTATCCGTCTTTCTTCCTCGCCCTTGCCGCCGTCATCCCTCTTCTTCTTATCGGGTGTTCCGGTTCAACGCCAGCAAATGGCTATCCGGATACGGGCTTAGCGCAACCAACCGCTGATGCAGGCTCCCCTCTCGATTCGGGTGATAGCCAAGGCGATCTCAATACGACCGATTCGCTCGCGAGCAATGCCCTAGAAGAAAAGCGGCCTGTCTTCGAAAAACTACTAAGCCAAATCAACATTCCCGGCCTATCCGTCTGCATCATCAAAAACGCGAAGGTGCAGCAGTGCGCGGGATTCGGGTGGGCCAACGTGGAAAGCGAGCTTGCGGCAACGGCCGACACGCCCTTTCTATTGGCATCCGTGTCGAAAACAGTTACCGCAGCCGCAGTCATGAAGCTATGGGAAGACGGGAAATTCAAGCTCGATGATGAGATCAGCACGACGCTGAACTGGTCCGTCGACAATCCCAACACCAAACCGATCACCTACCACCAACTGCTCACACATACGGCGGGCATTAAAGACAACTGGGATATCATGGAGGCGTCTTTCTATTTCGATGAAATCGATCCGACCATCAGCCTTGCCGAACTTTCCACCGGATATTTTCGAAAATCAGGAAAATGGTATTCGGCAAAAAACTTCCTCAACACAGCTCCAGGAGCTGCCTATAAGTACAGCAATATGGGTACCGCGCTAGTGGGGTATCTAGGAGAACTTCATGCCGGCAAAGACTTTGCCAAATATTGCAACGAGACGATCTTCAACTCTCTGAAGATGACGAATTCCTCGTGGCGCCTCCAAGATTTCAATTTGAATGAGCTGGCAATGCCCTATGAATGGGCTAATGGAAAATTCGCGGCCTACGGTCATTATACCTTCGCCGACTATCCCGATGGCGGCCTACGCACCAGCGCCAAAGACCTCGCCCGTTTCCTAGCTGCTATTTCTGCCGGCGGTATTCTCGATGGCCAACGCATACTCAAAGAGACAACGGTAGAAGAGATGCTTCGCGAGCAAATCGGTCAGATCGAGGCGGGACAAGGTTTGATTTGGTACAAGACAGAAGGTGCCCCAGCCGGCGAAGAATGGTGGGGCCACGAAGGCGCGGAAAACGGGGTCGCCACCAGGATGGCCTTTCGTAAAAAGGACGGCTTGGGCTACGTGATGCTCATGAATGGTGACGAACCAGACCAAAGCGCGCCCCTTGATCAGATTCGCAACAAATTGGTTGAGCTCGCCGAAAAGATCTGACGATGACTACGCCTAGCATTCCCCAGTAGAAATCGGCGATTTCGCAACGCAAATACCATTGCCTATCGGATCTTCATTGCCCCATAGCCCCGTACATTCTTCGAAGCAATAGGGGCCCATCCCCTGATGCCCTACCGGTTCCCCGCATTCAAAATGCCCCACACAAGCACTACCGACCGGTAGAGTGCCTTCGATGACCGGGGCGCAAGCCGCATTCTGTTGCGTGGCCGTAATCGTGCAATCACCCGTATAGGTGGCAAGGCAACTCGCTGCTGCCATGGAGTCATAAGCCGTTCCCTGCGCAGCAATTGAATCAGCGATGCGATCTACCTTCGGATGGGATTCCACTTCTCGTCGCGCGACACATTCGGCAACCGTCTCTTCTGGCTGCGGGCTATCACACCGTTGGGCTCTGTCGCATTTAGCCTGCAGTAGTTGTTCGATATGATCTAGATAGGCTTTCTTGGACGACGGTTGCACCGAGCCATCGGTGTATTCGATGATCGCATCCGTCATCCCGTCGGAAGGCGACACCCCCGCGTCGTGAGAGTTGGAGTTGCTGTCGCCGCAAGCTCCGAGCGGGAAGAGTAGGAAGAAGATAGCGTATGCGAAGTTTCGATTGTGGGTCATCGCCGAGGGCCTCCCGTTGCTTGTCGCAACTGAGTCTTGCATCCCTGGTTTGAACAGAAATGCTACTTGAGTCCGGACCTCCCCCGGCCACGATCTCATCGTATCTCTCGACCGAACCGTACCTGTTTGGCATCTCCGCTCCAATTTGGCAATAGTGAAGTGCCCGCCAAATATAGGTGGGTACTCTCCGTTTACGTATCCTTATAGGACGCAAAAATCCGTTGCCCGCGTGGCGGGCGTCCTGGTTGAAATTACTCGGTTTTTATCCCTGCTTCCCATGGCTTGGAAGTTGCAAATATCCCACACGTCCCCATCTAGAAGTCTCTTGTTCAGCCAACGTCCAACGGAGGTTATTCCATGCGTACGCCGCCCCGTCTTCTCATCGCCCTAGTGATGTCAACCAGCACCTGGCTCGCTTGTGATTCCGGAATGACATCAACCGGTGCGTCGGAATCCGGACTCGCCGCCCCTCTCGGCAGCGGCGTCGTCGAATTGGGGAAGACAATACCGAATACAACACCCCCGGGGCTTTTTCATCAGAGCTTCGAGCAGGACGTGGCGGAGGTTCTTTCGCTGACGAGCAATATGAAATACGAGGTCGACCAGCAGAAGATGAAGGGGCTCTTCAATTCGTTTATTCGCGTAGCCCAGGACTTCGGTATTCCGACCGAGACGCTGGAGCAGAATAATCACGGTCGACTCTATTCAAAACTGGAAATGCCCGAAGGTATCTCCGCCTATTTCATGTACCGACCCGCGCGCCATTCATTGGATGGCGACATGAATTTCACCGTTCGTCATACGAATATCGATACGGACGGGGGCGATGAAATCGATGATGCGACGCTCAGTACACTCAGTGCCCAGTTTCTCTCCCAGTACGCATTGGTCAGCCGTTCTCAGATCGACCGTCCGAAAAGTGCCGGGCAGGTGGGTCTAAGAGCAGTCGCTGAGGACGGCAGCCGCAAGACGATCAAACAGCTTTGGACACATTACCGAGAAGTTAACGGGCGGCAGGTGATCAACTCTGCCCTGAAAGTTGAAATACAGAACGAAAGAAATCGCGTCACGGGCGTCAACCTGCTCAATTGGTGGCCCCTCGGAAATGCTGCACAGTCCATCGCGATGAAATCTGCGAGTGAACTCAAAAAAGAACTGGAAGAAGAAGTCGCGAAGCTTGTCGCCGGTGACTCCCAAGCAAAGCTCAACACCTGCTTCGCATCGTACCATCAGCGCGCGGCCGAACTCATGCCGGCTATCACCTGCATGGGCAATGAATATCTGGCCAACGTTGAGGTCAAAACGCAGCGCCCCTTTGGTATTACGGTACTTCTAGAACAGGGAGAGTTTCTTTACGCCGACTGGGATTTGGTCTCGACGGATAGGCCGACAGCCGTCCTGGGTGACCCGGTATATACGGATGATAGCGATAGCACGTCGTCGGCTCTTCCCACCGATATCGGCGACACGAGCGGCGCGCGATTTGCGTCGCTGACGCCCACTGATAGCAACCAGCGTTTCGTTAACGCCGCCTACTATTTCAAGGAGGACTTCAAGAATAAATGGTCCGATCATTGGTACCTTCATGCGTATGAAAGCTATTGGCAGGATTCCGGTAGTTCATACTTCCTCGAAGAGAAAGTGGACCTCGTATTCGAAACCGGCCACGGCGGAATCGAATACTTCAAGGGGCAAAATAGCCAGAAGCTCACTACCAACGGTACATCGAGCAGTGTCGTTCAGGCGGGCTACGGCGATATGGAATACGTTACCTTCACGGGCTGCCTCGCCGGAAGTGCCGTCTACTGCGACGGTGCCTCAGCCGTCAGTCGAATGAAGGATGATTCAACCGATGATACGATCTTCACCGGGCTGCATATCTTCTCGTCCAACCACGGCATCCGCATTGCCAGTAGCAGTCGAGCCGTCAATCAAGCCGAAGCCTATTCCGAAAACCTACGCGACGGGATGACGGTTATCGAGGCGTGGGAAGAGGCAGAGAATGACCATAATTTCTGGTGGGCGACCTGCGCTGATTGTTGTAGCAAAGTGTCGTCGCCAGACAGCAATTGCAGTACACCGAGTTCAACTGATTTCTGGTGCACCCGCTGGGGCGCCTATCCCGGAACGTTCTACATCACTTCTAAGAAGAACGTGAAACTGGGCAACCGGGGCGACTACTCGTCAGACTATCGCTACGGTGATAGCGACTATCGTATGTCGCTGCATTACTTCTACCAATCGGAAACGAAACCGGTCTATTCGGTTGGCTATTCGCTGCCCTAAGACTGGTAATGCTGGTCTGTGCGGCGGAATGCCAGCGGAATACCGGCCGAATGATAGGCGACGACCTAGAGAGTCTCCGAAACGTTCGTCACCGGACCGGTGATCAGCTTCTTCAGTACACGTCGAAGGTTTTCGGGCAAACCCGCTAGGGTCGCTTGAGAGGATCCCTTGGAATTGCTCAACGCCGATAGCAACGCCTTTTTCCGGCCGCGACTGGGATGTTCCAACTGTTCGTTCAACGCATCCTTCAACCCCACCAATGATTGAAGATAGGCCTTAAGTCCACCTGTTGGCGCCGACACGAAGGCCTTCAAATCGGAAAACGAATGTGCAACCTGACTCATCGACTTTCCGCCCTTCTCGTCGATGAGTACCTCCTGGCAGGGCTTTGAAGAGATCATCGTATTTTCTAGCACAGCACCAAAAAGAGACCGATGTGGGCTTGGTTCTCCGGTAAGACGATCCAACACCCTCAATGCGGCATCGATATTCTTGGCCCGGGCGACCCCGAGCCCGCCAAGGAATTTTTCCCAATGCACGGTATATTCGTGGAAGTAGCGGCTACACAATCTATTCGCGAGATCAGGCATCCCTCCTTCCTCGCTCATAACCCAGGGCTCCCACCCCGCGTCCTTCAGTGCTTTGGGCGAAATGCGATCGCGAATATGTTCCTTCCAACCGCGATGGCTATAAATGCCAGGTACCAGCACTTTACTTTCAACCGATTGAGCGACGATCGCCGGCAAGGTTCGCACCACGCTAAATGGTGCGAGCTGCTTATTACCTTCCGCGACGAAGCGTCGATATTCGACGTCTCGCTCTTCCAATGCGATTCTGGCCTTCTCCACCAATTTATCTTCACGAGGCAACCAGCTGATATTCTCGGGATCGGCCTTTCGCAAACGTAGATAACGTTCGGCCAATCCCGTCAGAAGCGCCACTTCGGGTGCCACTTCCGGATGCAACCTCTTCTGCCATTGTGGAACGAGCACTTTGGCGCCGAACTTAGCGTTGATATATTTCGGGTTCGTCACCATCAGGTACGTCTTGAGTAGATTGTATTCCAGACCAGGGTCTCGATTGCGATCCAACGTGGCGGCCTCGGAGATATCCGCAAGCGTCGCGTTCATCTCGCCACCCGCTGCGTTGACAAAACTGCGCATCAAATAGAAGCCGTAGATCGCCTCGGCTTGGCGTTTTAGATGCCCTCCCTGATAGTAGCCAAAGCCCAAACTCCAAGCGGGACCTTCCTTTCTCGCATGCTCCAAGGCGTCCAGCCGTTTGCCATACCGTTCGAGTAGTTTGAAATTCTCGAGCACCGCTTTCGGGTCATCCGGTTGGTAGGTACGAGCCACTTTGGCCATATCCACCGTGGAACTCACGAGGCTATAATTATTCGTAAACGTCACCAGCCCCACACCTAAAAGAAATGCGCTACAAACCATCGAAAAGATCAAGAACGCCGAAAGCATGAGTTGTCGCCGGCGGGTACGATCGTTGCTGGCTTTGGCAACATATTGGTCAGGAACGATGACCTCTTCAACCAACTCATTCATGAAAAAGGCGTGGCCTGTTTCAGGCTGAGGTTCAGGCTGCATGGGATATTCTGTGATCCCCAAAGCCGCTTGTGCCAACCCCTGCAACTGATACCCCGTTTGTGCACCGCTGCAGAAATAGACACCGCGCAGCGGCGGGGCCTCCTGAAATGTGCTCGGCGCAAAGATCTGATTCACAAACGGCTTCAGATATAGAGACGCAGATTCGAATTGAAGAGGGAATTGAAGTGTGGGCAAGAACTGGCCCCATTTTGTCCCAGCGAGGCGCCGCAAACCACGCGTTCGCAGCTCTTCATTGAGATGTTTGAATTCCATGTCGAGGCTTTTTTCGATGTCCTCTTTGCCGAGTTCTAGCCCGAAAGTGAATCCAAGAATTTCGTCGCGGCCTTCGGCTTTCAAGTCTCCGAAATAGTCATTGAAACCCGTCAGCCGGTCGCATTTAGTAAAGAGTATGTATACGGGTAGGGCCAGGCCGGTTTCGCTTACGGCCTGATCGATACGGTTACGAAGAACCTTGGCCAGCTGCGCCTTCTTCTCTTCGTCGCTGATCAGTACCTCGGCCAGGTTCAGAGCGACCACAATGCCATTGAGGGGACGGTCCCTACGGTATTTGCGAACGAAACGCAGAAGAGATTTCCATTCCTTTTCTTCGCTCGCATCACTGCCGTAACGTCCGGCTGTATCGAGAAATAGAGCGGTATCGGAATACCACCATTCGCAGAGCGGGGTCGGCTCTACCTTGTCGATGGCATCCACGCGGCCCCCCAGGCTTTCCAATCCCAGCTGAACCAAGGCCGTGGTTTTGCCGCCATCTCCTGGGCCGACAACCAAATACCAGGGCAGCGACTTCATCGCCGCTCCCTTCTTTCCACCCAGCCGCGTCTTCTTTAGCTTTTTGACCGCCGCTCGGAATTCCTGCTTGAGGACAATTCCGCTATCTGCGGGCCGTGCTTCTGCGTTCACGTGCTCACCCAACTCGTCGATTTCGTTAGGGCCGTATTATAGACGGCTCGGGACGAAACCGCGAACGCTTTAGGTTAAATCGTGCTGGAAGCAGCCGTGAAAGAGGCTCTACAGAGCGGCCAAAGTGGAACTAACGAGCCATTTAGCATGACCTGCCATCTGGCCGAAGGTCCGGCCAGCCTCGAGCAGCTGCCGTTCTCTCAGCCCATAACTGGCCAGCGACCCACCGGCGCGTAGCATCGTCTTCAGAAACGAGCGGCCAAAATGGGCAAAATCAGCATCTTGGCCGGCCAGATAGGCCATTGTTCGGCGGCTTTCGGCCGGGTCATTGCGCCACATCTTGTAGACCGCCTGCCGCATGGCCGCATTCGCCGAATCCTGCCGGGCAAAGACGTCGTAGAGGGCGACCGCCAGCAATTCCGCGACCCGGGTCTGTCGCGGACGCATCTTGCGATAGGTTTCGAAATCGTCCAGTCGCGCCACCGCAATTGCGTCGCCGAAGCCCAAAGTCATACCCGCAGCGGTAAAGGGGTGGAAGTGCCCGGCAGCATCGCCGATCAGCGTCAATTTTTGGGTGCCAAAATGGGTCCGAGCCCGCATTTCGTTGACTGCCCATGAGATGTTTTCCAACGAACGTCTGAACGCGGCGTGCATGGAGCTGGGAAAGACCTTGGAATAGGCGCTGTAGAGGAGCTCCTTGGTTGGACGACCCCCGCCAAAATCCATTGGCACATCCAGGCAGAGCCGAACCCGCCCCGGGGCGATGGTATAGCCCAACACGGGACCCGGACCGCCCAGAAAGACATGCCCGTGGCCTTCGACAGGCGGTTCCGTATTGTCGAGCAAGACACCCGCCATGCGTGAGTATTTCTGAGTATGGCTCTCCAAACCCAACGCCTTGCGACTCACCGAACTATGTCGACCATCCGCACCGATAATTCGCCCGGCCAGAACCGTCGAAACTTCCTTGGTCTCGGTATTCTGAATCGTAAGTTGAGATTCCTCCAGCCGAGTAACGCGAACCCCGATGTGTAGATCGATTAGCGCTTCATCCCGAACGCGGCTGCGCAACGCTTCGACAAATTCATGGTGCTCAAAACTGAATCCCCGAGTTCCCTCGGCATAGGGCAGTACGATCGGAGCAGAGCCATCTTCGGGGAAAACCGCGAAGCCTTTGCCCGTCGCATAATCCGCCTTCGAAATATAATCACCGAGTCCGACCTCTTCCATAGCCTCGACAGCCGGCGGGTGTATCCATTCGCCGGCCAGGCGATACGCTGCACGCGGATTTGCCTCTAGCAGCAGCGTGCGGGCACCGCGCTGTGCAAAAGCCAAAGCACTCAGACACCCAGCGGGACCCCCACCGACGATCGCGACATCATAGATTTCTTTCATCGACTCTTTTCCTTTGCCCATGATCCAATTGCGCTTGATGATTCGATAATCCCCTTTCCGCAAACCGGTCAACGAAAGCAAAAGCGACACGTGCGGAACCGCACGAAAAAGGGATAATCAGGAGTTTCGGTGGCGTGATCCCGTGCGATTACGCACGCCCAGGGCCCGCAAGAATCGCGACAAATCCGTCGGTATTAGGCCGACGAAAAGCAGCAGAGCGAAGGCGTCTTTAGGGGGTGGGACTTGAAGGAAGGTCAAATACGACGGGCACCGAATCGATGAGAAGAGAAGTGGCGTCAACCGTCGCAGATGATTTGTCCGCGACATTCCAAGACTGAATCGACGCACTCCCCGCCAACGAACTGACATCGATCGTCGCTGCGCCATCGGCGTCTTTATAACAAAGCCAAAGCGGATAGCGCGTAGTCGTATCGCGTGTTCCACGCTCGAGGGCATGGCATTCAACTCCGACGTCGAGAAAGCCATCTTCCTTCTTCACGTAGTCGACCACCCGAGTTTCGTCCGCGCGCAGCAGCTGCGCCATCCCCCAGAAAGGATGTGGGTAGTTCTTCTTGCTTTCGTCATCCGATATCCTCGTCGCATCGACGGAGCTAAGGGGCGTCGGCGTCGGATAGTGGAAGCTCGACGTGCCCGAATGTGCAGCTTCCCACGCGAGATAATCCGCTCGGAGGCTGCTGAAGCTGGCAAATTCGAGGATGGTATTTCCTCTGGAGGATTTCCGCCCTTTGCCAAAATTATCTGACAGCCATTTAAGGAAGGTCTCTATATCGGCGAGCATGGCGGGCGTCGTCTTGTTATCGTGGTTCAGAATGCCGAACATCCAGATCCGATCGTCCGCTTGTTGATTGCGTTCAGCGTGCATACGGTTCAGATGAAGTTGCAGGAATTGCACTTTCAAATGGGCTAGCGTTTGATCTTCGAAGACGCGTCCCCCGGGTGGGCCATGAAAGTCGGCCTTTGTTATCTGGGGTTGGTGGTGGATCATCAACACCGCCGATGAGAGGTCTTCTTCGAGAAACGTCTTGCCGATGCGATAAGGATGAAAGGGCTGATGACCAAACCAGGCCACGGCGATTTCGTGACGTCCGCCGCCCGTTGTCGTATATCCGTACTCTTCCATCAGATCGACGAAGTTGTCATCAAGGCTATTGTAGGGCGTAGCCTGGTCGAGCTTCAGCGTTGGAAAAAGCGCTTCTAGGTACCGCTCATGGTCGTCCCAAAGCGCGCGCACAAAGCTCTCGTCCTGCATTTGATTGGCCTTGGCCTTCTTCCATTGATGGGACCCATCGGGGTCCTCATACACCGAATGCATATGGAGGCCGATATCGTGTCCCGCATCGAGCCAGGATTGTAGAAGCGGACCGTCTTCTTCTTCCGCCGCGTACTGCCAGAATTCGCCGTTGCCGTGGAACGACAAGAACGCCCCATAGGATTCGGCCAATTTGCGTACGGAATCCAAATTATCGCGCCTTAGACGATACGCGGGTAGATCGGCCTGCGGTTCAATATGAATTTTGAAGATCAGCTTGATCGGAGATTCGTAGGTCGCTTGATTGACCAATGCATCCGCTGTCGCGCCAGCATCATTCGGTGAGACAACGAGGTCTCCCTCACCCCCGCCGTCCCGTGCATCAATTTGACCACTATCTTGAGCTACGGGCACCCCATTGGAACACCCCAGGGCCACGACGAGGAGCCCGAGATAACATTTACGAGATAAAAGCTGCTTCATGCCGCGTAGTATAGCTCAATGCGGCGCTGCGGCACCTATATGACGGCGAGTATTCCCGCACCGACCCCCAAGAAGATCGCCACCACCTTGGGTCGTGTGAGCTTTTCTTTGAGGATCAACGCGGCCAAGATCAAGACGAAGACATCACTGAGCTGGTTGAGTACGGCTGCGATGGTCGTATCCGTATACTTCATTCCGCTGATCCAAAACGTCAGCGCCAGATAGCCGCCCACAATCGAAGCGGGCCCGGTTTTTCGCCAATCTTTCGAGGGACGCAGGGCACGCAAGACAGCCGAGCGGTGCTGTTTCGATAGCGCTTGAATAGCGAGCAGCGCCACGCCGCCCACCAGTCGAATCGTATTCGCCCAGAAAGGGTCGGAATGGGTAAGAACCGGCTTGGCGATCACAATGCCGACGGCCATCATGAAAATGGCCAAAACACCACCGAGTACCGGAACGGTACCTCCCGACTCCAATTCGGTTAGCCCCCGCCCCGCCCCACGCCGGGGAAGCGCACCAACGATGATGGCGACGACATTCAGTATGATGGCCACGACCAGAGTGGGTTTGACCGCCTCGGCCAAATAGATGGCTGCACAAAGGCAAACCGACGGACTGTAGAAACAACTCACGATGGCGACCCGTCCGGCCCCCAACCGATTCAAAGACCAGAAGAAGATACTGTCGGCAATGCCAATACCGAGCGCACCGCTCAAGAGTAGCGTTACGACGTCCGACAGACCGTTCCGCGACGATACCAAGGGAATTTCCAGAACGAGCATCGTTAGGGAGAAAAGAAAAAGGGCGACAACCCCTTTGACGAGGTTCAGTGCGACAGGTGTGGCGACGTTTTCACAACGCCGAAAAAGAATCACCGACACGGCCCAGATGAACGCGCATGCGGTGGCGTAAAACTCGCCGTTTTGCCAGATCCCACTCAGGCTTGAGGCGCCTTCCATACCGCTGTTCTACCTCAGAAGAGCTCGACGCAGCAACGCCCCTCAACCCAAGTAGATTGCCAATGAATGCTTCAATTGTATGGCGTGTTGAGAGAGCTGGGAAAGCGAGACGGAACTCATCCTAGCCAACAACACTTATTCCCCCGTCCATCCAGGCCGGCTTGGTCGCGGCAGACGGAACACTTGCGGGCTTTCCTCCGGAAAACATCGATCTCTCGCCGGCCTTACTGAGGGCGGCTTTAACTGCACTGCCTCCACCACTGGCCATGCTACGCGCCTTGCTGCTGATTCGAACGGAATCACCCCCGCGGGCCGGAGCCTTGCGGGCGGCCGGAGCGGGGGTACGCGCCGCCTGAACGGTGGCACTCATGGCTTGGGAAGCGACTGGGCCTACGCTACTCATCTCTAGAATCTCCATCTACTTGAGGTTTTCGTTAACAACTTCGTCTCGACACCTTGCCGCGCATCGAAACAAAACCAACGATGTTTATGTAATTCAACTTACACGTCTAAACGATCGAGTGTCAACGCAGAAAACCCCTTATTTCAACAAAAAAGCGCTAAAAATTCAGTATGTTGTGGTTGCAAAGGCGATCTCTGAATACCCGACCACACATGCCGCCCCAATGTAGTTTGGACGGGTTGACCAGAAGAGCAATATGAGTTTTTTTCGCGTTGTCAGCGAGATAGAGCTCAAGTCCAACCTAGTTCCTGACGTTGTTTGTCCTTTGGATCAACTCGCGGGTCGACGCAGCCCGAGATCTAACGATAGCGATCCCGGGGCACGAAGTCTTGGAGCCCAATCGCCTGAATCACGCATTATGACAACTTACAGCCCCAAACGATCCGCGTTAGGCGCGCGTCGCCGCGGGATGGATATTCCATTGCGCAATCCGACAATCGCAGACAAGCTGAGGGTCATGCAGCTAAAGACCCCATTCGAGAAATGAAGCACTCACCCTTATTCGCCGTAGCGCTACTCACCCTTGCCTTGCTCCTCTCGGCATGTTCCACCACGGCCCAGAATTCCGCCCCCCGCACAAAGGCGCGCCAGAGCCTGGGTGAAGACCATCCGTTGCGCGGAAAGATCTGGGACCTCCACGCCAAGGCATTCGTAGACAAGGGTGCGATGCTGAAGGCACTCGACGGAAAACGTTTCGTTCTCCTCGGAGAAAAACACGACAACCCCGTGCACCACCATCATCAAGCCACAGTGCTGCAGGCTCTCGTCAAACGACGCCCAGCGGTGGCTTGGGAAATGATTACGCCCAATGAGACAAGCGCTCTCAATCAGTACTTGGCGAAAAAGGAACGTAACGCGGAAGGGTTGGGAAAAGCCATCGGCTGGGAAAAGCGTGGCTGGTTTAGCTGGAAGCTCTATATCCCCATAGCGAAGGTCGCCCTAGCAGCGGATCTCGCGTTCATCCCCGCCGGCATCTCTCGCAAGGATATCTGGAAGTCCATTAGCGCGCACAAGATGCCAAAGGGCGAAACGCCCCCGGTCGCCCCCACCAAGCCCCCCGCGAAAAAGCTCCCGCCCGCCGCCCGCCAGGCGCTTGGGAAAACGATCACGGCCTCCCATTGCGGCCATGCGAATCAACGAATGATCGACATGATGATCTCTGTACAGGAAAGACGTGATGATTTCATGGCGAGCCAGCTCGTGGGCAAAGAACTGAACCGCCCGCTGGCCGTACTCATCGCAGGACGCGGACATATTCGCCAAGATCGCGGAACCCCCTACCATCTACGAGAAACGCAAAACATACCCGCGGAACAGATCTTGAGCATCGGAATAGTAGAGGTCGATGACGACGCACTCACTCCAGAGAAATACATAAGCTACCAAAAGGGTGGCCCTCCCCCCTTCGACTACCTTTGGTTTTCCAAACGGCTCGACAACGACGATCCGTGTGAAAAGTTCAAGGATCAGCTCAAGCGTCTACACAAACGCTCATCAAAACTTAAACGGCCCCAAAAAGCCGAGCAAGCGAAGACCACGCGATAACCCCGAAGCCTTGAGGAGATGGCATGTCTTCAGCTGCCCACCTACTGATAATCACCCCGAATAGCGACCCGCGTATCGTTGAGTTGAAGGAAGATCTGCCGACCACCATCGGCCGTGGCAGCGAGGCCGTCGTTCGCCTCAACGACCCGGAAGTAGAGCCGATGCATGCCGCTATCGGTTACGTCGACGGCAACTACGTCGTACGCAGACTCGCGGTCCCCCTACGCCTCAACGGCAAGCGAATTCGCGATGAAAGTCTGAAAGGCGCCGACGTCGTCAGTCTCGGCCGCTCGGTCCTTATCTTTCGCCACGGCGCTGCACCGGATGCTCATGCCGGCGCATCAAAGGAAAAGCGAGCCATCGAAATCTGTAGACGCCTCTACGCGTTTTCTCGCGATATTCACGAGGTGAATCCCGACCTTCTGGCCGATAGAATGCTCGACGATATTATCGCTCTAACACAAGGCGATCGCGGCCTCTTGGTCAGCTTTCAGGATGGCAAAGCCGTATTGGCCAATGCGAAACGCCGGGAAGCGGGCAACTTCTCGGCGCAAGATGAGATATTGAGCAATACGGTGCTCTCCAAAATGATCGAAGATCGCAGCCCAATGCTCTGGACGGATACCGCCGAAGACAACGACCTTCGCGGCGCCCCAAGTATTATGAAATCCCAACAGCGTTCGGTAATCTGCGTTCCCATTATGGAAGATGAATCGATCGTGGCCTGCCTCTACGTCGGCGCCTCGGAGGTTCGTGGAGCTTTCGACCAAGACGATCTCGATCTCGTAACCCTATACGCCAACCAATCGGCGATCGTGCTGCGTAACGCAACAGCTGCTGGTGAACTTCGTTCCCAAGTCAACATACTGAAGAGCCAACTGGAACAGGTTCAAAAGACAGGAATCATCGGTTCGTCTCAACAGATCACAGCCGTCAGACGCAAACTGGAACGTATTTCGACGACGGATATTCCCGTATTGCTCAACGGAGAAACCGGAACAGGCAAGGGGCTTTTCGCAACCGAAATACACCAACTCAGCGACCGTTGTGACGGACCATTCGTCGCGCTGAATTGCGGCGCTATTCCTGAGCAATTGTTGGAAAGCGAATTATTTGGTCATGTCCGAGGTGCATTCACCGACGCCTCCGAAAAACGCAGCGGCAAGATATTACAGGCTGACGGCGGAACACTCTTTCTCGACGAGATAGGCGAGATGCCGCTAGCTCAGCAAACAAAGCTGCTGAAGGTACTGGAAGACCAATCCGTTACGCCCGTCGGTTCCGAAAAGTCGATTTCTGTCGACTTCCGTTTGGTCTGTGCCTCCAATAGAGACCTCATCGCCGAATCCGAAACCGGAACATTTCGTAGCGACCTCTATTTCCGCATCGCAGGGGTAACATTGGAAATTCCCCCGTTGCGGGTACGAGACGACGATGTATTGGAATTGGCGCGTCAGTTCCTAAACCGTCATATGAAAGCCATCGGTCGCCCCGGATGTCGTTTTTCCACGCCAGCGCTTACCTCCATGCGTCAATATGCCTGGCCAGGAAATGTGAGGGAACTCGATGCCGCAGTGCGACGCGCTGTAGCGCTTTGCGAGAACGACACCATCGAAAGCGATGACCTAGGACTTCGCAAAGACCAAAAGCGAAATGAGACGGATTCCCTCCCGCTGGATATCCGCCCCTTGGCAGAAGTCAGGGACGAATACCTCCGCCGCTACGTTCATTCTGTTGTACAGCAGATGGACGGCAACCGCACCAAGGCCGCCGAACTACTCGACGTGAGTCCACGTACCATTTTTCGCTACCTCGATAACTGACCACCCGCCTCATTCCTCCAGCGCAAAGCCCTTCATGAATTTTACGATACGCTTTCGCCGACGAATGAGGAGCGGGAGTTGCCCTTTATGTAGTGGGTTGCGTATTTCCGCGGCCAACACCACCGCCTTGAAGCCAAAGTCATTTCCATGACTAAAGCAGAGCGTCCAAGTTGGCGTATAGGAAAAGCGGAGAATCTCCGTCTTTTTCCCTGTCTTGCGGATATCGATGTTGAGTAGAAAGGAGTCACCACGCTTCGCACTATCGTGGTCCATCTCGTTGATCGTGGCGAAACGATTCTGGTGGGAAATGAAATTCCCCTGGCTGTAACTAACGAGCGTTCTTCGCCCTCCCTTGCTGGCGAACCACTCTGGTCGTTGGATATGATGCGAATGGTTGCCCAACACAATATCCGCCCCCCAGGAAGCGAGACGGCGCGCCCACCGTCGCTGCTTAGCGGTGGGGGCGTCGATATATTGCTTGTCAAAATGCACCGCGACCACAACGAGGTCGCTACGCCTTGCCATGCGACGAATTGACTTCCTCACCTCACTCTGGGTTCGGCGGTTGAGAAAGAAGAGCTGAGGCCCATCGTCCCCTTCGCTATCATTCTTCCGATTCGAGAAGGTCGTAAGAGAGAGAAACGCGATCTTGATCCCCTTGATACGCAGCGTACTCGGCTTCAAAGAGCCCGCCACATCCTTTGAGATACCGTTCGCCCGCAGGCGGTATCGCCCCGCAGTCTTCAACGTGCTCAGCAAACCAGTGCTCCCCCAATCGAGGCTATGGTTGTTGGCCAACGAAAGCAGTCCGAACCCAGCGCGCTTCATGGCTTTCATCAGAGCCGGATGAGCGTTGAAGCGAGGATAGCCACTGATTTTCCGGTCGCTATCCGTCGTCGCCTCGAAGTTGGCGATGGCTAAATCGGCCTTCTTGATCGAGTCACCCAAACGATCGAATAGCACGTCGAACTTCTGCTTATTCGACAGGGCATATTGCTGCAGATCGAGATGTGGAATCACATCACCTACGGAGACGATTCTCACCTCCTGAGCCCGAACTCCCCGCGGTTGTAGCAGCGCCATGGCGGTGAGGAAGAGACCTGGTATTATCGACAAGCGACCACGACGCATAGCCTACACACTACTCCAGCACCGCAAAAAGTCGAATTGATCTACTGCGCCGACCCGAGCGGCGGGTTCGGCGCGAACGCTTACCTCCAGCTTTCGATTTCATCCTTGGGCCAGATTCGAATGGCCACCACGGGCACTTCACCGAGCTCTTCGTAATCCGTGAGATAGTCGCAGCGCAAACCATGATGCAGTTCGTCTGCAGATTGGGGCCACCAAGCGGGGATTTCTTCGATCCCACTAGACCAGCTATTCCAAGCGAATATCAGCTCGTCAAAGCCGCTGTCGCCGCAAATCGCGCAAGCCTCTCTTCTGCCGCTGGCGTCTAGGCGGAGATGCTCGGCCTGGAAGAAACTCCGACAGGAAAGACACCATAGCCAGCGGTCATTTGCCGGATCCTTCGGTAAAGGGTCGTTGAAATAGATCTCTTCAGCTGGCCAAGCCATTTTCCGCTCCTTCTGCATTTCTTCATCCTTGGGGGGGGTTGGACACCACATCTGAGAAACGTCAGAGCAGGTTGCATGCCAGGAGCGTTTGGCTGTATCCTCGGTGAACTACGGCCCGCAGGGCAATTGCGGGAATGGTATTCGGACCATACACGGCTGGAACCGCGCTTGTGGAAACTGAATGATCAACATTCTCATAGTGGATGACTCTCCCATCGCGCGCCGCTTTCTCACGGAGATCCTCAACCGAGAGGCGGATCTCAACGTGATTACTGCGTTGGCATCGGGCAGTGCAGCGGTAAAATGGTGCGCTGCGAATGAAGCGGATATCATTTTGATGGATATCCACATGCCCGGCATCAGTGGATTGGATGCGACTCGGCGCATCATGAACAAAACCCCCCAGCCGATTATCGTCATGAGTTCTCTTGAGGATCCGGAGTTAGACGCGACGCGCACCGCATCTACCGAAGCCGGCGCTGCAGCCTTCGCCGCAAAGCCCGTAGATGTCTCCGACCCCCACTACGAATCCCACGTGGATCAACCGATCAAACGAATCCGAATGGTGCATAGCCTCAGCGCCGTGCGCAAGCTCACCCAAACCATCAAAGCCCCCAGCATCGTCAAGGCAACGATTTCGCCCGTGGGCCGAGTCCGGCTTCCCAAAGAGGTCGCCCTGGTCGCCATCGGCTCTTCATTGGGCGGGCCAGTCGCCTTGGCGGAACTCCTGGCCGAGCTCTCGCCAGATATTAGGGTACCAATCGTCATCTCCCAGCATATTACCAAGGGCTTTCTCGTCCGCCTGGTAGAGCGACTAAACGACGGGTGTGTAATTCCCATCAAGGCTGCCGCAGACGGTGAGATCTTGCGAGCGGGAACGGTCTATTTCGCCCCTGACGATCGCTACCTGAGCATCAGCCGTGGCCTCAAAGTCAGCCTATATCGGAACCCACCTCCTTTTGCCGTGGGTGAGATGGTCACGCAAATGTTTGATAGCGTCCGGGAGAGCTTCGGCAAAAGAGCCGTGGGGATCTTGCTCACGGGAATGGGAACAGACGGTTCCGTGGCCCTGAAAGCGCTGAAGGATGTCGGAGCGATTACGCTGGCCCAAGACGGTGAAAGTGCTGTCGTGCACGGTATGGCGGGCGAGGCGATCAAAATCGGTGGTGTAACGCATGTCCTCCCCCCGAAGGGCATCGGCCAAGCCCTCACGCGGGAACTCGGTTCCTAGCCCATTCAAGTAGTTATCTATCCGACATGTCTTCCACGCTTCGTGGCGTAGTCGCGCAAATCCCCGTCCTCACGGCAGAGCACCGCCGAACCGCCCTAAGACCATAGCCAACAATATCGCACCCATCCACGCGCCGCGCCTTGGCCCACCGATTGCACTTCAACAATTCATCGGAGGACAACATGAACTTTCTACGCAAAACCCTGGCCGCTGCTCTGCTCATCGCCCTGACCGGATTCGCTGGAAATGCGAACGCACTGAGTAGTCGCGCGCTGTACAAAGTCGTTACCCAATACGAAAAACTCAGCCCGAAAACCACGCTGCGGCTGCTGCTGTCCATGCCAAAGAGCGACCATCTCTCACTCTCGCTCTCCCAACAGTTTGCGGGCTTGGTCTACGGCAAGGCCTGCCAGGCGAACTCGGCGCTCTTCTTTGATCTCATTGGCCAACGACATACCTGCGAGAGCCTGGCACGTTCGTGGCGCGCCACAGCCCAACTAGACGGTATGAGAGGCGCGCTTCAGGAAGCATCGCTTCAGCGACAACAGTTGATCACCATGTTGAAATGCGAACGCGGTCAAATGTCCAAGCGCCTATGCGGTACCTATTTCCGCACCCAAAGCAATATCGGAAATATGCGTCATCAGACGAATATGCAGATCATCAACAATCTGCCAACGGGAACCTGCCGCCGTAATATCGATCCCAACTGCTACTAGAGGCCGTAAGTCCCGAAAAGCCGAAAACCGAGAAGGCGATTACCGATTGCCGACTAGCCGTCAAACCGAAATTCTTGGAGAAAGGTATCGAACAGACTGCTAGGCAGGATCGTCGTCGATCATTATCGTAAGATCATCGTCGGCAAGGCTTCCCTCGTCGGCTAGGTCGTCGGCCATCTCCAGCAGACCGCCATCCGGCTCATCATCCGGCATCAGGCCATCGTCGTCCGGATCGTAGAGATCTTCATCCTCTGCAAGGAAGAAATCCGGCTCGTCATCACCGTCGTCGCGCTCGTCTAGGTCGTCTGGGGCATCCGGTTCTTCTTCTTCCTCGGCCTGATCGTCAAAAGAAAGCCGTGGCCCAACGACGTATGAAGATTGCATTCCAGAATCGTCTGTGAGCCAGGTTGCCCAATGGTCTCCGGGAGCGGTCACCGACAACTGTATATTCGTCGCCGATGAAAAATTCACCAACTCTTGCCAACGCATGCCTTCCGATGCGGCGTCCAACCAATGAAATGCCCCTCGGCTCTTCGCGAGCACGGGCAGCTGATCACCAAGAGACGGTGCGATATGGTACTCTTCCGCAGTCGTCGTCGGAGGGAAGATGATCCACTCTTCCTTTTCCATTCCTCGGTCAGTGACGAAGATCCGTTGATAGAGGAGCAGACTATCGCTTTCGTTGGGTCCCCAGAGAAGGTGGAGATGCGGTGGGCAGTCATCCGGTATGGGGGCGACGGCCCAGGCAGCAAGGGGGGAAGTACTGCGGCATACTTCGACGGTGTTGTCCTGCGCAGTTGCATCATCTACATTGAAGTGACCGGTAAAGATTCGAGTGGTATCAACGTCCTTTTCCACCCAGAAGAGCCGGAGGAGATGTGCCGCTTCCTCCCGTTGATAGCTTAGCGTGACTTGCGTTGGAGGAAGCGTCCATGGGCAGGCGCGCGCCATGGTTTCGACGTTTTGTGTCCTACAGCGTGTCTGCTGCATCGAGCCACCCGCTGGATCGTAACAGAGGAATATCGCCGACTCGTCTGGGAGCTGGAAACCTGTTTCGACCAGCCGAGCCGAGGGGATATTCGTCGCTACCGCAGCGGGATCACCGCAAATGGTATCCCCCCAAACTTGGATGGCCCCGAACTTGTCGCCCTGTAGCCAAGCCAACCAGCGTCCCTCTGCTGCGGCTTCGGTTTGCAGGGCGATAGCCAACTGTCGCGGCGCAGGTGGTGAGAATTCGTGGCGTCTAACAAAGGAGCCGTCGCCGGGAACGGGGCCTGGCGTTTCCAGGTCCATCAGCACACTCGATTTCGCGGAGTTAGCGTGAGAGAGGGCTGCACAATAGACCTGTTCCGTGGGGCAGTAGGCCACGGTGTAGGTTGTAGGGTTTGGGCTGGCTACTTCGAGGTATACCGGGGGGCTGACAAAATACCCCTCCGGGTGAGCATAGTGGCAGATGATGTGATAGCGCCCCGCGAAAATGGGGTCGAGCGCCCAGGCCATCAGGTCCTCTTCGATTTCTAGATATTGATTCGGCGTAAGCGCATGTTGGGGATCGTCCGCGGGGGGCGGTATCTCATTGTTGGTATGCCAGCTTTGGTATGCGGCCTGGGAGATTTCTTGAGCCAGGCTACCATCCTCAATGAGCCGTATCTCATAGAAGAGGGGTGAAAAAAAGGCGCCTTCGTGCACCAAAGCATCCTGGCTACCTATATTCCGTACCGCGCTGACGATTTGGAGCGCCTCGCCGCAGAGGATTCGCGGTGATGTCAGGGACAAGGTGACTTCCAAACTCGTCGCCATTACTGCTCCCGCACGTTACTGGGAGGGTTGGTTAGCGACCGGGGCCGGACCCTCCACCCCCGAAGACTGAGAATACATTTGCCACAAAAATAATGAGGTTCGGGGGGCCTGACTCCGAATCCGTAGCCCATCATGCAATTGCGGTCCCAGCCGTTGAGGTGCACCCTGCCCCTGTTGGCAGGGATATTATTCATGACGGTGTTGAGGCGGCTATCGTGTTCCCGTACGTATCTCATCGCGCCACCGGGAACGTTGCCATTTCTGGAAGGGGGCCAACCTCGGGCGTGACCCAAACCCAGGGTATGGCCGATTTCATGGGCCAACAGCTCAGCGCTTCCCTTCCTATCCACCAGCACCCCCATCCGTGGGGGGCTGCTATCATTGGAGGCCAAACTAGGTACGCCCCTTAGCAGATTCCCGACCCGCCTCGCTCTAAACGCTAATAGCCCGTTGCATCCATGTCTCCGGCACCGTTTTCCGACCAACGAGTCCACACTAGGGTTGAGGGGGGTACCCATCCGCATATAGACCTGCCATCGTAGATGATGGCAGCGGCGGCACCTGTACTCGATGATACGTTGCAGCGGCGCTGGGATAAATTGAGCGGTGAATACGCCAGGGAAGATGCCCCATTGGCGTTCGAAGCTATCTTCCAATGTCTTCGCCATACGAAAGCCGAATCTTAGCCAGAAATTGAAGACCATGACCCCGAGTCGGCTCACCCACCGTGCGAGACTTTCCCCGGGTCTACTTGAAGGAAGCCCAAACCCTAGAGAATGGAGAAAGGGCCAGGCGAAGTAGCGCTGGAAACGCGCTTGAGTCCGAAAGTTCCTGAAGAGTCCTGAATTTTGGGTGGCATAGCGCACCGTTCGATTGAAGTTAGCGGTAGTCACTGCCAGCTGCGGGGGAGTGTAGGCTTGTTTCCGCCCTTCGTTCACAAACTGGATCTGCGCTGCATTATAACTCTTGACGAGCGTTGTCATCGCTGCGGGCCACACAGCTTTTGGCGCGTATAGGGTTTTCCCACTTCCGCGAAGCTCACTCAACGTAGGTGCCCACTGCAAGAACGCTTTGACCGAATCTTTGCGCCAAACCCTTAGCTCGGCCGTGCGGGCGTTTGGCAACAGCGTATAGCGGCGTTTGAGAACTTCGCGGTTGGGAAGTTGCTTATCACGGGGATAGTCGACAAAGGATATCGCTGTACGAAACCGATAGCTGTCGCCGGCAATATTTGACAAGCGCAGGTAGATACCGGCTTTACCAAGCGCTTCGTTCTCGAACGCCAGGGGGAACTGACCGAGGTCGGCGTAAGTGAAGGAATAAACCGACCTGGTTGCGCGAGAAGCGCTGGCACGCCAGGGTCCAAGACTCTGTTGTCCCAGGCCAAAAGGGACCGCGTAGTAGCGGTCGAGGCGAGTGTGCCCGTTTCTGCAAGGGCGGCGCCCACCGTATTGTCGAGGACAGTTGGCAAAGCTCCTGCCTTGCTGTTCGTCTTCAGTTCGCGCTGCGTTGAACTCCAGCCATTTGTGGCTACGAATCTTCCGCTTGTCGTAGGATCGGCTGATGACCGAAAGGTCTTCTCCAAGCTCCTCAAACGTCCAATCCAGGCGGAGGAGTCCGGTTGCCGCTCGGGTAGCCGCATTGATCACGTTATCCTTCGATGCGAGTCCTTTCTTGCTCGTATCCTTGGGCCGCAAAGGAATATCGGTTTCCAAGGGGATCCAGGCGCTATCCATGCCCCGATTGCGCGGCACGGCTCGCCACGTACTCGAATTCCAGCGGCCTCCAAATCGGTCGTCAGCCCAGACGATCATTCTCTTTTTGTGATTCCCGATCAGCGTTTGAGCCTTTCGCAGACTGATATCTTTGCGCGTGCTGATATCGCCGAAGACAGCTCGCCAATTTTCGGGCAACCGCTGCAGGACTGCCAGCGTGGCAGCGTTCGTTCTGCCAGTAACCCTCAGTTTCGTGAAGGGTCTGGATGTACGATTCGAGATGCTTCTCTGGACCACCCTCAGGCAATCACGTGTGAGGCGCGAGGCGCGTTCGATAACCGGTCCCGCGGGCAGGCCGGCCACTGCCAACTTATAGTTGACCCATTTGTCTCGCGCCTTTCTGTCTTGCGTCCCGCTTCCCGTGGGGGCGGTTGTTGGCATTGTCTCGTGGGTATGTTTACCCAAGGAAAAGGAGAGACTATTGGGGTTCTTGTGGGCGTTGGCGCCGCTATACTTGTCTTGTTTTGGATTGACGAATAGGCGCACTTCCGTTTGCATCGCAGCCAGGGCCACGCCTTTTTCGTCCTTCTCGTCGGTGTGGGCCTGGATTTGTACACGAAAGGGCGCGTCCTCCTCTTTGATCGCAAAGCCATCGAGGTCGTTGCCGTCCCAGACGATTTCCTGATCTCCCTGGGTGAGCTTTGTCCCGGGAAGTGCCATTCTGAAGATCGGCTCGTCCGTTCTATTCCAAATGATCAACTGACCGTGTTTCAGTCGCGTGCAACCCGAGATCTTGTATTTGATCTTTAATGTGCTCCGCTGCGGGGCTTTGCTGCGATTTTCCCCCTCCCAATGGGGCCAGAAATCCTTCAATTCGATCAACGCCTTGTTGTCTTCTTCGGCTTTGAAGGCCCGGATAGCCAGGGTGTAGGGCGAAAAAACAACGTTGATATACCGCTTTCCGCGCGTGGGATGTGCTGCCAACACGCCCGTCTTGTCGGTGACGTGCCCGTCCCAGGAGTCCACATCGGTGAACGGCCCGGAGATCCCATACAATGGCTCATAGCTGGTCTTGTACAGAGGGACGGGCCCTTCAAAGGTCTTGAGATCGGGAAAGCCGACCCGACCATCCGTTTTGGGCTTCCATTCGTTGTCCTTCAACCTCTTACAGTAGTTACTTCCGTACACCTCGACATCCACCGTCTCGATCCGTTCGTCGCTGTCGAAAAGAACGTGCTCGATGGCGCAGAGTTCTCCTCTGTCTTTGGCGGCGGCCTTGGGATCACCGGGAATGAACCATTTGTCGAGTTTTATGATTTTGGCTACGGGCGGCGGCTTGACCGACTCGACAACGAAAACATGTTCATTGAGTTTGTCCATGGCGAGGTTGGTTCCCAGCCACTGTTTGGGAATGACGAGCTCGCCCCTGCCCCGGGTCTTTTCCTGGCCATCGAAGGGGAACAGCGCCCACACGTTCTGAGGTGGGAGATCGTTGGTTCCAACTATTTCGAATAACCAACGGCAGATGGTTTCGGGATGGGTACTGCCTATATTGCATTTAGCAAGATAGGCGGCGGTGATACCGTGGCGTTTCGCAATCTCGTCGAGATTTTCGCCACGTACGACCGAGTACTTAGCTGCTTTGGCTAGTCGGTAGCCAATCTCTCCCATAACCCTGGCTCCAAACCGTGAATGCCGATTTCAAATAGTACCCGAGAGTCCAGGAGGAGTTCAACCTTGTGTTGCCAACGAGCTCCTTAAATGCACCGAAGACCGATACCTACGGGCAAACCGCGTACCGTATAAACCGTGGACGATAAATACTCGCATCGCCGGCCATCAGCCAAAAGTCATGCGCGTTCACGACATAACTGATCAACAACTGCCCAGGTGGAGAAAGATGTTTGTGGGCCTTCGCCTGGCCCCCAAAATACTTTCGATGTCTTTTCGTCTCTGCGATCGTCCAGACCTTCTTTGCCACGGAAAACGGTCCAACGGGGTTTGATGCTACGCGAAGCATGATGCCATTACCCAGCAGCGGCTCGCTATGAACCATCACCAGCGTGCGCCTTTTTCCACAGCGAACCCAGTCCACGCTCAATTCATCCACCATATCGTCAGCAACGGATTTGAGATTCGCGTGCTTTTTCGACCACCCCGCTTCTGTTAAAAAGCGCCATTGGCTTTGATCGTGCAACACGGCTTCAGCCGCCTTCGCGACCACCAGGTCTTTTCGTCCAGCTTTCGTCTGCCGCAGCCCATAGATCACAATCTCGTCCTGGTGACGCAATAACGCGATACCCCAATGCAGTAGAGGAGCATCCGTATCCAATATGGGCATCGCCCTGTCAGCACGCATGGCGACAACCCGCGGCTTCCAATCCGAAAGCGCCTGGGTGTAGTTGTCAACGATTACCATTGCCCCGCCCAGGCTACGAAACCCCCAAACCGAATCCGAGGTCGTATCCTTCGCCACCTTGGTTGCGAAAAGAACCAGACGCCGCTTGCCTAGCGTATCCGTCGTCACGATTCCATCGCGCGTAAACCAGAAGTGGTTTTCTATCTTACCCAGGCGCTTGTCCAACGGTCGCAACCAGGCGTCGACCCCGGCTTCGTATCGTTGCCACGCATAGCGAATGGCGTTCGGCTTCGGTGCGCGAAAGGATGGCCCATGACGATGCACAGCCAACACGTTACTGACCATCTTTGAGCCAGCGGCATGCTTTCCCTGCTCAACACGGCCGATCCAACTATCGCCGAATAACCAAAGCGTTCGCCCATCGCCTAGGTCAACGGATTGCGCCACATCCCCACCTGTCCAACCGTCATACCGCTCAAAGGCGCCATCCCAAGCCGGTGCGCGCTGAATCGTCGTTGAAGGAGGAGTAGAGGGGCCGGTCGTCGTGCCTTTGACGTTCCGAGTCGCGGGCACCCGCCCGCCGCAGCATCCTTCGGTAAAGAGCAAACAAACGAATATTAGGCAGAAGTGCGCTTGAAACAAGGGTTTCATCATGTGCCAGATGGCACAACGTTGCCAACCACGTGGCCACCGTACGGCAATAATCTCATATGAATTCATAGGGGCCAATCGGCACAGTCCTTGCTCATCCGGTTGTTGTTGATCCCCGTGGGGGGAATAACACTAAGGGAGGCTAGCTATGAAAACTATCATTTTCGTCACCGCACTATCTTTCGCAGTCGCCAGCTGTGGGAATGTGGACGAACCGGGCGAGATGTCCACGAACCAGGTCGCCTACACGCTCTTGAAAGCCAACGCTGGCGCTGATTTCGACACGCCCTGCCATCAGAATTCCTCCGTGGAATTCACGCTTGAATTGAAAAACCTTTCAACCGCTTCGAAGACGATTGCCATCACACGTATCGATGTTGTCGGCAAATGGGGTTTGATGGCAGGTACGTCTTCATCCGGCAAAATCAAAGCGCTGGAACTCAAAACAGAGGGCCTGCCGTTTACGAATACATTGGCTGGAATGACGGAGATCAAGTTAACCGGGTATTTCCCGTTCGCCTATGGCGGCGCTGACTATGCAGAGAAAGAAGGAACGTGGCACTCAGAGATCGATATCGAAATCGATGGCGAACTGGTTACCCTTATCGGTGACAAACAAACCGACTATTGGTCCCATATAGAAACCTTGTGTCCAAGCAGCTAGGGCAGTGGGGTCTTCCAAACGAAGATATCAGAATTGACGCCGTCGGCCTCGAGTTCGATGCCTTGAAAATCCGTCTTTTCGGAAAAGCGCCCAGCGAGATACGCATGCGTGGAATCGATGGCGATACCTAGGCCTTGATCCCACGTGGGCCCACCCGCGGTCTTGATACTGAGCAGAGAACCGTCCGGGGAAAATTTCGAGAAGTAGATATCACTATGCGTAGGATGTCCCTCTTGAGAGTAATAGCCAAACATGGTGGGAGATGCATAGGGACCGACGACATAGATATGATTCGTCTCGTCAATAACCGCACTTTGGACCGCATCCCAGCCAATACTACCTATGGGTCGTGCCCAAATCGCTTTGCCGTTGGTATCCACCTTGGCGACCATTGCATCCCAGCTGCCGTACGCAGGTATACGAACATCGGCGTAGTCGAAGGCGCTTTCGTAGTGAGCCAAAACCGCAAGATGATCGCCGGCCGGACTGATCGCTATGCGGCTGACGTAGTCACCCGCGTCACACCCGAACGAGGTCGCCCACAGAGGCTGGCCATCACTATTCAGCTTGGTCAGTAAGATATCCTGGCCGCCATTGGATTGCAGCGTCTCCGTACCGATGGTCACGCTTTCGTGGAAGACCCCGGAGACATAAACATTCTGTGCGCTATCGACCGCGAGTCCACGACCATCATCGTCACCAATGCCACCCGCCACGTAGCTCCAAACCGGAGCGCCATTCGTGTCGTATTTGGCGATCACCATATCCCAGCGACCGTTGCCCGTGACGGTTTCCCCCCCGAAGTTCACCCACTCCCAAAACTGACCGCTGACGTACACGTTGCCCTGACCGTCGACAGTGATATTGTCGGAAAGGTCCATGGCAAACCCGCCCAATACGCGCACCCATTGTACGACGCCGTCGGTTGAAATCTTGGCTGTCAGAATATCGTAGTGGCCTACACCATCGTATTGCTGGCCGCCAAAATCGAGGGCGATGCCACGAAATGAGCCCACCACATACACGTTACCGGCATCGTCCACCGCGATGGTATCGCCGTTGTCGTTGTAGCTACCGCCGGTGCTGACGGCCCAGAGAACTTCGCCCTGAGGATTGAGTTTGGCCACATAGAGATCGCCAGCGCCGACCGAAGTCAGCGTAATATTGGGGCCGAAGGCCACCTCGCCAAAGAACATCCCGGTGATATAGCTATTGCCCGCCGAGTCGATGGCGATATCATGGGCGTAGTCATGCTCCGACGCTCCGAATCCGACAGCCCAGGAGGATGCCTGTGGATCCGGAGCAGCGTCATCCTGCGGTACGCCCGCATCCGTAGTGATTATCGGATCTTCAAAGGTGCAGGCTGGGAAATCCTCACAATGGTAACGATCCACGCCACATGCGGCTAGAAAAACGCTCAGGACACCAAAAGCATAAGACCTCATCGATATCTCCCCGAAAAAAACCGACCGGTTGCAGTTTGTATTCGTTGCCGCCTTCGCGCCAGACATTTATATATTTTGGGGGAGTCGCCCTGATGTTGGGCTTGGTTCCGACAATACCGCCACCACTGGCAGCTGAAGTCTTCGAATTTTATCAGGAGTTTAGAAACACGTGTATTCGTAGGTGGTCGTCATCGTCGCAATTTTCTCGCCATCGTCAGTGTGGGAAAAGTTGGTACTGCTGAGGAGCTTTCCTTCGACTCCCCCCTCGGCACCATAGACCATCTCCGTACTGGTCGACCGTACGCCATCGACTTCATACCACGTAAGCACCTCTTGTCCCTGAGAGTCGAAGCGATGCACGGTCTTGCCGTTGCCAGAATAATTACCCTGCGAGGCCTCGTAGACCCGTCCCGCTTCGCCATAGCTATACTGCCAGTCGATATAGGGGTTGCCGCCAGTTCCGCGCTCCCAAGATTGACTCATCCGCCCCACGGCGTCGAATGCTCTCCCGATCTCGCCATGCTGGGTCAATTCGAATTCCCCTTCGATCGATTTCCCATACGAGAGCCAATGACTACCTTCCACGTAGGGTAAGAAAACGGTATGGCCGGTGTGGCGGCCCGCCTCATCGAATGTCCACGTCTGATAGCCAATCTTCAACTCGTCCTGCCAAAGTTCCCGACGAAGGAGGTGGCCTTTCGCATCATAGCCAAATTTCAACGTGCGTTGCACGGCGGGTTCGTCGCCCGATGCGACAGTCTTCGGGCCGATATTGACGCGGTCACTCATGAGCAAACCGTTTTCGAATTCCCGTTGGCGACTTTGCAGAAGGTCTCCCTTTTGCGTCCCCTCGTTCATCCCCTCAATCCATTGATAGATCGATTCACGACTCATCTCCCCTTGGCCGTTGTAGTCGATTTCCACGACAACGCCCTCGGGGCCCAGTCCGGTGGTCCACGATTCGCTCAACAGGTTATGGGTGACCCAAATCGGTGGCACGTAATAATAATATGAATAGCCATAGAGTTGATGATACGCGTAGCTGCTTTCCCAGCGATGGAGATTGGGTTCGGGCTCTTCGACGGCGAGCCGAGTCCATCCCAGATCGTAGTGGAAACTGGGATAGCCATCCGTAATCCCCACGCCAGGAAAACGGCAACCCTCAGCGGACGGTGAGGTCACAATTGAGAGGCCAAACATGCTGGGCGAACTGTGGCCTTCGTAATTGTCGAGGTAGTGAGAAGAGCCCGCCTTGCCGGTCCTGATAACAACGCGCTTGATCAACGCGTTGTTATCGCCAAAGGTCCAGCGGTTCGTCCAATAAACCTCTCCATCGCGCTGGCGAATAACCTGGACTGGGCGCCCCTCAGAATCATATTTCCAATCCGCGCGAACGGTCGTCGTTTTCAGCGGTGAGCCTTCAATCGACGTCCCCTCCGCGATGCTCAGCCGACCAGCCTGATCGTAGGTCCAGCGCAGTAGCGTTTCGCGTCCATTGTCACGCGTCGTGAGGCGTTCGACCAATCGGCCATCTTGAAAACGTTGTTTTACCGTTTGATAGTGACTCTGATCCAAGATCAGGTTTCCATCGTCATCATAGGAGCGGATATGGGGAATCGCCATTTCCTTTTTCCGCTTCATATAAATCACGCGCCCTGCATCATCGAACCGATAGCGGTCCACATCCGTATGCCCCTGCTTCGGATAATGGGAGGAGCCGATTAGTTCGCCTTCGTTCCATTCGTACGTCACGACGTACGAGGGCACAGTGCCGGTGCCTGCAACGCGCTGCCGGCGTTTCAAAGAACAATCCCCCAGCGCCTCAGCGGGCGGAGAGAGATCGGCCGGATGATACACCGCGGGAAGCGGTGCGCAGACCGGCTGAACTGAAGGCACAGGCGTCACCGGATCGGTCGGAGGAATCGGATTTTCAATAGGTTCCCCCACATTCGGGTCGGGAGTCGCGGCGGGCGTCACAGACCGAGAATGACAGGCAAAAGACACCACAACGACCGAGAGCTGAACGGTTAAGATTAGGCGATTCACTGCTATTTCCTCCAGGCTTTCAATAACTGTCTACCCGAGAAATAATAGCGGCTTCCTCTGAAAAGAGAATCAATACTATCGCTACCATGGCATATGCGATGACAATACAATCGTTGCGCGGTGGCGAGATGGCGAGAGAGAAGAACAGAACCTAAGACTGGGGGGCGCTATCGAATTCCTGCAAGGCCCGAACGGTGAGCACGTTTTCGCGTAGTCTGCGAATACCTTCGACGGCGGCCTGCGCGGCGGAAAGCGTCGAAAGCATGGGCACGCGGTGGCTAACGGCGGCCCTCCTCAGGGCATGCTCATCATAATGCGACGGACCACCTAGGGGCGTGTTGACGAGAAGATCGAAATCTCCGTTGCGCAACCTGTCGGCGATATTGGGCCGACCTTCGTTGACTTTGAATACGCTTTCGACTTCAAGACCTTCTACCTGCAAAAAGGTTGCGGTAGATCCCGTAGCGACGAGGGTAAATCCGAGCTGAGCGAGGTCTCTGGCAATGGGTAAAAGCTCGGGTTTGTCGCGATCGTTCACCGAAAGACAAACCGTGCCGTGAACCGGCAGCGTTTGACTGGCCGACATCATCGCTTTCGCAAAAGCGAGCCCAAATTCAGTGTCACCCCCATAGGCCTCGCCGGTCGAGCGCATTTCCGGCCCCAGCACGGGGTCGAAACCGGGGAAGCGCGTGAACGGAAAAACCGGAACCTTCACCGAATAGCGAGAAACCTTCCGTTCGTCGACCAATCCGACGTCTTTTAGCGAAGCCCCGGCGATAACCTGCGCGGCTAATTTCGCAAAAGGCAGACCCACGGCTTTGGAAAGGAAGGGGATGGTACGGCTAGCGCGAGGATTGACCTCGAGAACGTAGACCTCTCCGTCGCGGATGGCGAATTGGATATTCATCAGGCCACGTACGTTCAGCGCAGCAGCGAGCTCTTTGGTTTGACGGCGAATGGTCGCCAACGTTTCATCGGCAACTTTCCAGGTGGGGATTACCGCAGTGGAATCACCAGAGTGAATTCCCGCCTGCTCCAGATGCTGCATGATGCCGCAAACCACCGACGATTCTCCGTCGGCCAGCGCATCCACATCGACTTCCACCGCATCTTCCAAGAAGCGGTCGATCAACACGGGGCGCCCATCGGCTACTTCTGCCGCAGCCTTGAGAAATTCAGCGAGACGGCTATCGTCGTAGCAAACCGCCATCGCTTGACCACCTAGGACATAGGACGGGCGAACCAACACCGGATAACCCAAACGCGACGCTACTTCCTTGGCCTGTTCCAACGATTCAGCGGTGCCGTAATCGGGACGCGCGATGCCCAGGCGGTCTAGTAGGTCGCCAAACCTACCCCGGTCTTCGGCGAGGTCGATCGCATCGGGCGAGGTGCCCATGATCGGCACACCTCTCTCCTGTAGTGGCTTCGCCAACGAAAGTGGCGTAGCGCCACCGAATTGCATCACCACGCCCTCGGGCTTTTCCCTTTCGACAATGGCCAACACATCTTCAACCGTAAGCGGTTCGAAGTAGAGGCGATCTGAAATATCGTAGTCGGTGGAAACCGTTTCGGGGTTGCAGTTCACCATCACCGTTTGATAGCCCTGCTCTTTGAAACCGGCCACCGCTTGTACGCAGCAACAATCAAATTCAATGCCCTGGCCGATACGGTTGGGCCCCCCGCCGAGGATCATTATTTTCGGAAGGACTTCAGCCTCGCCCACTTCGTCTTCGTCTTCGTAGCAGCTATAGTAATAAGGCGTGGAGGCCGCGAATTCCGCCGCACAGGTATCGATAATCTTGTAAGCCGGAACGATACCCAGATCCTGGCGGCGCCTACGAATATCGTCTTCGTCTCCGCCACTAAGGTATGCGAGTTGGATATCGGAAAAACCCGCGCGTTTGGCGGCCCGCAATAGATCGGCGGAAAGCGCCCCTTCGTTCGCCTCGAGCGAGATGGCTTCTTCCAGCGCGATCATCTCGATGAACTGTTGAATGAACCAAGGATCGATACGAGTCAGTTGGTAGGCCTTTTCCGCAGACATGCCGTCTTTCAACGCGGCGCGAAGCCAGAAGAGCCGCGACGGATGAGGATTAGAAAGACGCTCTGTTAGCCGGTGCGGATCGATCCAGTCTTTTCCGTCAGCCCCCAGACCGGCTCGGCCCACCTCCAACGAGCGCATGGCTTTTTGCATCGCTTGCTTGAAGGTACGACCGATGGCCATGACCTCACCCACCGACCGCATTTCCGTGCCGAGGATATCGCTACTGCCGGGAAATTTCTTGAACGCAAATCGAGGTACTTTCACCACGACATAATCGAGAGACGGTTCAAAGCTTGCCGGGGTGGTTTCCGTAATGTCGTTTGTTATTTCGTCTAGGGTCATGCCCACAGCTAATTTGGCCGCAAGCTTCGCGATAGGAAAGCCCGTGGCTTTACTCGCCAACGCACTCGAACGAGATACCCGTGGGTTCATCTCAATGACCACCATACGCCCTGTTTCGGGATGTACGGCAAATTGGACATTGGAGCCGCCGGTCTCAACACCAACGCAGCAAATCACCCGCCGACCGAGATCGCGCATTTTTTGGTATTCAACATCGGATAACGTCATCGCCGGCGCGACGGTAATTGAATCACCGGTATGCACGCCCATGGGATCGATATTTTCGATGGAACAAACCACAACGAAACGGTCCTCGGAATCTCGAACCACTTCCAATTCGAATTCCTTCCAACCGGCGATTCCTTCTTCGACCAGAATCTCGCCCACGGGCGAGGCGATGAGTCCTTGTGCGATACGCTCGCGTAGCTCGTCGGCGTTATACGCCAAACCACCGCCTTCGCCTCCAAGCGTAAAACTCGGTCGCAAGACCAAGGGATAGCCCAACTCCTCTGCGGCCTGCAGCGCTTCTTTGATGCTGCCAACAACGCGAGAGGCAGGGACATCAATACCTTCGGCTTCCATCGCTTCGCGAAAAGCCCGCCGATCTTCAGCCAACCGAATGGTTTCCAGACGGGCACCGATCAAACGAACGCCATATTCTCGGAGCAGGCCTGCTTCAGCGAGCTTCACTGCCAGATTCAACGCAGTTTGCCCTCCGACCGTGGGCAACAAAGCGTCGGGGCGTTCACGTTCGATGATTTTGGCCACCGCGCTTACGGTGAGTGGTTCAATATAACTTCGATCGGCAACATCCGGTTCGGTCATGATGGTGGCTGGATTCGAATTCACCAAGACGACTTGGTAGCCCTCGGCCCGCAGCGCACGCGCGGCCTGGGTGCCCGAATAATCGAACTCGCAGGCCTGACCGATGACGATCGGCCCTGACCCCAGCACCAGAATCCTTCGAATATCCTGCCGCTTGTTGCCCATAGCTGCTTTATCCTAATGCGTTATAAGTTGCTGGTGCCGCCCTTCAGCGACAGAACCATGCGATCGAAAAAAGGCTGAGCATCAGACGGCCCTGGACAGCCCTCTGGATGATATTGAACGGTCCTCACGCGGCGCTCTTCTACCGCAAAACCCTCGAGGGTTCCGTCATATAAACTGCGATGGGTGATCTGCGCACCGCCGGGCAAGGTATCGGGATCGACCGCAAAACCGTGATTCTGAGCGGTGATCCAAACTTGGCCGGTCTGTAAATCCTTCACCGGATGATTACCACCGTGATGGCCAAAGGACATCTTGTACGTTTTGGCCCCCAAGGCGAGCGCCATGATCTGATGGCCCATGCAGATGCCAAATATCGGCAATTTCCCGACCAATTCACTTACGGTTTCCACCCCCGGCCGAACGGCATCGGGATCGCCCGGCCCATTGGATAGAAAAAGCGCATCAGCCCCCAAGCGGCCAATCTCATCCGCGGGGGTGGTCGCTGGAAATTGCGTGACACGGAGGCCGCGTGCGCAAAGTGCGTCCACGATTCCCTTCTTCACACCAAAATCCAAAAGCGCGAGATGGGGACCAGCCGCATCCGCATTATGGGACTGCACGGCTTGGGTCGATGCTTCCGCGGTCAAGTCACGCCCCACCAACGAGGGGCTCTCCCGTACAGCTTCGACCAGGGGTTCGAGCTGAGCATCGGCCGGAGGCCAGGCTGTCAATTCCTGGTCGCTGAAAATACCCGCGCGCATCGCACCCTTGTCGCGCAGAGCCCGGGTGAGAGCGCGGGTATCGACTTCGGCGATACCCACCACACCGTTTTCTTCCAGCCAATCGGCCAGCGTCATCTGAGAACGCCAGTTACTGGCTATTTGCGAAAGTTCCCGCACAACCAAGCCCTGCATCAGCGGCCTGGGTGCCTGAGCGTCGTCTTTGGCGATGCCGTAGTTGCCTATTTGCGGGGCGGTGAAGGCGACGATTTGACCGCTATACGAAGGATCGCTAGCGATCTCCTGATATCCGGTCATGCTGGTATTGAATACGACTTCGCCGAAGGTGCGGCCACGACAGCCGATGCTTCGCCCCCGATAGGCGCGACCGTCTTCCAGCACCAGGATTGCATCCAATTTATACACGAAGTACCTATCAATTCGCACGTTCCACGTATTTCTGTCAACGCCAAAAAGCCGATCCACACGCCGCCACATGCATATCGGTACCCCTCCAAACACCGAATTCTGTTATTTTCCAGTCGTTCAGACAAAAGGGGGATCTCATGCAATCGAAATCTACGCTTCTTTTGGGCGCCAGCGGTTTGTTGGGCAGTGCGGTCGCGTCCCACTGGAAATCGGCGGGCTTGGAATTGCATGCCCCCAGTAGCCAACTCGTAGACATTCGGCAATTCGATCAGGTCGATGGCGCCATCGAAGGGGCAAATGCAGATCTCGTGATCAACTGCGCCGCGGAATCCAGCCTGGAAGAAGCCGCCCGAGATCCAGACCGCGCCTACGGGATCAATGTTCTCGGTCCGCATAACATCGCCTTGGCCTGTGCCCGCAGAAATATCCCCCTGGCACATTTCAGTACCGACTACGTTTTTGACGGCCACCGTCGCCAACCCTATCGGGAAATGGATGCAACGGGATCCCCGCCCAATCTTTACGGTAAAGGCAAACAAGACGCGGAATTGCTCATCCGGCAAAGCACGCCTCGCCATTACATTCTGCGGGTCGCCGCGCTATTCGGCCCTGGTCATCGAGCTGATTTCGTCGATTGGATCCTAAGCAAAGCGGATCCAACCCAGCCTCTCACCATCGTCGCCGATCGCCGCGTCAGCCCGAGCTATACGGTGGACATCGCCAAGCAGCTCTTTCGGCTGGTCAGTACGCCTTTCTACGGCACTTATCATGCGAGTAGCCACGGTGAAGCGAGTTGGTTCGATCTCGCCCAAGAAGCACTACGGCTACGCGATAAGAATATCGCGGGTGTTCGCCCTGTCGCCGATAGTGCCCTCAAAAGCCCCGTCGTACGTCCCCGCTACACCGTCCTCGATAATTACAACTTACGTCTGCGTGGACTCGATGAAATGCGTCCGTGGAAAGAAGCGCTCGCCGAATACCTCGGCGCGTCTTAAGAAACAAACAGCCCCGGAATGAACACGTCACAGTAGCGCGACGAGCCAGCGTGCTATTGGGCCGACAGGCCTTCGAGTTGGCGTTTGTGTTCCGGGAGTTGGGAGAAAAAGGCCGTACGGTCGGTGCTCGAGAGTAGCGCGCCCCGGGGCGTTTTGAATTTGAGTGGATCGACGTAGCGTCCTTTGACCTTCATTCCATAGTGAAGATGAGCGCCCGTCGCGAGCCCCGTCGAGCCGACATAGCCGATAACCTGTCGCTGCTTGACGCGTTTCCCCCGTTTCATCCCCGACGCGAAGCGGTGCAAATGCATATAGAGTGTCACAATGCCGTTGCCGTGCTTCAAGACCACCATATTCCCCGGTCCCCTGGATTTGCTGGCGCTTACGACCCAGCCGTCGGCGGCCGCCCATATCGGGGTGCCACGCTTTGCAGCATAGTCGACGCCATTATGAGGCCGCCGTTTTTTGAGCACGGGGTGAAATCGACGGAGGTTATATTTCGAACTCACCCGCCGGTAGCTCAACGGTGTCTTTAGAAAGGCACGACGAATCGAACGCCCGTCCTCGGTAAAATACCCGGCCTGACCTGCCGACGGGGCGAAGTAGAACGCTCGTTTGGTGCCACTCTTGCCTTCATATTCCGCAGCAAGTATTCGACCGAAGCGATAGAATTTACCGTTCAGGTATTTCTTCTCGGCGACAATCCTAAACGTATCGCCACGACGAGGGTCAACGTACCAATTGATATCCCAGGAAAAGAGCTGTACGAATTTTGCCACCAACGCGGCATTCCCTCCCGCAGAAATCATGGATCGATTGAGAGACGTCCCTACGGTGCCCCCAAGTGTAACCTGCTTGATTTCCAGAGGTGCCTCAACCCGACGGGCTTGAAGCGTTCCATTCTCTTGTCGGGTGAGGTCGATCGACACAAGCGGGGAGAGCTTGTAGGAAAGGCCTTCCAGGCGCCGCGTACGGGGGTTGAGATAGATCTCATAGCTATGTTCGGGCCGCAGGCTACGAAAATTGAGTACCGGCTTCAAAGCACGAATAGCCTCATTGACCTGGCGATTATCGAGGTGGCTGGCGGCGAGAGCGCTTGAAAGGCCAAGATGTCCTTTCAAGGAACCGCGTACCACAACAGCGTGCTTTTTCTTCTTTGCCCGTGTTTTCGAAACCCGCGTGCTTTCCGGTCGCGCCACATCCTGGCCCAACCCCTTGGCCCGAATGGCGCTGGTCTTGAGCACATCCTGAATCGAGGTCCCACCACGAAAGAAGAAGACGTAGCCATTGATTCCCAAGAGCACGACGAAAAGTGCCGCAAGACGCACCCTTCCCGACCAGGGACTCTGGCGACGACGGCGTTTTCTTTTGCGGCGATATCCCTGGGGCGACAAGAAGCTAAACCCTTTCGACATTAGAGGTATCATTCTGGAGGCGTTTTGTCAATTTAACACAACTATTTCACGGACTTCCAACGAAGCCTAGGCCGGTAGCCGTTTCTCCAGCGCTGACGCGATCAATTCGCTCGCATTCGCCCTCGCCTGCTTGGTCACCTTGCGTCCGCCGAGCATTCGCGCCAATTCTTCCACCCGTTCCTTATCATCCAATTCTCGAACGACTGTCCCCTTCTTACTGCCTTTGCCCACGACCAGGTGCTGGTCTGCGTATGCCGCCACCTGAGGCAGGTGGGTGACGCAAAGAACCTGGCGAAAACCCGCCACTTCGGCGAGGGCTTGGCCCACCACGTCCGCCACCGCGCCGCCGATACCCGTATCAACCTCGTCATATATGGACGTCGATACGGGATCCAGACCACCGATGACCTGTCTCAACGCCAACATCACTCGCGAGAGCTCGCCACCGGACGCGTAACGGGCCAGAGAGCGCGGAGCTTCTCCGGGGTTGGCTGAAACCAGAAATTCGATCCGGTCCCAGCCGTGGGGTCCGATGAGCCGGCCGGATAAATCCACGGGTTCTTCCGCATCTTCGCCCAGGTCCGGCTTCACATCGACGACAAAGCGAGCGCCCTTCATGCATAGCTTACCCAGTCGACGCGATACCTTGACCCCAAGATCGTAGGCCGCCGCCCGCCTCAATGCGCTCAATTCGCCGGCTTTTGTATTCGTTTCATCCTTTAATTTGGATAAATTGCGCTGAAGCTGAGCCATTTCCTCGTCGTGGCTTTCCAAGCCCTGAAGCTCTTCACGCATGCGCTCACCCTCAACGATAAGTTCCGCGAGGTTGCAGCCATGCTTGCGTGTCAGGCGATAGATTAGCTCTAGTCTTTCATTGAGTTGATCCAACTGCTGTGGGTTCTGGTCGATACCGGAAGCGTACCGCCCCAACCCTTGGGCCACGTCCTCTAACAGTACCCTCGCCTCCTGCAGCTGCTCCGCGATGGGTTCCAATTCCCGATCCACACTGCGCAGGGTCTCCAAACGCTGTTGGACCGCCGAAACCCGACCCACCACAGATTCGTCGGCGAGATAGAGCAGCTGTTCGCCTTCGGCTGCAACCCCGTAGAGTTCGCTGGCACGCTGCAATCGGGAGCGTTCGCGTTCTAGATGCTGTTCCTCGTCCACTTTCAGATCCGCGGCTTCGATTTCCTCGAGCTGGTAGCGCAGAAAGTCGACCCGCTGCGCCCGGGCCCGCTCATCGAGGTCGAGATCATCAAGCCGACGCTGAGCATCGCGCAGCGCATGATAAAGCTTTGACATTTCAGCCAGTTCCGCCGGCTTCAGAGCCAATTGGTCGACGAGAACCCGTTGCACGGTCCGGTCGGTTAGCTGCTGCTGGTCGTGTTGACCGCAAATGTCGAGCAAACTCCCCGTAATCTTCGATAGTAACGCGGAGGTACAAAGTGAACCGTTAACGTAAACGCGGCCACGGCCACTGGCGGATACCACCCGCCTGACGACCAACTCGTCAGCGCCATCTTCAAGGCCGGCACGCTCGAGCTCCTTGCGAGCCGAGGGGCGGTCGAGATGAAAGACCGCTTCCACGACGGCTTCCTTGCAGCCGGTGCGAACCATATCCGAACTCGCCCGAGCGCCCCGAAGCAGATTCGCCGCGCCGATGATAATCGACTTACCCGCGCCCGTTTCGCCCGTAAGGATGTTGAAACCGGGTTTAAGCGTCAGTTCAACATCTCGGATAATGGCGAAATCGACGATTCTCAACGCAGTCAGCATAGGGAAACCTTGTACACGCAGCGGCGCGAAAGCCCAAACGAAAACCCGCGGGTACCTTGCTAAAAGAAACAACCTGTATTATTAGATGGTTGGCCAAGCAGCTGTCCCCTTTGGAGAGCAGCCAGCGCAAACAATGGCTGGCTGAACAATTCTATTGACAGTAAGGCGGGCTCAGCTTAGATACTAGCGCCTTTTGGATCCTCAGGCTTGAGGAGGATCTGTCGAATTTGCTTTGGAAATTGCGATGAAAACTTATCACGCAAAACCCGGTGACGTTAAACGCAACTGGGTCATTGTGGATCTTGCCGACAAAACTCTGGGCCGTGCCGCATCAACAATCGCGACGGTCTTGCGCGGCAAGACGAAGCCCGAATATACACCCAGCACCGACGTGGGCGACTTTGTCGTCGTCGTAAACGCAGACAAGGTCAGACTTACGGGCAAAAAGCTCCGTACAAAAGTCTACCACCGGCATACGGGTTACGTTGGCGGAATCCGCACGCTGACCGCCGAGCAGCTGCTTGAGCGCAAGCCCACCGAGCTTTTGCGCCGTGCGGTCAAAGGCATGCTCCCCAAGAACTCACTGGGTCGTCAGATGATGACCAAGCTTAAGATTTACGCTTCGGCCGATCATCCGCATACGGCACAACAACCGAAGCCTTTGGAGATATAGAAGATGGCTGACTTGGAACGATACTACGGAACCGGTCGACGGAAGTCTGCTGTCGCTCGTGTTTGGATGACGCCCGGCACGGGAAAAATCGAAATCAACAAGCGTGAACTGGAAGACTATTTCCCACGCGCCACCAACCGCATGATCGTCGCGCAAGCTTTTGAGCTCACCGAGACGGACGGCAAATACGACATCAAAGTCAACGTGCACGGCGGTGGCCATACCGGCCAAGCGGCTGCAATTCGACATGGCCTTTCCCGCGCCCTGCTCAGCAGCTCGGATGGCGAACTTCGCCCCAAGCTGAAGCGCGCAGGCTACCTGACACGTGACGCGCGTATCAAAGAGCGTAAGAAATACGGTCAGCCCGGCGCCCGTAAACAGTTCCAGTTCAGCAAGCGCTAGAGCTCAACACGCTCCGCTCGCTCCTTCTTTTTCAATACCTTCATACCGAGCGGCCTTCACCGCGCAATATTTTAGCGACCAGCAGGCGAATTCCTCCGTCTTTTGCTACACTCTATGCCCTAAGAACCTTCTCGGCAGGATCCACTCGCCGATTTGGACAAACGACTCTAGGGGTATCGCTCGTGGCCCAGAAACGGAAGAAGAAGAAAAAGAAGAGTGACAATGCGTCCGGCGGCGGTGGAAATACGATGGGGAGTTTTCGTAGCGGCTTCAAGGGCATCGTCGGTGCGGGCGGGAAGAAGAAAAAGAAGGACTCGATGCTCAGTACTATCCTGGGCTATGTTCTGATCGCGGCCGCTTTGGGACTCCTCATCTACCGCTATCTCCAGCGGTAACTCATGAGAAGAACGCTCGCCTTTCGGCTACTCGTCGCCTTTCTGTCGCCGACATTGATACTCCTGGCAGCGTTTGGTCTCATCGCCTATCGCGTCACTGGGGCTCGCCTTGAAAGCGCCCTAGGCCAGCGTCTGATGGGTATTGCCGGAGCGGCGGCTACGCAGATTCGGCCCCAGTCGATTCAGTTTCTCAGCCCCGGTGATGATCAGACACGAACGGCGGGCCGCCTAAGACAGAAGCTCGACGCTCTGAAACAGAGTACGGCACTACGCAGACTTTTCATTCTCGATCTCAACTTGAAAAGCCGGGGCGATACCCAGAGCAGCACGAAGATCGGCGACCGCTACTACGAAGTCGAAGCCGATCGCTCTGAGCTACAAAGTGTCTTCAAAGGAAATGCGGCATCGACTGTCTTGTTTCGTGCCGATGATGGACATTTTTTCAAACGCGGCTACGCCCCGATATTTTCCGATGGAAAGGTCATCGCAGCGCTCGCTGTGGAGGGCAGTGCGACCTATTTCGCCGATCTTTCCCGGCTCGGAAATTACTTCATCATCAGCGGCGCGGTGATCGCACTCTTGGTGGTCATTCTTTGTCTATTTGTTGCGCGTCGAATTACCCGACCGCTGCGCGTACTCGCTAGCGAGGCCGACCGCATCGGCAAGGGAGATCTCGACAGCCCAATCGAAATATCCAGCGGCAATGATGAAGTAGGAACGCTGACCAAAACGATGAATACCATGCGTCTGCAGCTGCTACAGCGCGACAACCAGCGCCAAATGATGCTCTCTGGTATCGCCCACGAGGTACGGAACCCCTTGGGCGGTATCGCACTTTTCGTTGGGCTATTGCGCGACGAATTGAAGGATAACGCAGATCAGCGCAAGATGATCGAACGCGTCGAACGCGAACTCGCCTACCTCAACAATGTCGTAGAGGATTTTCTGGATTTCGCCCGACAACCCACGCCAACGCTCTCTCCCCTCGCCCTGCAATCACTCATTGAAGAAATCGCAGATGTCGCCGCGGCTCAGGCCCAAAAAGCGGGTGTACAGTTGGATAGACGCCTCGAAAAAATCGAGGTCCTGGGCGACCGGGAACAACTTCGACGCGTGCTGCTCAATCTGACTCAGAATGCCATCCAAGCCACAGAGGACTGCGCGGAAAACGGCACGGGAGACGGCGGCGTCGTCACTCTTTCTTGCGGAATAGAAGAAGATCAACCCTTTTTTGAAGTCCACGACAACGGCAAGGGTATCGAAAAAGAGCTACTCGACAAGATATTCACGCCCTTTTTCACCACAAGGGAAAAGGGCACGGGGCTGGGCTTAGCCCTTTCAAAAAAAATCATCGATGAACATCACGGATCGCTTAAGATCGACAGCAAGCCCGATGAGGGCACGATCATTCGCGTATTTCTTCAGTCTGTTTAGAGCTAGAAACGAATAGTATTCGGGGCGACCATGGCAACCATTCTGATTATTGATGACAACGAGACAATCCGCATGGGCCTAGAGCATGTGATCAACAAGCTAGGGCATAAACCGCTGGTCGCAGGGTCTGGCGAAGAAGGGTTGAAACTCTTTGGCAAGAACGAAGTCGACTTCGTCATCACAGACCTGAAGATGGACGGTATCGATGGCGTACAGGTATTGAAGGCTATCGCTGAATCCGACCCGGATGTTCCGGCGATGATCATCACCGCATTCGGCACGGTAGAAACCGCCGTCACGGCCATGAAAATGGGTGCATTCGATTTTATCGAAAAACCCTTTGCACCGGAAGTCGTTCAGCTCAAAGTCGAACGCGCGCTGCAGCTCAGAAACTCGCGCAAAGCCCAGCTGCGACTGGAATCCGAAAACGAATATCTAAAGCGAGATGCGGCGGGAAAGTACGGCGATATGGTTGGCGCCGCACCGTGTATGGAGTCGGTATTTACCCTGATCGGTAAAGTGAGCCGTACCGATTCCGCTGTCTTTATTCACGGAGAAAGTGGCACGGGTAAGGAACTCGTCGCCCGAGCGATTCACGACAAGAGCAATCGCAAGGATAAAGCCTTCGTCAAGGTCAACTGCGGCGCTTTGACCGAAACGCTGTTGGAAAGCGAACTCTTCGGCCACGAAAAGGGCGCCTTCACCGGAGCGATTCGACGCAGAATCGGCCGCTTCGAGCTCGCCGACAAAGGAACACTATTCCTCGACGAAGTCGGCGATATATCCCCTGCCCTTCAACTGAAACTACTCCGGGTCTTGCAGGAACGAGAATTTGAAAGGGTTGGCGGCGAAAGTACAATTCACGTCGACGTTCGTATCCTCAGCGCAACGAACCGCGATCTGAAGAAGGAAGTCGAAGAGGGGCGTTTCCGAGAAGACCTCTACTACCGCCTGCATATTATTCCGCTGAAGATTCCACCGCTGCGAGAGCGACGGGAGGATATTCCACTCTTAGTTGCACATTTCATCGAGAAGCTCTCGAGCCGCACCAATCCGCAGGTCAAAGGAATCGACGACGAGGCACTCTCACGGCTCATCACGTATGGCTGGCCCGGTAACGTTCGACAATTGGAAAACGCTATCGAACAGGCGATGGTTTTCGCGGAAAAGGTTCGCGTCGACATCAGCGCCCTACCCGATTTTCTTCAAGGGCAAAAGAACGAAGGCACGCTCGCCCTGCCCAAAGGCGAAGGCGAAATGAGCCTTCCCGAATTGCTAGATGACCTAGAGCGACAGCTCATTCTAAAAGCGTTCAATGAAGCGCAGGGCGTTAAGACTGAAACAGCTCGACGCCTCGGCATCAAGACGAGCGCGCTATACTACAAGCTAGACAAATACGATATCGACGACTAACTACGGCGGAGGGCGCTGATTAGTTTTTTCTTTAGTGCGCGTACTTCCTTCAACACGGCCTTTTCATCCTTGATTCTATTCGCCGTCGACGCAACACGGTCGATAACGTTGTCTAATAGAAGAACGCTTTGGTCACCACGTTCGTAGACGGGTTCGCTGCCTACTTTTTCTAAAAGCGCTCGTTTCTCATTCCAGTATTTGAACGCCGTCATTTTATTCTTCATCATCTCTGACTCGGGGTATTTCATATCCAGGGCCACGAGCTTCTGACGGATCGCTTCGTTGCTTTTGCGCAGTTCCTGATAGCGTTCTTTAGACCATTTCTTTTGTAGAAGAATTTCGATTTTTGCTTCGAAGACATTTCGGGCTGACGGATCGTAGTTGCCCATGACCATGATATCGAGGGGGAACTCCTTGCGTAGCACCAACTTGTCTTTGCCTTCGGCTTTGACGTTCCAAGATGCATCGACTTTCTTGCTGAGTTCTTTCAACATTTTCTTCACCGAAATCTTTTTGCTCTTGGCGACACCATCTGCCGACGCAAAGAGGAAGAGAGCCGCAGCCAACAATCCGAGAGCTTTCATCGTTCCATTTTCCTTCCTGCGGGCTTCTTCCCGAGACGACGGATGGCCATTGACCAGAGCCGCCCCAATGACCCATATTCCCTTCCAGCGATCTTAGCGGCCTGGGGGCGCGGGCGACAAATACCAAATGGGCCAGCCATTCCCTTTCGGTGCCTTTGCATTCCCCCATTTGACGCCACAATCCTGCGGAAATTCATGGATAATCCTCTACTTCCACCTACAGTGTCCCCGAACAGACTTCTGATAACCGGTGTCCGAAAGCTCAGATTTCTGAGATCGAAGAATTGTGTCTGTCGGCTAAAAGGTTATAATTAAACGGAAAGCAAGATCGCATCGAGACCCTCCGGGGTGGCATACGAGTTGCTTCATAGCCTGTGTAGATGAAGTATTGCCTGACCATATTCTGCTCCCTGCTCTTCGCCGCCCCGCTATGGGCACAGCAGGCCGGACTGACCCAAGAGGTCGGAGATCTAGAAGTACGCCAACAGAGATATGACGCCCACCAGCAGCGTTTGGAAACGCGGCTCGCAGAACTGAACCGCCGCGTGCAGAAGCTGAAGGCCCAGCCCCCGGGTGTGGGTAGAGACCTCCAGCTACAAACGGCCCTCCGCGACAGCCATTCCGTAGCCAAACGTCTAACGGACCTGCATCTGAAAACGCGCAACAATACATCCAGGCTAGTCCAACTTTATGACCGTGGCATTGCGAACAGCCAGGATGAAAAAGAAAAGAAGCGCTTTATAGACGCCCGCACGAAATTGCGGAACCGCGCAGCGCCGAACAGCCTGAAGATCGCAACCACAGGCAAACGAAACCCGCTCGATGGAGCCGACGATCTGCAGGAAAAGGCGGATTTGCTCGCCGATTCAGAAGACAAGGTGCGTGGCCAACTAAAAAACATCAAACTCGCTATCGCGCGAATTGAAAAACGACTCAAACTACAGCGTCATAGTCGTTCGATGACCGACAATCCCTTTGTGGAAACGTCACCACGTCGCAGCCGCGCTACCGCGAGGGCACAACCTGGCCCCGCTAGTCCGCAAGCAGCAGCCTCTTCCGCCGACCCCAAACAACCTGGAGGCGGCACGACTGCGGATAATGGCAAAACACACGATGGCGATAGTCCCGAGGCCAATGAGGCCTTCAATTCGCCACCTTCCCCCAGTGCCGAAGGAACAGATCTTACGAGTGGCGAAGGAAGCAAGACGGGCGCAACTCCCGACGACAATAATCTCGGCGGCTATAGCGATCCCACGCGCACAGAGCCTGCGCCAACGGGAGTTTCTCCATCGGTGAATATCTCCAACAAGAGTGTGTTGGATGCGGCCATGCTCAGAGATCTCCGCAGCGGAAAATTCAGCGGCAATACGCTCGCTCAACTGAAGGCCTTGAAGAACGCGCAAGGGCAACTGAAGAAATTGGCCAACCGTCTCGCAAGCCAAGCGAAGGACCTACGCAAGCAAGCCAAGTCGGTTAAGAAGTAATCCTAAGCACCACTCGCACCAACCTACACGTCAGATAGCCGAATACATCCACCCAGCCGAGGTAGGCGTGCCTTTGTGTGATATCTTAACTGCGTTCCACACAACCTCACACTTCGTCTATCTGGACTTTTCGGAACGTTGATCCGTCGACTGAAAATCCCGAATCATTATCCACGCTTCGTTTCGCGCCCCCCTGGCACGCATCCTGCTTTGTCATCAGGATATGGTCACAACAAAACGGGGGTTCGAAATGGTCAATGCAAGTACGCCAAAGTCGATGGGGTTCGCCACAAAGAAACTGGGAATTCTTCTCTTAGGCTTGTCCTCTCTATTTGTAGGATCGCGTTCTGAGGCGGAGACACCTCCCCCGACCGGCCGCTGCTACTGCTCGCAGCCGACTTCGGTGCGGTCTGCTGCAACCTCGGGAAAGTATCTGCCCTACAACTTCGATATCCAGTCCGGCCGTTACTACTTTCGCAACAACATCGGCTGGACGCGCATACCATATATAGAGACGAGCGCTTCAGGCCAATGCACCTCGGACGGCAAGGCAGCATGCGAAGCGCAGTGTCGCCAGTGGAGCGGCGAATATATTTACGGCCAAGTAAAGAGCATCTGGGAAAAAGCCTGTTACCAAGGGACGTACGAGCAAACGGGCGCATTGATAACGGACTTGTATTTCAAATGCGGCGAGAAGAGTTCCTACGTTTCGGTCGATATGATGGTCTACACCCACCTATCCAGCTCTTGGCATGATTGCTAGCGCACGTATTTCGCGAGAGAAGCATTTGGGTACCGAACGGATCATTTACAGCAACGGGGGACGGATCATGAAAGCTATCATCACAATCTTCGCCATTTCAATTTCAATTCTAGGCACCGAGGCATACGCGTCCTCCTATCGAAGCGACGGCTACTGTCATTGCGCTCAAGAGATCAAAGATGGAGCCAATACCCGCTACAAGTATATCCGCACCGGCCAGTATTATCTGACGCAAACAAATCAATGGCAAAGACTCACCAACGTGTACACCACCTGGGACGGCAAACCAATGTGGTACGGCGAGTATCAATGCGAAGCGCAATGCCGAAAATGGGAAAAGGAAAGAAAGTTCGACAATACGACAACGGCGTTAAACTGCGACCTCACGCCCCAACCCCAGGCTCGAAATACGCGCCTCCTTTCGAAAAGCGCCAGCTACTATCGCATCGGCCTTTTGTTCTATTCGCCGGTGTTTTCCGCGTTTTCAAATAGGGCAGAGGAATGTGCGGCAACGGACGGACTTTGTGACAGCAATGCGGTGAAATGCGGTGGCCCTGTCTTCTTTAGAAAATCTGACGGTACTTACAACTTCTACTGCAACAACTGCCTGGGTAACGCGAGCACCAAAGCCTGTTATGACGTCTGTAAGAAGTTCCAAGCCCTAGAGGAATCGAAGCTGAACCCTAGAACATTCAGTTGCGAATCACCCAATTATTATTTCCCAGTCGCGACAAACACCTGCCAACGATGCCCGATGTGGCGCGATCTCGACGGAAACGACTCCGCATCTGGAGACGAGTGTTTCTCTAGCCAAGACGGGTGGGTTGCAGCCTTCTAGCAAGCCGGATCGCCACCAGCCGTTCTTTTCACGAGTGACCGCACCCACTTCCGCAAAAAGGATTCGTTGATTATGCAAAATGAAAGCAACGCAAAGAACTCTAGCCGCCCCCAAGACGACGAAAACGAATTTGGTTTAGAGTATTTGCCGACACTCGTGGCTCCCCTGATCAAGAAGATCGGAACCGAGGAAATGAGCAGCGGCCGGCAGCCTCGCCCCAAACGTATCTCCAGTAGCACGGGCCGGTTGGGAATTGTTCGCCGTGACGATGCCGGAAAGCTCGTATTCCTGGACGAGGAAACGGGTGAGTCTATCTGCTTCGCCGCCGTCGCCCAGCAAGCAGAAACGCGTTAGTCCCTACCCGCCAACGTCAGTGCCGAAAGCGCAGACACCGACCTATTCTGAACTCAGTTGATAGCGAATTCCCAAAAACCAGATATGCCTCAGGTAGCCGGATACCGTCGACGCTTCGTTGACGAAGGCGCCGTAGCGTAGAAGCAGGGTGAGATCGTCGATAACGTCGCGCGAAACTTGCACCACCAAGCTCGACCGGTTTTCATCGTCGACGGCGGTATAGTCGGTGCCGCTGGTTTGTAGAATCAGATAGGGGTCGATGAACTGACTCAATTGAACTACGCCTTTCACCGACAGATAAACCTCCCACAATAACGGCGTCGTAAACGACAGCCCCACCGCATGACGGAAATAGGGTTTGCCGTAGCTATTCGATTGATTGATCTCCAGCGAATACCACAGCGAAGCGACGGCATTGCCTACGTAGTTCGCGCCGAAACGGAAAAGATGGTTCCAATCCATACGCCGGATATCTGTTTGCATACTGCAAATGGGTGGCCCGCCTTCAGGGCATAGGGTGGGTGGCAAAAGCTGATAGTCTCGGTACATACGCCAGGCGAGGCGATAATCGGCGCGCAACTGCCAATCGACTAGCGTATCGCGGATGCCGGACGTCAGTTTCTGTAGAAAGTTCGCCGTGATCTTTGCGCTATGAAAATCATAGTTGTCATCGGGCTTGTACTGAAAGCCACGGTAACCCAGGCCCACAGCCAACGAGGTACCCGAAGACGAACGATTCCATTTTAATCCGGTGGAAGCGGCCGCGGTTCGGAAATCCTGAATCGACCCCTGCTGGTAGGAATCGTAATGGTATCCCTGCAGCGAAAAAACGAACGCACGGCTCAGCGCCCACGACCATCCAACGCCACCATAGTGGAGCACTTCGTCGGCCTGGTCGGCATCGCCATCCCAAAAGAGTTTGCCGCCAGCGCCATACCAAAAGGAGAGCGCATGATTGGGGGCCGGAGTCCAACCCAGCCTGCCATTGAGCACGAGGCGACCGAGCCCCGCCATGACTTGGGGTTGATCGATGGTCAGCCGGGTTGCGTTGCTATCCAACTCGATGCCGGTCTCTATTGAAAACCCATAGCTAAATTTCGCCGAGGCCCCAATCGGAATCAGCAGCAAAGCGAAAAAGGCTAGCCATGGAATAAGTCGAATCACCAGAGGCCTATTGTAGCGATTGCCCGCCCGATGCCTAGTCCCGCCACCCGACTTCTAGCGAGGCGGCTCCCCGTTCCCACAGCCATATGGACCCGGAGTCGCTCCCACTGCTACACTACCCACTATGGTCGCTGAAGCCGAAAAGCCCGAGGACATTGAGCTATTGGCTAGTATCCTGGAAGGAAGGCCCGGCGCTTGGCTTCCTTTCCAACGGCGATTTGAAGGCCTGATTGCGGGCTGCATTCGCCGCGTCTATGGCCGTTGCGCACAGCGCCCCGCGGCCGAAGATGTTGAGGACCTGATCAGCACCGTCTGCTTGCAACTGATCAACAACGACTACCGGAAGCTGCGGCAATTCGACCCCGAAAAGGGCTACCGACTGTCCAGCTGGGTGGGGCTGATCTCCACCAATGTCGCCCACGACGCCCTTCGGCGCCGCAATCCGAGAACCTATCCGATCGATGAAATGGAAGCGGCCGTCTCCCAAAAGGCCGATCACGCTCCCTCCCCGGCGGATCTGACCCTCAAACGACAACGGGTGCGTATGCTGGAACAGGCCCTGGCTGAACTGGCTCCATCCGAACGCATATTCGTGGACTATTATTACGTACAAGGCATTTCTGCCAATGATGTAGCGGGCTTAATGGGTGTAACCATCAACACCGTCTACAGTAGAAAGAATAAGGTAAGAGCCAAATTGAAGCGGATTGTCGATTCTCTGGATAGCGTCACCACCGAACCCGACACGTAAGAGCCGAAGGCCAAGAGGAAGAAAACCACCCGCATTCCGTATCACCAGCAGAAGGGCATTTCCGATGAAGGACGACGTTCAACATCCCAGTATTAGCGATCAGCGTGACGATCTAGACGGTCGAATCGCGAGCGCCACCCAAAAGACGCTTGAACTCGGCCACCCGCTACCACAACCACAGCAGGATGAGCCAAACGACGAGCTGCTCCTGCTCTACCTTGACGATAGATTGGACGGCGACCGCAAGGCCATATTTGAACGCGAGCTCGAGCGGTTCCCCTATAGTCAACAACGGCTCGACATCATTCGAGAGGCCTTAGGGCAGTCCCAACAGGACTCACCACCGCCGCAGTCCGCTATTGTGCGCCTGGTCTTCGCCTTCCACAAAGGTGTGCAGCAGACACTCAGCTACCTTAGAGGCAACGCAGCTCCGATCCACGTCCCCGCGTTGGCCCTTCGGGGTGAAAGCGGCGATCGAGCCCAAAAGGCACACTGCTTTCAGCATGCGTTCGACAACCACGAGGCCATCATTCAAGTGCAGGCGATCACCGACGAAAAGATCGAACTCTGCTTGGAACTACGTCAAGACGGAGAAAAGGTCCGCAAAGGACGTGCGACCCTACGTTGCGACGGAAATCTCATCGAATCGGTTGCCTTTGACAAGGGCGCGGCCGACTTCCGAGGCCTCCCCGCAGGCGCCTACGAATTGGAATTGAAAGCCGCAGGGCAGACGGTCGGGCAGCTCAAACTCGACATGCTCCCTTGCCCGGCTTAGCCGGCTCTTTCAACAAGCCATAAAAAAACGGGGCCTGATCTTTCGAACAGGCCCCGTCTAAAAACAACATTTGATCAGCTTTGAGTCCGTCATCATCCGCTACGCGAATGACGACCAGGCATCGCCTGCTCAAAGCTTTGAGTCCGTCATCATCCGCTACGCGAATGACGACCAGGCATCGCCTGCTCAAAGCTACATACCCATACCGCCCATGCCGCCCATGCCGCCCATGCCGCCCATGCCGCCCATGCCGCCGCCGCCGCCACCGCCGCCAAGATCTTTCTTGTCGTCGGGACGCTCTGCGATGAGAGCTTCAGTGGTGATCATGAGACCAGCAACGCTAGCCGCATTTTGCAGTGCGCTTCGAACCACCTTGGTGGGATCCATAACGCCGGCTTTGACGAGGTCTTGGTAATCGAGCGTAGCGGCGTTGAAGCCGAAATTGCCCTTACCTTCTTTGACCTTCTGAACAACAACGGAACCCTCAACGCCCGCATTCTCTGCGATATAGCGTGCAGGTGCTTCCAAAGCGCGCATGATGATCGCAGCGCCAATGCCTTGCTCGCCTTCGATTTTGACGCCGTCAAGAGCTGCAGCACTACGAAGTAGCGCAACGCCTCCACCAGGAACGATACCCTCTTCAACAGCTGCGCGGGTGGCGTTCATGGCGTCTTCGACGCGGGCTTTCTTTTCTTTCATTTCGGTCTCGGTAGCCGCACCAACTTTGATGACAGCAACGCCGCCGACCAATTTGGCCAAACGCTCTTGCAGCTTCTCGCGGTCATAGTCAGAGGTGGTTTCCTCTGCCTGACGACGAATTTGCTCAACGCGGGCTTCGATATCAGCTTTGGTGCCGGCGCCATCGATGATCGTGCTGTTCTCTTTGTCGATGGTGATGCGCTTGGCTTGACCGAGGTCTGCGAGGGTGAGGTTTTCGAGCTTCAGACCGAGATCTTCCGTGATGGGTTGACCACCGGTGAGGATCGCGATGTCTTTCAGCATTTCTTTGCGACGGTCGCCAAAGCCAGGGGCCTTGACTGCACACGTGTTGAGCGTGCCGCGCAATTTGTTAACAACCAAGGTTGCCAACGCTTCGCCTTCAACATCTTCGGCGAGAATCAACAGAGGCTTGCCGGATTTGGCAACTTGCTCCAAGAGAGGAAGAAGATCTTTCATGTTGGAGATTTTCTTCTCGTGGATCAGGATGAAAGCGTCTTCGATGACAACTTCCATGCGCTCGGAATCGGTTACGAAATAAGGAGACAGGTAACCGCGGTCGAATTGCATTCCCTCAACCACTTCCAGCGTGGTCTCCATGGATTTTGCTTCCTCAACCGTGATGACGCCTTCTTTGCCGACTTTCTCCATGGCTTCGGCGATGATTCCACCGATGGTCTCGTCGCCATTAGCGGAGATGGTGCCGACCTGAGCGATTTCGCTGCGGCCCTTCGTGGGCTTGGACATGCTGCGGAGGTTCTCCACAACCTTGGCCACAGCGAGGTCGATGCCGCGCTTGAGATCCATGGGGTTGTGACCTGCAGCGACCATCTTGGATCCCTCGCGGAAAATCCCTTGGGCCAAAACGGTAGCGGTGGTGGTGCCGTCGCCAGCGACGTCAGAGGTCTTGGAAGCAACTTCCTTAACCATCTGGGCGCCCATGTTCTCGAACTTATTCTCGAGCTCGATCTCTTTGGCTACGGTCACGCCGTCTTTGGTGACGGTGGGGGATCCCCAGGACTTTTCAACGATGACATTACGACCGCGTGGCCCGAGGGTTACGCGGACTGCATCGGCCAGGGTATTTACGCCGGTGAGAATGGCTGCGCGAGCCTTCTCGTCGAATCTAATTTCTTTAGCTGCCATGATGTACCTTCCTTAAAAGCTGTCGAGAGTGGACTACTCTTCAATAATTCCTAGAACTTCTTCTTCGCGGAGGATGAGATGCTCTTCACCGTCCAACTTGATCTCGGTGCCGGAATACTTTCCGAACAGAACGCGATCACCTGCTTTGACCTCAAGAGGTCGGACGCTTGCATCGTCCAGCACTTTGCCATTGCCGACAGCGATGACATTGCCCTCGATGGGCTTTTCTTTGGCTGACTCCGGGATGATGATTCCACCACGAGTAGTCTCTTCTTCTGCAACACGCTTGACGATCAGTCGATCGTGTAAAGGCCGCACCTTCATAGCTCTCCTCCTTAAGGAAATTGCCAAAACAACTGGCTTTTTGATTGCTTAGCTTCTGGCACTCTTCCCTTCCGAGTGCTAGGCGACATGTATATGGCCGGCATACATGCCCGTCAACCCCGCAAGCGGCAAAAATGATGCCGATCTCACTTTTTTCCCGGGCTATGACAAGGATCAAAAAAGGGATCCCTTTCTTGACGGAAAATTTGAAACCTGGGCTCTGAGGAGGCACACTGTATATATAGATGTCAGGCAGTAAACCATTAGTAACCTCAGCCTCGGTGCGAGAGTATTTCGAACTCGCTGTCTCCGAAGCGCTGGAAAAACAACCACTTAGCGCCACGCTAGGGGCAGCCGGCTATTTGGTCGACGTCCTCTGCCATTACGCCACCGCCGACGTTGAACAATTGCTTCGCCCCGTGGGCGTACTTTTGGTCCGTGTGGAGAAGAAATCTGCCGGCGCGCTCAAGCTCTCCGAACTGAAGCAAGTCGGGGACCAATCCCTCTATCTAAGTGGATTCTTTTGGGAAAATGTAAAAAGGCGCCGGCTGGATCCAGAATATTTCAGCCAGGTGGGTGGCCGCGCTTATACGCAGTTGGCCAAAGCGTTCGACCGCCGCCAGAGTGATTCGGCCCTCTCGGAAATCTACGCTGAACTGGCTTCCGACTTCAGGTCCTTTGTCGACGTACTCTTTCAGGTCCGGAGGCAGGGTGAACCCAAAGCCGACCTGCCGACCCTCTACGAGCAATGGCTCGATACCGGCAGCGCCACCATCGAGCGCGAGTTGAGGGAAGCGGGCATGGTTCTCCCCAATTCGAATTCCAATACCGATCCCGAGGGTCCCGGCAACTGATGCTCAATCAGCTGCAGCAAAGTATTGAACAGCTATATCGCCTCGATTCGGCACCCGATATCAGACAGTTCTTGATGGCCTGTCCCGACGGCAGTCGCGAGCAGCTGAAGATCCTACAAGAAGACGACCTCTACCTCGGGGTCGCGCTATCGCCAACGCTACTCGAGCGGCTCCACGACCGACGGTTGCGTCCGGGCAATCTCGACCAGTTTTGTCAGGTGGTCGAAGGGGTGAGTCATTACCTCTGTGTGATTCATCGCGCCCGGCAGACCCGACAGATCACGGCTCTCGAATTGGAGCTACAGGCGGAGGTTGATAAATATGTCACCAGCCTCATGCTCGCCCGACGCTGCAAGAGCCTGCCCATGGAAGTACTGCGCAGCAAACTCTACGATCGCTTCACCCTGCTCAAGCAGCTGCCGGTAGCTGAGCAGATGCGGTACATCAAGGCCAACTCCCTCGCACGCCGCTATACGCGCGGTCTGGAAAGACGCTACATCCGCAAGCGCAAACTCCCGGCCATGCTGGCTGAACTCCGCAGATTCTATCGGCTCAGTTATACGGGCAAGCAAGACTTGATCCAGCGGGCAGCCTAGAACCACGCCCTAGTCGAGAGCGTCGCCGTTTAGATAAATCTGACCTTCGATAGCCACAGACGGGCGCAGGGTCGCGATCACACCACAATATCGCGTCTGCGATAGTTCAACCGCCCGACGCAATTTAGCCACGGGCAAATCCTCGCCTAGAAAATAATATTCCAGAACGATCTTCGTAAACGTGATCGGATGCTCTTCAGCGAGTGAGCCCTTGGCCTCGACGGAAAATCCATCGACCGTCACGCGCATCTTCTTCAAGATGGCGATGACATCCATCGCTGTACAACCGGCCACGGAGGTCAGCGTGAGACCTTTGGGCTTAGGGCCCTGGCCCGTGCCGCCAAACTTCTCGTCGGCATCGATCGAAAAGCTCAACCCCTCTAACTGGGCGTCGAAAGCCATATCCCTTTTCCAAATAACGCGGCTGTCCATCGCCAATCTCCTTTCTGTCAACTTGCGTCTTAATTTGCCGAAAATGAGAACCACCACACGGGCGGCTACCTAGAAGCTTCAACCACCACTCGGGGCGCAGCGACTCTCCATCGGTCGACCTCCACCACCGTCTGACCTTCCCGCCGTCGCTGAGAGAAGCCTGGGCGACTCCGTTTCGCAACGTGGACAGGGTTGCGGATCGTCACTCTGAGACATGCGTATCATCTCTTCAAAATCATCTTCACATTTTGGACAATGGTATTCGTAAAGCGGCATCGGTTCCTCTGGCTTTTGGGACTCCATGGAGAGGAGACGTTTAGAGCCAAAAGCGTTACGTCGGTATTCTATTTCTAAACGTAAATACGCAGTAAGATATGCCATCGCAAAACGGAGCCCCCCATGAAATGGCGCGAATTCTTTCTCAAGCCAAGAACTCTCAGCATCCTGTTGGTGGCAATCTTTTCTACCGGGCAATACTGGACAACGATGGCAAGGTCCGCGACGTGGTCGTTCCCCGCCAATCCGCCAGAATCGAAGCCAACGAAAATGGCAAGCTCGCCCTCTCCAACCAACCTCTGAGCGATCGAGAAGCTCGCCATTGACGGCCAATTTGAGCGTTGAAGAGATCGGCACCCAGGGCAAGGAAGTAGTGGAAGCGCTTCCTTGAATCGCAACGATCATCGTTTTCAGCGAAGCATTCAGCGCAGCCTCGTCCGTGGTACAGATGGGCCACGTGGCACCGTCCGTCTGCTCGGCAATGATCTTGGCCACCCAAGACGGCTCTTGTTCGTAAAAACACTGAGACGAGAGCGCGATTATACCGAAGACGGTGATCCCTGCGCC
>Ga0257122_1000190_pt1 | contig 65354 bp, 47 predicted proteins | sample SI106_120metaG_FD_190146 | JGI IMG/M metagenome (GOLD analysis project Ga0257122, IMG submission 190146) | Marine microbial communities from Saanich Inlet, British Columbia, Canada - SI106_120 | ecosystem: Environmental > Aquatic > Marine > Inlet | place: Canada: British Columbia | collected... | reverse complement strand
TCTGGAACCTTGGGTTTTTGGATTTTTCTTATTGTAGGATTCCTCCTATTACTTTGGCTGGGCTTGTTACGGTTGGCTCTGCTCCTATGCTTGGGTCTTGCCAGTCTTCCAGGGTTGGCAGGGTGAAGGGGCTTGTTTGTAGGGATGAGCAGTTGGCTGAAGTCACTTGTGCCATTCTTTGTTCCTTTTCCAGGACCTTTAGTAGATATTCCTGGCTTTCCTTATACGATGGAACGAATTCCTTTCCTGAGGCTCTCAAGCCTCCTTCTCTCGCCCATCATCTTTTCAAACATAAGCGGATAGACTTTGAATTCCTCATATTGCAAATGAGTTCTTACACGCACCAGAAGAATTCTACATAGTGCAATGATACGGTCATTGTGGAGGCCTTCAGGCTTTCCCCTGGCTAGAACCAAGAGTTGGAGTAAGCGCTCGAACCTGTGAGCGAAGACTTCATGGTCGACCTCAAGATGGGCACAAAGAGACTGAAAATTCTCACTTCGAAATCTCCCGTACATATAGTTATGCTCCTTTTCGTGATGGGACTTTTCGTGAATTAAGTGAGAGCGTACAAGCCTGCGTAAGGCTTTCATCGGTGCGTGGCATTCTTCGGGCGCTAAGGCTCCAATTTGCTCGGCGAGAGTCTCAATTTTTTCGAGGGTAACCAGTATGGCTTGATGGTCCTTTAAGAGTTGGAGCATGGGGTGTTTTGCGGGGCACTCTGCGCGCAATTCTAAGTTCAGACATTCGCTGTGGATCATCTTGTCATACTCTGGACAAAGAACTTCTAAGGGGACACCCTCCAGGAGAAGGTCTTCCTCAAGAATCGCTCTCTCGTTCCTTGCAGTTGCTTCCAGGCGGTCTCGCAACTCACTTCCCTCAGCTGAGTTCAATTCCCCACGGACAGACTTTTCAACGTAGGTTAGGAATTCTGACGGTATCATATCAACCCCTCAATTCTCCCGGGGAAGATCCCGAGAATAGACCCGGCGTGACACCATGTGACAAATTGTCAAATTTGACGCGGACTCTCTATCTCCCAGGCATGAATAAGACTGGGATTGAGTAATTTGAACCCTCTGAATATGAGTCCGGCCCCTAATTTGTAGGCAATTTTTATGCCAATTAATAAGTTTTTTAGACGGAGGGAGTTGATGTTGAGAATCGTGGAAACAGAGCCTATCTTTGGGGTGTTTAACCCATTAGATAGAGCTGTGTGTTTGCCTCTATGACATCGAGAAAGTCCTCGACACTCACCGGTTTTAGCAAAAAACGATGTACCGCGAGTACCTCGCTGGCATCATCCTTGGACACGGTATGGGGATGACCTGTGAGCATGATTCGAATCGTTTTCGGAGAGATTTCCTTAGCCTGTTCCAGAAGTTTGATTCCACTCATCTCAGGCATTTCCAGATCAGAAACAATCACGGCGACTTCAGACTGCTCAAGCTCTTTTAATGCGAGATCAGTTTTATCCGTGGTGATTACATTGTAATCTCGTGATTCAAGAATCTTCCCTAAAACTCTTAAAATCTTGGGATCATCGTCAACAATGAGAATTTTATAACTCTGACTTTCTTCCGACACCTCTATTTTCTCCCAACTTAGATAAGATTAGTATAACCTAAAATCGATAGGTTAGCCCTATTCCCACTGCTCGGCCAGGCTCGGGAATACCACTCTCTGAATTCCAAACGGAGGGTGTTCTCAGATCACGATCAAAAAGGTTTTTCACCCACAGGTAAGCCTCCTGGTTGTCGGCCAGGTTATAGGCTATGGTAATGTCCGTACGAACATAGGACTTCAGGGGCAGCGAAGTGACTTGAGTACCATCCTTCCATTCATCCATGTAGCGCAGGCCAGCAAAGAAACGAAACCTTGAATCCTGTGGATTGTAGCGGGTCAGGAAATTCAAGATGTTCTTTGGAAAGGCTTCATAATCCAGTTGAGTAACCAAATTACGGCTATTGACTCTGGAACCAGATAGCTCAAGATTCCATGCTTCATTTAGCGACCTACTCCATTCAAACTCTAATCCGGAAGATTCGTTTAGGCCTGTGTTTTCCCATCTGCCAGCACCAAAATTGGGGCCGACTCCGTCTTTCCAGGAGCTTTCGAACCAGGTTAGGGTAAGGTTGGACTTTTTGCCTCTGCGCATGTAAATAAGTTCGTATGTATCGATTTCTTCGGGCTTGATGTTCGTGCTCGAAAGACCAAATAGCCCTTGAGATTCTCCTCCGCTTGGCGCTCGAAAGGAGTTGCCGTAGAGAAGTTTCCAGGTTGTGTTGTCTTCAGGCTGGTAGGTAAGTCCGGCCCGCGGTGTGAGTTGAGAGCCGAAATTGGGGTAACGATCCAGTCTTCCACCCAGGTGAAAATACAGCCGATCTTCACGTAGGCGTGTGCGTGTCTGCACATATAGCGATTTTACAGTCTGGGAGAGACCGTGATGAGGGTCAGGGACGAGCCCGGTGCTCAGAAGGCCTGTATGAACATCGGGAATCCTGGTTCGATCCACCTCAGCACCAGCCACCAGTCGAATCGGCTGATTCTCAGTTTCCTGTCGTTTGTAGCGCACTCCGACTCCCTGGCGGATATCTTTCTGAGTTGCCAGAAACCGATCTCCCGCTGGTCTTAAAAAATCTTCCTCAAATGCGGAACTCCAGCGATAAGCGTACCACTCAAGCTCTTCCTCATGGCTTAGTTCTCGAACCGAGTCCAGTTTAAAGAGGTTAAATCGCGTATCAAAATTGCCGATGTCCTCAGATCCCTGGAAGGATGCGTTTCCGGGTGACTCATCGGTCTCATATTGATGAGAAAGAAAAGTCAGGTTCCATCTGGTACCGCTCTTGTGCCTTGTACTCCACTTCAGCAGTGCTGAGCCTGCCTGCCAGGTTTCGTCCCGTTCAAAAACACCTCCCGCGAGGGCTGGAACACGGCTGCTATAGGATAGATTCTGGTTTCCCTGCCCACTGAAAGAAAGCGCGGCACTGAACCTGGAGCGATCGGTGAGACTCTGGCTGGTGCGCAGGTTGAATTCCGAATACTTGTGATCAGAAATGACTGTGTATACTTCAGTCTCATCGCGCACCGGGGCATAGGTCTTCAAAGCGATAACCCCGTGAAACGCGTCCTCGCCGTAAAGAGCGGAGCCGGGGCCGCGCACCATCTCCAACCGATCAAAGAGATTGGGATTTAGATTGGCGCGTCCATAAAGACCTGTCTTAAAAGTAAGGGAATTCAGGGGTACACCATCAAAGAGATAAGCCTTACCCCGCGCAACAGGAGTGTTCCTGGTATATCCACGAATGGCAATTCCGGTACCCCCCAGGGTGGAATAACTCACCACACCAGGAAGGTAGTCCAACATATCGCGCAGACCTCTTCTTGCTCCGCGTAACATCCATTCTTCTCGCTGTAGGACTGACACGGAAGAGGCTGCCATGCGAGTAGGCTCTTCAAAGAGTGAGGCCACCTCCACGCGAACCTCCATTAAATCCTCAAGATCCAACTCGTAAAGTTCCTCCGCAAAAAAAGAGGGTAGAAAAAGCAGCATCAGGATGGACAGTCGCGTTGTTAAAGTGGATTTCATATTGTTACCTCTTCAGGATTATTTTTTTCCATAAATCTTAGTAAGACGTAAGAACTGGGCATTGAAGCGCAGTCCAACCTTTCTTGCCTGATCCAGGTTGAGTTCAAATCGAATCTGTTTTTTCTCATTGAGAAAAAATCTTAGAATTCCGCCCTTTGAAAGAAATTCGGAATCATCGTTTATAGTGAGTATTGGGTGCTGTTTGGATACCTCCAGGTAGGGGCTAATATCAAAGTCGGGGGATGGAGCCAGGTAGGTAACGTGGCATTCGCGAATCTCATCAGGACTTTGCAGGACCTTTATCTCCTTAACCTGATCTCGGTAAGTTTTCTCAGCCATTGATGCGAATTCTTTGCTGTTTACAAAGCAGAAGTTGAGCCTTGGACCGTTTGGGTTCTCCAGGGAAGTATCCCATTGGACAAATTTAGAAATTCGATATAGGAAAGCCACTTTCAGCTCATCCAGGGATGGCCCCTTAGCGATGAGCGGAGTTGTCAGCAGAAAGGAGAGGAAAGACAGGCGAAAGAACTTCATTGAATTTAAAATCGATAAGTCCAGCCGACTCCTATAGCCCTTCCAGCCTCAGGGGTTCCAATTTCCGAGTCCCATACAGAGGGAATCCTCAAATCTTTATCGAGGAGGTTTCGCACCCACAAATAGGCTTCCTGGTTGCTTTCCACCTGGTAGCGAACTCCAAGATCAACACGATTGTAAGAAGGCAGGGGTGCAACCGCGCTAAAAGCTCCAAACCCATCTTTCCAGTCACGCATGTGTCGGACTCCAATCCAAACTAGAAAATCCGAGTTTTTGGGGGCGTAATCAGCTTTCAAATTCAGGATATGGCGTGGAAAACCCTCAAAGTCTGAGTTGGAGCTAAGATCCATGCTGGTGATTCTCGATCCATTGAATTCAATAGTCCATTCTTCATCTAGCTTTCGTTTTGAGATAAATTCAAAGCCCGTGGACTCACTGCTTCCAATATTGTCATAACGCAGATTGGGTGCTGCGGCACGATTAATTAAAATTCCATTCTTCAGCTTGGATTTAAAGTAGGTGAGACTAAAAAGTGATTTCTTCGAGGTTTGCGTATACACCCCTTCATAGGAGTCGATTTCTTCAGGCTTGACCCGGGGGCCACCAAGTACGGTTGCCGTTCCAAATCCCTCTGTTGCCGATGGAGCCCGGAAGGCATTTCCATATAGAAATTTCCAGACTCTGCCCTTGCGGGGTGTGTGGACCAGGCCTGCGCGAGGGGTAAATTGGGAGCCAAAGGAGGGATATTTGTCTAAGCGACCCCCGAGATGGAGGAAAAACTTATCATCCTTCAGCCTGGTTCTTGATTGGAGATATAGAGATTTGACCGTTTCTGATTTTCCAAGAAAGGTGTCAGAAGGCCGCAAAACAGCGCCTACAAAGGAATACTGGTCCGGTACATGGAGGTTGTCAATTTCAAATCCCGCCGCGTAACGGGTCCTGCGTTGTGCATTTTCATTTTGCTTAAAGCGTAGGGAGAGTCCTTTACGCTCATCTACTCTTCCTGAAACCCTGGAGAGCTGGGCATTGAGTTCTTCGAATCCAAGAGTGAGGTTGGAACTCCATTGGTATAGTTTCCAGGATAGCTCTCGGTCGTTTTCAAGTTTTCTGGTAGAGGAGAAACTCCACAGATTAAAACGGGTGTCAGCAAACATCCTATCCTCTGCTCCCGCCCCTCCATAGAATACAACCAGTCCCGGTGCCTCATCAGTTTCCCACTGGTGAGACATGAAGGTGAATTTGTAATTTGAGCTCCCTCTGTTAAAAGCCCATTTTAAGAGCCCAGTGCCTGCCTGGTAGGTTTCATCCCGCTCAAATACCTGCCCTGGAAGACGGCGGGATGTATAAGAAAGGTTTTGAGCCCCCTGGCCGGTTACCGACAATGCCGCGCTGAGTCTCCCATTCTCGGCCAAACCATGACTTGTTCTCATCGTGAACTCGGAAACTTTATGATCGGATACCACCGTGGAGAATTCCGTTTCATCATATTTTGGATCATAAGTGCCCAGGGAGAAGACCCCAAAGAAGGCATCGGTGCCGTAGAGAGCGGAACCAGGTCCACGGATGGTCTCTAGCCGATCAAAAACCTCGGGATTCAGGTTGGATCTACCATACAATCCGCCTCTAAAGGTCCAGGAATTGATTGGAATTCCATCGATCTGGTAGCCTTTACCGCGCACAACAAACGCATTATTGCTGAAACCTCGAATTCCTACTGCGTTTCCACCAAATGAGGAATAAGTCACCATACCGGGCTCGAAATCCAGAAGATCTCGCAGGCCGTCCCGGGCACCTCGCAATTTCCACTGGTCCCGATTGAGCACCGACACGGTAGCCGGAGCCATGAGTTGGGATTCAGGAAAAAGGGAGGCGACTTCCACCTCTATCTCCATCAGCGCCTCAATATCCAGTTCGTGGAGTTCAGAAGCAAGGGACAGAGGCAACACTAGAAGACCAAAGATCAGGAACAGTTGTTTCTTTGGAGAAACTCTCATTTCACTATCCTCATGTTCTAGTTACGGTTCCAAATTTTAGCCAGCCGTAAAAATTGGGCTTTGAACCGAATTCCAACCTTTTTAGATTGGGCCAGGTTGATTTCAAATCGAAGCTGTTTTTTTTCATTGAGAAAGAATCTTAAGATTCCGCCACTTTCCAGAAACCATTCCTCTTCATCCACGGTAAGGATGGGAAGATTTCTTGCGACTTGAAGGTAGTTTTCCACATCAATGGTAGGAGCGGGGCGCACATAGACAACATCACAGGTACTGACCTCAATGGGGGATTTCAAATCAAGGATCGTTACATTCTCGCGGCCATAACTCTTGCGTGCCATTTCTGAATAACGGGGAGTATTCAAAAAGCAGAATCTCAGAGTTGAATCCCTACTCCCTTCAAAATGGGCGTACTGAGAAAACCGATAAAGGAAAGCCACCTTCAATTCATCCAGAGAGGGTCCCTTGCTCAAAGCCGTGGTTTTACAAGGCAGCCAGAGAAAGAAAAGTACGCAAAGAGAAAATTTCACAAGACCAATAGAAATGATTTCACACTAATCTAACACCCTATCATAATGCCTTCCCCGACATATGGAAAAGGAGGAAATTTCCCGACCTCGGCTCCTTAAGAAACCTCTATTCCATGGGAAAGGACCCACGGTAAGTTCATCACTCTTCCGTGTCCAAGGACCTGGGTTCTCTTCGAGATATCGTGTAGATTTTTTCCTAACGCTTCATAAAGATTTAGCGTACAGGTTCGGTCCTTGACTCTACCTTGAATTTTGCCATCTTTGATGTGCAGGCCAAGGGAGATGATACCGCTCAGGTTTCCATTGGCAATATTACCTTGTGTCAGATTATAGGACGTACAAAGAATTACCCCCTCGCTCATGGAACGAATCCATTTCTTGAGCTCGCCACTTCCCTTCTTGAAGTGGAAATCAGAAAAGGGGAAACCGCCAAATGAATTTGCTGTTGGATTGGACTTCAGTCTTTTGGAGTATTCCAGGGGAATGGGAAAGAGCTCCAATACCCCCTGGTTGATGATAGTTTTGGCCGTTGTAGGCAATCCGTCACCATCAAAAGGGATCTCAGCAGCCTGCTCTTCAAAGCTGATTTCATCAGCGAAGATTTTTTCACCCAGTCGATTCACAAGGGGCGAAGTCTTGTTTTCCAATAGAGTGGGTGAAAGCGCTAGAAAAAAGGAGGGCAGGAGTCCTCCCTGTAGAATTTCGGGAGTAAAAATAAAAGGGTATTCGCCCTGTCCCAGGGACGTTGATGGAGTTCTGGCCGCTTCAATTTCTTCATATAAATCTTCAAAAAAACACTCCAAGTCTCTTTGTGCGTGGGGAGGTGAGGGGAGAGTTTGATTCCACTCAAATATTTCAGACTCCTTAAACTCCATAACCTGGACACTGATATTTAAAGTAGAGGAGGCATAACCACCTTTCAACCCAGTGGACCCTTGTAAATCTAGTGAAGAGTTGCTCTTTTCAATGCTAAGGTCAATATTTAGACCGGGAAGTCTTTTCTTCGCTATGGAAAGATAATGCGTAGCGATCTCATCGAGATCTTTGCGTTTCAGATTTTCCACGAAGGGAATGGGGGGTGGAGATTTGGAATTGTAAATTTGAGCAGTGGGGAACTGGTAGTCTACAGACTCTCCAAAAGGCACAAGCTCAAGAGCTAACTTGAGCAAGTGATCCACGGATGATTCTTTTTCTCCAGCCACCACCGCGACCTTCCCATCCTGAATGCAGCGTAAAACACGATTGGATGAGTTCTTAACACTGACGTTTTTAAGTGCTCCCTTCTGATATTCCAGAAGCATGGATTCAGATTCCAGCAGCGTACTTAGATACTCCATCACGCTCCGCCTATGGTCAGATCACGAATACGGATATGGGGGGAACGCATACTGACAGCAAGCGGGAACTGGGCATGTTTGCCACACATGCCGCTGAGCATTTCCAGATCGTCCGTGGGTCCGATTCCTTCGATTTTCTCAAGGGTTTCAAAGAGATTCCCCATCAAGGAAAGATCCTTCACAGGTTCGCAAATTTTGCCTTTGCGAATCATATATCCGCGCAGGGCGGAAAAGGAGAATTGTTCACCACCGCTTCCTCCATAGCAGCCAAGAGCATAAACACCTTCCTCAATACCCTCGAAAAGATCTTCCACTACATGATTTCCCGCCCCAATACAGGTATTTCTCATCCTCACTATGGGGGGAAAGTGGTAATTGAGTGCTCGAGCGTTGCCGGTGGGCGCTTCACCAAGTCTGGCCGCCGTTTCCCTGTTATGCATTCTTCCCACAAGAATTCCGTCCTTAATCAGGTCTGTGTGTGAGGCCTGTACACCCTCATCGTCGTAAAGAAAATCTCCAGATCGGCCTGGAATCAAGCCTGTATCGTAGATATTTAATTCCTCCGTACCAAATCGTTTTCCAATTCTCAAGGTGTCTAATCCGCCTGGCTTCTCGGCAAATAGATCCGCCTCCGAGGTATGACCAAAGGACTCATGGGCAAAGACTCCCGCAAGGGCGGGATCGAGGACAACGGTATAATTTCCGCCGCGGACCTTTGGAGCCCTGGCATACAGAGCGACATAATCGCAGATGTCCTGAACCTGGGAATCAAGACCGCGGATAAAACCAAAATCATTGGTGCTGCCCTTTACGTCAAACATGAAAGTTTGTTCACCGTCGACCACAGCCCTGGCATCATAAGACAAACCCATTTCCAAGAGCTCTTGTGAAATGAGTGATCCTTCACTATTGAGAAAGTGTTTGGTAATAAACTCTTCCTTATAGCTAAGCCCAATAGCCTGCACCACCTCAGGTTTGCGGCTGAGCATGAGATTTCTATAGTTTTGGAGAATCTCGAGTTTGTGATCAATGGAGATTTTCCTCGGGTCCTCCTTAAGATCCAATCCAACTTGATCTACAATTGGTTTTACTTCTGCAAGAAAGGTCTTATCGTGACCGATTAGCCGGGCGGCTTCAATAGCCTCGAGAGTGAGATCCTTCATTCTTGAGAGATCAGAAAAGGAGGCAAAACCCCAGCCGCCTCTGTAGCAAGCTCGTACACAGCCGCCAACTCGGTCGGAACTGGAAATTCCTTGAATTCCCTTCTCATAAACAGAAATGTTTAGCCCGGTACGATTCTCAAATCGAAACTCAAGATAATCCACCTGGCCGCTGTGAGAAGAGATTAAATCCTGAGCTTGCTGCAATATTTTCATAAAATTCTCCTAGAGGATAGGAATTCAGGGGCCCACTGGTCTCTATGATTTCCACCTGGGCCTCCTAACAGGAGCCCTGAGATTCTACTATCATCAATTAGACTGGATCGCGCGGTCAAGGTTCAGGTTGAATTTTCCCGGGCAAAATACTATCTATGGGTCAGTCACTGTCGTGATTTGGGAATCTGGTATTCGCCTAATTCCCCGCCGATAGGTTCAGCTTCGGGATTGAGACGAACGCGCCACTGCCCGGCAGATTTCACCAGAACCAGGGAATCTCCACCTCCATTGGAGGTCAGGTAATAGATCCTGGCAACCTGGTTTCTCACAAGCCACTGTAGATTCTTGAAGCGCGGATTCCCTTCACGAGTTTGGGTGCCAAGATGGCGGATCCATTGGGAAGAATCATTCCCCTGCTGCGCAACATTGCTAATCAGTAGTTTAAAAGATTCTGCCTCCACTGACTCCTGAACTTTAGACTGGTTTCCAGTTTTGAGCGCTTGTACGAAAATTTCGAATCTCTCCCTGGGGGTTTCTTCTTGTTTTGAACAGCCAAATTGCCAGCAAAGGGAAGTGCATGCGATCAGTAAGCAAAAGACTCTTAGAGAGAAATCATCTTTCATCCGTTTTCCTTGTTCTCATGAACGGGGGCTTTCTTTTGACGCAATAGGCGGTTTCTGATGATATTGCGATACCAGGCCAGCCAGTAGAAACGGTGCGGATTCTTTGAATTGTGCCTGAGGCTGGCTGTGTATGTCTCGGAGAGAAGCTGCTCATATTTTGGCTTCTTTGTCCTCTCTTTCAAGAAATCGAGGAAGAGAAAAAGACGGGAGTGTTCCCGGATGAAATAGAGGGGGTATTGATAGATGTGTGGACTCACCTTGAGCGCCTTCAGGGGAACATCGCAATACATCTTTTGTTTTTCGTCATAAAAATGATCATGAAAACTCTGAACCAGAGATTCCATTTTTTGAAAAAAGGAATCGGAGTCTACCTCTTCAAATCGTTCCATGAGCTGCAATAAGGCAAAAAACTCAACCTGGGTTTCAAAATTGGCAAAACGCTTTTGGGATGTGAAATATAGGAGCCCATCTTCACGCTTATAGCGATCCACCACCTGTGAAAAAAGTTCCAGTTTTCGCTGCAGGTGGTCTTTGAGAAATTCCAGTTCCCTGGGAAGAAGTTTAGAGGCCCTGAGAAGGTGGTGGAGTTTGTATAAAATTTTAAGATATAGAACCTGGGAGAGGGCAAGATCACTTCGTCTTGGAGAAGGGGGGTAGTAAAGAAGTCTTTCTCTCAGGGCAAGCTTAAAGTACTTCTTAGATCCATAGCCAATGGAATAGGAGGTTTTCGGTGACAAAAATAGATCTCTTTTAAGATATTTCAGGCTTTTTAGAAAGGCGTACTTGAAGGCTGGATCTCCGGTTCTGGCATAAAAATCAATGAGCATTTCCTGAAGCTTAAAATTGAAGAAGGAGTACTTGCCCTCAGCATGATAAGTACAGTAGCCCCGAGGCATAAAATAACTTCCCTCAACAAAATCAAAATTTTCACTCTTAACCCACTCTTTGAGCTGTTCGGAATACCGGTGAAAATCGGTGTGGCTGGCCGGAAGCGAAAGAATGTAGCGCCCCAGGTCCAGCGATAGATGGTTAGGCAGATTCATGGTTGAATCGAGGATAGTCTCAATAGACTGTGGGGGTAAAAGGGGAGAATTTTCGGCACGGAAATTATCTAATTCATCCTTAAGAGCTGCCGGATTGGTTTCGAATTGGTCCGCGATGGATTTAATGAGTTCAAACACCTTCTCCTTTTCTGGTCTTGTACCGCCCAGGTAAATATTGGCCTTGGAGTCGAGGATGAGGAAACCGGGTATGGTTGGGAGCGCATAGCGCAGGGTGAGTGACGGATTTAAGTCATAATCAAGAATCCTGAATAAGAACCGTTTTGAAACCAGATCAAAGTAGGATTTATCCTGCACAATCTGGCGCAGGAAATGGCGGGACTCCAGGCAGACGTCGGACCCCACGAAAAGGTAGATGAGTTTCTTTTGATCAATCGCTTCCTGGAAAGATCGCTCTGTAAATCGGTAAGGGTCCTGGGGAGGTGTGTCAGAACTGAAGCAAGGCGTGCTGTAAAGAAGGCACAGTGCGAAAATTCTTGAGAGAACGCCAGGGCTCACAGTATCTCAGACCCGGGTTCCCTTGAGTAGAGTTGGTCCCTGGCGCAGCATCGACACACGGTTTCCTTCTCAAAGGTCTTGAAATACTCATCACATTCTAAACATCGAGCCGGCTCGGGAAGCGGACCTTTTTCGGGCAGCCTTACATAGACTCGCTCAAAGCCCAGGATTTCCCTCTTCACACTCAGGAATTCATCGATAACAATTTTTTGCTGCTGAGGTCTTGGTGTGTTTTCGTAGTTTCTAGTCCCATCGAAAAACTTCTTTAAGATCGGAGTTCGTTCAGCGTCGATTTTATTGTAATTCACAAAGACCCTGATCCCTTCCTTGGTGGTACGATCATAGAGACAAAGAGCATATCTTCCATAGTTCATTAGCCACAGGTACTTGTTTCCAATGGTACAGCCAGTCATGACCTGAATAGAGTCTGCCAGACAGACGGTAGATTCAGCCACAGCATTTAACTTTCCCTGAAGGGGTTGGAGATGTTCCTGAGCCAAATCCACCATGTAGGCTCCAATGACAGCCCCCGGCGCGTACTTCCCATGAAAGGCTGTGATTAACTCAATGGATTCCTGAAGCGTCTGCTCTCTTTGCTCATCTGAGGAGCCGGTCATGGTCAGTTCCTTAATTACTGATTTGGGTCGATTTTATGATACCTGAGCCGAGCCGGAGGCTCCAGGGAATATGCGAGGAGATTATATGCCCAAACGCATTTGGTTTGCCCGGATTCCCGGCAAACCAGGGAATCTACATGTAGATTCCCTTGCTCATCTGCGATGAGCTTATTTTGGTCATGAACCTGCAAACGGGCATACCGTTTGCTTTTCGGTATAAAGATCACTCTTTGGATTCTTCTTCAACTGCCCCAGGCTCGTCATCCCCCGGCTCCTTGATTTCAAAGGATTCTTCGACGATTTTCTTGGCGACCTTTTTCATATAGGCTCGGGAATAAAAGACCCATCCTAAGAAACCGAGCCAGCGAGACCAGCGCTGAGCAATGGGATGCCCCTGGGCCGGAAGAGGGGTTCCACCTGGAAAAAGAGAAGAAAGAGGGACAAACATCTCAATCAAAAACAGGAAGATGATAATGATTAGCGCCAGCGAGGCTCCATAGCTACCTACCATGAGCCAACCTTCAAAATAGCGGGTTTTTTCCAGGATTACATATCCCAGGGCGCTATCTGATTTGAGAAAATAGGAAAGGGAGAGAGAGCCCAGGAGATAGAGGACACATAAAAGGGCGGAAATTACCGTTCCCACATGATAAATAGGGCCATAAGTTGTTGCGTATGCTCCGGTACTTTCAGATCCCAGATGTCGGGCTGAATTAATCCCGCCTTTGGGGTGCAGGCTGAACATTCTTAAATAGATTAGATAGAAAATGGAAGTACAGGGAAATAGAAACATAACGGTCAAAGTAGTCTTAACCAGGCTGAGTCCAAACGCCTGGTTTAAAGCCGCTACTGAATAGCCTAACAAAACCGGTGATAAAAGAAGAGGTAGAGAGGGAAGTAAGCGGGGAGCAAGAGATCCGGAGCGTAGCTGTCCAACTGCTAGAGAGCTGCCGAGGAACCAGCCAATGAGCACATCCACGCTTAATATGGCATAGATTATAGTGGACGCCTGAGAATAATTGGTATCTGTAAACAGGGTCATCCCGAAGTTTGCCATAAACCGTGGCGGAACAAGCTGTGTAGGTAGTGAAGAAAGGGGGGCGGAACCCATCCCTTTAAGAAAAGAAAAAACCACCAGGGCAATGCCAGGGATTAATACAAGAGCGTAGAGTGCCATGTGGATGTGAAAATAGGAGGATTTGGTGATGAACTTTAGACCGCGGGAAAGAGTTTTAATCTGCGAGCCTATCTGTTTCCCTTCTTCTTGAAGGTCATAAGATCGAATATCGAGGTTGTCATCGTTGAGGACCTCGTCCTTTTTTGCGGATGGATCCTCAAAATCCTTGGCGAATAAGGGACTGAACCGAACCTGACCAATGTAGGAATCATCAAATACCGTGATGGGAACCAGCCGGGTAGCATCAAAGCTTGGCTGCAGTACTTCCATGAATTCCACGATTTCGTGGCAGAAAGTAGTGTCATCGTTGGTCAGCATCAGGAACTCTTCAAGGTGGGGAATCTTTAAATCGTCCTCGATGGGCAGGTCGCGAATGGCAGAGAGCGCGTAGGAGCGAACCGAGGGATCTTTGAGCAGCCAGACCAATGTCCGAAATGATTCAGGATTGGCATGTTCTTTTAGTACTGCTATGTAGCCTGTCTTATCGGGAACCTCGGAGGAAGATAGGAAATTTCGGATCTCGCGGGCGAGTGAAATTTTATCTGAGCCCTTCAGAGCCGCTTTGACCGCCGTCGCGGTATCTGGATCTGTTTCCCCAAGCCCGCAGACCAGACTGGGAAGAACCGATGGCCCTCCTATGCCGCTCAAACCCTCAATACAGGCCAGACGAACCCGACGATTATTATGCCGAATAAACTTTCCAAAAAAGGGTGTTTCCAGGGCTGTGGCCAGTAAACCCAATCGAGAAAGATACTCGCAAATCACATCTACATCCCGCTCCCTCATTAATTGCACTACAAAATAGGGCATCGCTGCGAACCATCTGTTTTCAAGCGCTTTATCAACCAGGTCTATCTTGGTTTTCGAATTGCCGAAAAAAAGATCAGAAAAGAGTTCGGTTCGTGGAAATTCAGGAACCTTCTCTGGCTTGGCTCCTTTCATTTTGGACAGATCCTTTAGGATTCGCTTCGAGAAATATTGGGAAATCGGGTTCTTGTTTTGGAGTTGGATCTCTACAGCCTCTTCGATGGAGAGATCTTTTACTTCAAGAAGAAAGTATAGGAGATCCACGATAAATCGAGGCTCAGTCGATTCCTTTAGTTCTCCCAGGGCTTTGGGTAGTCTGGGATCAAGAGGTTTTGCCTCTGCAACATCCAAGCCCTCCAGGGCCCCTTGCTGCTCATTGGTCATCTCCTCCTCTTCTTCTTCTTCTCCTAAATCAGGGAGTTCATACTCGATTTCCTCCATGCCGGAGAGATCTCCATCCTCGTCAAAAGATGGCATTTCTTCGTCCAGGGAAGGCATTTTCTGGGCAACCGGTTCCTCTTCTTGTTCTTTAGTATCCCCATAGCGGTCGAAATCAAAGAGAGCCGTTGGTGTCGGCAGTAGCATTTGCGACCATACGGAGTCATCTTCTCCCTGGAAGTCACCACCAGCGGCTCCAGGAGTAAACAGCATTGGAGTCGCGCTGATTTCAGGAACTTTTAGAACATTTTTACACAGGCACTTTATGAACTTACCCGAGTACTCTTGTCCAAGCTGGTATTTGCGATTGCAGTTAGGGCAGCCGACGATCATGGTGCCTTCTCCTCGTCCTCGCTAGCTTTGGGAGTTTCCGACTCTTCAGGAGGCTTTGTTTCTTCAGCCTGCTGAGGAGGTTGGGGAGCTTCCCCTGGTTCTGGTTGGGATTCTACGGGAGCTTGAATTGTCTCTTCGTCCCTGGAAAGTTTAGCTAGTTTAAGCTTCGAAGCGAGGCCCCCCGATTTTTCTTCGGACTTAGCCATTTTAATTTCAGCATTCTTTTTCTTTGATTTCTTACGTTTTTTCTTCTTTCGAGTCACCTGTTTTTTATGAGCTTTAGTGGAAGGAGACGGCGCAGCGCTTTCCGGAACCACGGAAAATTCAAATTTCGCATAGGTAATTGCGCTCAGAGCAGCGGCGGTTCCCAAAACTAAAAGAATGCCATAGGCGAGTGCTCCGGGACCAGGATCTTTGTAGATAAGATCGGGTATGAAGAGATGCCAGAAGAATAGGTCCGAGCTCTTGAGAGCGTACCTTGCCGTGTAGAGCCCCTGGCACATGAACTGGCAGGTTAAAAAGAAAGTGAGAAAAAGTAGTGGTCTTCGTGCCCTTGGGATCACATATTGAAGGATCAGATCGAAAGAGTTGGCCCCAAGCATGGTGGCGGTACGAATTTCAGCCGTGGAAATTCGAAGAAAAAAGGCGTGAGCTATGAAGAGAGAGAGTGCAAATCCCCAACTCAGGCTTCCTCCATAGGTGAGGGCAGTAAGATCCCTGGATCCAAAAAATAATGCGACTACTGGAATATTGATCAGAAAACTCAGAAATTCGGGAGCTACCAGGAGGAATGTGATAGGGATCAGCAGAACAAATTTCCCAGTAAAATACTTGGCCGTGAAAAAGCCGCCAATCACTCCATAGAAAGCGCACAGAGCGGCAAATAGACCAGAATAGATCAGGGCGCTGATAAGTCCCTGTAAACTCTGTGCGGAGAGGATTTCAAAAAGATACCTGGTGCTGAATCCAGGAAGAGTCGGATGACCAAAGATTCCGAAACCGGTCAGTACTGGAAGTACCAGGGCTAAAATGAAAAGAATTAGCAAAAAATAGGCTAATAGTGATCCGAAAATGTTCAGGCGCAGGAAAAAGCGGAACATATCGGCCCCGGGTCACTGCCTTTTCACTATTGGGTACTCGTCTCGCGACAGGATCACATCGATATCATCATTAATACCAAAGCTATGCTGGGGATTCTGTACTGAGAGGAAGAGTTGTTCATCATCGGTCTTAATAGACAGAAATTGGAATCCACTCACGTAGCGAATCTGCCGAATTTGGCCCGAGAATACATTGCGCGCGTCAGCAGTTTGTCCCAGGGGAACTACCTGTGTCTGTTCCGGTCGGATAAGGATATCCACATCCGTATCTGGTCTCAATTTTTCGGCACAGCGCAGGTTGAGTCCTCCCAGTTTGGTGGAAAACATATAGAAGTCGCCACCCATCACCACCTGGGCTCTGAGGATATTGATTTCTCCGGTATTCTTAGCTACTCGTGTAGAGGTAGGGCTGTCATAAACATCCTGTACTTTACCGGTTTGTTCCAGATAACCATCGGCCATTACCGCGATGTGGGTGCTCACGCCCATTACTTCCATCGGATTTTTAGTAATGAAGGCTATGGTTAGCCCCAGGATATTCTGGATTTCATGGGTATAAGTCACCAGCGATTCCCTCACGGGGACATCGAAATTGCTGAAGGAGTCATCAAGGATAAGGAGTTCGGGGTCCACGATCGCCGCCCGCCCCAACGCAAGACGATATTGTTCGTTAACACTGAGCATATGTGGAAACAAATTTTGAAGTTCTGTCAGTCGAAATTGACGAAGAAATCGGTCTATCTTTAGCTCTCGTTCCTCCTTGGGAAGCTTTCGAAACCTCAGGCCATAGCCAAGATTGGCGCGGACATTGAGATGGGGAAAAAGACCCCAGTCACTACTGATGCAAACAAACCCTCTCTTACCGGGAGCCAATGACTGAACTTCCACTTCATCCACTGTAATGGTACCGAAAGAAATACTGGTAAAACCCAATAACCCGGCCAGGAGGGTATCTTTTCCCGATTCCTCATCACCGCTGATGGTAGTGGTCTGGCGGTCCGGGATGGTCAGCATGAAATTGGAGACCTTTTGCCCCTGGTACTCCAAGTCCAAATTGCTTATTTTAATGACTGCCATGATGTATACCAAAAACTGAGTCCAGGATTAGATACCTCTCATTCGACTCTCAAATGCGGCTTGATAAAAAGGATTCAAAATTGGTAGAAAACTGTCTTTGAAATCGGCTTGTGGAAGAAATATCTGCATGGTATAAGCAACCCTTTTCTTGGTTTTTTTTGTACTGACCTTGGTAATATAGACTTCCGCCTCCAGTTCAGGTCGTATGGATCGTAGGAAATGGGGGCTCATCGTGAAGGCCTTTTGAACATCAGACTGGAGCATGGAATTCGCGAAATACAGGGCATGGGATTTCTTAAGTCCATTGGCGGGAATAGCCAGATAAATTCTTCTCGCAATGCCTTTATCCACTATAAAGCTGGTTAGTTGGGTAATTTTAGTGAGATCTACCTCTTCTTCATCTTCTTCTCCCTCTTCTTCTCCCTCTTCACCGGATTCTGCCTCCTCATCATTTTCAGGTGTTTGGGCTTGATTGAGCGGTCTTAAGCCCCGACGAGCCTTTTTCCGGCGGTTGCTTCTTTCCTCTCTTCTCTTGATTTGTTCGAGTTTCTTCTCCCGAATCGCTTTGAGTGCCGTCTCATTTTTCAGATAAAAGGATTTAGCCGTGTATTGCTGTACGAAAAAAGATTCAGGAAGGAATCCAAAACCGATTCGATAATCCTGTTCATCCAGAAAATAATCTTCGGGAAGGTCTTCATACTGGAATGAATCCTCAAGCGTAAAATTTGCCGGAAGATTTTGCAAAATGTTATTGCGCCTCGATTGATTGAGGATGGCTTCAAAGGAATCCTCGGCTTTGAATACCGAACGATTAGTTCTAAGGTAGCTCAGCACCCTCGTCATAGCCTGTCCGATGCTTGGGGAGTGGGGTTGACGTAAAAAGGTCTTATAGGTCTTGGGCTCTAGCCAATGAAGTAGCTGAAAAAGAAAAGCCATTCCCCCGCGCTTTATCTCAGCATTATGAGAAAAAGGGTTCGGGTAATGAAAGGTAAGATCCAGGTCCAGAAGCATAGATAAGAAGTCCGGGGGGCTAACTTCTTCAAGCAGAACCTCTGCGCCAGGCATTTTTTCACCAGGTCGGAATTCATTGGTAAGTCCGATAAGCTGCTGCGCGACCTCCCATGCGGTCGCGTTATAAATGAGTACATAGGCATCCATTGCCAGGGGCAGAAACTCAGTGACATCTTCAGCCCCCATCGGGTAACCAGCCAGTGAGTCGGGAGAAAAAATGGAATCCGTCGTGGATTTGAGGGACTGGATCGTGCTGGCCTGTCCAAAACGAACAAAACTGGGATCGTCAGTGAAAAAAGTCATTTCAGGAAGGTCGGAAAGAAATCGATTTCTCTCGTTGTCTTTGAGGGGATAGAAATCATCGCAGAGAAAAAGGTTTTCCTTGGTAGTAGCCAGGGAGTGATTGTAGTAAACAGTCCGATTCAGGCGATCTGGATCAGGTAGAAGCTTTTCCGTCAGGTTCATCTTAAACCTGGCCAGTGAAAATCCGTCAAGTTTAGACTGGGTTTCATCATCAAGGGGATCCAGGCGTATGAAACCCGGGTACTTCAATTCTTTGAAAAACTCCTTTTTACCCCATTGTAGGATGTTAATAGTAGGTGATTTAGCACGAATATCCTTGAGCTTACCAAGGAGCTTTTTTGGGTCGGAGGTTTTAAGAGAGACAACTTCGCCATTGGTTTTTTTCAGTTGTTTAAGTCCAGACTTTGCCTGCTGACTCAAGCCGCAACCGATAAAAAAAATGGTGAATAAGAAGAGGAGAACCAGTCTCATAGCTTTAGACTGTAAATACTATTCATCCTTTAATACAAGCCCTTGAACTCCCTTTGAAGATCTTCTCGAGAAAAGATCATCTGCATCATTCCCACGACCTCTGAGTTGGCTGAAGTCGCTATGAGCGCGGGGATCTGTTCAAGCCCATAAAGATACTTGAAGCCTTCCAGCCTCTTGTGAAGTTCTTGTAAATCTTTAGGTTTATGCACCTGGTCCAGATCAACCGATTCAAATTTGATTTTAGTCTTACCTGTTGAGGTGATCCAGGCCTTCACTTCTTCTTCGGTTTCCTTGCAGGCTTTTAATGATGCCCGGCAAAGAAACAATAAGTTACGAATTTTCATCGCGCCCAACTTATTTCCTTTTTCAAGCCCCTCATCCAATAGTTGATAGAATTTTCTTTGGCGAACGTACCCTTTTCCCGAGGAAAGAATTCTATTTTCAGGATCGGTGAGAATAAAGGTAGGTACATAGCTCATGTCCACATGGCGCAGAAATTTTCGCATTAACTCCATGCGCTCTCTGGAGGGCCTCGGAAAACGAACGATTCGAAACTGGTCCTTATATTCAACCTCCGCCTCTTCTACGACCGGATTCATCATGCTGCAGGCAGGACAGCCGGGAGAGGTGAAATAATATAAAATTGGCTTTGAAGCGAAGGGAGAAAGCGCTTGAACCTGTGCTGGAGATACAAAACTTAAGAGGAAGAACAAAAAAAGAAGAACCATATTAGCCCATTATATCAGAGCATGGTGGAACCCTTGGTTCAGGATAAATACAATTTCTTCCAGCCCGTTACCGCGATCCCCATGCTTTGTTATGATTAATCCCGTGTGGTGTGGCAAAGGAAGGACTCACGAATATGACTTATGAAGCGTTTTTGCATTTGGTTTCCAAACCCGCGCGCTATGTGGGCATGGAAAGAAATGCGATCCTTAAGGACCATTTGAACGTACAGGTTAAGACGGTTCTTTGTTTCCCCGAAGTATATGAGCTTGGGATGGCCCATCTCGGACTCAAAATCCTCTATCATTTAATCAATCAAAATCCAGACTATTTGGCCGAACGCTGTTTTGCACCCTGGCCGGATATGGAGCAGGAATTGAGAAAGGCGAAGGTTTCTTTACTGAGCCTGGAGTCTCAAACACCGTTGCGAGAATTTGACCTGGTCGGATTTTCTCTTCAGTCAGAACTTACTTTTACGAACCTCCTTAATGTTTTAAATCTATCAGGGATACCTCTAATCTCAAGGGATCGAACTGAGGAAGACCCAATCATTTTGGCCGGTGGACCGGTAACGTCCAATCCAGAGCCCTTCGCAGATTTTATTGATGCCATTCTCATCGGTGATGGCGAACAGTCTTTATTGGAGCTTTTGTCTGCCTACAGCCAGGCGAGGAAAGAAGGCTTGAACCGCGAGGACGTTCTCTTAAAAATAGCCGCCATACCTGGATTTTATGTTCCTCGTTTTTATCATGAAGTTTACGATGAAATGGGGGCTTATCAAGGGGTTAGGGCCAGTCGAACTGATGTACCCTCCCAGATCGTGCGCAGGTACGTAGAGGAGTTGGAAGTTGAGAATTATCCCCAAAAACCGGTGGTTGCGCAAACGCCTTCGGTGCAGGATCGACATGTGGTTGAAGTAGTTCGGGGATGCACACAGGGTTGTAGGTTCTGTCAGGCGGGATACATCTACCGCCCCATTCGTGAATTGTCCAAAAAGAATATCGTAGAGCTCACCAAAGCGGGGCTGGAGAACACAGGTTATGAAGAGGTTGGATTGGTCTCTCTCTCCACTGCGGATTATTCAGATTTTCCTGGGATGGTAGACGAAGTTTCTGAGGTTACTACACCGCAAAATGTATCGATTTCCTTACCTTCCCTGCGGGCTGACAGTATGTCCGTTGAGGTTGCCGACAGTGTAAAACAGGTCAAACAGACAGGTTTTACTTTTGCCCCTGAGGCGGGTTCACAAAGATTGCGCCGGGTAATCAATAAAAACATTTCCAATGAAGAGCTTTTTGAGGCGATTGAGATGGCCTTTAAAAAAGGATGGAATGTCATCAAGCTTTATTTCATGGTAGGGCTGCCAACGGAGACTGATGAGGATCTTCTCGAGACCGTAGACCTGATCAGAGAAGCCGAAAAAATTGCTCAGCGTAGCGGAAGGAGAAGGAGAATAAATGTGAGTTTTGGCCCCTTTATCCCCAAGGCTCATACTCCCTTCCAATGGGATGCTTTTATAGAACCTCGAGAGTTGAGAAGACGAATTTCCTTTTTGAGATCCCGCCTGCGGTCCAAGACGATCCACTTCAAATGGGATGAGCCTGAGACAGCTCATTTTGAAGCGGTGGTTTCCAGGGGGAACCGCTCGATTAGTAGAGGTCTGTTAATGGCATTTCAAGAGGGTCAGCGATTTGAGGGCTGGTCGGAGCATTTTGATTACAAAAAAATCATGGGATGCTTTGAGAAGGCTGGTGTGCAGATAGATCGCTGGTGCTCTGAAAAGTCGCTTGATGAAATTCTTCCCTGGGACCATATCGATGCCAGGATCAAAAAGAAGTTTTTGACTTTTGAGAGAAAGAAGGCCTTTCGAGATCAAAAAATCACAACCTCTGATTGTCGTTGGGGGGACTGTCATTATTGCGGAGTACCCAATCCCAGGGACGATATCAAACTCAAGGCTGAGAAACCCACAGGGGAAGAACTTGAACGCCGAAAGATTAAAAAAGGCACTCCTTCCAGCAGTCATCGAATGAAGGAAAGCCGATCGGATGCCTTGCGGTTTCGACTGAAGTATTCCAAAACCCAATTCGCCCGATTTTTAGCCCATTCTGATGTGGTGCGTCTTTTCCAGATGGGTATGAAAGCAGCCAGGTTTCCCAACCTCTATTCGAAGGGATTTACACCCCGCCCAGTGATGCAGTTTGGTCCTGTTTTACCCCTGGGGGTGGAGTCACTGGCGGAAGTCATAGACCTATGGCTTCTCAGCCCCCTTGAGGATAATCAGGTGATTAAGCTCAATGAGAATCTCCCCCGGGGGCTGGAGGTACGATCCTTTCAACAGGTAGCCCTTAAGGAACCCAGTCTAAGCATATGCTACCCCTATGTTCGCTATAGCGCTTCGATGGGGAAATATTCAGAGTCCATCAGAGAACCATTGAAAGCGTGGGAGCTAAGTGAGAGCTGGCCAGTCGAGCATCGGGGTCGGGAGATCGATCTAAAGCGTGCTATCCGTTCTCTGGATCTGGAGGGTGAATCCCTCTCGATGGTGGTTTCCATATCCTCCCAAGATGGTCATAACGCCAATCCAATCTTAGTGATGGAGAAGCTACTGGGAATTTCCGCTGAATTCAGGGGGGAAATTGCCCTGGTTAAGGAATGCCTTCTTACCTGCTGAGCAAATGAATCCCTCCGACGAATTTTTTGCCCTGTTGGCTCCTCTTCTTCAGCCGTTGGAGCTAAATCAATTTAAAACCTCCTTAAACCAGGACCCCGAGCGAGCAGGCTGGAAATTACCCTGGAAGCGATGGGCACCTCATTTGACCCAGTTTTTGACTCTGAATCTTCCTGACGCCTTTCTCCTACCCTTAGATTTTCGACCTTCAAGAGATCCCGCCTGGCATGCGGGTATGTACTATTGTCAGGAACCATCCGCGATGCGCAGCATCTATGAAATCTTGAAACACGAACACCTCCCACGCAGATTCAACAGTATTGTAGATCTGTGTTCATCGCCAGGCGGAAAGACTCTGCAGCTAAAGTCGCTTCTAAGTGAAGGGGGTGTCCTGATTGCAAATGAGCTGGATCCGAAGAGATGGAAAATTCTGGCTGAAAACATGGAGCGAGCCGGGGTTGCAGATGTCCTACTCAGTAGATACTCTCCAAATCAACTTTGCGGTCCCCTAAAGCAATGGGCCCAACTGGTTCTGGTGGATGCCCCCTGTTCGGGTGAAGCCTTGTTTCGAAGAACTCCTTCGATGCGTTCTCACTGGTCTATTCAGGCAGTGAAAAGTTGTGCCCTGCGACAACACAAGATTTTAGAATCGGCCTGTGAGCTACTTTGCTCCGGGGGGATTCTTGTTTACAGTACCTGTACTTTTAATCCCCTGGAAAATGAGGACGTAATTCATTCGCTTTTAGCCTCAAAACCTGAGTTTTCTGTACTATCATTTCGTCGATTTTGGCCGCAGAGAGGGGAGGGGGAAGGTCAGTTCGTAGCAGTGCTGCAAAAAAGCGGCGCTTTAGATTCTCCAGCGATTAGACGCAGAGAAAAGGTACCGGTTAAAAGGGGTGAGACCTTTGGTTGGCTGGAAGTTTTTTTGGAATCCCTGCCTGAGGGTAGAGTTCAAAGACAACAGGATAAAATTATCTATTTCCCGGCCTACCGTTTCAAAGTATCCCTTCCGGTGCCCAGGCAGGGAGTGGTGGTTGGCCGCGTAAAAGTAGGCAAGAAAATGAAAATTGTGCCGACCCATGCACTCGCAATGATGATGGAGAGCCTGCAAAACGCTCCCACCCGGGACCTTTCCTATGAAGAGTCCATGGAATTTTTAAAGGGTAGAGAATTGGAAGCCCCGGGGGCCCAGGACGGCTGGACTCTGGTAACCTACCATTCCCAGGGTCTGGGTTGGGGCAAGGTCGTTCAGTCAAGAATGAAGAACCATTACCCATCAGCCTTTAGAATGAATAGCTAGATAGTTTTGGCTGTTGAGGGTCGATAGAGAGAGAAGCGTGGAGGACGTAAATGCAAACCAACCTTCGAAGTCACCAAATCTCAGAAATTGGTCTTGGAATTGAGGGCCGGAAGGTCTCCCTTTGTGGCTGGGTAGAAACCATTCGAGATCACGGAGGGGTGCGTTTTTTTCACCTGCGCGATCTAAGCGGCAGGATACAAGTTCTCCTGGATCCCGGAATTTTGCCTGAGAGCGCTTGGAAGATCGCCTGTGATGTCCATATCGAGTACTGCCTTTGTATAAAAGGAAAAGTGATTAAGCGGCCGGAAGGAAAGGACCAGACCTGGCTTGATACTCGTGATATTGAGCTGGAAGCCCATGAGGTCAGCATCTTGGGAAGCTGTGCAGCTTTGCCATTTCGTCCCCAGGATTATGAACAGGTAGGTGAAGAGCAAAGACTCAGTCACCGCTACCTGGATTTAAGATCAGATCGACTTCAACATAATCTGCGGTTACGGTCCCAGGTTTTGTTTGCTCTGCGCGAAGCGTTACAAAAACGATTTTTTGTGGAAGTCGAAACCCCCATATTGTCCACCTCCACTCCTGAAGGCGCCAGGGATTACCTGGTACCTAGCAGACTACATGCGGGAAAATTTTACGCACTCCCCCAGTCTCCCCAGATTTTCAAACAATTGCTTATGGTGGGTGGAATGGATCGGTATTATCAGATTGCCCGCTGCTTTAGGGATGAGGATCTCAGGACCAATCGGCAGCCTGAATTTACACAACTTGATCTCGAGATCTCCTTTGTGGACGAAGAAGAAATTATACAGTTGGTTGAGGATGTTTTAACGGAAGCCTTGTATAAAATCGGGTGCGAATTCAAGTCTCCCTTTGCCAGGCTAAGCTATAAGGAGGCTTTGGATATCTATGGCTCGGAAAACCCCGATCTTAGCTTTGATCTTAAGATTCACGATCTGAGTGCTATCTTTAAGGAGTCGGATTTTCGAGTATTTCGCTCCATTATTGATGGTGGGGGAATAGTACGAGCCCTTGTGATTCCGGCTCACCTTGAATTAACCAGGAGCGAAATTGAGGCGGCACGTTCCTATGTGAGCTCACAAGGTGGCGCGGAACCCGCCTGGGGGCATCTCCGTTCCGGAGCGTTTGAGAGTACCATAGCCAAGTACTGGTCTAAGGAGGAGATTTCCAAGGTAACCAAAAGCCTTTCCGGCTCCGAAAATGATCTTGTTTTTTTTATGGCAGGTCCGGATACAACCGCTTTCAAACACCTGATTGGAAAGTTTCGCCTGTACCTGGGAAATCGACACGGATTCAGGGATAACTCCAAGAATCAGTATTTTGCCTGGGTCTGCGAATTTCCGCTCTTTGATAGGGATGCCCAGACCAAAAGCATCACGTCCATGCACCATCCTTTTACAATGCCTGAACCGGGGATCAATCTCAGGGACACCGATGACAAATATCTCACCCAAATTCAATCCAGGGCTTACGACCTGGTCTTAAATGGACAGGAGCTAGGTAGCGGGAGCATAAGAATTAATACCAGGGCGCTACAAGAGGATGTATTCCATGTACTGGGAGTTGGCCAGGAAGTGCAGGAGGCCCGCTATGGATACCTTTTAAAAGCACTAGAATATGGTGCGCCCCCACACGGCGGAATTGCGCTTGGAGTAGATCGACTTCTTTCCCTTCTCACGGGTTCAGAATCTATTCGTGACGTGATCGCGTTTCCCAAGAATAAGTCAGGAAATTGTCCCCTTACGAAGGCACCAGCGGAGGTGGACCTCGAACGTTTACGAGAAGTTCATATTCTCTCGATGATCAAGGGTTCCGCAGAGTAAAGAAGTCCATGGATCGGTTGCTTAGAATTAGCTCCGGCTATCTATTGTACGCATCGGATATACAGGGCCACGAAGCTGATTTTGATCGAGTTCTTCAGCGCTTCTCACTTCTAAAAGAGAAGCATCAGGCCACGAAGCTGATTTTGGGAGGAGACCTGCTTCATGGTTATCCTGGATACGAGGATCGCTCCTTTTCTTTACTACAAAGAGTAATGGAATTAGGTGATCCTCAAATCATTCTTCTCATGGGTAATCATGAACTTTCCCATGTTCTTCATTGGAGACTGAGGAAAGGAGGGTTGAGTTTTGTAGAGAACCTGGAGGCGAAGTTCGGCCCACATCGCCGTAAATACGCTCAGTTTCTTTGTTCTCTCCCTTTTGGAGTTCTCACCGCCGGAGGTATTTTGCTCAACCATACGGGTCCGAGTGGAGCGCTGTCCCCGGAACCTTCTCAAGGGCAGGATGAAGTTTTATGGAATTGGTTCTGGAATCTTGACTTCCGCTCTTCTCTACCTCCGGGTCCAGTTCCCCTGGACGCTTTTGAGCCCGAGTATGGTGCCTCCCTGCTGAATTCTAAAAGGGGAGAAACTCTCTGGGAGGCCTTTATGAATAAGAATGAATTCCAGATTGAGGATTACGAAAAGGTGTTAAAACGATATCTGCGGCGTTTTGACCCTCCCTGTCGCTACCTCATTTCCGGACATATTCCAGCACCGGAAGGCTTTCAAGTCATCTCCGACAGGCAGCTTCGAGTGTGTACAAGTTACGGGGCAAAAGATCAGAACTCCAAGAAACTTCTCCTTGTTGACGCGGCCAGAACTTACGCAAACATGGGAGAAATTCTGGGTGGGCTGCAGCCTCTATTTTGAACTGGTGTCCGTAGACTCCATGCGGCCTGTCATGGTTGAAAAAGAGGAGGAAGTTCGAAAATCTTTCAGCCAAATACAGGCAGTTGTGATCAAGATCAGGGCTGCGCAGGATATAAAAATCCATTTCAATAGCCAGGGTACGGGACTGCCAAAGAAAACTTCATCGTTCAATTCGCTACGCCCCATGGAAGGTGATTCACTCATAATTTCTTTGGACTGCACTTTGATTTCCTCCGGGGCACATTATACTCAAAATGAGTTGATTTGGGAGTACTTTGGGACAAAAGGGAATCTTGGCTCCCCGGGCTCTGGCCAGGGGGCTTATTTGAGTATGATCCTTCAAGAGCCAATCCAGGCCCTATAGGGGATAAGCAAGAGTCGCCGAGTCCTCAAGCGTCTTTCTGATAGCGGGGAATGAGCAGGTTTAACAGATGCAAGACTCGTTTCACTTGTACCGAGGTGTTATACCACTGAAAAGAGAGACGAAAAAGACACCTGGTTCCATCTGTGAAATTACAGTATTCACTCGCCAGGGGAAAGTTTAGCTCAAAAAGAGATCCGAAAGAGTGAATAATGCCATACTCCTGAAGCTCTTTACTGATTTTGGCACTCACGCTGTCTGGTCCCCGAAACCAGGTGATCCCATGGCTTAATAGCGGATCAAAGGGGTGTAGCTCCCAACCCTCAAATTTTGGAAATTCCTGGGCAAACTCAGCCTGCAGGGCGCAGACATGCTCGTCCCTGTCAAATTCTTTGCATAGAACACCATCTTCAAGATCCTTTTGGAATTCCATGAAATTTCGAAAGAGCTGAATCAGGAAAAGCGGGGGGAGGGTGCTTTCAACAAGGTTCTGCAAGTCCTGCTCCTTTCCAATTTTGGCCTGAAGATACCGGCAAAGTGTCGGGGAAAGCAGGTAGGCTCCTCCGGGAAATCCAAAGAGCTCTTGAAAAGAGATGAAGTAAGCATCACAGGATGGAATGGCTAATCCCATGGCAGCCCCCTGAGACCCATCGACGATAAGAAACTGCTCCTTTCCCTCCACTTCCCTCTGTATCTTTAAGGATCTATGAAACTCCAAAACTCTCTCTTCAAGACCCGAGAGGGAACTCAAGTGATTGAGACAGACGATGACCTGGTTCTGAGAGATACGACCGGGAAGGGAACTTGTTTTCAGAAGCTCCTGAGCGTCTCTGCGAAGAATTTCTACACTGTTCTCTTCTTGAGGCAAAGACCTTAGAGTGGAGTTCTTTAAATAGGGATCGATTAAAAATAGATTTTCTTCCCCGCAGCATATTAATTCCACAATCTGACTCAATCCTGCTGAAGCCGACCCGTGGAATAGTATGGACTCAAATTTCCACCCGCTGCTTTTGATAAGCTCCCTGGAAAGCTCCTGGACTTTCGCGAGCTGAGTTTGACCATTGGTAACAGTACAAGAAGTGTCCAATAATGAGGTTGGAAGCAGTCCCTCCCGGGCACCATCTAAAAAGATGACCCCTTCCTCATTACGCAGTTGGAAAAAAGGTGTCTGCGCTGGATCCATGGGGAAGATCAGAGTTTGTGAGAGAGAGGGAAATGGTTCTCAAAATGGATGTTACCCGATCTGAGTTCCGCGTTGATTTGAGTGAGATCGCCTACTTTTCCTGGATAGCGGCCTTGGATTTCCACGTAGTATTTTCTATCCTGTAGAAAACTGGTGAATCCCATTGTGAATGTATTTTCGGCAATGGATTGCACCTGTCCAATCACTTCTATCAGTCCTGATTGCAGGACCTGCTTGCGTAGGTGGGAAATATAAATGATAGGAGGAGACTGGGAATCCTTACACTCTAATGCTCTGCGGGTAAGAGTCGGCCAAAAGGTAAATCGGATCTCTTTTCTATTTTTAAGAAATCTCGAGAGGGGGACAAATTTCCTCCATTTTTTAGGGCGCTTATCCTCAAAGCAATAGTGATGACCTCCGACCTCGAGGGTGCCTTTCACCTGCATTGTGGAGGATTCCAGGACGTCGACGACTTGACCCTGGGCCATGCCTACTGCCCGTTGTAATGTCTGCCAGGTAGCTTCTTCAGGGATCGGGAAATGGGAATGTAGACTTTTCGAAGTTTGCTTCTTTTGGTTTGTTCCCCCGATTTTATAGTTCTGGGCTGAGGTTCTGAGGCGCTGGTTTTCGGTCCAGATTGTAGAATTAGGTATATTGGCAACAGCCACAAGACCTTGTCCCGGCCGTTCCGGCTCCGAAAACGTAATCAATCCCCCACTTGTTACCATAATCCCCCCAGTGAAAAGGTAGACAATTCCGAATTATTAGAATAAGAAATTGCACCTTGGAATAAAGAAGCTGACAGAAATATGCGGATCTTGTTCCTTTATGTCAAGTCCCAGTCCGGGCATCCTGAGAATTTAATGGCAGATTACAAGAAAATAAAAACCGCACGGTCCGAATTTTGGACCCCCCCGCTTTTCTTTTCTTTCTTTTAAATTACCGGATCCGGTTCGAAAGAAGCGAGTGCTTCTTCGGCTTGTTTGTGACCCTGAAAGGCAAGGAATTTTAGCCCATGGTAAGCTTTATCCTTCACACTTTGAGACGGGTCCTGGAGCAATTGGATCAACAGCGGAATAAAATTAGAGTCTTTCAGGGTGCATATAGCATAGGCAGCAGAGTCTCTGTATGCGGAGTGCTCAGAATGAATCATTTTCTCGAAAAGTGACAAGATCTTATCTTGCCCAAGCCTATGTAAAGCCGTCAGGGCGTTTGCTTTAACGCGGTTGTCTGGATGGGAGGCGAAAGTGCTGATACGAGCCAGGGCGGCGGTTCCGCCCACCTGCTCGAGTGCCTCGATAGCGTTGGCCACGATTCGAAAGTCACTATCTACCAAATAGCGATGGATAAGCTCTTGACGAGATAGATCGGAGCGCGGCAGAAGTTTAAGAATACAGGCTTTGAGGTAGGCTTCATTGGTTTCCTCCTCAATTTTGAGCATAACATCCAGAAATTCTTGTCGATTTTCTCGGGCGATATCTCCCATCGCTTTTCTACGGACATCTTCAAGATCTGAGCGGAGATTCTTGAGAATTTCATCAAACTCCTGTGACCCCTTAACCTCTTTCGGCGGGCTTGAATCCTCAAGGGCGTCGATGGCTTTACGAATTTCATAGCGTTGCTGTACATCGGTGACCCGGGCCAGTAAATCTCTAAGAACTCTTAACTTGTGGGGATTTTCTGAATCAAGTATTTCCTGAACCGTAGAACTAATGCTGGAGTTTTCTGCAACGGTCGAACTTTTTTCAGGTGTTGGAAGAGATTCGGACTTGCGCAATAAGACCAGGAATTGTTCAATTTTTTCCAGGATTCGCTGAGTTTCCGCTTTTGTGGTGAGGACCAGGACTCGATTTTCAACTTCCTCTAGAAATTTCTGCTGGTCAAATTTGGGAAGCTTCGCGGGATCTCTATAGTCGAGCTTAACTTTTTGGACCACCGCATCAAATTGACTTCTGCTTATGCGGACCTCTGGGCTGATTCGATCCCACCTGGAATACTCGAAAGAATCGATTTTGCCGCCTCTATGATACTGCATGAGCAGGATCTCTAGAATGTATTCGGCTACTTCGCCGCGAAACTGATCCATCATATTGGAAACCTCTGGGAGAAAGTCATTCCCCCATAGATATCGGCTGCCCCCTAAGAGGGATTTCCGGTCTCATCATGAAATTTGAATCCGGACCACGTTGCAAGAAGTTTGGTCCAATGGCTTCCGAACTACACAAATTCCAGTTACAATATCATAGAACACACATCAACCTTGGCAACTCACACCATTGCCAACCACATTCGTGAGATCAGGAGGCCTTCCTTACGAGGGCCTCCCGTCGTCTAAGGGCGGATCATGCTTTCAGAGGGAAGGGGCTGAGTGACTGCGTCGAACCATTTGACAACTTTGGGAAACGGAACGCACCTGAAGTCCCTGGCTCAAATGGGTGCTAACACGGATTCGAACCGAATTGATGCAGTAGAGATGCAGTTTAAAACAAGGCTGCTCCTAGAAACCCACCGCTATGAAGAAGCTCTCAAAACCGCTGATGAGGCCATCAGGAATTCCAGGGCCACTGATGAATTAATTCTTGAGAAAGTACTTTGTTTGTATCTCCACTCAGGCTGCGATGAGACTTTTCTAAAGAAACTCCCCTTCTATGATTCGAGCCAGGAAAATTTTGTACGTCTCCAGCTAGCCAGGGAACTTTATGAAAGAAAACACCTCCGGGAGGCCCTGGGTGTATTGGATGAATATTTGCGCAGAAGGCCTCGTTGTGAAGAAGGGACCAGGTTATTTGAGGAATGGTCCAGGGACTATTATCCCGATTCCTATTACCGCTATTACGGATATGTGATCATGGGCCTTCAGGTCTTGACCACCGCAATAGTGCTTTTCGTGGGAATTCTTCTTTTAGGAACAGCGTTGGATTCCTGGCCCCAGCTTTTTTCCAGCCTTTTCACGCTCCTCGCGCTCGGACCGGTGTTTTGGATCAACCTGCGAATGATCGGTGAGAAGTGGAAACGTTCAGAGAGATGTTCCACCGAAGTCTTTGAGGAATTTCTGAAGGTTCGCCACTACGGAGATGTTTTTCATCTCTCCAGGGCTTCCCAAGAGACCCATTTGTACCAGGACGATAATGACTATTCCTATATTTCCTGGATCCGCCATCTCCCTTTTGTACCGAACTATACTTATATAAGGTCCAGGGACCTGGCCACGGATGAATTCTTAACAGTTCCCTTGCATGGTGTGGCCGACGGCACCAGGTTTGGGATGGGTATCTATAAATCCATGCCCCAGCCGTTAAATATGTTAGGAGTTCGCCTGGGACAGTGGGAGAGCTTTTTCTCTGAAAATCATGGAATTTTGCGCAAGGCCGGGGAAATCTTGTTTGTACTGGGACTATTCCTCCTCTATTCCATATACCTATTCCCAGAAGTTTCAAAGTGGCTCTATAGCCTGGTAGTTTTTCAGTCTCCGGGAAATCATTTGACCTACCTGGAACCAGTAAGGGAATGGGTGTTCCTTGGTTCCACAAACTACTACACAATTCCGGAAGCATCGATTCCTCTCGCTCTCTTTGCCCTGACCTTGCCGCTACTTTTCCCCCGCCAGGTCTCCAGGTTCCTGGGAGTAGGGTTTTCTCTTCGAGTAATTTGCCAGATCTTCAAACTTCCCATTGTAAGGCCAGGGATTTTACTCCTCGCCTTTCTGTGCTTTTACCAGCATTATTCCCCATATTCCACCTGGTACATTCCTTCTCTTTGTTTGAGTTTTCTCTTTTATTTTGCGTTTGTAAGAACCCGTTATAAAGAGGAAGAGAAAGAGGTGGTTTCGCGTGTATCTTCCCTTTTTAAAGACCGAAATCAGGAAGGTTGGCTCCTACGTCTATTTCACCTGAGGCGAGTGGATATTATGGGAATAGATAGGTCGTATTGCACTCCGGTACAGACTCTGTTTCTATCGGAGCGTTTCATTGTAGCGCCACTGACTTACATGGGATTAACCCTGAGATTCCTGGTGGCCAATAAGAGAACCGGTATACCGCTGAAGGTCCAAAAATCCCAGGCCAGGTTCTTGCACTTGAACTCTCCAAGACAAGAAACCAAAATTTTCATTGGGCGGCATAGCGTAAGGCTATCTCAACCCGTTGGTGATGTGGTCGCGCAGTTAGAGGGAGCTCATCTTCCCTTCGAGCTAGTTGCGGAAGAACCTAAGAAGGTCCCCTGGCTTAAATTCATAGCGATTTCCATTATTGGCGGGCTCATAGTTTCTTCGATTACCCGCAATCATTGGATGATTGAAATCAGCCTGGGAATGGCCGGATTTTTTTGTTTTTTGGTTCCCCTGCTGGAATCTTTACGCCGCCCCTGGTGGCTCGCGCTGGGAGGCTTCCTCTTCTGGCAGGTTCAGGATATCTCTTATCTTCCGGGAGCTGCCAAGATCAGCGAGAAAACAGTGTATTCCATGCAGGAATTTCGAAGAATAGAGCAAGTACATGGCTTCTCGTCTGATTCCATGAGTGTTTCTTTTGTTCGAAAAAAAACAGACGCGTTGATTCTTAGAATCTGGGGGCCGCCCATTACCTATGGAGACTATGAGAAGTATATTCTTACTCATCGAGAGCTCTCTTTTTCCTACGTTCCCCCTATGGTTGCTTACCAGCACCACAGAGAGGATTCCCTTTCCATCCTTAGCTGGCATCTTTATCAAAAGTACCGTCCACTGGACGGGAGGCGCTATCGGTTAACGGTGAAAGAGTTTTGCGAAAAACAGGGCCTGGGTGTTTTCAGGGCACGTTCGCGGCAGTCTCGATGTGGAGTAAATGTATCTTTCCCTAAAAGAAGTTCGCAAGCAGTCGAGGATCTTTTGGCTCATGCCCCAAGAAATTGGATCAACCGGTTTCCGATCACGCTGTTTTCACGTGCCGTGAGAGAAGATCCCAGTCTATATTCACAATTACCGGAGGAAATACGACAAAAACCCGAAGTCTTGAATTGGACTCGGTTTTGGCTTTTGTTAGCTCTCAGGGAAGACCCGGCCCTTATATCCGAGATCTCCGCAGATCCGATTTTGGGAGGGGCGGAATTTCTAAAGATTTTCTTGCGTTCCTATGCGCGCAACCAGTCTGAACTTAAAGGGTTTCGGGAAATTCTCCAGGTACCCGGGGTGATGGAAGTTCTCTCGATTTCCGGTTTTTTTTCAGAACTCGTAAGAATCAATCCACTCTTCATACGGCGTTTTCCGCTGTGGAAGAGTGAAGCCTTACAAACTACGGGGATTGGTTCCCAGGGATTATCTCAAAAGCTCCTTAGCCACGAAGAGCTAAATCGTGCCAGGGAGCACTTTATAAACTTGCTCAGTGGGAGAAAAGAACGTGGCTGGACTCAGGAAGACCAGAGAGCTTATTTTCAAAAACACCGTAAGCTCATCTCAGCCCATCTCAGGGCAAACCCCCTGGAATTCACCAAATTTCCGAAGAATCTGCATATGCTGGTTTTTTCAGACCTGAAGGAAATTCTTAGCAGTCATCCCCGTCTTTTTGCCTTTGTTGACCCCTCCCTAAAGCGTTTGCCGGAGCTTTTATTCCGGGCCTATCCCCCTTCCATTGCTATTCGAAAGGTCCTACAGGAGAGCGACTTTTGTGCTGACGCTTTGAATGAGCTTATGGCCACTTCAATACCCCTGGGGCTGCACGGAGTTCGACCTCTGGTCAATTCTCTGCGCTCCCAGGGTTCCAGGTTTTTTTCCAGAAAACCGCTAAGATATAGAGCTGACGACCCCCGACCTCGGTCAGAAGAGATTTTTTTAAGCGATGTACAGTCTCGCTTCGGAGCCCAAATCAATGAACTTGACCTGGGTAAATGGTTTGCAATGTTTCTGGTAAAAAGGGACCGGTGTTGGGTACATCGCCATGGATTTCAATATCGCACCGATCCGGATGTGATAGATCTATTTTACGCCGACCCATCTATTCCCTGCTTCTGAACTAACCCCCGCCTCAAAACCATTTCTGATGATGTTAAGATGAGTTTTGGAAAAGGTGAATGGTGATCTGATGAGACAAAATGAAAAACTTTTAGAGAGACTTCTTCGCTGCCTGGTGGAAGAGCTAATCAAAGACAATTCCATAGAGGAATTTGAACTCACTCCGCTGCATTCCTTTCTCACAGAGTTTGCTTTACCGGCAGGGGCATATCAGCGTATCAGGACAGATGTGGTAGGAATCTCGAAGCCGGAACAGGAAGTGGGCAGGCTGGAGTTCCCTGCTCTTTTCCAGGCCATATTCGACCGCTTAAATCCATACCACCATGTTTCTGAAATCGATGTAGCCTTTAAAAGTCTCTGTACCATATTCCAGCTTCCCGACTCCTTCCTAAGTGAATATGAGGAACTTATCTATGGAATCTCCTCTGATGGGGAGGAGCCAGTCCAAATTTCTTCCAATCAAAAGGTGCCTCAATCTCCAAGGGGGAGTACAACCGAAAAATTTCAGATCACACAGGAGGGAAATCAAAAGGTCCTGGAAATCCTTTTGCTAGGAGACGGTATTCTTGCGGAATCAGGCTTTATAAGCAGGGCGAGGGGAGAAATACTGGTAGAGCCCCTTCCGCTTGGAGTACTCACGGTTCTGAAGGGAATGAATGCTGGACGAAGGCTCTATAGACCTATTTACCGAGGTGTGGGAGCATTAGTCTTCCGGCCGGTATGTGGAGATGTCATCGAGATGAATTTAACCGGTAATGAATGGATCTTGAACCCGGAATCTTTTTTGGCAGCTGATCTCGAGCTTAGTTTAACAGCCCAAACAGCGGTGAAAAGACCCAGAGATTCCATTCCCTATCCAATCAAAATCAGGGGTAAGGGAATCCTCGTAATTAAAGCACCAGCGCCTATTCATTTCCTCGAGCTCAAAGAGGAAAAAATTCAGCTTGCAGATAAAGCCTTTGTGGCCAGAACAGCAGGGTTTAAACATCAGATCGAATTCTCGCGCGAACCGGGTCAAGAGAGTCGGGAAATTCACATTCTGCGCGGCACAGGCAAGATTGCAGTCTGCAATCCCCCCTCCATAGCCGATTAGAAAACCCAGCCGTATTTTTAACAATTACCATCCACCTCCACAGATTCGGATAGGATACTCAGTACCTCCCCCGGCTTCAGGGAGCTATTGGCGGGGGCTGCTTGATTTACAAAAGAGAGAATGACGGGAAATCCCCGACCTTTTACACTCCCAAATGGATTGATTGTGTTTGCGAGAAGCCATTTCCCAGGGTTCTTTTCAACTTTGTTGAGTAATATCGTCGCGTTGGTGAGATCGCTCCGCCTCACGACAAAGCTATTGGTGCGCGTGTCAGACTCAAAGCCGGACAATCTCCAGGAGTTGGGGGTCTGTGCCCACATGTATTGGGGGATGAGGAGATCATAACAGGTTCCCTCCTGAGTTTGGGTGGAGATGAGCTGTAACTTCTGGGCGTCATCGCGGTTGCGAATTTGGCGAGGCAGGATCTGATTGTGCTCTATGCCGCTATCGAAAACAGCGGCATAATGAGCGCTTAGCTGTGGATTTTCACGGACCAGGCTGTAAGGAATGTGAAAATGAGTAAGGCGGGGCTGAATAGATTCTCTCAAGATTTTTCCCGATTTCATCCAGTTCATACGCTGATCAAGGGTCTCAAGAGCCGTATTGATCTGGGAGTTCCACCTGGAAAAATCACCTGACAAAGCTAGCTCTATGGTCTGAAACCCGTTTTTGTAGCAGTCTTCTTCGCTCTCAAAACTCTTGCCGTGGATGCTGGAAACCAGGGCGATCCAAAGGCTAAGAGCCTGGTTGTCTCCCCATGCTCCAAAGTCTCCCATGGCGGCTGTCTCAATGAGTAGTTTCCTATTTTTTCGGGCTAGATCTGGAAAAAGCAGGCTAAAGACTGAGAGGACACCATCGCTGTCTGTGTGAGTGTTGTAGACCACTTTCTGGTCGCGCTCAAAAGGAGAGCCAAGGAAGTTTAGACAGATTTGTGTAGAGGTGTCCGCTCTTAGGATCTCTGGTGTGTGATTGGGTATCCAATGACTCAATTCAAGATCATAGTTTTCTCTAAAGAGATTGGGAGCGGTTCCATCGGCGAAAATAACCGGTTCCCCGGGAAGTGTGGTTGAATCTCGAACAAAAGAAAAAGCTCTTGTCATAACGCCCTCTCGATTCTTGCTGTAGATGGCCTGGCTCGTACATTCAGCTCTTGATCCCAGAGCATACTAAATTTAGCACCTTGACGCCCTTCAATTAGTCCTTAAACTCTTATGTTTATTGTTCAAAGCAGTACCTTTGAAGGAGGAATTCGATCATGTGGAATCCATTTTTCGCCAAACTAATAGCGGTTTTTATCTGTTTTACCCTGGCACCGGCATTTGCAGCCCAGGCTGATTTCTTAAACCTGGACCGACCGGCGGTTTTTGCAGAAGATGACGGCGGATGTGACGGCGGGTGTCCACTTCCCCCCGATGATGGGGATGATGACTCGGGCGAAGGGAATCTCGTTTTTGCAGAAGATGACGGCGGATGTGACGGCGGGTGTCCACTTCCTCCCGACGACGGCGATGATGACTCAGGAGATGACAGCCTTGTTTCCCATGGTTGTGGGGATGGCGATGACGACGATGATGACGGCTGCGACGACCCGGATGACGATGAATGAGAAGACTCTGGTCTTTTCTGGTAGCGTTTTTATTCCCGTCTCTTCTTTATGCGGCTTCTACGGTAGCCCTGGTTACAGGAGATCGGAATTCCGAGAATTCAAGAATTCTAGAGGAATTCTTAAATTCAAAAGGCTATCGTCCTCAGCTTATTGAGCTCAAGCAGGGAGAAGCCTTTCCTGGTCGGGAGATTTTCCAGTATTTGAAAGGTGCAGTGATCCGCGTCGTAGAAGATTCCCTTCCCTCCACATGGATGGACGCGGAAGAGGCTTCCTTTTGGATTGAGTTTCTAACTTCACACGGCTCCCTGGTACTCTTCGGAGACAGCCTGGGCTCTGCTGAAGTCTATGAGGCAGGTCTTACCCAGTACATTGGATTTGACTCCCTTCGGGAAGTTGTTGTGGCTCAGACCTTGAATGGCAGCTCTCATGATCTGATTTCGGAAGATCTCGATCTTGCTGTGAGACTGACCTCAGATCGCCACGTGATCAAGCCGCGTCAGAATTCAGGAATTGATGTGGTATATCAAACAAATTCAGGACAGGTTCTTGGGATGAAGCAGCAGAGTTGCAGCTTTCGGATGAGCTATTTCACATTTCTTCCCAGTGAAATCCAAGATTCCTCCATGCGCACCACCCTTCTGCACAGAACCCTCGACTGGAATCTCGGATTCGCTCTTGGAGTAGGTATGCAGGCACCGGATTTCCCGGTTTTGCAGCTAAATTCAGAGCTAACCGGGATTTATAATCTCTGGAACCAGCATAGTGAATCGGTGATATTCCTGGAGTTTTTTGCAACCTGGTGCAGTAGCTGTGAAGCGCAGCTTCCTAAGATCATTTCTCTGCGGAACAAATTTCGTGAGGAACCAGTACTTTTTCACTTTGTAAGCTATAAGGAGCCGGTGGAAGAGCTTCTTTCCTATCTTGGTGAAAATCCAGAGATCGACTGGTCTGTTTCGGGAACTCAAAATGGCCTGGGAGCCAGGCGTTATGGATTGAAGGCATTGCCTGGAATCTACATCATTGATCGTAAGAGAAAAGTCCGTTTCATTCACCAGGGCTCCGCAAATGAAGGAAAACTCGAAAGAGAATTGCGTGAGATTTTGAGTGTGAAGCACTGATTTTTGCACAAAATCAGGGGATAAAAAAAAGAGGTCCTTTGGAACCTCTTTTTTCTATGTACTGCAACTTATAGAATGTCTCGCACTGACAACTCCTTAGCGTGTACTTCGATGCACCTATTGTAGATGTTTATTTTCAAATTGCAAGTCGGGGAAGCTAGAATTTTCAAAAAATAGATTTTTTTTTGACGTAGCATTCACAAAATCAAAGAGATACAATGGCGACTCGCATAATTCCCGAATCGGAAAGGGTGATTTTCAATGGCGAAAGCAGGACGAGTTGTAACACTACGACTGGGTAAATTGGACCGCAAAGCTCTCCAAAAATTCCTCGATGAATCTGTAAAGAATCTGGATAAAGAAAAAGAAAAAATCAATCCCAGGGAGTTTGAACATGCCCGAAAACTTCTGCGGGGGGTACAGAAAAAAGTTCGTAAAGCTACCCCAAACGAAGACTTTACCGTTTCAGAGGATGAATACGCCTATCTAAAACTGAGTCTCGAACGACTTACAGAATTTAACCAGTCCGCCTTTGACGGAATGTTTTTTCTCAAGAGATGGTTCTTCAAGCTACTGGCTAAAAACTACCAGCATCTCGCGGAAGTTGTTAAGAGAAAAAGATCCTGAAGTAGGCGGAAGCCTCAAAAAAAAGAAGTAAGAAATCAGGTTTTATTCCGTCAAAAGGACCTGAGTTTTGCAGTATCAGCTTAGCTGAGATCGGAATTTCTTCTTCAGTTCCTCCATTTTCTCTCCTTTAATTACTTTAAAAGCACTGGGAACCTTTGCAGACCTACTTCTGTCTATTCACTCAAGCTCGTCGGAAAATAGGAGCCCATATGCTATGCTCGTGGCCACTCTCTCTAGCCTGGAGGCCGTTATGAAAATTCGAACCTCGGCCCTTTATTCTCTCTTTCTGCTTCTATTCCTTTGCTCGATCACTGTTGGGATCCCCATTCAGATGCGCCCGCTTAGCAAGGCACAGTGGGTAAGGGAAGCCAAGGGGCTCGTCAAAATAAACACCCAAGAACTTCAACGAATTCAATCATTGCAAAAGCCGGAGACCAAGAAAAAATCTTTTCTAAAACAAGGAAAATATAGTTTCGAACTGCGGGCACAAGGTCTTTATTTATCTCTTCAAGGCAGGGCTCTGCTCAGCGACATCGAGCTTAAGATTCTAGAAAAGGGCTGGATTCTCCTTTCCATGACAGGGAGCCCCGTTCTCAGGGTTGGAAAGAGGGGAGGTTTTTCCCTGGAAGGATCCGGAGAAAAAACATTTCAACTAGAGGCTCTCTACCCCATTCGAAAAAAAACCAATCTTTGGAACGCCAAAGTGCCGCTAGTCTCTCATCCCGTGGGTACAGCGCAGTTTATGGCCCAAAGGTCCTTTCAGACCGTACAGGTATCTCTGCTTTCTCCCAATCCCTTTAAGGAACTTGATATCCAGGGCATAGAATCCTTTGCTCTTTCAGGGATTTCGGGATTCAAGATTCGCGCCCAGTTTCGATTGGAGCAGACACAGAGCGTGGAGGTTGTAACCCCGGTTAACCTGAAGAAATCAAGAAAGCCTCTTCTTTTTGTAAAATCTCAGCATCAATTTGATGTGCGCCCCAAACGAGCTCTTTATCAACTCCAGGCAAAAATCCAAATTTCTAGAAATCCTATTCAGGATCTCAAACTGAAGTTGCCGAGCTCTTTTGAATTGAGAAAGGTTGAGACTTCCTCTGGAATTCCCTTTTCCTGGTCTCAGAATGGGAATCTCCATTTTTCTCGGCCCGTACATGGGCAGGTTGAACTCCAGGTCCATGGAGAATATCGTCTTAAGGAAGAATCACCCCAGCACTTTCTTCTTAGCTCTGCACCGGTTACTTTTGAGAAGGTGGAAGAAGAGCGGGGCCATCTCATGTTTTTTACACGAGATGTGGTTCGAATCGAAGAGACCTCGTTCAAAAACACGGATATTCTCAACCGGGTGGATGCCACAGAACTCCCGCCCGAGATGACAAAAAATTTCCAGACTCCAATCTTATGGGCGTTTCGGTATTTTGAACCCAGGCTAGAGTTTCTACTCGAATCTGTATCCTTCGAACCTTACAAGCTACCTACTCACAGGCTCGCGTCCTTTCATGGTGTCGCCCGTCTCAATGAAGACCTTAGCGCATCACATTCCTGGACTTTAGAGCTGCAAACCCAGGAACCTCTCTCCTTTCCCTTGCCGCTTCCAAAGGGCTATAAGCTGTTATCCTGCTATTTAAACGGTCGGGAAATCAACGCTTACCAGGATCGCCAGGGAGTCTATAGTGTGGAGCTTCCCGGGTCCCCTACCTCAACTTCCTTTCAGGGGCGCAGGGTTAAATTCACTGGAACTCAAAAAGGCCTCTCATCACTTCAATCTCTTAAGCTCCAGATCCACATGGAGTCAGCCAGACCAGAGTCACCGTCGAGCGTTCGCCTGCCGGTCTCCCTGCCCGAAACTGCGCAAGGCCTTCAGCTGCGTGTTGAACTTCCCAGGGGATTGAAGAAACCCTTAATTGAAAGCAATTTTCTATCCTCTGAGGAAAAACAATCCACTTTCTGGACCTTTATTGAAAAGAGTTATCAACACCTGCGTTCTGCTGCCTCGTACCTGATTCCAGAGAGTTTCCCCAAATTTATGCTCCTTTTTCTACTCCTTCTTTTAGGCCTGGTAACCGCGTTTGAGTTTGGCTGGATGGGACAGTTTTTTCTCGCTTCATCTTTCTACTCGCGCTTTAAATCGGTGCTGGTCTTAGCTCTGCTGGGATCATTTATCATTCTCTTCTACCAGGTGAGTTCCTCTTCTTTTGCGATCAGGAATTCAGAAATGAGAGCCTTTGAAAACTCTGGAGTCTTTATTCCTGCCGAGTCAGGAACCGGTAAATGGAATAGCCCCCCGAGGGCTTCCAGTTTGAGATTTCAAGCCCCTCATGGTCGCGAGGGGGGATATTTTGTAGAACTCGATTTCACTTCTCAACTCTGGCCCCCGTCCCCTTCTGTGGCGCACCTTCTGGTGTTTTGCCTTGCCCTTGGCAGCGGGCTTCTTTTTCGTATTCGGCCTCTCCTGGGACTCGCTTCGCTGGCATTGGTGGTGCTTGGGCTATCCGTGAGTCCCAATGAGAATTTGCAGAAGCTGGTTCTGATCTATCTCCCTCTATGGTTTATAGGATTGGTTCTTCTCTTTGAGACTATGGCCTGGAGACGGTTATGGAAATTGCTATCGCTGGCCCTGCTTTTTCAGCTTTCCTCTTCCATCGAGGCCATCGATGTATTCAGGTTGGACTCGAAAGACGGCCCCCTCTTCTTTATGCACCGGGCTCAATATCTTCCTTTGCTGAATTCTACATCGACCGCTAAGGAAAGTAGAGTCATCAGGGCTAAGAGTATACATGCTCGTTTCTATCAAGAGACGCATTCCCTTATGGCGGAATTGACATGGACTTTTCCGATCCCCGGGGAAAGGGAACTGCACTTGGAAGTTCCTTTTACACACCAGCTTTTACAGGAAATCCAAGATAGCTCGGGAAATCCACTTGCCCACAGGTTTGAAAAAGGGGTTTTGATTCCAGCTTTCAAAGACAGCGAGGAAAAAGAGATTAAAGCGACATTTCTGGTAAGTTCACCCTTTCCCAGGGATTGGGATTTTAACTGGAGATCCCTATCCATTCCGCTTCAATCTTTAGAGTTTCCTTCCCTGGATGGATACTCCCTGAAAATCAAAGGTGATTCAGTTCAAATCCCCTCTGAGAAAGGAATTAGAGCATTCCTTTCTGCGGGTCAATTCAGCGGTCTGGTTCTACGTAGAAGTATACGAAAGACGCGGGAACTCCCAACCAGGGCGATGCAGACTGAAGTCCTCGAGAAAGACTCTCTAAAAGTGTTGGCAAAACATGATTTTTTCCTGGAAGAAAACTTCCTTTCCGGGAAATCGGTCTTAGGTTTCCAGGGGAAAGGCCGTCCCGTACAAGAAACCATCCTTGAACTTCCAGTTGGAATCAAGATAAAGAACGTAAGTTCCCATTCAAAGCTAGCGGATTGGTTTGTGGATGAGTCCGGTAAATCCCTGCTTCTTCGCTATGAGAATCCCCAGAGAGGGAATTGGACCGTCACTCTTGAAGTGGAACATCCTTTCGAGGATAAGCAGGGAAGCCTGGGGAGTTTTTATGTCAAGGGAGTAGACGAATGGGAAAACCAGTTTTCGTTTCACTCAGATGAAAATCTCTCTTTTAAAATCCGCCCCAATGCTGAATTTCTCGCGTCTCTAACTGGTGATATTCCGGAACCAGATGAGTTCTCACCGGTGTATCGTCAAGTTTTGAAAAAGGGGATTCTACCCTCAGGTCAGCTCCTCAAAATCACAATGATTCCCAGGCAGGTCGTTCATGCCGTAAGTGCCTTTATCGACAGTCTTGAGATCACAACTTTTCTGGATGAGTCCGGTGTGTCTTTTACCCGCTACAGGTTTCAGGTTCGAAACAACGGGCAGCAATTTCTTAAGATTCGCTTCGCTGACCAGGAGAAAATTATAAGCGCGAAAATTAACGGTTCACTTGCCTCCCTGGGGCGTTCAAAGGGCTGGGTTCTGGTACCCATGAAAATGATCTTTGGTCCCAATAGAGATGTGGAGCCTTTTCTCTTTGAATGTACCACCAGGGGCCGCTCAAAGAAGACAGACATCTTCTCAGTTCTGGTACCCATGGTAAACCTGGATATAGCATCGGTGGAGTACAACTTCGGGACCCTGACGCAGTGGAATAAAGAAGGTCTTGAGTTGGTGGCCGGGAGTGATTTGAGTCTGGAATCCAAACGGAATGCCCTGAGGTTCATGGGAAGAGAACATACGGCTTTACTCCCATCCATTGAGAAGGTACCCATCGACTTTCCCGTATTTCGTCCTCGAACCCATGTGCGGTTTCGAGGACATTTCCTTAAGAGTGGAGAAGAGAGGGAAGCTCTGAAATTGGAATTGTTACCGGAAGCAAAGGGCCTATCCTCAGCCTGGATTTCTTTCCTGATTGGCCTGTTGTTCGCAGTGTTATCCCTTGCTTTCCCGACCCAGGTTCTACGGCCTCGAGTGCTTGCTCCCGGTCTACTTTGTGCCGCGATTCTGAGCCAGTGGGTACCCGCTCATGTTAATCCACTATTCAGTGCCGGATTTTTTCTACTAACCTGGCTTGTTCCGCTTCTACTTTTCAGAACGAGTATTCGTCTGCGCAGGGATGTGGGGCAAAACCTGGGGGCACAAGTGTGAAATATCAAATAGGGGTCGTCATGAAAAAAAGTGTTCTTTTTTATCTTTCCTTCATCCTGTGTTGCTACCAGCCCCTTGCCCTGGAGCCGCTGCTTGGCACTGTTCCCTCCGGTCAACAACATTCCAGTGCAGTTTTACTGATTCCTGAAAAGCAGGTCTTGGATGTCTTAAAGGAGCTCGAAAATAAGCATGTAGAATCAGATCCCGGACAATTAATTCCCGCAAGCCTTGAACTCAGGGAGGAGGAGCGGGGGGGCATGTCCTTTTCCTTTCGTGCTCGCTCAGGGCAGGGGCATAGACTAGAAGATCTATCCTTTCCTCTTTCTTGGATTCTTGAGCCCGATTCCGCTAAGCGTCTTCGTTTTTGCCGCCAAAAAAGCGCCTTTTGTTTGCGGGAGGACCAGGCTTTTCCGCTTGAAATTCAGGGCAGATTCAAACTGAAGAACAAGACTGCATTTGCTCTGCCGAGCGGCTTTTCAATCTATGTGGAATTGGGGAAATTGAGCTCCCCAATAGCCTTGAACTTTCCGCATACCTCTGTGGAGCTTTCCGTGAAAGAGGGAGATTCGGTTGGTTGTGGAAACGCCTCTAGCCTGGTGATTAAGAGAGTTGATCCACCTGAGCCTAAACCGGTGAGGATTGAAGAGGCTGCTCCGGATCTCCATGCAGCAGAACCATTGATACTGGGGATCCCCAGGATTGAAATGGACCTGGGGCCCCAGGAGAGCACCGTTTGGATTGAACTCAGTTTCAGGGTTCTGCATGGGGCCATTCATGAAATGCCTTTGACTCTCCCAAAAGGAATTGAACTGGATCGAATCAGCTTTAAACCCGCTACTGTGTTCCACCTGAGCCAGTCAAAGCTCTTCATTCCCGCAGGATTGCATGGAAATGTGACTCTAAATTTGAAAGTTCGACAGGGATTTTCCAGAAGTGGGGGCGGCGAGCAGGAAGATTCCACAAAGATTTCACGATCTCTGCTTCTACCCAGTTTTCCTTCTGTGAAAATCCTTCCCGGAACCCTGCTGATTTTTTCGACCCAAAACCTGAAAATTGAAAAAGTCCAATCAAGGATTTTGGAGCCGTTTCATGGTTCTTTGCCCGCCATGCGCCATGGAGTGGATTTACCGGTATTAAAAGCGTTTTCTCTACAGGGTCTGGGTTCAGAGATTCAGGCGGAACTAAAGCAGATACCCGCGAGTTCGCTGCAGTCCTTACAAGTTCTTCACTCCAGCATTGAATCGGTTCTCACAGGCAATGGAGCCATCGCTCATACCTTATTCCTGCAGATGAGAAACCAGGGAGAGCAATCCTTTTCTATCCCCCTGGGAAAGTCTATGACCCTGCTTGGCGCAACCCTCGATGACAAGCCGGTCAAGTCTTTTCTCAATGATGCGGGGGAAGTCATGATTCAGCTTGGTTCCAAGAAAAAGGCTAATCCCTCAGATCAGGTGCGTCTGCGTCTTCAATTACTAGAAACCCAGGATGCTTTGAGAGAGTCCTTGGAACTAAGTGTGCCCTCCCCCCCGCGCTCCCTGCGAACAGATTGGAAGATTTATCATCCCGCGACACTGCGCGTAGAACAGGTAGAGACCAATCTTCAAGCAGTCTCTTCCTCAAAGGCGAAAGTTCCTGCACAGACAAGTCTTGCTGCCCTTCAGAGGATCAGGAATCGCTTTCTAAATTCTATTGAGTCTGGATTAGTCCCATCCATAACAGCAGGCATCGGCCTCTTGATCGCCCTTTTTGCCCTGGTTCTTTTGCCAAAGATTATAGACTGGGTCCCGCGATCAAGTAGCGGGATGACGGGGAAAAAAATGTTCTTTATTATCGGTGGGGTGGGATTGGTCCTGGGGGCACTCATCTTGATTTCCATCCCCAGTTTTCGGCAAGCCAGACAGCGCAGCACCCTGAGCCATGTATACGAGTCTAAATCCATGCCCCCAGCCCCGTCTTCACAGCTTCGTCTTGATGCAGTCGCTGGCTTTGGGGGTGGGAGAGGCAGCGCAAATGGAGCCATGGATGAGGACATGTCTTTTGAGGATGATCTATTCGAGCCGGAGGAGGAGGGTAGGAAGGATAAAAAGGAATCCCGCTCCAACAAGGCTCAGAGAAAAAAAGTTCGCCGTTACTCCAGGAGACCTCTAAAGCAAGCGGCACAAGCGGCTCCCTCCAAAATTGCAGGCAAATCTAAACTCTATTCCAAGGTTCGCAGGAGCGGGGTGAAACCCGTGGAGGTTCGGATTCCCAAACTGGATTCAACCATTCGCCTATCCTCCAGGGCTCCGCTTGCTTCCACTCCGCGGGTTTCACTTGTGATCAGCAAAGAAAAGCAAAGTTCAACGCTTCCCTGGTTGGGAGTGATTCTCGGGCTGGCTTCCCTGGGCCTATTATCCAAGGGAAAGTACATTTTTGCAGCGACAGGTTTGTCCATCTTCTTATGGACCTGGACCCTCTCACCCTCCCTTATGATCTTGGGAGTTTTTCTTGCTCTTTCCCTTCTTTTTTGGCTTTCCAGGTTTTACTCGGGCAGTTTCCTGGGGCTGGGAATCTTTGGATTGATCTTTATAACTCCGGGAATCGAAGCCTCGTCCTATTTGGCGGAAGCCCTGCATAACGCCAGTGCGAAGATGCATCAGCAATTTCAAGTGAAGAAAAGGATTCAGCAACAGGAGAGCCAGGGAAGGGCCAGGATTCTACAAGCCGAGATCACACCTCCTATCCAAAGAAAACAGAAGATTGTACCAAAACCTCCCGTTCCAGAATTTCTCCAGGTTTATGAGGTCTATGAGCCTCAAAACCGTCAAAGGCTCTACCAGGATAAGTGGCTTGTGAACCAGGCTCAATGGAACACAGTGAAGAGCCTTAGCTCGCAGAAACCTCTTGAGAAGGAACCTGGTTTTTTATCCCAGGAGATTCAGGTAGTCCCTCAGCCGAAGAGATTGAATCTGCAGGTCATTTATCGACTGACCGTTTCGCCTGCATCCCAGGGGGAAGGAATGCCCCTGTTTACCTCTGCGAAGGATTTTCAGGTGGAGGAGATACGCTCAGGGGAGAGGCTTTTGGCGGTCTCTAGCCAAGAAAGTAGAGGACAGATTTTGTGGAGGCTGGAAGAGCTTCCCACTCAGGTCGTTGAAATTCGGGCCAACGTACCGCTTAGGCCGCATCGCTTTCATGAGAGCTATAATGCTTTCCTACCTGTGGTGGAGTCAGCTGATAACCAGGTTTCTATGGCGCAGGGAGCTCTCAGGCTAGAGCTGGATTCAGGAGTCTTTGAGGCTGACGGTTATAGATTTTCCGCTAAGGACGGACATCTCAACCTTCAGTTCCTTCGCTCGGATCAAATTAAGCAGCCGGTGACTTCCTATAGAAAGACCCGCAAAGTACTTCCGACCTTCCAATCCAAGAAATCCAGCATGAATTGCGTCTCCACTCTGAGATGGGAAAAACCATACTTTTTTCTCAATAATCAGGTTCGCTTTTTTCACACCAAAGAGGTCTGGTTTCCCGTGCCGGATGGAGCACAGATTGTTTCACTCCAGGTAAAAAACAAAGCCCGCAAGGAACTGATGCAGGGAATTGACTATGGCTTTGAATTGCTCTCAGGTGAGTTAAAACTCAGTTTTGAAAAGGTTTTTAACGAAATTTCGGTACAGCTGGAATGGATGCTTCCTGATTCAGGTCCAAAACTCGCCATACCCATCTCGGTTGAGAAAATGAAGCGCAATCATTGGACGCTTAAACTCCTGCCCAGGGAGGGCCAAACCATGGCAGCAGTTGAATCTCCCTCTCTTTCCAGATTTGCGATCAACCGCTTTTCCGCGGGAAGCCGGGAATCCTCATACCAGAATCTGCAGGGAGAGGCTAAGGTACTGAGCCTTAAAATAGAAAAAGAGGAAAGAAAGGTCGTGAGACTGTCCTCCACTCGGTGCTCTCATTACGATTTGAAAGTTTTCTTGCTGTCTCCAACTCAAGCTTTGCAGCGCATGAGTTTATCCATGGTAAATCGCGGAGCTCAGTTTCTGGAGGTTGAAATTCCCAAAAACACTACTCTGGAATTTGCGAGAATCAATGATGAGGCTCTTGTACCGGTAGTGAAAGATCCTCAGACTTTGTTGATACCCCTTAAGAAATACCGTGATGAAACAACTACATTTCAGGTAAGCCTGGATTTTCGAGTGGAAATCAACAGTATTGGTGAGTTTTTCCACTTTCTGGCCCCGGTACCCAAAACCGATGTTAACCAGTTTTTTGTGAGTATAAGCTCCAATCGTGCGAACCTCGAATTTGACGAGGGAGCGCTCTCTTTGAGACGAGGCGTGGGTTCGAACCAGAGTCTGCCGAGGTATCCCCGGGGGCGCGGAAAAACCAAAGCAATAAATTTTCCTTTTCCGCAGGGCACATATCGGTGGGGAGCTCCCCGCTACGGTCTGCCCGAAGAACTTCATTTCAAATACCGGCAGAAGGAGGATGTTCAAGTTGAGATGGAGGAGCAAACTCCTATACCCTGGAGAGCAATGGCGTTGCTCATCATCCTGGGTGCCGGATTGCAGATCAGTCGGTCCTATAAGACCTTCCTGTTTGCTTTGCTCTTTTTAACTCCGCTTACGCTGGTTTTTGGCAACCCAATATTTTCTTATTTTGCGCTAATTTTGACTATGTTCTGGCTATCGTCAGAAGTTTTGACACCTCTTTGGAGGCGGCTGATTCAGTTCTTTTCAAATGGCTAGGAGCCTGTCACAGTAGAAGGCAATTCTCCGACAGACTCCCAGGCAAATTAGGCAATAGAGGGAATGGAGCTTCGGCGTTTTTTTGCCAGACCCTTTTGACAGGAATCCTCCGCTTCAGGAACAAGACCTTTCTTTTTACGATGAATTTGAGTGGCCAATTTTTCAAGACAGTCCTCACAAATCCACATTTCCTGCAATGGGCCTATCATGGAAAATCCCGCACAGAGTCGATCTTTGACACAAGATTCACAGAAAGTTCGATGAGGTTCATAGAACATTTTTTCCTCCTTGTTTTCTTTAGGATCTCAAGTTGTTCGTGGGAAGATGTCAGGAACCTGTAAAATAACTGTTAGTCTTTTGTAAGCTCTTCAGACCTAAAGCCCGATTGCGCAGCTAGATTAGCTGGATGCAGACATGACAGTAGATCAAAACCGAAAGAAAAAGCTAGGGAATCTTCTAAAAAATCTTCCCCTGGAACAGCGGCTATCCCAACTATGCACACGCAAGGCAACGGTTTGTGCCACCCTGTGGGAAAACCCGGACACGCGGGTAATCAGTTTTCGTGACCCAGGTTCAAAGAAATTTTCCTTTTCTCCGGGGGGATGGGTTTTCAATCGAGTTTTAAGATCCGAAGAGCCCCTGATTTCAAAAGGCTCAGAGGCAGTATGGATCAGAATGGCAGTTAGGCTGCATGGGGCGGTTGTAGGGGCTTTGGAGCTGCGCCTTGAGCCCGTTCATATGGCCCCTGGCCGGGTAGCCATTCTGGCCCAGAACCTCATAGATGAAGTGCAATCTCTTTTCCTTGAGTTAGGCATTACGGTCACCTCACCCAATTGGCTGGAAGGTGAGGACCTTGCCCAGGCAGAGATTCTTCAAGAGCTCATTGAACGACAGGGAGAAGAACTAAGTATCGCCCGAGAAAAGTCATCCATGCTGGAATTTCTACAGGATGTGGGTACGACTACGGAAATCGATTTCTTAATCCGCCTTTGTCCGTATATCAGCCGATTTGTGGGAGGCGAGAGAACCACGATTTGGATTTATGATGGAGAAAATGATCAACTGCGCACGATTTATGGAGAAGGGCTGGAGGGTGAGATTATTCTTCCCTCTCACAAGGGATTGGTAGGTCAATGTTTTACCACTCGTCGGACCTTTTTTAGCAATGATCCTTATAAGACCGCAGGGTTTCACAAGAAAGTGGATAAGAATACGGGGTACAGGACCGCTTCAAGCCTGGTTTCACCCATCCGCCATCGCGGAGAAATACTGGGTGTAATCCAAGTTTTAAATAAAGCACCGGGATTTGATGATCGAGATCTTGAGCGCATCATGGCACTGGGGAGGGCACTTACCAGCCATCTCAACATCTATAAGCTGGTTTCATCTCATATTGCTGCTACTCAGGAGGTGGAGTCACTGCTGGAAACCATACCAGACGTTATCTATAAGATCGATTTGGAAGGCAAGATCCAGTACATGAGTAAACGGGTGGAGTTTTGGGGTTACAACGCTGACAATCTGATCGGCAAACCCATATCCGCTTTGATGAGCCTACCCGAACAAAACGCCGTGAAGGACCTCACAGATCTTCTCCTGACCGCTTCTGAAGGAGACATGCCATCCACAAAGGCACTGGAAGTATTGATCCACCCCGGCAATTCGTTGTTAAAGCAGAAATCTCAGAGAGTGGAACCCTATTACGGGGAGGTCAACGCTTCCGCTTACTGGTCTTCGCGCCCGGGAAAACCTCGAGAACTCACCGGCGGGATCGGAATTATCCGGGACATCACCCGGCGCAAAGAAACTGAACGAAAGTTACATGCTGCGCAGCAAGAATTGATTCAAGCGGAGAGATTCGCGGGACTGGGAACACTCGCGGCTGGAATTGCCCATGATTTCAATAATCTCTTGGGAGTTATTGGGGTTGGCGCAGATTTATTATTGATGAGTGAAGAGATGGGACTGAAGCCACCCGTTATTCACAGCACCTGTGAAGATATTTCCACAGCGGTTTCCAGGGCTGCTGATTTAACCCAGAGACTGCTAACCATAGCGCAGTCAACGGGTCCCCATGTAGAGCCCACTGATATTCACTCCACTGTGGATGACGCCGTAAAAATCATGGAGCGCCAGGTTCGTAGCAAAGGAATCGATTTAGAGGTAAAGGTGGATCCTGGTCTTCCCAGTTTGTATGCTTGATCAGGGACAGATTCGCGATGTATTGATCAATCTAATTTCAAATTCCATGGTTGCCATTGACTCGCTTTCCTCCCGCGCTCCAAAAGAGTCTTTTGTACGGCGCATCGGTATCCATGTTCGCCTACGCTCTAAAGAAATCTTGATAGAAGTCTGGGATACGGGGATTGGAATTGAGGAAAAATTTAAATCTCAGATCTTTGACCCTTTCTTTTCCACCCGTGGGAGGGGAGTTACAAAAGGGACTGGTCTAGGGCTCGCCATGGTGTATTCCTGTGTTCAAAATCACCAGGGAAGAATCCAGGTTCAGAGTTATCCTGAAAATGGAAAACGCCGTCCGCCCTCCTACTTCAAATCTTCCATGGGTACGATCATTAAAATCCATCTTCCTCTCCAGCTTGCGGATGGTTCTGAAATTTTGGAAGACCCGCCAGGGGAGGGAGAGTCCCTGAGTACAGATGCCTTGATTTATGTGGTCGATGATGAAGAGAGTTATCGAACTATGATCGGCAGAGCGCTTAGTGCCGCGGGATTTCAAAACGTTGAGGTGTTTGGGGATGGATTGAGCGCGCTGAATTCAATAGAAAATTTAGGACATTCCCCAAAACTAATCGTATCAGATTTGCAGATGCCCCCCCCGGATGGTATTGCATTGGTAGAAAAGGTCAAGGCTTTAGGTCGCAAGGAGACGCCTTCCTTCGTCATCAGCTCAGGCAAGATGACTTCAGATTCTCTGGAGTCACTAAAGAAATTAGGAGTGACTCGAATCCTATCCAAGCCCTATTCAGTAAAAGAATTGCTTAGAGTGGTAAAAGAGTCTGTTGATCAGGGTTTAAGCTGACGGACCTTTGTCAAGAGATCGGATAGGTCCAGGGGCTTGGAAAAAACCTGCCCTACTTCCAGGGTTTTGAGTTCCAATAAGGTCTCAGTGGTCAATTGACCGGAAATGACAATTACGGGGATTTGGATTTTCTCCCTTGCCATCCACTTCAAAATGGTGACTCCATTGAGGTCCGGAAGTCCAAGATCCAGTAAAACACAAAAGTAGGAGTCTTGATTTTCAGTCAATTCCTTAAGGGCGTCTTCACCCTTTGTGACCAGGGTGGTCGGGAGCGCGTCGGCTTGAAATGCCGTACTGATTTGCTTGGCCATCAGGTAGAAGTCTTCCACAACAAGAACTTTAGAACCAGAGGCCGCTTTTTTAGAATTCGGTTTCGGCCCGGGCTCTTCAACCTGGGGTTGAGAAGCTCTTGGTTCACCGTCTGTCGTGGGAAACATCTCTCCCACTCGATCGAGAAAATCACGAATAGAGAAAGGCTTGGAGAAGACCTTTGAGAGTTTATAATCCCTTAATTTGACCAGAATATCCTTAGAGATTACGCCGGAAATGATGATCACCGGGGTATGGATCTCCTTTTCTTTCATCCAATCCAAGATGGAGATTCCATCAATATCTGGAAGACCAATGTCTAATACCATACAAACATAGTCTCCAGCCGAGTTCTCCAATCTCGACTTTGCTCCCTCACCATTGCCAACATGCTCAATGGGATACCCCTTGGCATCCAGTGCGGTGGCCAACTGTTTGGCAAGGATGTCATCATCCTCTACCAATAAAATTTTAAGCTGATCGAATGGGTTTTTGGTCATGAGATCGTGAACTCGTGCTGCAAGTTCATAATTTATCACAAGGACTTAAGACCACGAAGGATTTCGAGGCAGATTATTCTATACCGATAGGCAAACAGTATACCCGTTGCCGGTTCACGACCAAATTGAGCTCATCGCAGAGGAGCAAAGGAAAAGTTCGACTCCTTGTTTAGCCAGGTATGACCAACTAAATGCGTATTGGCTTAGAATCGTGCGTATGTACGCAGTAGTCGTTCAATGGCGGAATAGAGATTTTGTGCCATGGAAGGATCCAATGGATTGGAGGCTAACTTAAGTACTCCCGCTGAAGTTCTTAACCAGCCAACCACTGGTTGTGCGTATTCCAGCGCGTTAGAGCCGAATTGTAATCGCACCGAAGGATCATAGACCTGAACCAGAGATCTATGACGGGGTCCAAGCTGGTAAAGCGGTTTTTCGTGGTCTTCCCCAAGAGCTTCTTCCACCGGAAATAGGAGAGCGGGGGTGGATGGATTTTGCAAGATAATTCGAAATCTCATAGATCTTCCCCGCTACAAAGTAGCAATTTTTTCGAGCCAAACGAAGTTGGCTCAGGTTTCCCTTTAAAGGTCTGTGGACCAAAGTCCTGGACCCATGTCTCTTCGCAACCGGTCCGTCGCAAAGAAACGGTAGATTCTCTAGGATAGATATCGACAAAAGGAGGTGAAAGTTAAAATCGGATCAGGACAGCCTAGATGAGAATAGGGGCGATTAACTGAGAAAAATGAAGATTTTCAAGTTAATTGATCTAGGGGAGAGAATAGAAGCTCCCCTGAGAGTTATCGGCAAAAATCTCATGAAACATTAGGATTTTCTAATAAAAAGTAAAAAAAAGATGTCTCATCGCTTGAGAGCAGGGAACTTCTTGCGAAGAATGGATAGATGAGTAAATACGAAGGAATACATTTTGAGCGCGAAGACCTTGTGGTTCCTCCCTTTCCACAGTCTCCCTCAGACCAGGTGCTACTAGTCACTCCAAGGAGCTTTTATTTCCTGGAGCGAAATCTCAAGAGGATTTTTGATACACATGCGGTTAAGAGCATCTACGTTCCCTTCCCTGAATTGAGGTCCAATGAGGAATTGAGCTCCAAAATGCTGGAGTTTGAAGGTCGACTGAATGATCACCTTGAAATCAACTCAGTGAGGAATTGGCGGGTGCAGTTTTCTGAAGATCTAGTTCAGGTTTTTAAGAGTTTTGAAACCAGGCTTCAGAATTTGCCTCCCCATAGGCCCCACCCATTAAGGATGCTGGGAATTATGCTGAACCAGGCCTTGATTGGTCCTTCCACCACGCACCTTGATTTACACAATGGATGTAATGCCAAATGTGTCTATTGCTGGTTTCACTCCCCAACCAGTGATCATCGATTCGATGCACAATGGAGAAAGGAACTTATGCCGGAGGAGATTTATTATCCGCTCATCGATGATCTCGCCAAACTGGAGGCGAAGGAGGATCTACTTTTCTCCGGTAAGGGTGAACCTCTTTTACATCCTAAAATCTATGAATATCTGCAATACGCACGTTCCAGGGACTTCAGCATTACCCTCTTCACCAACGGGAAAAAATTGGATAAGAAGACCAATCGCTTTTTAGTGAAAAACCAGGTTCAAAAACTCTATGTATCTCTCTCGGCGGCATCCAGAGAAATTTATCCCCAGATAAATCCCAAAGACAAAGAGGAGGTCTTTGATCAAATCTACGAGCAGTTGCAGGATCTCTCCAGTTTAAAGGCAAATAGCAAGGGAGCCAGTCCAGAGGTTTATATGGTTAGCGTGGTCACCAACCTCAATGTACACGAGATGGTCCCGTTCGCCACCATGACCAGGGACTTTGGATTTGAAGTGGTGAGATTTCAACTCCTTCATGTACAGGACTATAACCGACACCTGGCGATCTCTGGGGAGCAGGAACAGCAAATTAGAAAGAATATAGCGGAGGTGGAAAGACTGCTGGAAGGCTCCAATACCAGGATCAATCAAAACATCTATCTACAGATGAAGACCTTCGATCATGAGACAGGCAACTGGTTTGAAGCAAAACTACCTGACAAAGGCTGTTCGGCGGGATACGATTTCTCAAGAGTCTGGGCCAACGGGGATGTATCGTTTTGCTGCTCACCCAAAGTTATGGGAAATGTCACGCAGCAAAGCTTTTACGATCTATGGAGATCAGAGCTTTACCAAAGCTTGAGAACCTCCGCCATGCACATGGGAGAAGACACCAAAAAAACTTTTCCCAACGGAACCACCTTACTGGGAGAACATTGCTACGGATGCCCCAACTACGAAGGAGTAGACTTCGTAACCAAAACAACAAAAGAACTCTTCCAAGACGACTACCAGTATCCAAAAGAATATAAATAACTACAAACCAACCCAAACTAGTGGGCAGTTTGTTTGTTTTTGTTGATCCGCCAGGCGCATTACCCCATCGTCATTCTGCGGCTTGACCGGAGAATCCAGAACTTCCCATTTGCCGGATTCAAAAAATAAGTGCATTGCAGCGCGTCCTGTCGTCTGTGACCCTCCCCGCTACACTGCGTGCGTGTAGGGTCTACGAAATGCCCTACCCACCAACGCCAAGGACCTCTCAAGAGGTCGCGTGGCTGACTCACCAGGCAGAGTACAAGCTGTCACAGAAGCCTTACACCCTACAACCCACTCCATTACACAGCTCATCGGCTCATCCCTTTACACAGACTACCTGCTTTAGGGTGTGTACGATTTCGACGAGATCCTGTTGTGCTTCCATGACCTTTTCAATGGATTTATAGGCCCCGGGCGTCTCATCTAAAACTTTGAGGTCCTTGCGGCATTCCACTCCTGCTGTAGCCCGGAGGTGATCCTCAAGTTCAAATCTTTTTTTGGCTTCACTTCTTGAGAAAACCCTGCCCGCGCCATGAGAGCAGCTCGATAGGCTGGCCGGGTTTCCCTTGCCCCTTACAATGAAGCTCTTATCTCCCATGCTTCCGGGAATGATTCCCAGGTCTCCCTTACCGGCACGAAGCGCACCCTTACGAGTCACCCATAACATTTCTCCAAAATGTTCTTCCTTGCATACATAGTTGTGATGGCAGTTAATCGCCTGGAGATTGGCCTTGAAAGGAGGAATTTTACGGGTTCTTTCCAGGGCGCTAATTACGGATTTCATCATCAGTTCTCGATTGATTCTGGCATAGTCCTGAGCCCATCCCACGGCATCAACATAGTCCTGAAAGGAGGGATTTCCCTCTTCAAAATAGGCCAGGTTTCGATCGGGTAAGTTTTTGAGGTGACGTTCCATTTCTCTTTTTGCGGTCTCAATGAAGTAGGAACCAATACGGTTACCCACTCCCCGAGAGCCGGAGTGAAGAACGAGCCAAACTCCCTGGTCAGTATCCAGGCAGACTTCGATAAAGTGATTTCCACCTCCCAGGGTTCCCAGGTGATTGACATGATTGACTCTCTCGCCAATGAGCGGGTGTCGTGCGCAAATCTGCTCGAAGCGGGGAAAAAGCTTCGACCAGGCTTTTTGCTGGGGCCTGGGGATTTCATACCAGGCTCCTTTATCGGTAGCCTTCGCGCCTTTTCCGTGCGGGACAGCAGCTTCAATTTTGGAGCGCATTTCCTCCAAGGAGTCTGGTAGATCATGGGATCTCAAGGTGGTCTGGACAGCGATCATTCCGCAACCGATGTCTACGCCCACCGCGGCTGGAATGATCGCTCTTCGAGTAGGGATAACGGAGCCAATAGTCGCGCCAATACCCCAGTGAACATCGGGCATCACGGCCAGATGCGGATAAACGATGGGAAGTTTCGCGGCATTTTTAAGCTGGTCCAGGGATTTATCATCCACAGGGACACCCCTGGTCCAGGCTTTGATCGGAACCATTCCGGAAGAACCCAGTTCTTCATAGCTCGTGCAAGGTCTCTCCTCTTTGCTTTTTTTCACTTTAACCAGCCTTCCTCCGGGTTCACTAGCTGAAATGATTATACTTTGCTACGGAGCTAACAGGCTTCCCCACTATCTACTATCTACTGACTACTATATACTTTTCTTGAAATGTCCTTTGATCACCTTCCTTGTAAGCCTTCTCTGGCTCTTTTGACGGATTTTTACCAGCTCACTATGGCCTACGCTTATTGGAAGTCCGGGAAGGAAAAACTTGAGGCTGCCTTTCACCTTTTCTTTCGGGAGAATCCATTTCATGGCGGTTACACAGTTGCCGCGGGTTTAGAGCAAGTGATTGATTATCTAAACCACTTCAGTTTTTCACAGGGGGATCTTGAATACCTGGCATCGGTTACAGGCAATGACGGGAAGCCTATTTTTGAAACGGGCTTTTTGGAATACCTTGGAAAACTGGGTTTTGGCTGTGATATTCATGCCGTGGAAGAAGGTCGGGTGATTTTTCCCCATGAACCCCTAATCCGGGTAGAAGGTCCCATCATTGAGGGACAGCTTCTTGAGACCGTGCTCCTGAATCTCATGAATTTCCCCACCCTCATAGCTACCAAGGCAGCCCGTGTGACACATGCGGCGGGAGGTGATCCAGTCCTTGAGTTTGGACTGAGAAGAGCCCAGGGGATCGATGGAGGTCTAACAGCCAGCAGAGCCGCTTATCTTGGTGGATGCGTGGCTACTTCCAATGTTTTGGCTGGAAAACTCTATTCAATCCCTGTGAAAGGTACTCATGCCCATAGCTGGGTAATGGCCTTTGATGACGAAACCGAAGCTTTCCGGGCCTATGCACGTACCATGCCTAATAACGCGGTATTCCTGGTGGATACCTACGACACTCTTGAAGGGATTAAAAATGCCATAGAGGTCGGCAGGGAAATGCGCGAGAAGGGATCTCAACTCATTGGTATACGGCTCGACTCAGGGGATTTAGCCTATCTCAGCATCCGTGCTCGTGAAATGCTCGATGACGCAGGTTTTGAAGAGGTCGGGGTTTTTGCCAGCAATGATCTTGATGAATCCCTTTTGGAGTCACTCAAGGCACAGGGCGCTAAGATTGGGGTATGGGGAGTGGGAACCCGGCTTGTGACGGCCTATGATCAGCCTGCATTGGGCGGTGTTTATAAACTTTCGGCGATACGGAATCCAGGAGAGGTGTGGCAGCCTAAGATTAAGATTTCTGAACAGTCCATCAAGATTTCGAATCCCGGAATTCAACAGGTGCGCAGGTTTTATTCTAAGAACAACACCCTGGCGGATGTCATTTTTGATGTGGAGGTGGGTGTGGGTGAGGGTTGTACCCTGGTGGATCCACTGGACATGACCAGGCAAAAGAAGATACGCTCTAACACGGAGTTTGAGGATCTACTTGTCCCTATTTTTAAAAAGGGAAAACAAGTGTATGTATCTCCGACTCTTGAGGATTCTCGAGCGAAACTAAAAAAAGATTTGAGCAGATTTTCCGCAGGGGTCAAGAGATTTGTAAATCCCCATTGGTATCCAGTGGGACTGGAGAAGTCCCTGCATTCAACAAAGACTCAGCTTATTCTCAACTTCAGGGAGAGTCAAAGTTGAATTGTGCCATGAAAGGGTTGTGAGGTTCATGAAATCGATTCGTGTTGGTTCGGCAGTACTGAACCAAACTCCACTTGATTGGAAAGGGAATAAAAGGAGAATTCTGGAGGCCATAAATCTGGCCAAAAAACAAGGCGTCAAAGTTCTGTGCTTACCCGAGTTGTGCCTTACGGGTTATGGCTGTGAAGACTCTTTTCATGCGCTCTCAACCATGGAAAGATCAGTCAGGATTCTTAATGAGATTCTCCCCTATACGAAGAAGCTGATCACTACCATTGGAATGCCTCTACTTTACCGCGATTGTGTATTTAATACGGTAGCCATGGTGTCCAATGGAGAACTTTTAGGATTCGTTGCCAAGCGATTTCTAGCAGGCGACGGAGTTCATTATGAGCCCCGATGGTTTAAATCCTGGCACAAGGGAGTCCGTGGAGAGGTTAGCTTGCACAACCGCAGCTACCCCGTTGGAGATCTCATTTTTAAAATCGGGGAAATCCGGCTTGGCTGCGAGATTTGTGAGGATGGCTGGGCTTCTGATCGACCAGGAATCGAGATGGCCAAGAAAGGTGTTGATCTCATTCTCAGCCCTAGTGCCAGCCACTTTTCCTTCCTCAAAAACCAAATGCGAATGAGATATGTACAGGAAGGATCTCGCTCCCTGGGTGTGGTATATGTTTTTTCAAACCTTTTGGGTTGTGAGGCGGGGCGTATCTTATATGACGGTGGAGCCCTCATAGCCAATTGTGGGGAACTGGTTGGCCGCGGAGAGAGAATGAGCTTAAAGGAAGTTGATCTCATCGCTGCTGATGTGGACTTGGACCGCTGTCGACTGGCGCGAACAAGAATCAGCGGATTCGAACCCTGTCTTCAAAAGGATGATGAACTCAATGTCTGCGTAGCTGACGGCCCTCGCCTTGAAGAGGAAAATCGAGCTCTAAAACCCCCTGCTCCTCCCCTATGGGAGGATTCCTCGGATTTAAAAGAAGAAGAATTCACACGCTGTGTAACGATGGGTCTTTTTGACTATCTTAGAAAGACTCGTTCGCAGGGATTTGTCATTTCTATAAGCGGGGGGGCGGATTCTTCGGCAGTGGCCTGTCTTGTAGCCCTTACTGTTATGCGCGCGGTTCAGGAATTGGGTCAGGATGGGGTTGCTCAGGCCCTGGGTCATATTCCTGAAATCGAGACTTTGCCAGGCTACACAGGATTGATCCGTAAGCTGTTGGTGTGTGCCTACCAGGCTACAGAAAACTCCTCGGAGAATACTCTCAAAGCCGCTAAACGACTCTGCCGAGACTTGAAAATCCCATTTCTAGCCCTGGATGTAGATCATTTGTACAAGAGTTATGTGAAGCTCATATCAGGAGCGCTGGATAGACAATTGGATTGGAGAACTGATGACCTTGCCCTACAGAATATTCAGGCACGGGTCAGGGCTCCAGGAATTTGGCTCCTTGCCAATGTAAAAAGAGCCTTACTTTTATGTACTAGTAATCGAAGTGAGGCAGCTGTGGGATATGCCACCATGGACGGTGATACCTGTGGTGGGCTGGCACCAATCGGCGGGGTGGATAAGACCTTCCTTCGTCGCTGGCTTTTTTGGCTGGAAACCAGCGGCCCATCGGATTTGGGTAAATTTCCTGTACTTCGAAATGTCAATGAGCTGGAGCCAACCGCTGAACTTCGTCCCACCGCGCTTACCCAAAGGGATGAGGATGATTTGATGCCCTATGAGGTTCTGGATTACCTGGAGAAGGCTTTTCTCGTGGATAGACAGTCACCGCTGGAAATTCATGGACGGCTCAGGTCGCATTTCGGGGATCTCTATCATGATGATCAGCTAAGACTCTGGGTGCGATGCTTTTTCGAGTTATGGAGTCGAAATCAATGGAAGAGGGAGCGCTATGCGCCGTCCTTTCATCTGGATGATGAGAACCTGGACCCTAAAACCTGGTGCAGGTATCCCATTCTCTCTGGAGGTTTTGAAGTAGAACTTGGCGAACTCGATGAGAGTGGTAGAAAATATTTAGAAATCAAGACTGCTGCCAACATGGAGGTGCAAGAAAAAAAACAGGCATGATGGATTCAGAGTACCGATTCATTTCCCTCAGAGCCCTGTGGGTTTTTCTTGGCAGCTTTTGCGTTCTTGGAAATTCGTTGCATGCGCAGAAGGGTTCCCTTCTGTATTGGGCTGGTCAAACCAGGGGGACTGTTTCTCTACAGGGTAAGGGTAAGATCCAGGGAAAATCTGATGGGAGTGTAGAATGGAGGTGGAAATACTCTCTTGGAGAGTTGCCCTTTCCCGTTGAGCTATATGGATCAAGCGGACTTTCTTATACCTCTAACCTCAATGTTTCCACCCCGGTTCTATTCAATAGCCTCAATCTTCCTAAAGGTTCAACTACACCTTTTGGGTTGAGCTGGGAATACCTGGGATTAGCGATTCCTTTCTACCACAGGAAATCTAGAGTGGACTTGAGACCCAACTTGTGGAAACTGGGTATGGAATGGCATTTTCTGGAATATTCCCTCAACCAGGGGGCTAATCCCAGTCTTGAAAATGTTGACAGCTCAATCAGTGCCTTTACACTACAGCCTGAGTGGTATGGAAAGTTATCAAAACCGGGCTGGGGATGGTTTATCAAGCCCAAAGGGGTGTGGATGCAGGACCTGGGCGGTAGCCCGGCAACTCATTTAGAGGGAGAACTGGGGCTGAGCAGGAATAGAATCAGGTTTGGATTTAAACGAAAAAAAACACGAATATTTCCGGCGAATAGAGTAGCCCTGGCGGGACAAACCCCCTCAGACTTCATCTTTATTCGAGATGGCTGGTTTGTGAATTATAGTATGAATTTCTAAGTACCCAGGGAGTTGGTATGACCAGGGCTTTAATCCTAGTTGATGTTCAAAATGACTTTTGTCCCGGCGGCGCTCTTGCTGTTGAGCGAGGCGATGAAATCGTTCCCTTTCTCAATGAGATCCAGTTGGATTTTGATCTGCTGGTGGCAACCCAGGATTGGCATCCTGAGGAACATGGAAGTTTCGCCGCCAACCATGAAGGCAAAGCGGTGGGAGAATTCATTAAGCTCAGGGAACTTGATCAGATTCTGTGGCCCGTACACTGTGTTCAGGGAAGCGTGGGGGCTGAGTTTCATAGCGGTCTGGATATGAGACGGGTCGAAGCTATTTTTCGTAAAGGTATGGACCCCCTGGTGGATAGTTATAGCGGATTTTTTGACAATGGACGGCTCAAGTCTACAGCCTTGAAGGATTACCTCCAGGCTAAAGGAGTCAAAGAGGTGGCGGTAGCAGGACTGGCAACTGATTACTGCGTAAAGTTTACCGCCATGGATGCTCTCGAATCCGGTTTCCAAACTAGTTTGCTAACCAGGGGCTGTCGGGGGGTTAATCTGAAGCCTGGCGATGTGGATAAAGCTATTTCTGAGATGCGTTCACACGGTATACGGGTACTTTCCTGAGGGTTTAAGTTTGAAAATCGGAGTCTTTGGAGGCAGCTTTGATCCACCCCATCGAGGTCATCTTTGCGTTATCAGGAGTATTTTTCAAAAAGGGCTCTTTGATGAGTTACTTTTGATTCCCAGTGGAAGAAATCTTGAGAAGTCTTGGAGAAGTTCCCCACTACACAGAGAAGCTATGTTGAACCTCCTATTGAAGGAAGCGGCACTTCCAGTCTCCTATCTTCGAACGGACCTGCGACAGTTTGAACGCCCCAATATTATTTCTCACACCAATGATCTACTCAAAGAACTTGAGCTGGAAAATCCTGGAGTGAGTTTTTGGTTCGTAATCGGAGAGGATCTCGTAAACCAAATAGAAGGATGGCATCGAGGAGAAGAGCTTCTCAGAGAAGTATCCTTTTTAGTGGTTCCGCGACCCTTTAAAGCACGGGACTCGATGGGGGCTGTTCCCAGTCAAATGAACATCTTAGAGGATCATCAGCAAGTTGATATATCAAGTACCCAGGTTTTTGAGGCCTTGCGCTCAGGAGCGGATTCTAAAGACCTGATTCATGAGTCTATCCGTTCCTATATTCTAAAACATGGTCTCTATGATTGTGAGCCGTCTCTGAACCTTTCTCCCGGACTTGATCCCCAGGCCCTGGGTTGATCAAATCGTGGTACCGGATTCCTTGTGAAGAAGTTCAATGGCGCGATCTTCAGGGTGGAAGTACAAAAAGACGAGAACATTGTAGAGCAAATAGGGAGCTTGAATTCTTAACCTGTCCAAGGAGGGCAGAGTAATGCCGTGTCGATCTTCTAAAATGTCTTTGAGAGTTGGTAGCACCGAACCCAGTGGGGTGGCAAACCCCTTCTTTTCAAACCGAAGCAGACGCGTGGGAAAGCCAGAATTTAAATAGTCCCGAAGAGCTTGTTTGGGTCTCTCAAAGAGTGGGAAGTGAGATCCGGGGTAGCGAAAAGTGGATTTAAGAAAATCCACGTCCAAGAACGGGCAGCGAACCTCAAGAGAATTTGCCATGGAAGCACGATCAGTCTTTACCAGAACCTGGTTGGCGAGATAAATCCGGAAATAATAGAAAAATACCGCTGACCAGGGCTGTTCTGGATTCAAGCCGTCTTCTTTGAGAAGGATCTCTAATTTTGCCGGCAATGTCTCAAAGAACTCTGGGGAAAAGAATCCCGGTGGAGCGGAACTCATGTACCGTGAATGCCGCGAAAGGGGATCTAAACCCCGTCCCCAGGAGAATCTCAGAATCTTCTCCCTGAAATCTACTCTTGAGCTTGAGGTTTTTCCAAGAATGGAAAAAGCGGTGTATAAGGCACTGAGTACAAGTTTCGGAAGACGCATTAGTATCGCTTCGGCCTGGAAGGTTGGATAACCATAGAAAATCTCGTCTCCCCCATCCCCCCCGAGGACAACTTTTTTATTCTTTGCGACGGACCGGGTCAGCAAGTAGGTAGGAAGGTAGGAGGGATCTCCAAAGGGCTGATCCATACTCAAAAGCACCTCTTCCATCTCCTGGTGAAGATCTGTCTGGGGAAAGGAAACACGCTCAAAAGGCATCTGAAGATGATCAGCGATTCCTTTCGCTGTCTCACTCTCATCAAAGTCGGATTGAGAGTAACCCAGGCAATAGGAGTCCAGCGTTGTCCCAGACCGGCTCGAGGCCAGGGCCAGTGAAGATGAATCCATCCCGCCGCTCAAGAGCAAACCCACGGGTACATCAGAGAGTAGATGCGAACTTAGTGACCTCTCCAGGGCTTTTCCCAGGTTCAGATCATTGGGTTCCCCGTGCTCTAATAGTTGCCAGAGGCGGGAATATCGCGATCTCCTTAATTTTCCAGAGCTAAAAATCAGGTATTCCGCGGGTTTAATCTCTTCGATTCCCTTATAGAGAGTCCTTCCAGGCAGGGGATTGGAAAAATAGAGGTATTCGTAGAAAGACTCCCACTCAACCTCCCCGGGCTTCATAGCCTTGAGCTCGGAAGAAAAGAAGAGGACTCCATCCTGATGGGAGAAAAAGAGAGGTTTCATCCCAAAGGGGTCCCGCGCAAGGATAACGCTTCGTGAACTGGCTTTTAGAAAGGCAAAGGCAAACATGCCTTTTAGCAGCGGCAGAGCCCTTTCGCCCAATTTTTTCAGTAGCTCGAAGAGAATTTTTGCATCACTTCTAAAGGAGGTTTGGAGATGCTCTTTCTGAAGATCATGGCAATTATAGATTTCCCCGTTATAAACGAGGACGTTTCCCTTTGAATCCGTGATGGGTTGAGCCCCATCTTCAATTCCTAGAATGGAGAGTCTCGTATGACCAAAGCTGTAATCATCCCCATGAAGGACGTTGGACTCGTCAGGTCCGCGATGCTTGAGCAAAGGTAGAAACAAGGATTCCAATTCATCACAGCGACGCCCAAAAAACCCGATTATCCCACACATGCGGCTACGGTCTTGATTTCTCTTAGTGAGGGTGAGGACATGCTTTGAGATTTTTGTAATGAGCCCAGATCAAGCACAGGCTGCCAAGTGTTGCCACACCGTGTTCAACATCTTCTGAAAGCAAAGTAGAGTGGGAAACGAGGGAGAGGTACAAAAGACCGATTCCTGAGATGCCGGCCAGCAGAATTGGAAATTTGCGATGATCTAAAAATCCTCGCAACAGGGAAAATGCGGCGATGGGTACTACTAAGAAAAAGAGCAGTGAATGAGTCTGGTCTTCAAATCTATGGAGTGTTAGGGGATAGAACAGAAGAAAAAGACCTACAAAGAGACAATGCAAAACACAGAACCCAGAGGCCAGGATACCCAAACGATCCCAGGTGCAAAAATGAGCAATTCGTTTTCGAGCAGGATTTATCCTAGAAAAAAGTCCCAAACCAGCATCCATCATACCTTCACCCGTTTCCCACTCTAGCCTAAACGCAACTAACTTGCAAGTAGAGCGGTGGGGAGGTGGATCTTCCTAAGAGACCGGAGAATAGCCCCAGGGGATTGCGTCACACTGTTTTGGTTCAAGAACCGGGTTTTTGGCAGCGGGCACAGACTCCAAAAAATTCTAGTCGATGGGAAATGTTTTGGTAGCCCATTTCTTTAATCGACTTTTCCAGGTGAGTGATAGAGCAGGAGTCTAGCGGCTTAATTGCCTGGCATTTTGTACACAAAATGTGGTGATGGTGTGTCTGGTGGGCCAATTCAAAGCGAGTCAAACCATCTCCAAAACCTGTGGAATGGACCAGTCCGGCTTCCTCTAGTTTCTGTAAACATCGGTACACCGTTACATAATGGTAAATTCTGGAATCATACCGGTTGCAGCGTTCCACCAGCTCATCTATGGTGAGCAGTTCGTGGTGCCCGGTCAGAGAACGCAGGACAGCCTTGCGAGTAGGGGTAAGTTTGAGCCCATTGGATTGGAGCTTTTTGATTAACTCTGAGTATTCAAGAGGCTCCAGCTCGCTACAGTCTCCCTCCATCAATCATTCCTTGGAGAACTTTTGCATGCGCCTTTCTATTTCTTCATAGAGCTGATAGGCGTTCTGGGCTTTCTGAGACTCAGGTCCTTCTTTCTCAACCGCCTCGGTATAACTCTCATAGGCCTGGTTTTTCGCGGCATCCAGTTCTTCAACGGATTGAAGCCCATCAAGAACCGGGGTGACATAGGAAACAAAATCATTCTCACCCGAAGCAAGGGCTGTTTCCATATCCGCCGAGTCTTCATTGGTCCAGGATAATTCAGAAAACTCCAGCCATTGAGGCTCGTAGAGCATGCGAACTTCTGTCTGTACACCATCGTCGGAAGATGCCCCCCCCATGAGATGGTCAGCAACCATCCCGCCCAGTACGGCACCTACAATGGAGCCAAAGGGTGGAAAAATGGCCGAGCCCAACATCATACCGACTGAAGAGCCAATCCCGGATACGGCCATCTGGCCCACGCTGCGTTGGCCCAGGGTTCCCGTGAGAAGTTCACTTCCTACCATGGCACCCATCATGTACGGCAATGTCATAGCCAGAGGCTTGAGAAATCCTGGAAGCATGTTCTGTACAGCGCTCATGGCTATCTTTCCAAAACCGGTTGTGAGGCCTTTCTGAACGAGTAGACCTCCGGCAAAAGCACCTGAAGTCCCCATAACGAATTGCGGAGTCGTGATGAAATCAAAGGCATCGCCGATCTTGACATCGTCTCCTTTGCGAACCTGATCTACGATATTAAGAATTCCCTGGGTAGCAGCTGAGATCATCGCGAAGTGCAAACCGTCCCGGATATAGTTCCTGGATACTGCTTTGGAATCTCCTTTGAACTTTTTAAGATCTTGAACCTTCTTACCTTTTAGAGTCTCCAGGCTCTTGATATGTTCAGAGTTTCCTCCAATCTTTTTAAGGTATTCAATCTGCTTGGTGAGTTCAGAAATCTCGGCTTTGTATTGAATTCCTTGAGGTCCGATCTGAGATTTACCATACTCGGCTTCGAGGGAGGTTCTTAGGGACTTAAGTTTGGCAATCTTTTTGGCCGATCCTCCCGAAGCCTCATGTTTGGCAATATCCTGGTTAATCTGGGTAATTTTTTTGGTCAGCGCATTAGCTACCGAGTCTCTACGCACTTCATAACCGGTACGACCCGACTCAGCATCAGCCTTTCCCCCGATAACCCGGTCTGTGGCTTTGTTTCCCACCTGCTTTGCTTTCTGGTAGATCTCAACCAGACCCTTTCCTTTGAGGTCACCCATTTCCTTGGCAATCCTCTGACCTGATTTCTTGATCGGATTGAGGGTATTTCGTATGACTTCGCTCTCTAGAAATCCCTTGCCTCTGGCGGTGTTTCCCTTCGCGGGTTGAGCGGTTTTGGTGGGTGACGGCTTTGGAGCGGCCTTGGTCGTAAAC
>Ga0257122_1000170_pt1 | contig 70151 bp, 67 predicted proteins | sample SI106_120metaG_FD_190146 | JGI IMG/M metagenome (GOLD analysis project Ga0257122, IMG submission 190146) | Marine microbial communities from Saanich Inlet, British Columbia, Canada - SI106_120 | ecosystem: Environmental > Aquatic > Marine > Inlet | place: Canada: British Columbia | collected... | reverse complement strand
TAAGCACCGGTATGCCGGGTGTTTTTGCAGGCGGCGATGTGGTATTAGGCAGAGGAACACTTACTATGGGTTTGGGTCATGGTAAGAAAGCCGCAATATCTATACATAATTACCTCAGAAAGATTTCTAAAACTGATCATAAATTCAGAAATGTCAAACCTATCAATGAACTGTCAAAGACAGAAACAAGAGTAGACAAAATAAAGAGAGAGGTGAGGGATGAAATGCCAGCCCTCGATCCAGACACAAGAGCCGGAAATTTTGATGAGGTTGAACTGGGCTTTACAGAAGAGATTGCAGTACGTGAAGCAATGCGTTGCATGAACTGCGGTAATGGAGCCTCCGTCTCTCCAGAAACCTGCATTGCATGTCTGACCTGTGTCAGAGTTTGCCCTTTTGAAATACCAAAAATAAAAGAAGGTGACAATTTTGCTTATATAGATAATGATTGCCAATCATGCGGAATGTGTGTTGTAGAATGCCCTGCAAAGGCAATAGAGTTTAAAGGGCCGTATGAGGATATGGGTAAAGATCAATTACAAGAAGTTTTCAACAAAGCAAAAACCTCTGAACCGTTGATAATAAACTTCTATTGCAGCTACAACCTGGACTTAGCACTCTCCAAAGAAGAACTACCGGAAAACATCAAGCAGGTAAATTTACTCAGTTTAGGAAAGTTAAGCCCGGGATTAATTCTCGACGCGTTTGAGAAAGGTGCCGATGGAGTTTTAATTACATCATGTGACGACTCGTGTCATTTCGGTGATTCATGTAATACCTGGGCGGAACAAAGAGCGGAAACGGCAATGGATTTCTTAACTTCAATTGGCATTGAAAAGGGAAGGATAAAATATCATATTCTTCCAGGCCAAAATGGAGATAGTTTCTTACAAACAGCGAATCAATTGATAGAAGAGATAAAAAAACTTTAAAAAGTCTAATCTTATATATTTCTTAATAACCCCTATATATCACTATGAGCGAAGAACACGACACAAATAATAATAATCTTAAATCAGGAAGTAATTTAGAGAAACTTCTCAGGAAAGGCGAATTTGTTGTTACGTCAGAACTGGGGCCTCCCAGAGGAGCCAGCCGCGAAGCAGTTGAAAAGAAGGCAGAGCTTTTAAAAGGTTATGCTGACGCATTTAATTTAACCGACTGCCAGACAGCGATGGTACGCCTTTCCAGTATCGCAAGTGGAGCCATACTCCTTGATATGGGAATGGAACCCGTTGTACAATTGACCTGTAGAGATAGAAATAGAATAGCAATGCAAAGTGATATTCTTGGTGCCGCAGCTCTAGGCATGAAAAATCTTCTATGCTTGACTGGTGACCATCAATGCTTTGGCGACCATCCTGAGGCCAAAGGTGTTTTTGATTTGGACTCAATTAATCAACTTGATATGTTCAGACAAATGAGGGATGAGAAAAAATTCCAATCAGGTGAAGATCTGAAAACAGAAGAGCCAAAACTCTTCTTAGGCGCTGCAGAAAATCCTTTTGCGGATCCCTTCCAATATAGGGCTGCCCGTCTTGCAAAGAAAGTGAAAGCGGGAGCAGATTTTATTCAAACTCAAATCATCTATAATGTTGAAAAGTTTGAGGAGTGGATGAGTATGGTCAGGGCCATGGGATTGCATAAGAAAGTATCTATTCTGGCAGGAGTTACACCTATCAGATCTCTTGGTATGGCCAAATACATGAAGAAAAATGTTCCCGGCATGGATGTGCCTGATGAGTTAATAAAACGTCTGGAAGGAGCGGAAAAGAAAAAAGCTGAAGGCATAAACATCTGCCTTGAAGTGATTGAGAGAGTAAGGAAAATTGAGGGGGTTTCAGGGGTTCACATCATGGCTGTTGAGTGGGAAGAGATAGTTCCGGAAATTACAGAAAGAGCAGGGCTACTCCCAAGGCCGACACCATAACCGATTCCTTATTTAATGATATCATCTGATTTCAAGTTTAAAAACGAATGGTGATATCTTCTGTCCAACTATTATTTTATTCTCCCCAATATTTAGCAATGTCATTGAATTAGGTTGGGTTTTAAAAGGCAAAAACCCAACGACTTTTGATATTAGCGTAGGGTGGATTAAAGTCCTCGGCGCTTTTGGTCCGGGGAAGCGATAGCGAATCCACCTTCAATCGTGATCTATTATTGGTGGATTCGTCCTTCGTCCTTAATCCACCCTACAATATTTATGTCAACTCATCTAATTCGTGCCTACGTCCAATCTTGAAAGGAAATCTGCTTATATTCATTCCCACACCACCTAGTGATTCTGAGCTTGATTCATTTGAACCAGAGAGACTGATAAGTTCGATATCATGCGGATACTCACTTTTATCTATTTCTACAGCATCCAGAGTGTTCTTATTTACACGCATCCTGTTTACAGTCCTTAATCTTCCAAAAAGGGCTTTAGGCTTTTTCTCAAACAGCTCATTAAAACTATCACGATTGAGCACCGCTAATTGTATGTCTTCAATAGCTGTAACCGTAGCGGATCTGGGTTGATCCTCAACCAACCCCATTTCACCAAAAATTTGTTTTTCACCTAAAACAGCCAGAACTGCCTTTCTATTACTGACTAAATCTGATACCTCAACTTTTTCTAACTCAATAATGTATGCACATGTTTCATGTGCTCCTTTCTCAATTATCACATCACCTTTTCTGAACGTTCTCCGTTCCATAACGTGCTCCTAAAAAACGGTAATCATAATTATTCCCAAAACCATAACGGTTGCCCCTAAAAGCCTTTCTTTAATATTAGTTTCCTTAAAAAACATAACACCATAAATAACGCCAAAAAGAATACTCAACCGCTTTACTGAGACCATATAAGATACTTCAATAAGGCTAATTGCCTTAAGATGTGTAATTATCATTATAGTAATCAGTATGCCGATAAGAAAAAAAAGTACAGGTCTGGAAAACGCTTTCGAATAGAAATGTTTAGTTCTGAAGCTGATTACCAAATAGAAAAAAAAAGACAATAGAAATGAGTAAACAACACTGAAAAAAAGAGGATCCGAATGTTGTACTGCTATTTTACCAATACAAGCTCCTATGCTGAAGACAAAGGCAACAATAATCATTAATACAGAACCTTGTTCTTTCGCAATTGCCTTAAATGGCTCAAAAAAACCTTTACTGATCGTGTGAACGTTTAGCAAATAAGCACCTATTACAACTAAGACGATACCTGTGAAACCAGACCTATCAGGCCTTTCTCCCAGAATAATGAATGATGTGCCTATCAAAAAGACAGGGGTTAATGACAAAAATGGAAGTGTTAACGAAAGAGGTGATATCTTTATTGCCTTCATATATAACAACAAAGCTATTATATCAAGCGGAACAGCCATCAGTGTCGCCACATAGAAAACGCTATCCAGTTCAGGCTTTTCTATGAATGGTATGATAAAAGCCATAAACGGGAGAGCGTATCCGGTCCTGACCCAGGCAACTATCGATGGATCAGTATTATCATCTAATGCCTTTTTACTCAATGCATCTGCAGTTGCCAGACTTAAGGCACAAACAAGTGCATATACAAACCAGCTCATTTATATTTATTATTAAGAATTATTAGATTTGAGTAATCCCGGATAATACATAGCATAATGTAGCCACAACCAGGCTTGAAATGTTTAAAGTGATCTAAAATAAGAAAACAAAAAGATGGTCAAACTGCTATAACCTCAATATTTGATATCTGCGGTTTTGGCGTCTTCATTGTTACTACGAACACAGGTATTCCCTTCTTTTTGTTTTCTTCCAACACCTTGTTGTTCTCATTATACAGATCCTTGTCATCTTCAGGAAGTATTACGAGAACCGCTCCTTTAGGCATTCTATCAAGCACATCAGGACACTCAAAAACATACTTCATCCATTCTGCATGGAGATCCAGATTTTTTCTAATAATTTCATCTTTTGTCATCCTTATTCCCCTTTCTCAAAGTTTTCTCTATATTTCTTCCAATTTGCTTTTAAATCAATCGTAGCATATGTAAAAGCGAGATTGTATGTCTCAAAAAACAGGGGTAATTTTATCGTTTCTCCATCTGCTTTCATTATATCTTTATGAGCAAATCCATGTGCCGTATCATATCTAACTATCTGTCTCCATTTCGCTGATATTCTTGCTTCATATTGTACTACAAATTCTAAGATAATACTTTTTTCTTTTTGTGCATATACCCGCAATCTATCAGTTGATTCAGCAGTTAAATAAATAATATATTGTATCTCTTTCACTTGTCTATATTAATAAAAAGCGTCTCCAGGCAAAGTCAGAAATGCCAGAAAAATGATTCTTTCCCTCATTAATATGCATGTTTGTTTACAAGACCCCTCCAGATAGTTAGCCACATTATCTCCATATCAAATCTGAGACTCCAGTTTTCTATGTAATATAGATCGTACTCAATTCTTTTCTCCAGCGAAGTATTCCCTCTCCATCCACTGATTTGTGCCCAGCCTGTTATACCAGCCTTCATTTTATGTCTCAACATATACTTAGGGATTTTGCTTCTAAACTGTTGTATAAAAAATTCTCTCTCCGGCCGTGGACCGACAATACTCATATCCCCTTTAAGTACATTAAAGAACTGAGGAAGCTCATCCATACTTGTCTTTCTTAAAAAAGCACCAATTATTGTTTTCCGAGAATCGCCCTTTGTTGCCCATACAGGCCCAGTCTCTTTTTCTGCCTGAGTTTCCATCGTCCTGAATTTCAGCATACTAAAAACTTTTCCATCCAGACCCATACGTTCCTGTTTGTAGAAAACAGGTCCTTTTGACGTTGCCCTTACCAAAACTGCGATAACAAGCATTAAAGGAGATACTGCTAATAATATGGTTATCGACAGTACTACATCTGCAACTCTTTTGATCACAAGATTCCAACCATATAGAGGAGTATCCCTTAAACTGATTATAGGCATGCCTTCAAACTCACCAATACCTCCCCGTAATGTCGCAAACTCAATCAAATCCGGAATTAGCATGATTGAAACCATCTCGTCGCCTATACTGTCAAGAATCCTCTTTAGCCTCTCATGAGCACTCAAAGGGAGTGTTATTAAAACCATGTCAATCTTTTGATCCATCACAATACTTCGGATATTGCGACAAGTATCAAGTACCTTAAAACCTTTCAGTTCATTACCAATCTGTGATTTATCATCACTTAAAAAACCTCTAATTTTGATTCCAAGTTCCGGATGATTATGTACCTTATCCGTAACATTCATTGCTAAGTCCCCTGTTCCTACGATTAAAGCATGTCTTAAATTATATCCTCTCTTTCTAATAAACCTTAAAAACTCACGAAAAAGTATCCTTTCAACACACAAGATAATCATGCTAATTATCCAAAAGTACAGGAAGGTAAGCCTTGAAAACTCATATTTTCTCACGAAAAACGTCAATGACACCAAAATCAAGATAGCAATCGTAGTTCCCTTTGCAATATCAATTACCTCTGCAAACTTGGACGAAATCCTTCTTGGTCGGTACAGACCAAATGCCTTAAAAACAGTATACCAGAGTGGAAGCATAATAATGAGAAGCGTAAGATACGTGACAAATGGAGGTATTCCTTTAGAAGCGGGAATAACAGGAAAATAGAAGCGCAAATAATAAGCCAGCATCCAGGAACAGCATAATGCTATCCAATCAAAAAGCAGAACCAGCGTTTCAAAAAATTTACTGTGTTTTTTTAACATTTCTTATTTATCCTGCAAACCCTGTCTAAACTCCTTATATTCCTTTTCAATATATTTATTAATTGTGTCTTTAAATATTGTCCGGTCAAAAGACTCGGCATTTTTTCTAATTACCTGCCAGTTAAACAAATCCTGTGCCTCCTCAAAACGAACTACAGCTTGTGCCAGAGACTCAGGAGCCTGGTCGTAAAAGAACATACCGGTAGCGTTACCTGATTGCTCCTTCTCGTTTTTAATATTTTCATCCAGAGGAACAATTGTTTCCAACGCGCCACCCTTCCCATATGCAATCACAGGCTTTCCACAAGCCTGTGCCTCTAAGGGAACAATACCAAAATCTTCCACTCCGGGAAATATTAATGCTTTGCAGTTAACATAGTGTTCCCTAACTATCTCGTCTGACTGCCACCCCATAAGTTTGATATTTTTACCAGCCATTTTTTTCATTTTTTTTTCTTCCTGCCCTGAACCGATTACTATAAGCGGCAGACCAATTGCATTGAATGCCTCAACGGCAATATCAACACGTTTATTTGGTGCGAGAGGTGAAACCATTAGATAAAACCCCTCATTTGTAAACCCGGGTTTGAAATAAGAACAATCAACCGGCGGATATATTAAATCAGAATCCCTGCCATAGTTTTTTTTAATCCTTTCGGCAATGTATCTGGAAATTGCTACATACTTATTCACACGCTTACTGCTTGCCACGTCCCATTTCCGTAAATAATTCAAAACAAGAGAAGTCGCTACTCTTGTAATAATGCCAGCTCTCTCCTTACTGAAATATAAATTGTACAAATCCCAAATATACCTCATTGGAGTGAAGCAATAGCATATGTGCAATGTATCTGCGCCTGTTATTACACCTTTTGCGACACAATGACTGCTAGACAAGACAAGATCATATCCCCGTAAATCGAAACGTTCGATAGCAGTAGGAAATATCGGCAGGAGATGGCGATATTTTTTCCTGATAAAAGGTAGTTTCTGAATGAAGGATGTTCTGATGTCCATATCTTCTATAATATCAGAAAGGCTTCCTTTATTATGCAACAGAGTATATAGATGAGCATCCGGGAAGAGTTCACAAAAGACTTCAAGAACCTTCTCACCTCCTCGCATACCTGTGAGCCAATCGTGAACAAGTGCAACCTTCATATTTTATTAAATTATAGAGACCAATAAACTGTCTTGAGATAAGCTTTGCTAAAAATATTACTGCCGCAAAAAGGCACAAAAAGCGCAAAGCAAAGTTAATTACAATTCGATAGAACATACTTTTTGACCTCCAGCTTTGACGCTCCAAAATCTACCCTGTTAAATAAGATTTGAGCCGCTTTCACAGGAACATCTTTCCAAGATACGTCTTCAGGTATTTCTCGCGTTTTGTTGCATCGCGCTGTGAAATACACGCTTCGTAGTACACCAATTCCAATGTCCCCCGGTTCCTGGTTGAACCTACTTCACCTCTCTTGTGCTGCTTTTACCCAGTTAAATAAAACACTAATTTCGACACAAATTAAAGTTTTAATGCGAAGCATTATTTAACGGGGCAGGTCTTGACTTGAGATCTTTTGTAAACCCTACATAGAATTTATCATCCTTCTCACTTTGAAGGACATATGTATACAGCATCAGCAGCCCTCAAACTATTTAACAGGATAAACTCTCTCCAGATGGCCATGACGAAGATATTGATGCAGAGAAAAGCTGTTTTCCCTGATTAGATCACACTATCGAAATATTTCTGCTTGGCCTTTCACCGCTCTTATGTCTTTTGCGATTTATTGTGACAAATCTTTTCCTGAGATATAATTACATTTCTTACAATACGCTCTTATCTTTTCTGTACAATCTAAAAGATACGGAGTTAATTCTAATACCTTTTTATAAATGTCCTTTAATGCTTCAATGTGATATTCATGGGCAATATCATTTCTTACTATTCTTATTTGAACAAATATATCCGCACTTTCAATCAACCCTTTCTTTTCAGCCCTGTTAATCCTGTCTCTTATTGTACCCTCATCATCAAGCTCAATCTTATCTAATACCCTGAAAACCTTTTGAATCAGCATATCACTCATTCGCGCAAATCTACTTGTAAACGCTTCAAATTGATCCATATCTTCAATTACATAATCTTCTTGAATTCCAATTTTCTGGCAATTTCCATAAGAATATTTTAAAATCCCTGTTGAATCTTCCAGTAATTTCAATTCCTTACTCAATAATTCAAGTAAATCATCTTTCACAATAACGCCCCTTCTCTGTATGCAATTTTTACAAATGGATCGGTCGTATCCTGTGCTATAATTATGTGAATTTTCTGTTCCTCTAACCTTTCGTGCAAATTCTTTCTTATTGTTATAGTATCATCATAGCTTAACTTTTCAGATATTATTAACAAATCTATATCACCGCCTTTTGCAAGATCTACATTGCGAGATCCAAAGAGATAAATTTTTGCACCCTTGTCCAATGAATTAACACTTTCTTTAATTGCTTTGATTTCATTTTCACTTATACGCATAGGCTAAATCTATTCTCGTTACATTTTTTCGGCTTAACTTTCCTGCCGCAAAAATGCACAAAATGGTAAAGACATCTATCTTTTGTATTTTATTTTTTCTTGGCGATCTCTGCGGCATTGCGGGAGAAAAACTGTTCCCTGATTAGATCGCACAATCGAAATATTTATGCTTGGTCTTTCACCGTTTTTTTGTGTCTTTTGCGCCTTTTTGCGGCAAATCTTCTTTTTCTTAAAAATTCTGATACGTTTCCTCAATAGCTATTGAAAATACCTCTTTTTGTTTGCTATCTAACCTCACAATCCCTCCTTAACCAGATCATGCATCCTCAACATACCAACAACAAGATTTTTTCTACTCAAGACAGACAAAATTGTAATTGGCTTCTCTCTTTCCTGCATTATTCTTAGTGCTGGAAAGGCTTTTTCGTCCTCATAAACAAATACGGGATCGGGATTCATTATATCCTTAATTTCCATTGAAAAAATATTCTCCTCTTTCTCGATATGTTTTCTAATGTCATAATCTGTTACAAGCCCTATAAGCTTACCATCATTATCAACAATCGAAATCGCACCCGCTAGTTTTCTGGATATTTCTGATATACAATTTTTGACACTTTCAGTGATATTGATTACTGGATTATTGCTGCCTTTTAACATGACATCAGAGACTCTCATCGTCAACCTTTTACCAATCTGCCCACCGGGATGAAGTAATGCATAATCTGCCAAATCAAAATCCCTCATCTTCATTAAAGCCACCGCCATAGCATCTCCTAATACCATAGTAACAGTAGAACTTGTTGTTGGGGCCATATTCAACGGACAAGCCTCTTCTATATCACCTATGTTAATAACCACATCTGAGTATCTCGCTAATGTAGGATTGACATCCCCCATTATTCCGATTATTTTTGCACCAACACTCCTTATTGAAGGAAGGACTCCATTTAGTTCAGAACTTTCCCCGCTTTTTCCAATAGCGATAACAACGTCTTCAGCGGCAATAATCCCCAAATCACCGTGCATACCCTCTGCAGGATGCATGAATATAGCAGGAGTTCCAACACTTGACATGGTAGATGCTATTTTCTTAGCTACCAAACCGGATTTCCCCATTCCTGTGAGTATAACCTTTCCTCTACAGTTGAATATAGTTTCTACCGCGCTTTTAACGGAAGAATCAATATGCTCTCTCAGAAGAGAGAGACCTTTCATTTCAATATCAATGACCCTTATTATTTCAGATTCTATATCTATATTCATCCAAACCCTTTAATATACAAATATAAATTGCCAGATCACAAAGTCTCTCTGATTCTTATTTTATTTACCGTGATAACTACAAACTTACCGGATAAAGAAATGCCGTAATCAATAAGTGTTCTGACCAGCGAATCAGAAATATTATCAATTTCATCAGTTTTATATCTTAAGAAAATCACACTTATGTTTTTTACCTTATGAACAAAAACCCATTCTCCAAAATCACTATCTTCCGTTAGCAATAGAGCATTATTCTCCTTTGCTTGATCTATAACATCTTTATCTGGTATTCCCGGGTTTTCTTCCACAACAGATATAACTTTAAAATCTTTATTTCTTAGTGCTTTCACAATTCTATAATCAACACTCTCATCAGCAAGTATCCTAAGACTCAATAAGTTCCTCCCTTGATATCACATCAGCAGAATAAGATAGCGCCGCCAAGATATCTTCCTTTGCCAAATGTGGATATGCCTCTAATAACTCTTGTATCGTTACTCCTTCTGAAAGCTTTCCAAGTAAAAGCGCTACCGTTACTCTTGTCCCCCTAATTACTGGTTTCCCAAGCATCACACTTGCACTTGCTGTTATTCTTTCTTTATAGTCCACGATTCAATCCTCCCTATTAAATATTAAGCAACTCGTTTACAATGCTTCGCCTGAATATCTCGCTAGTGTAGAATTACCGACTCCCATTATTCCGATTATCTTTGCACCAACACTTTTTATTGAAGGAAGAACACCATTGAGTTCAGAACTTTCCCCGCTTTTTCCAATAGCTATAACAACATCTTTAGCGGCAATAATCCCCAAATCACCATGCATACCCTCTGCAGGATGCAAGAAGATAGCGGGAGTCTCAACACTCGACATGGTAGATGCTATTTTCTTAGCTACCAAACCAGACTTACCCATTCCTGTAAGTATAACTTTTCCTCTACAGCTAAATATTGTTTCTACTGCACTTTTAACGGAAGAATCAATATGCTCCCTCAAGAGAGAAAAACCTCTCATTTCAATGTCGATGACTTTTATTATCTCTGAGGTTATATTTATATCCATACAAGCCCTCTCTTGCAAAATAATATTAATACGGACAATTGATATATTTTTTTGCGTCTTTTACGGCTCTTTGCAGCCTAACTTTCCTGCCGCCCGTCTGCGTGCTACGCACAGGCAGGCAAAAAAGCACAAAAGACGCAAAGCTAATTACAAGTCGATAGAACATACTTAATTTAATGAATATGCCTATGCATTTAACTCCTAACGGATTTTAAGATTTTTCCGTGGAAGCAAGTTCGCCATAAGTAATAGTACCTGTAGACACACAAGCATGAACCAGTCGATCAAAAAGTTCTTTTTCCCAAAACCTACGGTTGAACCGGTAACAGATTTCAGAAAGGTACGCTTGAAGATGTTTCTTCGAAACACCCCTATGGGCTCCTCGAATCACTGACTTGGCATTAGAAATAATGCTATGAACCCATGGAAGAAGTTTTCCTGCAGCCTTTGGGTCTTTGAGCACCACTCTACAATGAGACAAATCCATGCCTTTGGCGACCTTGCCATAGGAACGCCATCCATCAGTACGTATTGCTTTCAGAAGGCTTCTACCCTCTTTTGATTCCGGCCCATAACCAAGTCTTTTCAAAAAGTCTTCAATAGTACTTGTGGAGCCATCTTCCACAATTCGCATATGAGCAAATCCAGGATGATCTTTTCCTTGACCATCTTTATAGAGGGAAACAGCACACAATACCATGCACTTTTTCTCAGTTCCACGCCCTCGTGTTTTTCCGACAGATCCAAAGAAAGATTCATCCATTTCAACCAACCCCGCAAGACTATATTTAGCATCCCGATCAATCATTGCTTTCCGAATCTTATGAGCCATCAACCAGGCAGTTCTGTATTGTTTGATGTCGAGAAGTCTTTGCATTTCAGAAACAGAAACACCTACCTTATTCATCGCCATATGGTATATCAACCAATACCACTTAACCAAAGGAGTTCGTGTGCCTTGAAAAATAGTTCCTGCCGTGACACTTGTTTGGACTCTACAATATTTACAGTCAAACAACTTTCTCTTAGAAAGATACCAGGCATCACTATATTTGCAACTTGGACAGACAAATCCATCTGGCCATCTCTGCTCTACTATGTGTTTTGCACAAGCTTCCTCATCTCGGAAGGCTTTCTGGAAATCAAGTAAGTTACGTTGTATATAATTCTTGGGCATATCCAAAAATTATAAGCTAAAAACCATTAGGAGTCAAATGCATAGGCATTAATGAATATATTCTTATGCAACTTCAACCAAGTTTAATTCTTCTATTGAGGAATGCCTTCTCCATTTTTTTACGTTAACACAGATTACAGGTTGTCCTTCTTCACGGTTTTTTAGTGACATCTTTTTATGCCACTCGTTAAAACCGTCTTCCCCTTCAACCTGAAATACTATTAAAGTATTAGCAGAAATACTGTTTGCAAATTCCTTATTTTCCATTAAGTACTTATGGAATTCGGTTGAAAGCATTGCCACGAAATCAGTATATTTATTTTTACTCATTGCTCACCCTTCTTTTTTTTAGAAATTCTTGCTTATATTTGGACCAATTCTCATTTACCCCGCCTGCCCGACAGTTTATTAGGCGGGTTAAATTCGCTTGTTCCCTTATTTAACCGGGACGGCTTAATTTCCCTGCCACAAAAAGGCGCAAAAGACGCAAAGTTAATCACGACTTGATAAAATATACTTTTTGACCTCCAGCCTGGGCGCTCCAAAATTTATCAGTAAGCCATGCTCTATCCTCGAAGCACGAAGATAACCAAGTAATTGAGCTGTATGATCACCAATAATTGTTTTACAAGCTTTCAGCTCTACGATCAAACAGTTTTCTACATACAAATCAGCAATAAAATCGCCCAAAATCGTTCCGTCTTCGTCTACAACCTGGAGAGGATACTGCTGTTCAACTTTTAGCTCTGCTTTTCTTAAACGATGTGCCAATCCATTTTCATAAACTCTTTCCAGGTGACCGTGACGAAGGTATTGATGCAGTGAAAAACTGGCGTCCCTGATTAGATCGCACAATCGCAATATTTCAGTTTGACTTTTCATAATTTTCCTTGCGTCTTTTGCGCCTTTTTGCGGCAAATCTTCTTTTTCTTAAAAATTCTGATACGTTTCCTCAATAGCTATTGAAAATGGCATAGAGGGTCACATCTCGCAACTTTTTCCTGAGTAAAATTATCTAACACTCTTTGTCGGCCCTTTTTCGCCAATTCCCCCCTCAGGCCAGGATTATTGATTAACCGTGTTATCTTTGAGGATAAATCGTCAGCATCACCTTCTTTAAACACTAATCCACAATCACCTATAACATTTGGAATCTCTCCTGAATCAGACCCAATAACGGGAACTTCACACGACATTGCTTCAGTCAATACCCTTCCAAATTGTTCCTTCCACGTTCTTGTAGTCCGAGAAGGAAGCACCAAACAGTCCATGCCGTTTAAATAATACGGGACTTGAGAAGAAGAAATCGAGTCCACGATCCTTATCTTCTCTAAGAGACCCAAATGCCTCCCTGTCTCCTTTATTTTATGCCTTAATTTACCACTACCTACCAACAGGAGATTAAAGTCACTGCTTATCCGGGATACAGCTTGTAATAAATCAATAACCCCTTTTTCCTTTACAAATCTACCTAAATACCCAATTGTAAAAAACTCCAATTGCAGCTTTGACCTTAATTCAGTTGATTCCATTTTATGGAACATCACAGTGTCTGCACCCAACGGAATTGTTGATATTCGCTTATTGTCAAAGCCCTTTCTTACAAGTACTTTTCTGACCTCATTGCTACCAGCTATCGCATAATCAGCATTTTCCAGATTATATTGTTCAACCCGTGAAAATGGGAAAGGGTACTTCTTGTAAATATTCTGCCATGTTACAAACAGGCATTTTATGTTATATTTCTTTGCTAATCTGATTGCCTGGAAGGTCACAAGGCTATAATGTTCTTCCTCAATATGTAATATATCCGGTCTAACCTGCCTTATAATTCTCGCCAACCCAGGGTACCAGTGAAAATGATTAGAGCCATTTAAAACAACCCTCCTCGGTATTATCTTATATTCACTGCAAAATTTCTTCTCTAAGTTAATCTTATGCCATTTTGTTGGCACAATTAAGGTTAGCTCTACATCCTTAAACTTTGCCAATTCAACAAACCTATTATGATATGTCTCTGATACTAAAGCCTTCCATATTACTAATATCTTCATTTTGTTTTTTTAGCGACCGCTACGCCTGTCCCGTAAGGAGGATCGAACTGTACTGGGGGCTTTGCACGAAAACTACTTTCCCCCCCTCACGCCAAGACGCAAGGAACGCTCCAATTAAATATTCTACGAATTTAATAGGGCAAGCAAAGGGTAATAAAAGCTTTTATTCTTCACAACTTTAGTTCACTTCCCGTCCGAACGGCTTGGCGGACGGGTATACGCTTCAAACTTGTTTTTGCGACTCCTCAACCTTGGCATAAGTGAAACCAGAAATAGCGTGACTGGTAGTAACCAATGCGTAAACGCCAGGACTGACCCCTGGATGCTTTCTTGTAAAATAACGTTAAGCAGACTGTAGCCTTTTTGTCATTTGTTTTATAATATCTTTAAAAAGGCTTGATGCCTTAAAAACTTCTATACCAATAAGTTTTCCTGATTCATCAAGATCCATGTTCACTCCTGGTGAAAGCTCGATACTTTCTTCTTCTTGTCCTTCTCTGCCAAGGTAAAGAATATCCTCTTCTTCGTCATAAAAAACTTTAAAATCTTCCATCATTTTTTTCAAATATTTTCTTTGTCAAATTAAAAACAGCAACCACAGATTACGCAGATTTCACTGATTACATTAAGAAAAATGCAACTCATACCTTTAGGTTTGAGTCGATCCACAGCAACAAACCAAAGTCATAACTATAAAAATCACAAAAATTTAAAAAGGAAATTCCTATATGATCAAGTTAGATTCCTGCTTTCTTAAGATGTACTATTTCTTTGTCTGATAATGATTTGACCCTATCCCCCCGTCCCATCCTCTCTCACTCGGTCGTCTTATTATGCTCGCCCACGGCGGCAGCACCCCCATGTCTCCTGAGGCGACCCTGTTGGCTAGCTTCAGATCCGCCTCGTGCGGGAAGTTTTTCCCACCATTTCCCAAAAAAGCTCGACTTAACCCTGCGGCGGAAGTACTCAATTTCCCCCTCTGGCGTAAGGTTCTTTATTTCTTTATAAATCTGCATCTGGGCTTCATGTTTAAAACCAACGCACTTAAACTCTTTGTCAGTCTTCATCTATTAACACCTCCTTTGGTGAGATAATCGTCAATATACCGTAACCGTTCATAAGATTTACCTGGTTATAAGCCTTCATCTTATCCAGACGCACTATATGCTTAAAGTTCCAAGATACTATGGCATCTGCCCGTGTCACAGTTGCCACAGCAACATGTGTGGCGTCATCTATCCAACTCAGGCCCAAGGATTTTTGCCTTTATATATTCATTACGCAGATCGAGAATCTCATCGGTAAGTTCTACCCTCTCCATCATTTCTTCCGGTAAAGACAATAAAATATTTTGAACCTCAGCCGGCACCCTATCCAACTCTGCGATTACAATCTCGCTAAGCAACAGTACGCATTTACCTTTTCGCACCATTTCAATAAAATGCAACGACTCATTGGAAAACTCTGCATCCAGACAGCCGCCGATTACAGATGTATCAGCATATATTCGCGGAATTCTCATCATCGGCCCCACTTTTTTGTTTTCTCTCTTCTATAACTATACCACCTAACGCCTTCCTCTTGCGAACCCTCAGATGATCAAGAGACATTCCCGCATAATGTAAGGCCGCTTGGAAATCTTGCTCCTGTAACTCAGGATATCCCGATAGAACAGTTTGCCACGATTTCCTTTCTGCTAACTGTTCCAGTAAAACTGAAACTGGAATACGGGTTCCTTTTATTACAGGCCTTCCATTGTATACTCTTGGATTAATCTCAATTCGATCTAAAAGCTCCATCCTAATATCCTCACAAAAAATTAATACCAGAAAAGCAGCCTGTTCCCTTATTTAACCGGGACGGCTTAATTTCCCTGCCACAAAAAGGCGCAAAAGACGCAAAGTTAATCACGACTTGATAAAATATACTTTTTGACCTCCAGCCTGGGTGCTCCAAAATCTACCCTGTTAAGTAGTTTGAGATCTTTTGTAAACCCTACATAGAATTTATTATCCTTCTCGCTTTGAAGAACATATGTGTACAGCATTAGTGAACCTCAAGCTATTTAACCGGGTAAACTCTCTCCAGATGGCCATGACGAAGATATTGATGCAGAGAGAAGCTGGTTTCCCGGATTAGATCACACAATCTAAATATTTCTGTTTGATCTTTCATAATTTTTTTGTGTCTTTTGTGCCTTTTTGTGGCTCAACTCTCTTGCCGCAGAAGTGTAATGCTCTTATTTCCGGATTAAATGCATAAGAATCACTTTGTCTTCTTTTGTAAAAAATCTAAACAGTAACAAACAAGCAAAATAAGTTAAGACACTTAAAAACTGCTTGATAATTCATAGACATCCACTGTTTCCTTCTTTAATGATTTCGGCATCGACCAAAGGGTTTCATTAATCTTATCTACAATATCACCTGTGAATAACGTTTCTTTGCAAACAGAACACACCGATGCCGGAACATTCTCAAAAATCACATAACGACCCTTCCATTCTTGAAAATGCCTAATATGCTTCTCGACCATATTATTGTGACACACTGGACATTCCATAATCATAGCCTCCTTGTTTTCATATCTTCACACCATTTAGTTAAATTTGGCTCATAAACAGTTATTATCACTCCCTGACAATTAGACAGAACATGCAATATTCTTCCTTCCGCAGTTACACCGTAAGTAAGGCAACTAGGAGAATATTTATCATCGGAATATTTTTCGATAATTTCTGCAGTTTTACTTGTAACCGCTTCTATAACTTCTGAATTTCGAATATATCTTAAAGCCATTTGTTCTTGTGCGTGAATAGTGTAACAATGCTTATTATCTTTGATTATTTCTTTTAAACCATTTAATGAAATCAAACTTTCTCACCTTTTCTTACCATATCTTGTATTTCAGATTTGTCACATGCGCATCGTCTCAAATTTCCAGCTTTGTTACAATAAGAAATTTAATAGAATTCCATATCCAGATTTGCTATGTTTTTCCTAGCAACCGTTACGCCTGCCCCGTAAGGAGGACCGAACTGTACAAGGGGCTTTGCACGAGAACTACTTTCCCCCTCTCGCCAAGACGCAAGGAACGCAAGGGTAAAGACTTTTATCCTTTAATTTGTTATTTGTTTTTTTTGGCGATCTCTGCCTGCCCTAGGGAATGCAACGCAATATTCCATTGGGGAGACCCTGTCCGCCAGTTTGTTAGGCGGGTCTTTGTGTGTATGATTATTGTTTTTTTTAAATACCAAAAAAATAACCTGTCCCCTTTATATTCGCCGTGTGCCAGAACTATTCCCAATTCCTATTTCTTTCAGCGATAATACACTTTATGGCAAAGTCCGGAAACTCCTTTAAAGCTAATTCCACGTTCAAGTAAATATTATAGCTTTATACATTTTTATTTCCGTACACCTTAAACTTAAATAGGAATGGCAAATGTAGGAACTTTTTCATTCATATAGTGCCAAGCATCTTTTCTTGTCATATCTCGTTTTTCAATTTTGTCACATGCACATCATCTATTTTTATTATTCAGCTTTTTTCTTGGCGTTCTCTGCGCCTGCCCCGTAAGGAGGAACGACTGTACTGGGGGCTTGGCGTGATAACTTCTTTTTTCCTCACGCAATGTGCCTTTTTACGGCTTAACACATCATTGTTTGGTAAATTTTGTAAGTTTCTCTCGCAGCTTTCTCTTGCGTAAATTTCTCCAGCACCTTTTACCAATACTTGAGATTTACACTTATTAGTAAAAGTCACAAATGCATTACACATGTTTTGCAATAGATTATAAGTGTAATAACACACACTATACTAAATATACATCAGAATATAATCTCCATGCCCATATCAAAAAAAGAAGCCATGCAGAAGCTCCTTTTAGGATTAATCCAAAAGCCTTGCCTTAATCACAAGAACACGGTCATTGTGGCAAGTTGTTCTCTGAATAAACCTCATAATATATCTCTAATATTTTCTTTGCAGACTTTTTCCAGGAAAAATTTTTTATTCTCTCAACCCCTTTCTCCACTAAACAATTTCTCAGGTTGCTATCTGACAATACCGTATCAATGGCATTTGCTAATTCTTCAGGCTGATTTTCATTAACTATATAACCGGCATTATCAAGAACTTCGTCTGATGACGGCGTACTTATTGCCACAACAGGCGTTCCACACGCAATCGCCTCTATAAGAGGCAAACCAAAGCCTTCGTACAGAGAAGGTGAAACATATATATCGGCACCACTATAAAAGGCAGGCATTAATTCGTCTGAAACTTCACCTACAAAAACCACTCCTTCCAACAGCTTATCATTTAAACCTTTCTGAAATAATATATCCTTTTTACCTACTATTACCAACTTCAGGTTTGTTTTCCTTCTCAATAGGTGATAAGACTCAATAAGCAACTTCACATTTTTATGAGGTTTAAGGTTGCCCACATACAGAATAAACTTACCATTAATACCAAATCTCTCTTTAAGCTTATCTACATCATTTTCATTAATTTTTTTGAATATCTGATCAGCGGCATTGTAAGTGACAACTACCTTTTCAGGAGACAAATTTAGATAATTAATTATGTCACGTTTAGAGTTTTCTGACACAGTTATAATCATTCTTGAATTTTCTGCAGCTTTTTTAACAATATAACGATAGTATATCCTGCGCCTAACAGAAGATTCTTCCTGAAATAATACATGAATCATATCATGTATGGTCATTACCACTTTACAGCCTACAGAAACAGGGCAAGCAAAAGATGCCGTATGAAAAATGTCTATTTTTTCCTTCCTCAACAATCTTGGAAGAAAAATCTGCTCACGTATCCCATACAATTTTAAACTAGTCACTTTTAACAAAAAATTGCTCCTGGAAGACACAAAATCGTTTAGAAAAGTATTATTTGAAAGCAATACATAATCGTTTTGGGTATCAATTTCCGACAATTCTCTTATCAAATTATACGCATACCTGGCAATACCATGACTAAAACGTCCTACCATCCGTACATCGATTGCAATTTTCATTTTACTATATTTTCAACTATTTCAGTCAATTTATCTAACTCGGACAAAACATCTTCTACCCTTATTTTATCCATACATAAGTGTATGTCTCTGGAACATACTCTCCTTTCACAGGGCGAGCACTCTACATCTTTGTGTATAACTCTGTTTAAATTATTAAGATGTCCCCATTGCGTCAAATCATTTGTACCGCTGAACAGAATAATACATGGTGTTTCAACCGCCGTTGCAACATGAACAGGACCAGAATCACAACTTATCAAAGCCGCACATCTCTTAAGCAAAACAGCAAGTTCCCCTATACTGAGCTTGCCAATTGTATTTAAATAATTAAATTTTAACCGGTCGTATATATAACTAAAATCAATATCATCGCTACCCTTTCCAATCAAAACAATCTTACCATAATCCCTTTTGCTCATTTCTTGAAGTAGTTGTACAAATTTTTCTTTCCTCCATGACTTTGAGGGATAACCAGTTTCCATATGTACGGCTAACAAAATCCCATTTTTACGAACATGCCCTGCCTCTAATAAATTTAGAATCTTTTCTTCATCTGCTTGTGACGAATAAATATGCATTTTTTTATTGATCACTGTACAATCTAGTCCTTCAATCAATTTCAAATTTTTATCAACTTCATGTGTTTTTTGCTCATAATGAGGCATCTTATTTAACAGAAAACCTCCACCTGTAATACCATAACCAATTCTGTATCTGACTTTGCCAAAGAACATCAACAAAATGTTCCGCATATCACCTCTCAGGTCAATTCCTATATCAAAGTTTTCTTTTCTGATTTTTCTTAACATAGACAATATTTCACTAAATTTAATGTTGCGTATTGTAGTAAACCATGTATTCCTCAATACGAATACGTTATCAACATATGGGTTCATTTCTACAACCCCTTTTGTGTGGGAACCTACAAGTACTGTAAGCTTAGCAGATGGATATTTCTTCTTCAATGCCTCATACACGGGAGTAGATAATATTACATCCCCAATACCGTCCAATCTTATAATTAATATTTTTCTTACATTTTCCGGTAATTTTAAGCGCTTCAGACTAAAAGAGAAAAAAATAGCACCCCCTATTAGATCAAAGATTTTTGTAAGATAAATTTTTTTCTTCTTTTTAAAAATATACATATCCAGTAACCAATCATCTATGCATCAAACGTACTGATCCCTCAAAAGAAAACAGCTTCGCTCCTTGTATTGACACTTTAACTGTTTTTAAACTGAAAGTAGCACTCCTGGAGTTCATATAAGTTGATTCTATTCTGGTAATTCATGTTAAGCATTAATTGCACTTTTCTTTACATATAACGTCGTTTGAAAATTATTTTCCTTAATTTTCTGGAAAAATCAGGGGCAATTCTCAAAGATAGTCTTTTAAGAAAAACTACTGGAAAAACAATCGCAAATACAAACGGGTAGATTCTCAAGTAAAAATTGTGAGCAGGAATAAGGTATAGTTTATCCAGTATCCCTTCTATTCGTTGAGAAAGTTTACCAAGCCGTATATAATAAGCAATTCTGTATAATTTCACAAAAACAGGAAAATATTTATAGGCAAACTGTATCTGTTCTTTTGATATCGTTGGCAATTTCAATACGGAATTACCGAAAAACGTGGAGACGCCCTCATCGCGATTATCTAAAAACCCGTTTTCCCTGCATATCTCATAAAGTCTGGTATGTGGGTATGGCTGAAAGATTGATACATGTGCCTTATGACACATAACTGTTGCAGTCAATTTAACCGACTCCAGTGTATTATTAATCTTTTCAAAAGGAATTCCTACCATAACATAGCTGGTAAAATTTATTCCATATTTTCCACCCAGTGAGAAAGCTTCTATTATTTGCGTATTTGTCATATGTCTGTTTAAAATCTTTTTCCTTATATGTTCATTCCCACTTTCGATACCCATGGCAAGATATTCACAACCTGTGTCTTTTAATAATTTAATTATGTCTTCACTTAGAACATTTATATGTGAATTGCCATGAAATGGCATGTTTATTTCTTCCTTGAATTTTGGTAAAAATTTTCTCAGCCAATTCTTATTTAAACAAAATGTATCGTCTAGAAAATTAACATATTCAAGATAAGGATACTCCTTTTTTACCGCTTTTATCTCCTGGATAATTGCATCCGGATCTCTAAACCTTACATATTTACCGGCATTAGAGTATATTCTTTTGTATTGGTGATTACAACAATATGCACAATCATAAGGACAACCTCTGCCTGCCAACACAGTTAACATACCCAGTCTTGAATCAGATAATTTTTTAAAATCAAAAATGCTCCTGTCAGGAAAAGACCTACTCTCAAGATTATCGTTTAAGGGTCTTATTCTATTCCTGATCATATTCCCGTTATCATTCACCCATATGCTTTCAACATCTCTGTAATCTTTGTCATGATCCATCTTGTCGCACAACTCAACCAGCGCTTCTTCCCCTTCACCTATACATACCATATCAATGTTCTTATCACTTAATGTTTCTTCAGGGGCAACAGTCGGATGTACTCCGCCTGCTATCGTAGGAAACTTTCCTGCTGCCTTGGTGAAATGTGAGAGTTTCTGTACTAATCCAAACTGGTGAGAGAAAAGGCTGAAAGCTACTAAGTCAGGTTTTTCATGCATAAGTAACTCAACATATTCATCTCTCTCTAATTCCTTAGTTACATGAATCAAAGACACTTCATGACCTGCATGTTTTAAAGAGGAAGAAAGATAGCCCACTCCATGCGCAAATACGCCATCATAATCAGGCATATATTCACTAACATAATTCAGATCCGGTAAAACAAACGTAATTTTCACTCCTGCATCCTCGCTGTTTGTTGCTTTGTAATTAAGCTGTTTTTCTTATCAAGAACAGAATATCTTCTATTTTCAAAACCTTCAATAATAAAAGCAATACACAGTAAGCAGTGAGTCCTGTGAAAGCTGCCATAAACCAGTTAAACTCCTTTAGCGACAGTATTACTGCTGACAAACCGATTAAACAGACAGGTATTTTAATGAAAGACACTCCCACACTTGAAAATCCCATTCTCCTTCTCAGGTATATCGCATGAACAACTACAAGAAAAATGCTTGTTACTACTGTCGCAATAGACGCACCAACAGCTTTAAACTTGTAGATCAATAAAAAATTCAACACTACATTAATTATGACACCTACAATCATTGTGTTCGCCTTAAAACGCTGTTCGCCAACAGCATCAAGTGTTCTATTTGTCAAGTGCATCAGGAATAGAGGAGGGAGCGCAAAAACCAGCAGCCGGAAGAGTATGATACTCTCTTTAAACTGGCTTCCAAAAACAAGCATGATAATATTGTCTGATAGTATAGCCGCCGTCAGCGAAAATGCCATACTTAAGATGACAAGCATTTTGAAGAGCTTCCTGAACATACCAAAAACTTTGCTCTTATCTCCTAACCAGTGTTTTGTGAGATATGGAAAAATGGCAAGGGTCATAGTATTTGCCAGTAAGACACCTGAATAAGAGAGTTTGTAAGCAGCATTGTAATACCCAACCGATTCCAATCCGACCATCTTTGAAATCATCACATTGTCTATGTTATAGAATATTTCAGCCATCATTGCTCCAACTGCAAACGGCATTGCTTTTTTAAATAAATCCTTGATACTTTCATAATCCATATCCCACGAGGGAGTAAAAAAAACCTTTTTACACAAGTAACTTCCCAACCATAAGACAATCAAACTTGATACCAGATAAGAAACCATAATATTTGGAACTCTCACATTTAAGACAACACAAAAAACGATACATCCTAACAACAAAAAACGGTTTAGCGTGAGTAGCAAACCTTCAAATTCGGCCTTTTCAAAGGCAAGAAAGACAGCCCTGAAAGAGTCGGCAAAGGATAGAATAACCATTGCCATACCATATATTATAATACTGTAAATAGCATCTTTCGGATACGCCAGTCCTATTGCCAGACAAACTATGCCAAGAAATACAACAACCCCCATAATAACTTTTCCAGCAAGAACTCGCCCTAACAATTGTTGTCTATCGGCTACCCTCCGGGCAGTCTCCCTCATTAACAGACTATTTAACCCCCCATCTAAGAGTTGAATAAAAAGCCCGATAAATGACAAAGCAAGGGCATATATGCCATACCCCTCAACACCTAAATATCTGGCAAGGATTACAATAATGACAAATGAGATTACCTTTTCGACAATATGGGCTGTAGTAAGTAGGGAAAAATTCTTTAGTATGATATTCATGGTTTGTAATTCAATTTATCGAATCTTAGACTTTGTTTAACTATATTGAGTAATCTTATATCGTATACTACTATCGCCACACCTACCCACCAATATGTAATGTCACTGAATACAGACGCAGCAGAATCAGTAGGCTAAGCTCACGCCGATGCCCTCAGCTTTCATCTGAACTATCGAGTCTTTTCGCAACCGAAGCTTTCAACTCTACAACCAAACAATCCTCTACATACAAATCAGCAATAAAATCGCCCAAATCCATTCCATCTTCATCTACGACTTGGAGAGGGTACTGCTGCTCAACTTTTAGTCCTGCTTTTCTTAAACTCTTTCCAAGTGGCCATGACGTAGGTATTGATGCAGAGAAAAACCTGTTTCCCTGATCAGATCACACAATCTAAATATTTCAGTTTGATTTCTCACAATTTTTTTGTGTTTTTTGTGCTTTTTTGCGGCTTAACTCTTATTTCTCCCAAGAAGAATTATACCGTTTTTTGATGCCTCAAGATGATATCTTTTGCTTCCTAAAATCTCGTATAGAATTTCTCTATACTGTTTTTCATAGACTTGTTTTACCGTAAAGAATTTTTCTGTAGTATATGTCTTCTTTGGAGTATCTTGAACTTCTATCTGTATCACAGGATCCTTGGTATCCAGCAATATAAAATCTGCCTCCTTCCACCTCCGGGGAAATATCCAGTAATCATTCCTGTGTGATAGCCTCGCTGTGTTAATATTGTATTGAGAAACTACTTTTACAGTGGGATCATCAGGAACAAGCGCTATAATCTCTTTCATCGCTTCAAAGCGTGAAGTTTTATTGTATTCACCTCGATTGTATAATTCTGACCATCGATTATCCCAGTAATTTAGGGAAAGTGGCGACGGGCTATGGGCAATATTAAATGCTATATTCATAATAAATATCCATATAAACAGTGCCACAAAATGTCTTTCGCCAAATCTGCCTCTCACCCATGATAATGCATATATCAGCCCCACAAAAATGGACGGAATAACTGCTGATGTATATTGCCCGTCAAATGCCGAATGGACGGGAAATAAAGAAAGAATAGATATAAAAATGGATGGCAGAGCGGGAATAAATTTCAAACCCTTGATTAGTGGGATACACAGAAAAGGCATTAATAGCATGAGACACAATAACACCTTTCTGGATTTCCAAGTCAACATCCCATGGATTACCTTAGAAATGTAGTCACCTACACCTTCTGAGTTTGAAGGAATAAGGTACCCAAAGTTTGAACCATGTACAACGCTTCCAAGCTTTTTATAATACGGTGTCAGACTTGGTTGAACTACAAAAATAATTAAAGAGAACATTATCAGATAAAAAACAAAAGTTGATATACCTATTTTCCACCTACCCTTAGCCAGTAAGATATAAAGACCGAAAAAAGCAGCATTTAAAAGAAGAGGCTCTTTTGCCAACCCTCCCAAACCCGCCATTACGACAGCTTGCCAATATCTCCCCTTTTCAACAAAATAAAATGCCCACAAAAAAAGAGGTATACAAACGTGATCCGGGTGAAATTCCATTGTAGCATTATATTCAACAGGAGGGTATAAGAGGTACAAAACCACAATTACAATTACCCATAATTTTTCTGGAAATTTCTCCTTCGCAATTAAATAAAGAGGTATTACTCCAGAAGCTACAGCACCTGTTTGTAAGAGCTGGAGAAATATCGGAGAGTCCCATGCTTTATACAGAAAGCCATGAATTATGAGTATAGGCTGAAAATAATCGGTAGATGCTATAATGAGAGCATCTAAAAAGGAAGAAGTCTGGGATATATTCCAAATCTTGTTATCATACCACCCCAGCTCGCCTGAGCATGTGTGAAGAGTTAAATATCTGAGGATAGACAAGCTGGAAAAAAGCTGGAAAAATATTGCGGAGACGAGTAAAAGGATATGCACATTATATCGTCTTGCAAAGGACTTCAGTCGATCCAGCTTAAGATCTACCTTGCGGCTCCATAAAAACAGAACAGATCCTATGCAAGTACCTATAAGAGGAATGCAGAAGTATCGAATTGCTGCAATTGCTGGATGAGCAGCAGTACCTGCAATAAGAATACCTACCTTAGGCGTCCAGATAAGCAATATTAGGAACAAAAGCGGAATGAACTTCAATATTTTATAGTGTTTTATCTTGTCCATTTACTAACACTAGTTATGTTAAGGAAAAATTTTGTATCTCTAATAATCAGTCTTATATAGGCAGAAATATAAGTAATGACACGGTCTAAAGCAGCCACCGCCAGAACCTCGCTTTTCCTCATCACATTGTACATACTCGATAGAAAAAGGATCTCTGCTTTTTGTGGTACTACGTGGCAAGGGTTACTACGAAAGATAAATTTTAATCAGTATATTATATTTTGCCGTTATCAGAGTCAAGCGGATAACACATACCTAAAACAGGGGTGCAGTACATTTCGATTTCTCATTCTCTGATTTTGCCATGTAGTACTCTTAAAGAAAATTATGAGACTTTATGATAATCATAATCTCTCGTAATTTAATATTAATTACCGTTCCTACCATTCATAATGAATTAATGTCCAAACTGAAGAAGGTTTGATATATACATTGTTCTCTTTCAGTAGCATGATAATGTCTTTACAAACACTAATAATAGCTTATAATTCCACCTGTTTTTTAGTCCTATTTTGTATTGTACTGACAGGTTACAACTTCACAAAATGTAACTTAGACGGCAGAGCTGTGTACACACAGCAACCTGAAGTTGTGAATTCTCAACCGCTCTGGATCAAAAGCCAGAGGCAAAAATGATGTCGCTCCCGTTTACATTATTATTCACAAGTTCCAAAAATTATTGAATTAAAGCCTTGTGCTGAAAGTACATAGTTTTGAACTAACAAAATGTATTTGCTTCCAGTTTGTGATAATAGTACAATGGGAGATTAGGCATACAGACGCAAAATCATATCAAGTACGTACAATTTTTTAACTATATTTTTATTGTGGAAGAACAGTTTAAGAGGGTATATCTCTGATGGATAATAATGAAAAAAACCTAGAATACTTTAATAATCTTAAATACCATGTATTAGTAAAAAAACATAAGAACAAATATACACTATATATCCCTGAACTGTGTATGTCTCGGGAACATACTCTCCTTTCACAGGGTGAACACTCTACATCTTTGTGTATAATTCTGCTTAAATTATTTGTGGTTCAATTTTGTAGAGCATGCCAATATATACTGCACCCCATTAAGCAAGCATGTATAATTTAGTAGTTTTTTATTGTTTTTTTTACTTTGAAAAAAAGTTTTACCAAAAAGAGACGTTTGTGCCCTCTGAATATAGACCAATAAATAAATAAAAATCTTATTAATTTAAATAATAATTTAAAAATAATAAATTCAAAAATTAAAAAACTACACCTAAAAATCATTTTTTCAAATAAAATGCTATCAGTTTGATTCTTAACTGCCACTCCTTTTACAAAAATGCAGATTTTATATTTTTGATTAGTTATTAAAAGATCCGATGAATATTTATTTTCGAGATTTTGTTTAGTACTAATGAATTTATCCTGGTTTTCTGCTAAAAATAAAATTACACCTTTGTCTGGCAAACAACCAATTAATCGTTCCTTAAGGGATATATCATAAACTTTATCAAACCTATCATTAAACAATATTAAGTCAAAGTGCATATTCCCTATGAAAGATTCCTTAAGTCTTTCCAATCCTGTATAAGGGTTTCCAGGAATATACCTTATTGAACCCATATGCTCTGAATACTTAGATGTATTGATAAAAAAATTATATCTGTTTTTATAAGCACTGCAACTCTCTTCCGAATCAGGTATAAAATACAATTCACACAAAGGGTTTACCATACTTATAATTTTAGAATAATACCTGTCTGTACCAAACTCTAAATATTTCAAGGGTTTCCTGTGCAGAGAGAATTTAGCGAGAAGGTATGTTATAAGACAGAGATTATCTATTTTATGAATGTTTCCAAAAATAAGTTTGAATACTTTTCTATTGCTACCTAAAGCAGTTATAAGATCATTACGAGTATCTCTATCCTCTATTCTATTATGTGTGAGATGAGTAGTAGTGTTGCTAAATTCAACCAGCTCAAATTTTTCGTCCTTCAAACCCCATCTGTTACTATTTATATCAAACGTTATTTCATTTATACGATTTGCTCTCTCAAGTTTTTCGTATAAACTTTTAGAAGAAGCTTTAAAGTCATATACGAATATACCCAGAGATGACAAATTAATTATTGCATAATGAGAATTACCTCTTATACCGAACTCCGTGTCCTGAAAGCCCCATCCTCCCAGGTTTTCATTCAACCCTTTTAAATGTGAAAAAATCGATTTATGAAATATCATTATCCCATGACCTCCGAGTATCCCGGGATGAGGAATCTCATTTTCAAAATACCAGTCATTAAACAAAAAAAATTTATCCAATTTCCTTGGAGTTTTAAAAAAGAGATCGTCTCTAACCACAGATGGAATAAATTTCCTTGGAACCGCCATTATAACTTTCTCTGGGTCAAAACAAACGTCAAGCTCTAAGCGTAGCAACCGGTAAATACGTTCTAGAGTATATGAGGATATAAGGATATCCGCTGGCATCATCGTCAGATACTTGCCTGAGGCTCTGCGTAAACCTACATTAATAGGATAAACATGGCTGAAATTAGAATCTTTGAAGTTATATTTTTGAGCATCTTCAGGAGAAACAATTATAGTCTTTGTTATTAAACACGCTTCTGTTGATAATTGCAGGTCTTTGTATAAAGCTATATCACTATTCCAGTCAACTAAAATAATCTCAATAGAATCTAAAATATTTAATTTTTTTGCATTAAGGGCTAAATAATTTATACTCAATTCAAGGCGTCTTTTGAAATTAACAGCATAATTATCATTTCTACCCATTAAACATATAGATATGATTTTATTATCTGCTGGCATAGTTCTTTCGAAGTTTTCTCATAATTACAAGGACTCTTTTGTCAAGAGAGATTCTATTACTGATAAAAAATGAATTACAATAGATGATAGCCTCATACTTACACCCGAAAAGAATCATGAAAGAAATGCAATCTGAGGGGAACTGCGAACAGTAAACATTACAATGTCCAGATATAATAGGCTCCATGATAGAAACATTATACCTTCCGATAATGTTTCAACAACACCAAATTTTTACTATAACCGGTAAAGCGGTTTTGTAGTGTGATTACGTTAGACCTGCATCTCGTAAAGATGCAGGTCTAACAAAAGTTAAAAAAAGGAAAAGAATGAACAATATTACATCCCTGGTAGCCCACTATTACTTTCAAAAGGTACAAACTCTGGCAAATCTTCATATAAACCTTCAGCGTCTACCGGTGGGCCTGTACTATTAATAACTGGCCCAAAGGGTGGAAGAGTCTCAACTGGTACGTTCTCATCTACTGGCGGGCCGGTTTCACTAAAAAAATAGGGGAGTTCCTCTGATACACCGATTGAAGGTGGTACATCCCCACTCAGCATCTTTGAAGAACGACCTCCCGTAATACTCAAGATCTGAGCCCTTCCATCTTTTTCGACTATTATGCTCTCTTTGTAAATTTTAAGCACTGTCGCTTCATTTATAGATTCTCCTGATTTATACATACCTTGTTTACCGCTCGTTTCATCCATAATAACAGCATAGAAGTTTTTTTCATCCGCTATAATCGTGCCTACTAGTCTAAAGTCAAGTTGAATGGGCGAAAAAGATTTAATCTCTTTCAACTCATTCTGTATGGATGAGGAAGTTGGTGAGGACTTTCCATGAGCATTGGTACAAGTAATATTCCCCACCAAGATAAAGGTTATTACCACACCGGTGATTAAGTAACTTCTTAATTGATACTTTTTATCCTGAATGTCTTCTTTTACTTTCATTTCAATTCTCGTACACACAACAAGTTGTAATGACTTATGGAGACACACTGGGCAGCTTTACCCACGAGCTGTTGTTCATGCGTATCCAGAGACCGTTTGCACCAATGTCACAAACGACATCATCCAGACCATTTCCATCCATATCAGCGGCTGTAATGTGTTCAGGAGATACACTATGCAGCTTTACCCACGAACTGTTGTTCATACGTATCCAGAGACCGCTTGCACCAAAATCACAAACGACATCATCCAGTCCATTTCCATCCATGTTAGCGGTTGTAATGTGTTCAGGAGATACACTATGCAGCTTTACCCACGAACTGTTGTTCATGCGTATCCAGAGGCCATATTTTTTACCAAGGTCTACAATGACATCGTCCAGCCCATTCCCATCCATGTCGGCGGCGGTAATGATTTCCGAAGATACCCAGTGCAGTTTTACCCACGAACTATTGTTCATGCGTATCCAGAGGCCGCTTGCACCAAAATCACAAACGACATCATCCAGTCCATTTCCATCCATGTCAGCGGCTGTAATGTGTTCAGGAGATACACTATGCAGCTTTACCCACGAACTGTTGTTCATGCGTATCCAGAGGCCATATTTTTTACCAAGGTCTACAATGACATCGTCCAGCCCATTCCCATCCATGTTACCTGTAATAATAACCTCAGGATTTAGAATATTACCGCATGTCGTCACAGTAAGCGATATGCTATAGCTTGTAATTGTATTATTATCACCGTATTCATCAATTTTTACGTAATAGGTGCCGGCAGGCAATTCATCAGTATCACAAACGCGATCGATCAGCGAAAAATAGCCCGCGCCACCATCATCGTTGTACTCAATCTGACTGAGATTACTATCATAGAGCCACATTCGTGTGTCATTACCGTTCGTACCGGAAGTCTCAAGGAGCACTTCTGATGGAGTTGCAAGTGTAAATGAAAACCAATCTTCATCACCAACAGGGTAAATGCTGTGGGTCTGAGGACTGCCTGATGTGATGTTTGTGGCCTGAGCAGAACTATCATCAGGCTCATAAGAGTCTCCGGAAGGAGAAGAAGTTGGTGAAACCCCGCAAGCATCCCATACCGCCTCTACTGTTATAGTGGAGTAACCCAAGTCTTGTGCAGCGCTGATCCATGCAGCACGTGAATCGGAATATTGAGAACTAGAGGTCAGGTATACCATGTTGGCACGCATAGCGACTCTACCTGCATCAACCACACCAAGGCCTGTAATAGGACCATATGAATGACCGTCATTTGTACCTGACCCGCCTACTGCAAGCAGATAAAATGCAAAATTCTGCACTCCACTGTTGTAATGCACACCTCCGTTGTCACCACTTCCGGTATACCAATATGTACCCTGGTAATAAGACGGCTGCCCATAATGTTGAGGATTTCGCATGTCTCTGAGTGCGTCACCTGAGTTTGGCAGCCAGCAGTCTTCACCCATCAACCAATCAGAGTGCCCGGGCGCTGCGTCCGGGTAAACTGCAGTTCCGTCCGTTTGCTTGGCAAACTCAACGAGCGTACCCATGATATCAGAGAAAGATTCATTGAGTGCTCCTGATTCATATGAATATATGAGATTGGATGTATATTGAGTGATAGCATGCCCGTATTCATGTCCAACTATATCCAGTACGGTAAGTGCGTTTGACGTACTACCATTACCATCACCAAAGTAAAAAGCTGAACCATTCCAGTATGCTTTGACATAGTTGGTGCCTTCATGGACATATGCCGTGGCAAATGCCCCGGCATTGTTAAAACTGTTCCTTCCTAATACGTTAGTGACCCAGTCTTGTACCTCTTGAAAGTTCTTTCCGGCAGATACAGCAGCCTGGTCCGTTGTACTCCAATTGTCGGTAGTATTCTGCTCCCAGTCAGAAACGTCCCGGTCATAAACTCCCCATTTTTCGTTAAAATCATACAGAAAATAATTTCCGCTCCCTGAGCTTTCATAAAAGCCACTCATTGCCACGGAAGAGCCATCCTCTCCTGCGAGACGATTACCATTTACGCTTGTGTGAGAACCACTTGCTTGGCTGGGTGGAGCATGTTGGATGTTGTTGTAATGTTCAATTAGTTTGCCCGAATGAGCATCTATATAGTACCACCATTGTCCGAGCTCCTTGTCCTTATAAGAGATCACATAGTGATATGCCAAATACTGACCATAAATCAGCAAAGAGGGTTTTCTACTTATCTGCAAACCGGCTTTGCCTTTATGCTCTTCAAGACCAATCTGCAGTGCCACATCTGCATCAATATCAGGTATTATAGAGATATTGATATCAGAGTAACAACACTTTCCATTGACCTTGCAAACGACATTCTGACGGTTTATGTGGACGATGCTCTCTGCACCAACCACCGGTAACCCTTTGTAGTGTTCTTTCAGACGAACATGTCGATAACCAAGGCCGTCACGTTGTAATTTTTGCAAAACAAATTCTGCTTCTTGTGCATGTGTCCCGTGTCCCTGCCCACTCCTGGTGGTATGCGTCAGGTTGTCCATTGTACAGATCGCCATCTCAACGTCGTTGCCTTGCACGGCCAAGTCTAGACTTTGATTAGAAAAGGTATTTAACCCATCCAGCAGTGAAGCCCCCGGAGTATGAACCTCTCTTTCATCTGCACATACCACGCTACAAAGCAGAATCATGAAAAGCGATACGTGATAGATAATATATTTATTTAACATGTAACATTCTAAGAAAAAATTATTAGTGCTTTGTCGTTCATCAGGTAGTCAGGGAGACGGATATTGAATATTGTTGTAACGATCAATGATTTTGCCCGTATGGGCATCTATATAATACCACCATTGCCCGGGCTCCTTGCTCTCATAAGAGATTACATAGTGGTATGCAAGATGTCGGTTATAAATCAGCAAAGAGGGTGTACTCCTTACCTCTAAATCGATCTTGCCTTTATGCTCTTCAATGCCAATCTGTAGTGCATCATCTTTATCAATATCGGGGTTTACCGAGATATTAAAGTCTGGAAGATATTTACCGTTAATCCGATAAATGACATTCCGGTTGTTAATATGAACAATACACTCAGCACCAACCACACGTAAACCTTTGTATTGCTGTTCCAGGCGAATATGCTTAAAACCAATGTTATCACTTTCTAAATTCTTCAAAACAAATCCTGTATCTTGTGACTGTATCCTGTTTACCAGTTCCTCCACATCTGCCTGAATCAAGTTATTCATTGTATCGATAGCCATCTCTACATCGTCACCTTCTACGGCCAGATTGAGGTTTTGTTCAAAAATAGTTCTCAAACCAATCAACGGTTTTATCTCAGGATTATTAACATCTCCTTCATCTGCAAATACTACGCTACAAAACAAAATTATGAAAAGTGATACGTAATGGATAAAACAGTTCATGGATACATTCCTGTATAAGTTGCAACTTTTAAAAGTAATAAGTTATTGTAAGGCTTACTTGGAAAAAACCGCATATATACTACCTAGGCCGCAGCAAAGGATACCGTTGCCTCTCAGAAAAACGATTTGACCAATTTTTTGTTAGCTTTAATCGATTCTAGATCGTTGACTGCTCTTCCCTTCAATGACTCACCCTTCTTTAATGGTTTTTTAGACGTGCCAATGTGCCTCATCTGATTCCATACCAATTCATCTGGGTTTAAATCAGGAGCATACGGTGGTAGTAGGAATATCCTAAGTTTCCCATTTTTACTATCAATGTACTCTATAACCTTATTGGCTTTGTGCACAGGATGCCCGTCCATTATCAGAATTACCGGTCTCTTTCGATATTTCATAAAGTGCCTTAAGCACTCAATAAACTTCTCTGCATTAAATCTACCTGAGTAAACGTGATACCAAAAGCTACCTCTGTTCGATAAGGCAGATATTGCACTAATTGACTGCCGTTGACCACTGGTTTTTACAATAGGTGTCTCTCCTTTTAAACCCCAAGTACGTTGTAAGGGATCATCAGAACGTATAGACGCTTCATCTAACCAAAATATTTCAGCTCCATGCTTCTTGGCTAATTTCTTGATCTTGGGGTATTTCTTATCTTGCCATTCTATTACCGCAACATCATTACGTTCGTAGGCTCGCCGCAGTGGCTTTTGTGGTGTTAATCCTTGACGATGTAGCAACCTCCCCACTGAATTAAGACTTAGAATAACACCAAACCTGTTCTCTATAAGATCGGCAACTATTTTTCTTGTCCAAAGACCAAAATCAAAACCGTGTTGACGTGGATCTTTACCTACAATCCAACTTTTTACTTCGTGTTCATCTTCTTCTGTCAAGGTTCGCGCACGGCCACGACGTGGTAAAGGTGCCAAACTGTCCAAGCCATCTTTTTTTGCTCTTGCAATCCACCTGAAAATAACCTTTCCGCTGAGACCATAAGCTTTCGTTACATCACAGGGTCGTTCTCCGTCAAAAACTCGTTGTACTGACAATCGGCGTATCAAAGCTTGTTCGGCAGTAGAATGCTTTCGGGCATCAAATCTCATGCATGTATTATACTATATCTCTTACCTTAAAGTATACATTAATATGGCACTGTTAGTAACTCTGTTGATTTAATCAGTTTTCACCAAATAGCAAATTTCACAACCCAATGATAGCAATGACTTACGACAACAACTTTTCAGAAAACTGGCAAATTCCTGGCTTTATCAACAGGGTCATATATCACGGCAGTATTTTATTCTCTGCTGATTTACTAATCATATGATACTTATTTCTTGGTGCATAAAAAACAAGCTTTACTTCAGTGTTTCCGTTTTATTCAATTCATTTATCAAGCGTAAATTAAAAGATGGGTCATTGATTATTGTATGCTTGAGACAGCTGAAGCAAGCAGACAACTGACGCTTCACTCCAATTGTCTGTTTGAACATAAACTCTAGCTTTAAAGGTTGTACAACTAACAGGAGCATGTCACCATAACATAAGAAAAAAGCCTATTGTTTTAATAGCAAAACACATGCCTAAGGCAGTAACATGTTGAGATTAAAGATGATAGCTCAATACAGCAAAACAGAGCAATCTAAAATTGTATAAGTTTTAATCACCATCCCTTTGAAGGTGGCAAGTTTTCCATTCTTGAGTTGATCAACAACATTCAGCGTTGTCCGGTTAGGTTTTTGCTTGACTTTTTGAAATAAATTTCTGTGGCAAAATCCTATAACACTTTAAACATAAAGGAGCTATAAAAATGCCATATACAATTGGACCACTAATCATAAATCAAGCCTCACCCATCTTTTCATGAATTATTGGAACCTGTTTCTAGAATTCTATCACATACACCGCCCCTTGAAGCAAAAGGAGATAGACCATTGCAAATGACCTTTGAGCACCAGCTTAAAGCACTAATCTTCTACCATCTCGAAGAATATTCATCTGGAGGACATCTTATTCAGGCCCTCAAAGAAGATGATTTTGCCAAAAATAAAGTTGCACCTCCTGATGGTATTAAAAAAAGCAGCTTCTTTGAGGCTATCAATCATAGAGGGCTAGAACAATTATTATATATTTTCGAGAAACTTCAAGCAGAAACTACTCAATTTTTACCCAACGAGTATGCTCATCTTGGGGACCTTGTCGAACTTCGGCTAAGTACAAAAAACATCCAAGAGACCCTAAGAAAAAAGCACCGAAAAAGCAAAGCGACACACACACACACATATTTCGACTGCGAAAGTTCTTGCGGAGAGAAATATATGACTGTAGTATGTGGCATAGACACCTTCAAAGGAATGGTCTGACCATACTTATCAGAGTGAACTATAAGGCAAAAAACAAAATTGCGAAATCGCTTTTCTTCATGATTATACACCACCCCACATATTCGAAAAATTGCGCAGTCATAAAAAAAGGACATTATTTTCTTACGCTTTTTCTCAGTCTACTTCACTACAACCAATACTATCACTTGAATACGGAAAAATAAATATTCTATTTCTTTACCTCCTCAGTAAAATCTATGGTTAGCTGGAGGTGCTGTTAAATTTCCAAGTGTGATATAAAGATATTAACAGCAAATAAGTTATGATACGTACTAGTGGTTTTTCTATAAAAGTAGCGATAAGTACTATATGTATCAACTGGCCAGAAATCAGTATTTTAAAGGATATGTTTTGTTTACACTCTGATGTTGGGAAGAAAATACAAATGGATATGAACTACCCCGCAGCAAACTAACGGGGTATCTTCGCCACTCTTTATTCAACACTACGCAGCAAGCTGCGGGAAATTATATCCGCAGAGATTAAAACTGCTTTTGTACTTAAGAATATCTATTTGGCTTAAAATTGGAAAAAAGTTGCTTTTTGTTTACTTTGTGCTTTAATAACCTTCTTTTAACTTAAAGATAATTTAAACTCATTACAGAATGCCTGCTAAGCCTCTTATCAGCATTATCCTTCCGACACGGCATCGTGTTAATTCAGTGAATCGATTGTTCGATAGTATAGAATCAACTGTTAGTAAGATTGATAAACTGGAGGTTATTCTCTATATAGACGACGATGATTTCAAAAGCCAGGCTATAGAGAGGTCGGTATTAAATCTTGTCAAGTTGATTGGCAGACGAACAACTAGGATTGATATGATACGTAAATGTTTTGAAGCTGGTTCCTCACAATACATTCTTCTGCTTAATGATGATGCTATCTTCCGTACCCATGGGTGGGATACAAGGATCTTACAGACCTTTAGCAAACATCCTGATGGTGTGGCCATGGTGCTGTGTAATGACCTGTCTCACGGAGAAAACATGCCAATATTTCCTGCGTATTCTCGAAAGCTATGTGAATTGATGGGTGGGGTATGTCCGGAAGACTATCATCGTGACTACATAGATGTACATCTGCTTGACATATTTAGAAAACTCCACGGTCTAGGGTTCAATCGACTCGAATATCTTCAGGATGTCGTAATAGAACATATAAACCATGAAGCGAGTACTGTAAATGACACGTACATAAAGCTAGGGTTTGCTGACGATGAACTGACCTACATAGCCTGGGAACATGAAAGGCAGATTATCGCTAGTTCGATGGCGAAGTATATCCAGCAGAGTACATTATGCGCTTCTTAGTTAATGAACAACCAGGAAATGAAGTTGAAGTCAGTATTATATTGACAGACTGGTCTTGCCGTGAAAGCTTACATATATTAGATTTTCTTGCCGATCAGTCTATTGATCGTTGCCGTTATGAGCTCATATGGATTGAGTACGGCTCCAAACCATCGGAGGAACTATGCAAGCGTATTGATGCCGCTCGATCGAAACACCAAGCCTTGCCGGTAAATATCTACGTCTTGATGGAGATGCCAGTGGAGATATGTTATCATAAGCACCTCATGATGAATTTGGGCATTTGTTTAGCCAATGGAGGAATCATCTGTAGTTGGTGTGACTCGGATGCGATGGTACGGCCCACCTTTGTTAAGTCGATTTTAGAAACCTTTAAGCGAAACCAGAACATAGTATTGCATATGGATGAGGTTCGCAATAACAATCAGAGTTTTTATCCATTTAACTATCCTACCTTTAATGACGTTACAGGTTTCGGGTGTATTAATTGGGTAAATGGTATGCCGGCTGGTATACTGGATATGAAGGATCCACTGCACTCTCGGAACTATGGCGCTTGCATGGTAGCTCTGAGGGAGGACCTGATTGCCATTGGAGGTGCTGACATGCACTTTGACTATCTTGGGCATATGTGCGGTCCTCATGAGATGACTTGGCGTCTTGTAAATACTGGCAAAAGAGAAGTATGGCACGACCATGAGTGGCTATATCATGTCTGGCACCCTGGTCAGGGTGGTGATCAGAACTTCGCTGGCCCTCACGATGGACTCCATATATCTTTACTATCATTACAATGCCGGAATACCGACCAGACCATGCCTTTCGTGGAAAATCCGGCCATTGCCCTGCTACGAAATAAGCTGGCAAGCGCAGGAGACCCAAAATTACTTGATGCATTGATCGATCCTAATTGGCTTAAGGATTGGCAGTATAAACGCCTGAGAGGTACTGAACGCCACTATGCACAGGGCAAGCGTAAGATTACACTTACAGAACGAGACAATAGCGACGATGACTCCACGACAAACGTCCAACATCAAACACCCAGTCCATTGTTTGGACGAAAATTTAATAAGCGTCATCTTTTAGTATTACTTCCAATTGTACCGGGAATAGTATGGCGGCAATTAAAGGTTAAATACAAAACTCACACATGGGCACTAACGCGCTACCTCCATCCGGAGCGAAGAGGGTGGTTACGTGAAATTGGTTCACTTAAACGGTTTCTTAAAAGGATACTCGCATTCGATAAACACTGGTTCCGTGCGTGTTGGTTTATACTTGCTTATGCAGTACAATCAAAAATACAGAATATTATCATTTATGGCGATGGTGATGCGGCAAGAATCCTCTGTAACATGTCAAAAAATTTGCCTATTACAATTCGTGGTATCTGTCCCTTACTGCCCAACGTGAATACTCGCTTGTTTGGTCATAAGGTTATCTCTGAAGGACAACTTGCAAAGACAGATGAAACTATTATCGTAGCAGCATTTGTTAATATACCCACTTACTTGACGAAATTGGAGACTCTAGGTATTAATCGAAAACAAATACTTACCATACGATGATTTCATTGAATCGTAACTATACCCATTCCAAAATGGTTTTAGGTATTTGAACTAATTATTTGAAAATTATCAGTCAACAAAGAGGTTAAATCTTCCTTGTATCTTTTAACCCGTCTAAAAAATGATTTACATGCTTTTCTGAATTCATCAAATGTTTCATAGTATGCATTATAGAGGACTCTCTTACGGAAATATTTCCAAAGCCTCTCTATTAAATTCAAATTTGGTGAATAGGGTGGCAAAAACACAAGCTCTATCTTAGACTTTCCCAAATACTCTTTCACTTTTTTCGATCTGTAATACCTGGCATTATCACATATCGTATAAATAACTTCTGCCTCTGGATGTCTTAATTCAACCTTTTTTAGCAATGATATTGTTGACTGTGCGTTTATAGAATCACCGTAATCAACAGTGGTACTTAATTTCTCAATATCAATGGCAGCATTAATATTGAGTCTTTGCCATCCTGTATTGCTCTTGAGTTCTTTAACTTTTCCTTTTTTGATCCAACCATACGCGGCAACGCAGTTGTGTTGCGGATGAGTACCATCCATAAAGTAAACAGGGTCATTAGCCCCTTTAGTTTCCTTTAATTCATTATAGAATTCTATAAATTCTTCCTGCGCTTCTGCATCTGCTTTTCCAGGTACCAACTTTGGTTTCTTGTACGAATAGTTCAATCTGTGAAGTAAATCAGTCATTCCACTAATACTATATGCTACTTTGAAATGATTGGCAACATACGATACTATGTCTTGTGTTCTAAGGTAAGTGGTTTCGTTGAGATGGCTATCTAATTGCTCTATCTCTGGCTTGAGTAATTTGCCACTATATCCTTTATAGTTATCATTCTATAGAACATCTATTTTACCCGTTTTATAACGATTTAAATAATTTCTTATCGTTTCATCGTCAAGAAATAGAGCTTCTGCTACTTCACGGATTGTCCATCCTGTGCCAAGCAGTACAATTGCATTTATGCGGTATGCATCTCGTTTCTTCTTGCCGGCTCTGTGGGCTCTCTTTAGGGTTGATATTTCTTCTTCTGATAGTGTAAACTCTGTCATAAAAACATTATGACATATTCAATATCATTTGTATCGAGAACTCTCTAATTTCTTTTCGTGACCAGTATATATGAAAATTTTATCAGAGTTTCAGGGTTATAACATTATCGAGGGGACATGTAGCACGCACTATGGTGTCAGGCATGGAGTCATAGGCCTAGATGTTGATAGGGCCGATACTGATGGCTATCCCTATGGTATCTGTTTCCGTGATAAAGATATCAATAATCTCAAGAATCAGATAAGAGCCTTTGTAAATAATTTTAGTGTACCTGCAAATTTGATCGATGGTTTAAGAGGTCTCAAAGACATTGATTCCAATGTAATTTCTACAACACCTCTTACAGAGTTAGGCATGCCCGAGATCATCGAGATAGATCCTGCCAGTGTGTGTAATCTGAAATGTATCATGTGCCCGCAATCGTACGACAGAGATCGTATACTAGCTAATAAAACTATTATAGATCCACGTTTTATAAAAAACCTTACAGGAGTTGAAGGTAAATGGATATGTATGGGTGCCAAAAACGAACCGTCAACACATCCTCAATTTGTTGATATTCTGAATTGGCTAACTGATTTAGGAGCAAAGATAGACCTCACATCAAATGCAACACTGCTAACCAAAACACTTACCAAAAAAATCGCTGATTGTAATTTTACCAATGTCTGCTTTTCGTTTGATGGTATCAAAAAGCAGACATATGAATCAATTCGAAAGGGATCAAGTTACGAAAATACGATCGAGAATATTCTATATTTTAAAGATGCTGTGAAGAATCAGAGTCCGTATTTTACTATCCAAACAATTCTTATGAGACGTACTGTTGATGAACTTTCGGATTTATTACAGTTCTGGGAAGGTCATGGATTTAATCATATGGGAGTTATCAACCTGATCCTCGGGAACTTAAAGGGAGAATTGAAGAAAGAGAGTTTAGAATCGGTGACGGATTCCGTTTACAAAAAGTTTGATGAAGCTGCAAGATTAGTAATTGAAAAAAATTTAAGGATAACGTTAAGTTCATCCTTTTCCCATAATGCTGCATCCAAAGCATTATATCCAGCTAATTTTATAGGCAATTGTGTTAAATCTAACCACCCTGAAGCAGAGATACCATTTAACGTACGGACATTTTTCCAAAACGGATACTTCCCGGGTATGCACGTTGGATGTCGCTCACCGTTTAAATATGTTCGAATACTATTCAACGGTGATGTTACCTTGTGTGCTCAGTTTGTAATAGGTAACATTTACGAACAGAATCTTGTTGATATATGGTATGGCCAACGTGCCGGGAGAGTAAGAAAAATGATTCTTAAAAATGCTAAAATTTGCCATGAGTGTGATTATTATAGATTGTGCCTGCAATCCGGAACACACGATCTTGAAAAAGATAAGACTTCATTTCTTTTCGCTGAAGCCATCAATAAATACCATGATCCAACATTAATTAAACGTTTTTTTCGCGGATACAATATTTTTGCCTGAAAAGAAGACTACTATGCGATACCTTTGGTTTTAGGTGATATAGATTTACGCTTAGAAGACATCAATGACAGAGAGGATATTTTGGTTGATAAATCTCTTGAGAATCTCAAAGGGTATATTAGAAAACGACCTTATCCAAGGTTTAAGACGATTGTAGCGTTGTTTGCCTTTGGCTTTGGAAGAATTAAGAAGCGTTTAATCAAATATGTATCCCTCAAATAATTTAACACACTTCTGCTGAAGCAATAAGTACTTATATGAAAATGACCTAAAAACCGCCTAGTGTAGTAAGACTGATGGATAATACACCAAGCCGAAGTGTATTCTTTTTTGGTTGTTTATATGGCGGTTAGCCATCTATAATTCAATGCAGTGGATTTTCATGAGGCCTTTCTTAAGATTTTCAACGTATGTCCGGCAACATCGCCTATATTGACACCCTGGCTATTAAGTTCACTACAGATTTTATCCAATCGTTTCAATCTCACCTCTTGATCTATATATGGTTCCTCGCTATACCATAAATCGGAATGAATACAATAAGGGTTATTCTGGTAAATTTCTTCTTTGTCATCTCGAAAATGTATATTATATTTTTCTGGATCGTTATAATACATGCTACCAGCACCCAGAACCAACGTATTGATCCCTTCCACAACATCAAAATAGTCTTTACAGCTTACCAGGTTCTCTATCGACGCATCAATATCATCCTCGGTCTCCCCAGGCACACCAAGGATTATATTAATGGCAGTGTAAATACCGGATTCGTGACAGTCCTTTAGGTTCTGTTTCACTAGCCTCATATTATAACCTTTTTTTAGAATACGAAGGACATCATCAGTCCAACCGTCAACACCAAACCGTAAATGGCGAAAACCGGCATTAAACAGATGCTTAAAATACTCTTTGTTGTTGTGTTTATCAACACGCAACTGCCCAATCAATTCAATTTTTAAACCGCGCCTGATTATCTCTGAACAAATATCATACAGATATTGCGGTTCACCGTTTACATCGCTGTCGTTGAAGTGAAATACAAAGAATTTTCGTGACGTCCAGAATTCAATTTCATCAACAACTTTATGGACAGATCGTTTCCTGAACGTAAAACACTCGGAACAGAAACGGCATCTGCTCCATTTGCATCCACGTGAAGCTACTATGGGTACCATATGGCCTCCATTGAAATTCTGGTATAACGATTGATCTATCCATTCATACTTCGGAAAATCAATTAAATCGAGGTTCTCCAGCAGAGGTGGATTACTCCATTTTCTGTGAGGTGTATCATAGCGGGAAATAATACCGGGCAAGTCTCCGGGCCTTTCTCCTCCAGCCAAAGCTTTAACAAGAGGTTCCAGTGTCAGTTCTGTATCTCCTATTGCCATATAATCAAAATCCGGAACCAAGTACGGTCCGACATAATGGTAGACGCAATCATAACCACCGATGACAATAGCTACTTCAGGAACCCTGATACGAAGGACCTTGATTAATGCATTAGCCAGTTGACGATTGTTGGCTTGAACAGAAATACCTACTGCCTTTGGTTGGCAGAAAGCAATTCCCCTTATAAGATCATCCAGCTTCTGTAAAAAATATTCTACGACCTCCGGATGTTCCCATTCAGAAGAATTGGTATTTTCCCATGGATCTTCTTTCATCTCATAGCCTCCTTTTGTCGTGATTGTCTTTTTTTCAAGGATCCTTTCAGAATGGAATTGATGGTAGGCAATAACATTTAAATCAATTGTTTGAAAGTGGATGTCCGTCTTCTTGAGTATATTGTGAACATATCCAATCCCATTAGGCATCATGGGGAGGTAACGAGGTGGTAATTCTAAAAGAAGAAAATCCAGAGAAGGATCGACTGTTATCGACGGTATGGAGATGGGATAAAGAGTGATCTTGCTTTTAAGGCCCTTATAGATTTTCTTTAAGAACACCCTTGCTCTGGTAGACCTGAAAAACCTGAAAAGAAACGGTGAGGCCTTTACTTTGCATCTTTCCAGCACTATTTTGAAAGTCTTTCCAAACATACTTTAATATGAACACTCTTTTCCGCTTGACGACCTGTCTTACTGATTAACAGGTTTAAAGGAAGAAATATCCTTTCTTAATGTGCAGTTCTAAATCTTTTTTCAAATTCCCTTTATTCCAGAATTCTTTAAAAACCATTCATAGGTTAAGCGTAATCCGGTTTCTAGCGGTATCGATGGCCTCCATCCTAAGCTCAAAAACCGTGAACTGTCTAAAAGCTTTTTTGGCGTCCCATCCGGCTTATCAGTATCCCATAAAATTTCACCATCATATCTTACTATGGATTTAATGATGTCCGCTAACTCTCTTATTGAGTAGTCTGTACCGGAACCTATGTTGTAGTGCCTGCCTTCCAATTTTTCAGAATTTTCCATTGCAAAAATTGATGCATCAGCAGCGTCTTCACAAAAAAGGAACTCTCTCCTTGGAGTTCCGCTGCCCCAAAGAGTCAGTTCTCCCTGTCCTTCTCCATTTGCGTCATGAATTTTTCTTATAAGTGCGGCCATGACATGAGAATTATCTTTGTCAAAATTATCGTTGTACCCATACATTGAATTCGGGACAAGTGCGATGAACTTATTTATGCCATATTGAGAGTTGTATGCTTTACATGCGATTAGCCCGGCAATTTTTGCGGCTGCATATGCTTCGCTCGTTTCTTCAATTTTTCCGGTAAAAAGATACTCTTCTTTTATCGGTTGTTTGGAATATTTTGGGTAAATACACGATGATCCGTAGAAGATCAAATTTTTGACATCATGTTTTTGAGCAGCTTCAAACACATGATCTTGTATTGCAATGTTTACATGCAGGAATGCGGCAGGAAATGTCTTGTTTGCCATAACACCACCTGTTTTACCTGCTGCCAAAAAAACATATTCAGGCTTGTTATATTCGAAGAACTTATCAACCTCTCTACTATCAGTCAGGTCCAGTTCATCATGTGTTTTTGCACGTATATCATTAAAACCTTTTTCTTTCAACCTTTTAACAAGTGCGGTTCCCAGCATACCGGTATGTCCGGCAACATAAATTATTGAGTTCTTATCCATCGTTATTCAACAGGATACTTATTATCGCAGATAGGGACAGATAAAAGAATTTATTATTTTCGTGTAAAAGGAAATGGAAATTATGGTCCTTACTGTACATTAAAACACAACCCTATTCTACGCTATTCAGAAGATTGCAGAGTTTAATTATTCTATCATCTTCTAGGTCCGGATAGTTACCAATATAGTATCCATAAAAATGAATATGATCTACTTCAGGATATTTCTCATACTCTTTTTCAGGCATAATTTCTTTTAAATATGGCTGTCTCAGTTGGTTGCCGCCACCAGCGCTGCCACGCCGGAATTCAACTTTCGCTTGAGTTAACTTTTGTTCAACTTTATCCCGAAAAGAAGGATCAGAGTCTTTAATTACAAGATTAAAAGCATAATTGCAGCTACCTTCTAATTCAAAGTCAGTTCTGTACTTCGTTGAATCAAGGTTTGTTAAGAAAAGATCAAAATTTCTTTTCCTTTTTTCATTATTTGTATCCAAACGTTTCAGCTGATTTCTGCCAAGAACGGCACCTATCTCCGTATTACGTACATTGTACGCAGGATAAGCAAAAATAAAATGGGGAGACAGATCAGGATGTTTTTCAATATACTCTTGTTTTGTTACATCGTCATTTACCTCTCGCACCATACCATGGGATCTCAGCATACGGATCATTCCATAAATTTTCTTATCATTTGTACAGACCATACCGCCTTCTATAGTGCTTAAATGATGAGCGTAATAAAAGGAAAAATTGGATATTAAACCAAAAGAACCTAATTTATTACCTTTAAAAGTTGCTCCATGGGATTCACACACATCCTCGATAAGAATAATATTTCTGTCTTCCAAAACTTTGAGCAATCGGTCGGTCAGGCCATTAAACCCCTGTGCATGTGTAAACAATACAGCCCTTGTCTGATCCGTAAGTTTAGATATCACTTGCGCGTCATCCATACATAGGTTCCTTGGATTAATATCTGCAAACACGGGTTTAAAACCATTCTGCATTATAGAGGCTATATCAGAAACCCAGTTAAGCGGTGGAACGATAATCTCCCCTCCACCGTAAAGATATTTTAAAGCGGCTATGGTCAAAAGATTTGCTGATGCACCGGAATTGACATATACAGAATAACTAACGCCCACCCATTCAGACCACTCTCTTTCAAATTCCCGAACCTGCTTTGACTGAGTTAAAATAGGATCATCTTGTTTTAGAAAATCTATCAGCGTATCTAGATCAGCTCGTGTTATGTTGTTTTTCATTAATGGCCAATTCAATTCCATGTTTTCCTCATTCTTAGCTTAATAGTAATTAGCAAATTAATTTAATGTTAATAAATTATATTTCTTACGTACTGAATTTCACTGAAAGCATCGAAAAAAGCAGCTTCCTTATCTTACAAAAATTGATAACTTACCTCAAATTTAGTTCATTTCTCTCTATGTCTTTGCCAAGATTAATCACGAAGCAAAAGTACTAACTAGGCTTATATACTATAATTTTTGATCCATCAAAATCAAATTTAAAAGGAACGTGCAAATAACCCTTCAACGCCTCTTTTACCCTCTGTTGGTCACGGGGAAGCACATAAAGAAGCATAAAACCTCCACCACCAGCCCCACAAAGTTTTCCTCCAATAGCACCATTTTCTATAGCAGTGCTATACATTTTTTCAATATCCGAAGTACTTACTTTCTCGGATAATCGTTTCTTTAATTCCCATGTTTCATTCATAAGGTCACCAAATTCACTTAGATTCCTTTTAGGATTGATAATTATTTTATAGGCATCGTCGACTAATTCTTTCATTCGAGATAGATTTTTATTATTGTTTGGAATATTCTTAATTTTATCACAAGCGATGTCTGAAGCGGTCCTGGAGAGACCGGTAAAAAAGAGCATGAGTCTATCTTCGAATGCGCTAAGCCGTTCAGGCGTTATGATAATTGGTTCTACAAATATCTCTCCATTTTGTAAAAATTCAATTATATTAAAACCGCCATGAGCAGCAAATGTTTGATCTTGAGATCCAACGCTTTCCTTGATTAATTTTTGTTCAACATATATAGCCTCTCTTGTCAACTCTTCTCTTGAAACCATTTTACCTTTAAGAGCATACAATGAATGAAGAAGCCCAACGGTAAAAGCGGAGCTTGACCCCATTCCACTCCTTGCAGGAATGTCTCCCTCATGATGAACGGTAACACCAAAATCAATATTTAAATATTTTAATGTTTCCCTTGCTGAGGGATGAACTATTTCATCTATGTTTTTAACATTCTCCATCTTAGAATAAACCACTCTATGTTTAAACTCAAAATATGGAGGAAGTTCTCTGAGGCTAAGGTAACAATATTTATCAATAGCAGTTCCTATTACTTTACCGCCATGTTTCAAGTAATAATCAGGGTAATCAGTTCCACCACCAAAAAACGAAATTCTATGAGGAGTTCTTGATATTATCAATATATGTTTCCTTTATGTTGAACAAATAGGATGAAAATCCCATATAATGCTCTTAGATAGAAAAGGTTGTTATAATGTCCTTTATCAGCATTATCCCACATCCTATATATTCTCTTTATACATTTGCAAATTGGTTGGGTTTTAGTATTTGGTAACCTTTGAGCAATTCCTCAATCCCATCATCTAATGAAAAATCCGGCTTCCAACCTAAAGATTCAATTTTGTCATTGCTAACAAGATAATCCCTTTTGTCAGGATCCTCTCCCACTGGAGCTGAATGAATATAAAATCCAGTTACATATTCCTTAATCTTTTCACACAACTGCCTTTTGGTAAGGTTTGCAGTACTTAAACCCACGTTAAAAGGTTCACCTTTCATTCTCTCATAGTTATCGATCCCAAACATAAAAGCCTTAGCAACATCCCTGGCATGCACAAAATTTCTGCGAAAATGCTCTTCAAAAAGGACAATAAAACGATCTTTAAATGCTCTGTAGACAAAATCATTTACAAGAAGATCCATTCTCATTCTTGGGCTCATTCCAAAAACGGTAGCCAGTCTGAATGTTATTGCATTTCCAGCATCCAAAAAAGCCTTTTCAAGTGCTACCTTATGCTTCCCGTATTCCGATAAAGGCCTTAGCTGCGATTCTTCTGTGCATAATTTATCCTTTTCACCGATACCATATCCACTATTTGTCGTTGGGAAAATGGCCTTTTGTGCCGGAGAAAGCTTCTTAATCATCGCAACCGGAGCATCATAATTTACAAGTTGTGTTAATGATGGATTGACTTTACATGCAGGTGCTCCTACTATTGCAGCAAGCATAATTACAATATCAAACTTGGGAACTAGTGACGACATTAATTGTTCATCACATATATCACCTTTTACGAAATCGAAATCTGAATTTGAACAACATTCACTTAATGAATGCTGGTTATGCATCAAAGAGTCCAAGGCCGTCACCTTATATCCTTTATTTAATAATGTAGGAACAAGAATTGAACCAAGATATCCTGCTCCACCAGCAACTAAAACCCTTTCCTTTCCCATTAACAAACCTCCTTAAGGTATTTATCAGCAATTTTATATGTCTCCGGAATTCCTATATCAATAAATTTACCGCTACTAATATAGCCAAACACTTCTTCTTTTATAAACACTGGTAAAAGCTCTTTTTCAAGAGAAATTACACTATTATCTTTTACATCATCAAAAAGTTTTCTTTTAAACAGATACATGCCTGCGTTGATGTAACCCTTTGAACATTCAGGTGTTTTTTCTTCGAAACATACAATCCGTTTATCACTATTGATTTTAACCCTGCCGTATCTACTCGCGTTTTCAACCACTCTAAGCACAATAGTCATCGATGCACTCGCTTCCATGTGTTTCCTTGCTAGAACATGTAAGTCTGTTTCTACATAAGAATCTCCATTAAGAACCAGGACATTATCAGTTTCCGTTTGTGCTAGTGCTTTTTTTATTGCGCCCCCTGTCCCTAAAAGTTCCTCTTCAACTGAAAAAAGTATCTTAAAATTGTATTTTGAAGTATCCTTATACCTTTCAATAATCTTATCAGCCATATACCCGACAGCTATTACTACTTTTTCTATGCATTCCCACTTACTTAAAGAGGATAATATTATATCCAAAAATGGCTTATTGTTAACCGGGGCAAGTACTTTTGGCAATCCAGGAACAACGCCTCTCAATCTTGTACCAAGTCCACCTGCGAGAATAATAGAGTCGAATGTTTTCATTGGTTAAAGTAAAAATGAAAAAGATGTATAATTTATCCAAACAATTCTATAAAAAAATGACTCCTATGGGTATTATGTATGAAAGTACCGAGGATCTTAGCACATACCAATGAGTATTTCAAAAAAAACCTTCTCGAAAGAGGAAAGGAGAAGTTGTTGCATAAACTATTCAAAAATTAATAATTTAGAAAACCAATTGCCATCTAAACATGGTACTATGGTGTTTAAGCGAATTTTCTTTTCATCTTTACCTTTAGCATTTCCTTGACATGCTCGACCGCCATAGTCCCAAATTTATCATCGAGCATTTTAAGAAATTTGGCGCTGCCAAAATATTCTTCAAACGCTTTGTCCCTGAAACGCAATACGCTTGAACTGGATAAATATTTTGTAGGCAATGGCAACGTCTCCTCGCTATATTGAGAAAAACCTAACCAGCTATCGGGGAGTTTTACGTTCTGCCTGATTGCATCATCATAAAGCTGAGATCCAGGGTACGCCATGGTTACATAGAAATTTGAATATTCACAATTAAGTTCTATCGCAAGGTCCTTCGTTTCCTGCATGGTATCAAGATCGTCATCAGGAAGGCCAAAAATAAAGTTTGCGCCTATATGAATACCGGCATCATGTGTCATCTTTATAGACTTGAAAATAGCATCTCTGCCAAACCTTCCTTTGGCAACTCCATCACGCACTTTCTTACTACCTGCTTCAATACCAAACGCGAGCCATGAAACCCCAGCCTGTTTCATCTTTTTGAGTAACTTTTCATTTATCGTATCAATCCTGGCATAAGCCCATATGTTTAAATCGTAACCACGTTGAATTATCAGATCACAGATTTCCATCACGTGATCCTCGTTAAGCACAAACATCTCATCGAGTATCTTTATGTTTTTTACTCCATAGTTTCTCACAAGAATGTCAATCTCTTCTATTACCTTTTGTGGATTTCGATAACGGATTCCGGCTTTACCAAAAATCGAATTTATGCAACAAAAACTACATTTATATGGACACCCCAGACTTGTGTATATTACAGCATACGGTTTTCTGGAATCAATATCTTGAAAACAATGCCAATTGTGTGCTTTGTACTTATCCATGGGCAATAAATCCCAGGCCACAAAAGGTAGCATATCAAGATCATTAATAAGATCTTCCCGTGGATTGGAAATCACTTCACCATTCTTTTTATACCATAGTCCGTTAATTTTGTAATCTTCCGCTTTTGTATCAGATTTAAGGGTTTCTAAAAGTTTCGTTATAGTATGAAACCCTTCTCCCTGGCAGACAAAATCAACTTCTTCATCCCGGAGTGTTCTTTCTGGCAAAACAGACGGATGCAACCCACCGAGAAATGTCTTTGTATCCGGTGACTTCTCTTTTAATAATCTTAATATTACCCCTGCTCCCGGCATATTCATAGTCGAAGCAGATGGATTCGTTCCGGAAACAATAATACCCGCTAAGCGCGGGTTATAATCGGCTATCAGATCAGCAGTCTCATCAGGTGCCAAATTCTCCGCACCCGCATCTATTACTTTTACCTGAAAACCTCTTTCACGAACAAACGCGGCAGTCAGCCCTAACCAGAGTGGCGGTTCAATGGCTGCAAGCGTTGAGTTCAACGCGCCATAAATCTTTTTTTTATTACATGGACTGACCAAAACTAAATCTATCATCTGTTAGTATGGTATCTCCTAAATTAATCAACAATCAGATACGAAGTACGGGAATTAGAAGGAAATCTTTTAATTGAATATTTATCAAGACCGAAAACTTCTTTAACGGCTAACGTCTCGCCCGGGCATTCGTGATCATTTAATTCATCAAAACCCAATACACTACCACGCGTTAATCTGTCCTTAATTGCCAGTAGGCATTCTTTAGTCGGTTCATATAAATCAAAATCAAAATAAGCCATTGAAACGATAGTTTCCGGGTTACGTTCCAGATACTTTTTTATTTCTAATGAGCCATCTCCTTTGACTATCTCATGCTTTTTGATATGCGAAAGAGGACTTTCCTGTTCCTGTATATTTATTATTTTCGAAAGATAGTCTTCATATTCTTTCGTAACAGAATAACTATTCTTTGCTATCATTCTGCCTTTACCATCCTGCTCTGAAACATCCGGAAAACCTTCAAAAGTATCAAAAGCAACTATTTTGCGTAAACGGTTAAACGGTTCATATATACCCCGTAAAGAAGTAAAAAGCGAAGTATTCTGTCCCCAGCGAGTACCAAAATCAAAAATTACCCCCTGGGTATCGAGTATCTGACGATAAAGGAAATCCATGAACAGTATTCGAGATAAAGTTTGTGGTACCAGAAATAATCCCATATTCAGGAGCATTTCACTGTCAGGAAGAGGACAGTCTTTTAAAAGATTTACCAGTTGTTCACGTCTTTGTGCCTGTGTATCGTCGCCGTGAGTAACAACACCGTATTTATTTATCCCCATTACTAATTCCTTAAATTATATTTAGATTATAAACTATGTCTTATAACGGTATTACTTTTGTGCCTCACTTACCATTATGAAATCTTCAATTAAGTTTTCGATTCCTTTAATATTATTCGATTTGAAGTAAATACCTGCTTCATGTTCATCGTCATCTACCGACCCTTTGTTGAAGGGATATCCATGTTTTATTCCGTAGAAATCACTTCCCGCTTTGATAATATTATAACCATGAAAACCGTCATTAATCATATGCTGTTGAATCGGAATGTTTTTTTCCACGTTTGCAAACTTACCCGGTTCAATAACTAAATAATCCTTCTTTGAGACATCTTTAATACGTACAAACACTTGGCGCATTAAATCCCTAATACCAAAAACCTTAATAATATTTATCGCTTTTCTCGCGTAAAATCTAATACGCTCCGGATTATGCAGCATGTTGAGACTCTTTTCTTTAATGATACTGACAGCAGTTTGAACAGGGCCCATTCTTTTAACATCAACATTACCATCCAGTGCATCCAGATTGATTTTTTCATCGTTACCAATACCATAAAATTCACCGGAATACTTAAAGACGTAAGAGATTTTATCTTCACTTTCAGCGTGTTCCTGTGTCACATCACTTTCACTCTCAACCTTTTCGATCTTCTCCTCTTTATCACTTACATGCTGGATACCTTCAGCATCCGGACGTGCGCTCCCTTCTGCTCCTTTACCCTCCTCCATATCTTTAACAACTTTTGCTGCAAACGCACTAAGCTCAAAACCATTTTTATATAATTCCATATTTATCATGTTAAACCTCTCATTCCTTACCTTCTCATCGATGTAAGGGTCTGTACTGTACCAGAGGTCGCTTGGGATTGCGCTAGGATATTTTTTAAAAAGCTCTTCTTTGTCCTGACGGAAGTGAATATTATATTTCTCCGGTTCATTCCAGTAAATACTTCCTAATAGTAAAACGAGTGGATTGATACTTGCAATGCGCCCGATATATTCTTTATTTTCGATCGTACGTTCTATTGTCTCTTTGATGTCATCATCTGTCTCCCCAGGCACACCGATTACTGTATTTACTTCCGAATAAATTCCGGCCTTGTGACAATCTCTCAAATTTTGAGATATCATATTTACCGTATAACCCTTCATTTGAAGACGGAGTGTGTTCTTCGTCCATGCATCAATACCGAAACGTAAAGCTACAAAACCAGCAGTACGAAGACGCATAAAAAAGTCCAGATTGCTACCCTTATGGATTCTAAGCTGTCCTGATAATCGGACCTTAAGTTTTCTACGAATAACTTCATCACATATCTCCAGCAGATATTCAGGTTTTCCATTCAGATCGCTTTCATTGAACACAAAGAGATCGCATCCCTGGTTTACCAACCACTCTATTTCATCAACTACTTTTTTTGGTAAACGGGCACGCCAGGAGAAACGCTCAGCACAGAAATTACACCTTGACCAGCGACAACCACGACTTGCTATAATCGGGGTCAACCAATAATGATTGTAATTCCGATAGATGTTTAAGTTGTCAAACCAATCGTATTTCGGCATCTCAAAAATATCCAGGTCATGCGGTAACACTCCGGGTTTAGAGATATAGCCTTCAGGGTCATAGCGTGAATGGATACCGTGAGTGCCTACCGGCCTTTCACCAGAAAGAAGTCTTTCTACCAACGGCCCTACAGAAAGATCACCTTCACCAATAACCATATAATCACATTCTGGAAATGCACGAATCCCAATACTTGGCTGGAAACAGCTATATCCTCCTACAAGGATAATTGTATCCGGTAAGTTTTTTTTTACACCATTTACCACTTCTCTTGAAAAATTGATATTACATGCCTGGATCGATAAAGCGAGTATTTTCGGGCGAGCTTTCGTCAATTCTCTTATAATTTCGTCTATCTCCGGACGAAAGAACTCTATGAATTCGGGGTTTTGCCACTCTTCATAATGCTCAACCATCCATGGGTCATCCAACATTCTATGACCATCGGACGTAAAAATCTCTCCATTTGTATCAAAAAGCCGATAGGTATGATAACGATGATAAAGAACTATATCAAGATCAACTGTCTGATACTCGATCCCGATCTTCTTTAATGCATTGTGAACGTATGCGAGTCCGTTCGGCATCAAGGACATATTACGCGAAGGACAATCAATGAGTATAAGATCTTGATCAGGTAGAAACCTAAAATCTGGAATATCTATTGGATAAATAGTATCATAATCTGGAATCCATGCACGTAATGGTATGACTTGCCAATCAAAATCTTTTAATATATCCAGTGTAACAGATAAAAGATCCTTGCTAATATTTTTACGCATTTGCATGAGCTTAATGGTAAGCGTCTCGCATAAAAAAACAGTGTTAATATCTTGGGGAAGCTCGTTTAGAGAAATAACCTTAATACCATTGGTATCGATACCATGTTTAGATGTATCGTCCTCTATAATAAAATTTACATGATTTCTTAATTCAGGTACATGTTCAAAAAAGTAGGTACACAATTTGTTATAACCATAGAAGGCTAATCCGGAGTCCTTTGACATTAGATAATCGCCAACAAGCTGGAGGCACCTCCTATCTTCAGCACCGTTGTCATATGCTAAGCAACAGTTGGCGCTAAAACGTACCTTCGTTGCTTTTATTTTGTTCTCTCCAGTGTTGGTTTTAATAGATATATTGGCAGTAATCGGTTCCATTTTACCTCTTCAATTACAACAAAACTTTAATGTCTAAAAATATTAAGCCTTATTGCAGTAAAACGAGAAAATTTAAAATTCAAATCAGATGTTTATTATACCGAGGTGCATAAGTAAATGGCATATGACGCCCATCTCTATAAAAAAATCTGCCATTAGGTCCGCCATTAGGATGAGACAGCAAAATAAGTGTCATACTCACAACCGCACATGGGCGATAAGGTGATCCCTGATTCATTTCTGTCCTCGCCTCACCAGGGACAAGTGCATTCATCTGTAGATCAACATTCGGGAATCTCTCAGCATATTCTGCCGCCATTGAGGCAGAAAGGTTATTCAATGCTGCTTTGTTCATATTGTAAGAGCCGGAGCCGGGAGTAAACGCCCAGCCTGCCTCTGAAGTAATAAAAAGTACCCTTGCTGCACCGCCAGCCTTCATGTGTGGAAAAATCTCTCTTGTTAAAAGCCATGGTGCCGTAACATTTGTACAAAACATTCTCTCCCAATATTCCAACGTATCTTCCTGCAACGATGCACGCGGAGGCAACGCAGCGTTATTGACTAATCCATAAAGTGAGTCGCATGTTGTCTCAACTTTAGTACAAGCTTTCTTAATTTGCTTAATATCTGTAAGATCAAAATCAACGACGAAACAGCCATCTGTTGATAAGCCATATCTTTTCATCACTTCAAGACTTTCCAACAATTTCTCTTTCCGCCTACCTGATAAAAATACTTTCCCCCCGGCAGAAGCTAATGCGACGCTCATTGCCCTACCATACCCGGTCCCTGCACCCGTTATCCAAAAGCTCTTACCAGATAAAGAATCCCAGCGCTCTTTTGTAAGCCCGTAAAGATGTTCCTTCCATTCGACTGGATCTAAATCTTGCCTTATACCTGGTGTCACACTAACACCTGATACCTCAGTAACCGTCATAAATTTCCTAATAATCTTCCTAAAAATCACTTTACCCAGATACTTGTATTCGCACTGGCCTCTTTTGTATAAGATCGAATCTGCAAAGGTATTTTCCCATTACAGTACATTAATTTCGATAGACAAAGGCTATTGGATAATTAAACTTCCGCATTAGCTTAAACTCATCAGAAGATGACATTTCTCGTATTTGGCGTAATATACTGACGTCTCTCATTGAAGTTATGATAACTACATCAGGTGATAGAGTTTCGAAATCAGATGTAGGATGCTCATCAAAACCGAAACTTGTTTTGACTCTTGCATGCGCGTAGCGAGTCATTAGCCCCACGATATTAAGCTTATCACGGTACTGCTTAATGTATTTTGAAAAGAACTCATAACCAGGTTCTCCCCATATAAGAACTTTCTTGCCTGATCCTTCCAGTTCATTAATGTTTGCAACTATAAAATCTTTTTGAAGCTCTTCTGTAAGTGGTAGATCTCCTTCAAATTGAGTATATTTACCATCATTCTCATAGTTTTTCTTAGAACTTTTACGAGAGAAAGATCTGGTCAATTGTGAAGCAATAATTTCACAATTGACCATTTTCATATCCTTTGAAATAATAGTTTTAGTGATGTCCTGACCATGGAATGTTCCATAACCATAAAGGAAAAGATCTTTTAAGCTTGCTCGCTGTTGAGCACCTCGGCAATAAACAGTACCATTATTAGACAGACAAGACGAAATAATATCTGCTATACGATGAAAATCTTCTGCGGACACCTCATCTAAAACATAATTGCAAATGATCAAATCAAAATAATTTTTTGGGAGCAAATTGTCCTGCCACAGGGGTACATGTACTATAGAGTTTGGGGAGACGTCCTTGATCTCAATAAAGTCTTTACGAGCAAATTCATAGTCGATATATTCAAAAAACTTAACTCTCTCACTCTCAAAACATATAGTGGAGGCTATCATATTCTGAAATGCATAGGGTAATCCAATACTTTCAACTCCAACATAAATACTATCCTGTAAATCAGGATTAAGAAACATGTTAACCAGATGCCTACCCGCCCCAGGACCTATATCCAGGATCTTACATGGAAATTTGACCTGGTTCTGTAAAACTCTCATATCCAGAAGTGTTTCGGCAAGATCACAACTGCTCAAAACCGGTGTTTCAATACTGGTTACCATACCGGCTAATTTCTTATAAAAATCAGTAAACCTCTTTGAAAACTCACCTTCCTGAGACGTTAATTCACCCAACCAGCTCTGCACGTCTGCTAAATTATAGTCCGGTACACTTTGCGACTCGATTAACTCTAATATCTTTGCGCTGGAATAAGAATCATCCCATTGATTATTAACATCTCCCCAATACACAAAACTATCTCTTGCTTTACCTGCTGAGCCCAGCGATAGCCTTGCCTTTTGTTTTGACATATTAAACGCATTAATTTGTATCATTTAACATTCCACCTTCTCTTTAATATACGTAATTTATAAATAAAGTAACTTTCCCTCACTTTTAACTCACCGATGGTAGATCTTCTGGTCCGAAAATAGGTTTATCAAAAATCTTATCCGCTCCATTAACGGATTCCTTGTAGAGGAATAATACCGGGTACCAGTAATGGCGTCTCAAAGGAAATTCTCTATCAGGAAGCATCTTTTTTATTTCTTCCTCAATTGCAAACAATTGTTGAGAAGCAATAACTATCACGTCTGGATCGAAGGCAGATAATTTTTTTCCGGTTTCATCCTTTTTGTCACCAAGGAAGTCTTCTTCGCTGTAAATACCCTTGTTGCGAATCAAACTAATAACCGGCTTCAAAAAACGATTAAAAAAATCAACACCCTTGCCAATCAAAGCAATTTTCAAAAAAGTCTTAGCAGCATCTGTGCCATTACATACCAGAGCAGTCTTTTTCTTTGCACTACTAATAAGTTGTAAATTTCTTTCTATGGAATGACCACCGGCATGATGCGAAATATCAGGTCCAGTCTTAATATCAGTAAATGAATGTTCAACCGCCTTAGATTTAATAGCATGCTTATAGTGAGATGAACCTTTTCTGGCAAAAACTGTAGTTAGGTACGCACTTTCGTATTTACTGTAGATCGGCACAATATCCTTTTCTCTAAAAATACTGACAATATCTAAACCATGCAGATCAACGGTATCAAAGTAATCACGTGTATCTTGTGCCGTAAGTTCACTTCTGACATATGCAATACCATTTGGCGCAAGCCCTTTTTCGACAGCCCAGATATATCTTAAGAAGTCTGGTCCACTCAGTTCATTGTGGACATGTGCGCAGATTATAACATCAAAAAACTTTTCTGGAATATTTGCTTCCGCCAGCCAGGCAGGTACATGAAAACGGCTTCCAGGTTTGGCTTTTGATATTTCAGGAAATGGCTTACCTGCCATTTCAAGATCCAGAAAATCAACGAAGGTAGATTCTGTACCAAAAGTATCAATATAAGATAATACAAGGTTTTGTACGGTGTATCCGGCTAAGGTGCTATCAACTGCAGTATAAATGTTATCTTTATTTCTTAAAAATGCTGAAGTTCCCTGCCTCGCACATCCAGCACCATAATCTAATACCCGACACGGTAATTCCGTAAATTTGAGAATCGTCCTCCAATCAAATAAAGTTTCGGCGACATCACCCTTTAAATCAACACGGGTCCCTGTTGAGGAAAGCAGACGCGCAACTCCACTATAAAAAGAGACATAACGTCTGACCCAATCATGCTCTTCTTCAGTTAAAGGACCTAGATCTTCAATAATTTCTAGAAAACGGGCTGCATGAGTATTATGTATACCCAAAAAGCCAATTAACTCTTCAGGAGATCGGTAAGTCTCCCAGCCATTGGGAATATCAATATAATAGCCAAAACTATTCCTTGCTACCTCCACTGGAATTTTGCACCTTGCCGCCTCACGGGATGTACGAAATATCTGACTATCTATCATTAAACTCCTCCTTGCTTATTTTATTGACTAACTTTGTAAGATTAAAAAATAATAATTAAAAGAATCATAAACTTCGCATACTGACTCTTAAACTTTTGCCACTCGGCTTATTAAATACCACATATTTATCATGAAATGCTGATTATTTATCCTTTTTGATATCCGTAAAAATACCTTCTCCGCTAATTTCAACGACGCAAAAATTTACTGGCTATTTTCTTATAGAACCCTTGTACGAACTCCTTTAATTTTGCCACAAAAATCTTCTTTTTCAAGCGTTCAAAATTTTTATCTATGTAACATGGAGTAGTATAGTTGCCTTTAATAAATCTTTCCATTTTGAATTCTACTTCTACACACTTCAGCGCAAAATATTGTCCGGCACAGTAAATAACATTGTATCCATAGATATTTTGCAAAATTAGTTGGGGGATGGCAAATTGCTGAACGTCCGCCAGCCTATTGCTGGCATAGGAAAACTGATACTTATTGTTGTAAAAATCTGTTAAATTAAGATCATCGTCCCAAACGGGGATGGCGTAGTATTGTTCATTGTTGCCACACCTCACTCCATATATATTGAATTCATTGCATGTTTCTTTTATAAACCCTCCACCCTCTTCACTGGATGAAATATTACCAACAGTTCTTTGATCAAAGATACTCTTTTCATCAAAGTTGTAACATGGATACATGAATTCCAAAGCATTATTCTGATTTTTAAGATTAATGCACACAAAGTCACTCAGACAGTCTATAAAGGCATCCACAACATTTGGATCAAATTCTTTTCCGGACTTTTGCATAATAGAATCGTATAACTCATGTAATGAAATTGCCTTGCTATCATTTCTCATGTTAATTTGATCATCAAAATAGTGCGCCAAAGCAACTATTCTTGCCTCTAAAGGTATAAAACTACTTTTGACAGCTAATTTACCACTGCCATCATAATGTTCACGATACATATTACATACCTTTTTTATCGTGACAAAAGGTTCGCTTTCCCAAGTGCTAAAAAAGCTATTACCAATTATTGCGTTGTAGTCATTATTTGCACCATTATAGGATTCAGATAACTTCATAATATTCCCAACGTCACAAAATAAACTTGCTATATAAATTGCTTCTATCTTGTCTTGTGAAAGACCCATTTTCTTGGCAAGCAAGGCAGCATAAGCACCAATCGCATATATTCTGGAATAACGATAATTAAAGAAATTAGCCTCAATTTCATCATAAAACCTGGCCAACATGTAAAAACTCTTCTTATCCCAATTAGTTGCTGAGGCAGGAGGTAAATAAACATCAGTTGCTTTCTCCGGTGTAGTGGGAGCCAACTCTTGATCACCTACATTACGCCCGATCTTGATACCTTCAACAAGAACTGCTTCAGGTAAATTTAATCGTAAAGCCTTGATTTCTTTATTTTCAACCAATGGTAGTAATCGCTTGGTTTCCAGTATTTTCATTGCTGTGGTAGAAACACCTTTTCCATCATGTGGGCCGCTATAGTTATCTATTCCACTATTACCAGGATGCGGTACATGGTAGAGAAGCTCAAAATGGCTCCAGACCTCTTGCTTGCCTGTAAGTTCCATGCGCATACTCATCTCATACGGTCCGGCAATATATCCTGTATAGTCCTCGTGCTCATCCCAACCACCAATACTAATAAGATCTTCCTTGCGGGCACTAAAACAGGCACCGTAATTACGGCAGTGTATTAGCGATGGATCAGCTAGAAGTCCTGAGCTAAAATTGCGCATAGCAACAGGAACTCCGTTTTTCATGTTAACTGCAGTAGGGATTATCTCCTTAGGGTTCGGATACCCAAAGGGGTAGAAAGCCTTATCGGCTGTCCTAATCTCTTCAGAATATAATATAATGTCACGGTTATTCTCGAACTCTCTTGCAATCGTATCGACAAGTGTAGGATTGGTGATCGCATCAGAATCAATAAAACATACGATTTTGCCTTTCGCATGAAGAATACCTATATTATTTATCCAGTGCTTGCGAAATACCTCTCCTTTTGGCCTCGCCATAACAATCCAGGTATTAATAGGACTTTCCAACCCACACTTTTCATATCGATCGATCAAATCCTTTATCCTGGTTGGCTTTCTGTTATAATATTCAATCCATATTATTTCGTAACTGTCTCTTGGTACAGTCTGATTATTTAAATATTCAATAGTATGGAAACTTTCCCTGCAACCCCAGTCCATAAGAATAAAACTTATATGTGGGTTAGGATTAATATGATTCTCATATACAATATTCATAATACTTTCTTGTCCTGGTTATAAAACTAGTTTTATTTTGCATATAATTTAATTTCTAGAATTAACACTTAATATTGCCATTCCAGAAGCGCCCCCCCTGCGTATTACTCAAGATGACATGTGGCATAAAATTAATTTATTACATTTTCAACGTATTATAAGGTTGTCGCATGTCATACGTTTTAACAGTTTTTACTCAACCTTAAAACTTCATCTACTATTGCTTTATCATTAATTCCGCATTTAGACCTTATTTCATGTTGTTCTGGGCTGCCAAGGACAAATTCATCATCAGCAGAGAGGCCTATCAACTCAGGTGTATTCTTCTGAGTAGACAGCCATCCTCTGACTGCAGAGTTCAGACCGCCATGACTAATGTGCTCTTCAACAGTTATAATGTGTTTTGTCTTTTTTAGAAGATTTCCCAAGGTAATGGTATCGAGTGGCTTAATTGTATGAAACTGATAGGCAATTGGGAAAATCTCTTGACAATTGAGCGCTTTAACTGCGGAAAGAACCTCAGAAGCTATATCACCGGTACTAAGAATAGCGATATCTTGCCCGTCATGTAATAGTCGTGCCTGACCCAGAACAGCAGGGTCTTTTACCTCATAAAGCGGTTCCTTGCCTCTGCCAATTCTGAAATATGTGGGTCTGGAAAGTTTAAATATTTGGGGTAGAAGTTGCTCTACCTCGTTTGGATCTCCAGGTAAAACAATGGACAAGCCGGGAATGGAGCTCATTAGAGCTATATCGTCGGCGGCATGATGAGTCACTCCGCTGGATCCATATGCGAAACCTCCTCCGGCACCAACTATAACTACAGGTAAGTGCGGGTACGCTACCGAAATCTTTATCTGCTCATAACACCTTGATGTCATAAAAGATGCGATAGAGTATGTAACAGGTTTCCAACCTACAAAGGCCAAGCCGGCAGCAGCGCAAACCATTTGAGCCTCTGCGACACCTACGTTAACAAAACGTGATCCAAAACGGTTTTGGAAATCATCAAATATCTGAAACCCGAGGTCTCCTGTAAGCAGCATAATCCGAGGATCTTGCTCTGCAAGTTCAATTAACTTATTAACAAATGCTAACTTCAATTCATCTTTCTATTAAAAGTGAATAGGCTTTGCACCCAACTCATTAAGAGCGTTACCCAGATCATCATCAGAAGGCACTCTGTAATGCCAGAGTACTTCATCTTCCATAAAACTCACACCAGCACCTTTCTTAGTTTTAAGAATAATTGCCGTAGGACGTCCTTTCCTGAAAGGAAATCCGTCCAGAGCATTGATTACCGCCTTAATGTCATTTCCAGGGACGGTGCAAGCACCCCATCCAAATGCTTTAAATTTTTCCTCTAAACATGTATAACCCATTATTTCATCACTACGTCCAACCGCCTGAATTCCGTTATCATCAACTAAAACGAGTAGATTGTCCAGCTCTTTTGATGCGGCAAACATTGCTGCCTCCCAGACGCTACCTTCATTACACTCACCATCGCTCATTAAAACAGCAGCGCGGGCCGGGGAATTATCAAGTCGCAATCCATATATCATTCCAGTGGCAATACCCAGTCCATGTCCCAAGCTACCGCTGGAACATTCCAGTACATCTAATGCGTATTTGCATGGATGGTCTGACAATGGCTCATCCGTTTCAGCGTAACGAGTTAACCACTCCATTGGGATAAAACCTCTATCAGCTAAAACCGCGTAATGAGATGTACAAGCATGACCTTTACTCAAAATAAATCTATCTCGATCCGGGTTTTTGACAGTTTCAGGAGAAACATTAAGCCAATAATAGTAAAGTGAAATAATTCCTTCTATACAACTTAGTGCAGAGCCTAAATGGCCTACTTTTCCGTCATGTGCAATCTGAACACAAGTAGCCCTTATTTCATGAGCCTTCTTTTCAAGAAAGGGTATATCAATCACAATATTTATCCATATAGTATTCCACTTAGTCTCTTCAGAACATCATACAACAGATTCTCTAATTCAGCAATTATTGTAAATTATTTACTGATTGGGAAAATCTGAGAGGCACTGGTCAGTGCAGATGTTCCTTAACAATTCCCAAGATACCCTCTAACCTGTCTGCGGTAAATACGCCCTCCATGGCCGCTATATCTTCCTTACTGAAATCCAACTCTCCAAGTCCCTGTGGAACAGCATAGAACAGATCATAAAATTCTATTATATTATAAGTTCCCAAAGACTGAACAAACCGAGGAGGTTCCGGGATAAACGTGTAATGCATCTCATAAGGTTCTCCTCCTTCCCGTGAAGACCCTATTAATGGGGAGAATATACTTTCCGTCTCTTCCGCGCCCACTCCCTCGAAAAGCGTCCACCCATAAAGCCTCACTGTTTTTGACGAGTTAGAGGCCATGACGAGTAGCCGATAGTACCTGTATTGCCCCGGTTTTTCAATAACAAATTCTCGCATCTCATTGTATCGCCAATCCATCTGATTTTCTCGTGTATCCAGAGTAAACCAGGTTTTCGAATCATTCGATCCCTGTAAGTGCCAATCCCTGGGCATACGCTCCAGTGCTACATGCTCCTGGGGTCCGGCTTCCAAACTATAAAGAGCCACAGTCTTGTTTTTCCCAATATCCATTTTCAGCCAGAGGGGAAAGACGTTTCCTGTTTTCTCCCAGAATGGCACAAAAAGTGCCTCTTTGCCCAACTGGTCGTAATCATATTCGTGTATAGTGTCCGGAAGAACTACTCGCGATTTCCCATACAAATCCTCTATTTTGGTATACAAGCTTACCCCACTCACCTTCAGGCGCATTGGGTCCATCCCTTCAGTCACATACAGGCGATAATATCTATATTCACCGGAATTACTTACATTAAACGAATTTGTCATATTGCATTTTATAATATTATAGTCTCTTTCAGCTCGGATATACATGAGGGGGGGCATAGTATAGCTCTGCGGAAGTGGAAGTTCTTTAAAAATTTTCATGACACCACTCATGCTGTTCGCCACACAGACGCCCGGCAATGACGCGACGTCTACTTTGTCCCAATCCTTCACAGGACCAAGGTTATATGGAAGGATATAGAACTGATCTTTAAATTCAAAAATATTGTAAGGTTTATAGAAACGGGCTCCTCTGTCTCCGAGGTCTACGTATTTTACGGAAGACAGGCGTGTTGATAGTAACGGTTTTTCCCGAATGAATTCCAAAGCTTCCTTCAGGGTTTCCGCTATATAGACGCCCGGCATAAACGCCACATCTGCCTTATACAAATCTATGAAACCAACGCTCTGAGGTACAGTTAAGTACACGTTCTTGCGTATCCAGTTGGTCTCGTCCGTTCTTTTATCAAGTACGCTCCAGTTTATCCCATCGTTTGATCCCTGCAATTGCCAGTTTTTTGGCATCTTGCCTTCTCCACCTTCTTCGATAAGATCCATGGTATATCTTGTGATAACAGGCCTGGAGATATTCGGGGAAAAATCAATCTGAAGCCACTGCGGGAATTCCCCGGAAGCATCCCAGTTGATCGCAGATTTACGATTAATGGATTGTTCATTATTTTCGGAAGGCCCAAAAGAATATCTTCCACGAAGTCTTATCTTATCAACCTGGGCGATTCTTTTAAAACCCTCCCAGGAAACAGTGTGCAAAGTCAAATCTGCAGGTTCTTTGTATTTACCAGGGACCCCTGTAATAGATGTTCTTGTCACCTCAAATGGGGAACCATAAAACACCACGCTTTTGTGTTTAGATACGATTTCCTCAATATTGAAGTACTGGCCCCCCGCATTGTGACAGTGTTCCCCATCCCACAGGTAAAAATATACATCAGGCGGTATTATGCCCGCAATTTCCTTCTTATAAACACCTTTGGCGTTAAAATCACTCATGATCAAAGCCCACCAAATAGTATCCGTGTGGGGAGTATTGATCTTAGCCGCATCCCTATACTCGGTTTCCAATATCTTGTTATGGCCCATCGCAGCGTCTTTGATGCTCCCCCACCATTTGACGTTATTTTGGAAGTCAGGGATCCTGATGACCGCAAATAGCACGAAAATAACTACCGGGAGCCCTCGGGAGACGACCCACGCCCTTTTTTTCCACTTGAGCAAGCGAATCATGTCTGCAGTAAAACTGAAGACCAATATCATACCAAGGCCAGACAACCCAACAAACGAGAATAAATAATGGCCATATGGTCGATGCGCCAGAAACCAGGTGGCACACACCATGCAAATGGTAGTAGCAAACATCAATCTTAACGCTATCGGATTGAAATGAACCTGGCGAAACCTTTTCAGAGTAAGCATCAGCACGCAAAAGCAAATGCAAAGCATCAATATGATGAAAAAGCCAGGAGCCTGGCTATATAAGCGTTCAATCCCATCGATGGTTCTGTCGAATGCCGAATTGATACCGCCCCTTTGGACATGCTCCGCAGTAGACTGTGTCCATCGGGCTGTCATACGCGAAAAAATACTACCCCAGTATTTAAAAATTGGCAACATGAACAAAAAGCTGCTTACTATTGCCGCAAGAATAAAAAACAATTTCCGTCTGATACCCGGAATCAATATAAATGGAAAAGCCAGGAGCGGCAATGCCGTAAATTTGGTGGCAATGCTGAAGCCTATAATTATCGCAAGCCAAGTGGTATATCTCCCCCATGGGATATCCGTGGGGATATGGAACCTTCCATTGGAAATTATAGATGGTTCGACGGGTTGTCCGCATTTGATGAGTTTCAAGCCGACAGAAGCCAGCAATAATCCACCAGTCAGTTGAAAATTTTCAGGCATTCCACCTCCAATTGAAATAGTATGGGAGAAAATTCTCAACAGAAGAAGTGGAGATGTTTGAAACAAAATGCCAAAGAGCAGGTTATTCGTGGCTGAACGCACAAATATACCAGAGACAAAGATGGACAAAGTGAGGATAGCCATAAGGGAACGGTTGTAAGCGGTCTGGTATAATTCAGGATTCTGCAACACATCGGTCACAATATCAGTCGTGCCGTAGACAAGATGAGCAGCTTTAACAACAGCAGCGCCAAATACCACATTTGTCACGCCAGGATAAAAGAGCCTGCCTAATGGTTCAGAGTTTATAAAACTGAGGGAGTTGAAAATAATGTAATATGCGTGGTCATTAGGCGTCATAATCCAATCTGGCCCGCGGGCTTTCATAAGATACAATGACATTGCAAGGTAAAGCAGCGGCACACACAGCAATATGAGGTATGAGTAACGTTGTTTCATATCTTATCTAACCGGAATAACCCTTTCTGCGGGGTTTGCCCTGGAGTGTATGTCCCTTTTGTAAATGAGTAGTGGTGTACTTGTGGATATGCGGAAATTGCGACCCCACTACGTTGAAAAATAGAATCAAAAATAAGCGCATTGAAAAATTTCTACGGTTTGAAATTTGTAAAACAACAGTTAAAAAAATTATTTATCAAATTCCCCTAATCACATTGTACTGATATACAGATCAAGTAGTTTTTATTGTCTGCCACGGTTTGGTTTCTACCGTCACTTTGCACGAAAATATGTAGCCCAGAAAAATCTTAGAGCACCCAATGATATATCACGAAAAGCGCTGAAGGAATTAATTCTTCGTAGGTACACCATTATTGTACGCGGTTTAAAGAAATAATACATATTCGCGCGACGTTGCAATTGTGCCAGTTCCTTTCCATCCCTGCCCTTTGGAACATATATGGGAGTATCACTTACATAACCGGACATCAGGCTAAACGATGTCCAATCGTCAGAGGTAAACCCTTCCTCCTCCCTGGCAATATCGTACAACTGTGTTCCGGGAAAGGGCGTCGCTAGAGCGAACCTGACCTGGGCTATTTTCAACTCTTTCGCAAACTCGATTGTCTGTAAAGATTCTTCCCTGGTCTCTGTAGGCAGCCCCAATATTAAAGTTGCACGGATATCAATTCCAACTTTTTTGGTAATCCTGACGGTCTCTCTTACTTGCTCTAAGGTAATGCCTTTTTTTATATAATCAAGAAGACGTTGGGATCCCGATTCCACACCGTATGAAATAATTGAACAACCAGCTTCTTTCATTAAAGTAAGTAATTCTTCATCAACACAATCCACTCGCGCATCTGCCCACCAGGTTATCTTTTTTTGAAAGCCCCGATGAATAAATTCCCTACAGAGTTCCTTGGAACGTCTTTTATTAACTCCAAAATTGTCATCAACAATAAAAAGTTGATTTACTCCATAGTCCTGGATAAACCGTTCTACTTCTTTACAAACCCGTTCAATACTATGCATATGGTATTTCCTCTGGGTAAGAAGTACACTTGAACAAAATATACAGTTAAATGGACACCCACGCGCAGTAATTAAAACCCCGACTGTGTCACCAGTCCGCATGTCAGGACTGACCCGGTATCTATGTATTGGCAACAGATCAATTGCCGGCATTGGGATCGTGTCTAAATCCGCCGTCATGGCCCTCGGTGACCCACCTGAAATCTTGCCATCCCCCATATACAAAACGCCAGGAACCTTTCCAGGTTCAGATCCGGATTGGATTGCTTCAACAAATTCAAACATAGTCACTTCTCCTTCCCCGTTTACTACATAATCTATGCTCTCTTCTTTGAGAAGGTCCTGCGGTCTTAAACTGGCATGAACACCACCAACTATAATCTTCTTTTCCGGAAATTCCCTCTTTAGTCGTTTAGAAAGTTCAATAGTGCTGTAGACGAGCGACGTTTGACAGGTAATACCAAAGATATCAGGATTAAAATTATTAATTACCGACTCAATTGTCTCATCGTTAGCCTGATAATCAAAGATTGAAACGTCAATATCCTTTTCACGTAGATAACCTGCGATATAAGTCAAGCCAATAGGGGGGAAGACAAACGCCATCTTGGATAATTTCCCCATGTATTTTTTGATATCGTACGGCGGATTAATTAAAAGTACACGCATATCTATATCCTTAAAGGTATTTGTTAATTCAATCTTATTATACACTTCGCCCACAATACGAATGGATGAAGATATCTGGTGGCCCTTGGACTCCTACTCATAGCATCGGATTGCTCTACCAATTTTTATCTGGAGAAGTGCAATTGTATCTCTATTACATTAGGAAAATACGTTTCAAACATTAATAATGATTGATATGCCCCATATTCCCCGGTACCATGGTTTCCTATAAAAGCATCATCAAATTTGCATATTTATAGTCCAAGGAAAAGTCTCATCATCTGAAATGCTATATCTTTGGGAGAAAAAACCATCAACAACAAGAATCTTTTTTTAGAAGCTTCTAGTCCCATAGGATATTTGGTTTGTATGGCTCTTTTTCCTCATCCCAAAACGCCACAACTGCACTGCTAAATTTTCCTGAAATATGTACACTTGGCTTCCTTATCCCTCCAGATACAGAATCATTTTTGCCCACGTTTATATAGAAAAATCAGATTCATAAGGAGAATGTTCTGAGGCAGGAACTATCAACACTCCACGTGCTATAAGAAAAATTAAGCCAAGTCAAATTAGAATATATTTTCTTAAAATCATATTAAACTTTTTGACCTGTATCGTCCCTGTGTCTTATTATACAAGCTGGGTTGCCCGCAACCACAGCATTTTTGGGAACATCTTTAGTAACAATAGAACCAGCTCCAATTATTGCTCCTTGTCCAATAGTTACCCCTTTTAAGATAATTGCACCACATCCAATCCATACATCATCATTAATGATAACTTCTTTTCCTATTTTGCCTTGTTTATAAATTGGTATAGAGAGGTCATCAAATAGATGGTCTTCAGAAATGATGGATACACGGTGAGCAATACGTACACAATCACCAATTGTTACACCGCCCCATCCATCAATAAAAACCCATTCATTTATGCTTATGTGTCGTCCTATTGAAACGCCTTCCGGAAACCAGAAAGTCACACCTTCCTTGATCCTTAAAGATTGAATACTTTTTACAAAGGGTTTGAGACACAGATAACGCAACCAATCTCCTATAGGTGAAGGAAAGTATTTTACTAGACCATAAGTGATATTAAAAATGCCTGCTCGCAACCATTCAATAGTCGAGTATTTCACCGCTTGACTTGTTTTTGTACTGCCATTAGAAGATTGCATCGCCATTCTCTGGTTAAATCAGAAAGCCATTCGCCGCTGATGTATACTTTTAAATTTTTATTGTGTCGATAGTAACAAGGCGACACGATACGACTGCACTGTTTCGTTCAACAGTTGTGTGTATAAGTATCTAAATTTAAGACATCCTTAGAAAAAACCACATTCAGTGGGAATATTTTCTTATAGAATAAATTTAAAAGAACTTACCAGATGAAAACAATCCATATCTCCTGAAGTAGGAGTTATGGTTGTCTTAAAACAAATAACTGATTCGCTCCTAACAGGAAGCGCTTATATTCTTTGATAACCAAACCTGCCCTGGTTGCTATTTCTTCCATAAGTCTATAGTCTATGAACTGCTCATGTTCATCATTATCAGGGCTAAACAGCCCTATTTTAGAACCGAAATCATGCAACCCTCTAAAGAGTGGATGTGGGGTCGTCAGGACAACACATCCTTCTGGTTCCAGTATTAATTTAAACTTCTCTAACAAAGCAACCGGATTAGATAAGTGTTCAATAACCGCCAGCCCGACAATTGTATCAAAATTTCCAGCTTCAGGTACCTCATATTCAAAACGGAAGTGAGGATAAGTTCTTTTTGCAATACCAATTGACTCTTTATCAATATCTACACCTAGATAAAAGTCGGGTTTACACATTTCTGCCAGTACACCCACGCCACAGCCATAATCCAAAACCCTGCCTTGAACATATGGACGAACCATTTTCAAGCGCCTATCTCGAAGCCAGGGAGAAAGAAACCCCGTTATCTGATCAGACATATCTCTTGCTCTCTTTCATTTTTTATTCGTTGTACTCCTACAGTTAATATTCGTATTGGCTTCACTCCAATCAGAACAGTTCAGCAGGTTATTCGTGGAACTATTTGTCATTAAAAACCACTAATTTGTATGCAAAATACTTTACAGGAAGTACCAATCCCATGGCTAAGAATATAGAAATGCTGTATTTTATACCAATATAGTTGTTCAGTAATATAAATAAACACCAATCGAAAAACCGAAAAACGCAATGTATGGAAAGATATTTAACCCCCTGATTTAAAAGGTTTGCAGATGCAGCATTGAATATCCAATGACGAGAGAGTACAAAGGCAGCGACTAAGATGCAAACCTGAGTAATGGCATAGGCTATTGCATACGATAAACCAATCCACTGTGTGTAAAAATACATCTGGGCCAGGGCAAATAGATAACTAACCCCTCCTAATAAAATATATTTCAAGAATTTTGGTGAAATAATTAGATATTTTCCTTACAAACTTTGCTTGCAGTTCAAAGCTCTCAATTGTTAGTCACATACATAAAGACTATTTACATGGGGACATTTTATCATGACTAATGGGACTCCCATAATTTATCTTTACTTCCGTTGAAATTGTACTATCAATTCAGCTAACATCCCAAAAAATAATGTCTGAAGGCCAAACAATGAAAAACCCAGGATTGCATAGACATGTATTGCAGGCTTGGGACTCATTCCCATGAACCACAAAGCCAGTTCATAAGCAAATAACACGCCTCCCACACTTAACGCCAGAAATCCTACCGGGGCAAATATTCGCATTGGCTTCACTCCGACCAGGACCATTATGATCTGCGGCAATACTTTAAAAGGGTACGCAAATGAGATGAACGATTTGCCTGTAATTCGTTTGCGAAACACAACAGGAACATGCGCGAATCGCATTCCTTTATGGTATGCATCTAGAAGGATTTGCTGTGTATAATTGTAGTTGCCGGGTAAATAAAATATCTCCAAATAGGCCTTGTCTACAGCAAAAATCCCAGGTTGGCTATCCTTGAGCGGCCATCCTGTCAGCCATCGCATAAGTGCAGTAAAAACAATATTGCCACATCTGCGCACTAGAGGCATCTTATATTCTATACCCTCTAGTCGATTGCCGTATACAACATCAGCATAATCATTGAGAATAGGCTGGACAACCGCAAAGATATCCTCTGGTTTATGCTGAAGATCCGCATCGAATTTAACTACAATGTCAGCAGCGTCAGCACGTGCAGCTGATAAGCCACTCCGAACTGCTGCACCAAGACCCTGGTTTACCTTGTGACGCAAAACACGGTCTGCACCAGCTTCACTCGCCAGTCGTCTGGTTTCATCCTCTGACCCATCATCAACAACATAGAAAAAAACAGCAACTCCCTCGTTAGCAAACTTCTGGCGGATTCCAAGAAGAGCAGTAACCGTCTCTCTAATTCGTTTTGCTTCATTATATGCGGGTATGATTATAATAAGTTTTCGTGACTCAGAATCTAAATGCGTCATAGGTTATCTTCTCTTTAACTTGATGAACAGGAAATTCAATAATTGTAAAAATGGTTTAAATTTTGAATGTTTCTCCTCTGCATTTTTGTAACACACCTTACTTTCTGGGCTCGATAATTGCAAATATTGACTTATTCAATGTATTGCTATGCACCCCCAAAATCCAAGATAAGTTTTCAATAAAAATGTAGTTTTTTTATGCTACTTTTTTTATTGTATTATCGTTGTAGTTCCTTTCAATTTCTACCGGACTCATGTACCCGATTGCCGAATGTACATCATTCAAATTGTAGCCTTTGTTGATCCGGGTACTGATTTTTCCTTTGCTTCTTCAAAGCCCTAAAATTCATTGATCCAAACAAGCCCCTCCTTTATCGTCCTCATCATACGTGCTGTTTATCACTTAAGACTCCCCCTATTAGCTGTCTGGATGAAACGTTAACTACCATACTATTCCATTTTTCCCTTGATCCAGTGAATTGCACGAAAAAATCGTGTAGATTTTATAACTTCTAGTTCTTTACTTACAGTCTCCAGCTCTTTACTTACAGTCTCCAGCTCACCCTGGTA